>Ga0222420_100162_pt1 | contig 101889 bp, 89 predicted proteins | sample 3A2ome_FD_182470 | JGI IMG/M metagenome (GOLD analysis project Ga0222420, IMG submission 182470) | Enriched microbial communities from leaf-cutter ant dump, University of Wisconsin, Madison, United States - 3A200A (version 2) | ecosystem: Environmental > Terrestrial > Nest > Insects nest > Nest...
AAGGCGAGCGCCAGAGCGAATTTGGAGGGTTTGTTCATGTTTCTCCTCGTTGAGCTTGAAGCTGGATAAGTGACTCGCAGCGAACCCCCGCCGCATATCAGGAAAACGGGGCCAGTATAGCAACGCCCAGAAAAGGTTCAAAGGATCGCTACTGGGTCTCCTGCGTGCTGGAAACAATCTTAAGGCATTTGATGACCTTTGGCTTCCTTCGAAAGCCGCATTGGTGCTGGATATGATCTTTTCTTCTCTGTGTGCCGCAGGGATGTTGGTTTTTGGCAACAGGGTGGCAATCGCGCCATCAGACGGGGCAGGCGGCGGGCGCGGCGGGCGTCCGACCGGCCGTCCGACAATCGGATGATAGAATTTCCTGTTTACCCGGCCCGGGTTTCTCTTACTCGATTCAGTCGCTATATATATGGATTCCTTTGCCAAGGAGACGCTTCCGGTATCGCTGGAAGAAGAGATGCGCCGCAGCTATCTTGATTACGCCATGAGCGTAATCGTGGGGCGAGCGCTGCCAGATGTGCGCGACGGCCTCAAGCCGGTACACAGGCGCGTGCTCTATGCCATGCACGAGCTCAACAACGACTGGAACCGCGCCTATAAGAAGTCGGCCCGTATCGTGGGCGACGTCATCGGTAAGTACCACCCCCACGGCGACCAGTCGGTGTACGACACCATTGTGCGCATGGCGCAAGATTTCTCCATGCGCTACATGCTGGTCGACGGCCAGGGCAACTTCGGCTCCATCGACGGCGACAGCGCCGCGGCCATGCGCTACACCGAAGTGCGCCTGGCCAAGATCGCCCACGAGCTGCTGGCCGACATCGACCAGGAAACCGTCGATTTCGGGCCCAACTACGATGGCAGCGAGCAAGAGCCGCTGCTGCTGCCCTCGCGCCTGCCCAACCTGCTGGTCAACGGCAGCTCGGGCATTGCCGTGGGCATGGCCACCAACATTCCGCCGCACAACTTGCAGGAAGTGGTCGACGGTTGCCTGTACTGCCTGCGCAACCCCGAATGCTCGGTCGACGAGCTCATCGAGCTCATCCCGGCGCCCGACTTCCCCACCGGCGGCATCATCTACGGCATGTCGGGCGTGCGCGAAGGCTACCGCACCGGCCGTGGCCGCGTGGTCATGCGCGCCAAGACGCACTTCGAAGACATGGAAAAGGGCAACCGGCAGGCCATCGTGGTCGACGCCATTCCCTACCAGGTCAACAAGAAGACGCTGCAAGAGCGCATTGCCGAGCTGGTCAACGAGAAAAAAATCGAAGGCATCTCCGATATCCGCGACGAGTCCGACAAAGATGGCATGCGTCTGGTCATCGAGCTCAAGCGCGGCGAAGTGCCCGAGGTCATTCTCAACAACCTGTACAAGAACACCCAGCTGCAGGATACCTTCGGCATGAACCTGGTGGCGCTGGTCGACGGCCAGCCGCGCCTGCTGAACCTGAAGCAGCTGATCCACTACTTCCTGCAGCACCGCCGCGAAGTCGTGACGCGCCGCACCGTGTTCCAGCTGCGCAAGGCGCGCGAGCGCGGCCACGTGCTGGAAGGCCTGGCGGTGGCGCTGGCCAACATCGACGACTTCATCGCCATCATCAAGGCCGCGCCCACCCCGCCGGTGGCGCGCCAGGAACTGATGTCGCGCGCATGGGATTCCTCGCTGGTGCGCGAGATGCTGTCGCGCGCCGATCTCGACGCGGTGGGCGGACCCGCGGCGTTCCGCCCCGACGACCTGCACGAAAGCTTCGGGCTGCAGGGCGACGGCCTGTATCGCCTGAGCGACACGCAGGCCCAGGAAATCCTGAACATGCGCCTGCAGCGCCTGACCGGGCTCGAGCAGGACAAGATCGTCGGCGAATACAAAGACGTGATGGCCACCATTGCCGACCTGCTCGACATCCTGGCCAAGCCGGAACGCATCACCACCATCATTGGCGAAGAACTGCAGGCCATCAAGGCCGAATTCTCTACCGGCGCCAAGGACACCCGCCGCTCGGAAATCGAATTCAATGCTACTGAACTCGACACCGAAGACCTGATCACGCCCACCGACATGGTGGTCACCCTGTCGCATGCGGGCTACATCAAGAGCCAGCCGTTGTCCGAGTACCGGTCGCAGAAACGCGGCGGGCGCGGCAAGCAGGCCACGGCCATGAAGGAAAACGACTGGATCGACCAGCTCTTCATCGCCAACACGCACAATTACCTGCTGTGCTTCTCCGACCGCGGCCGGGTGTACTGGCTGAAAGTCTGGGAAGTCCCACAGGGCACGCGCGGCTCGCGCGGCCGGCCCATCGTCAATATGTTCCCGCTGGCCGACGGCGAAAAAATCACCGTGGTGCTGCCCGTCAAGGAGTTCAGCGAAGACAACTACGTGTTCATGGCCACCTCGCGCGGCACTGTCAAGAAAACTCCGCTGTCCGACTTCTCCAACCCGCGCAAGGCCGGCATCATTGCCGTGGGCCTCGACGAGGGCGACTATCTCATCGGCGCCGACCTCACCGACGGCAAGCACGACGTCATGCTGTTCTCCGACGCCGGCAAGGCCGTGCGCTTCGACGAGAACGACGTGCGCCCCATGGGCCGCAATGCCCGCGGCGTGCGCGGCATGACACTCGAAGACGGCCAGTCTGTCATAGCCCTGCTGGTGGCCGGCGACGAGTCGCAAAGCGTGCTGACCGCCACCGAAAACGGCTACGGCAAGCGCACCTCCATCGCCGAATACACCCGCCACGGCCGCGGCACCAAGGGCATGATCGCTATTCAGACCTCGTCGCGCAACGGCAAGGTGGTGGGCGCCGTGCTGGTGATGCCGTCCGATGAAATCATGCTGATCACCACCGGCGGCGTGCTGGTGCGTACCCGCGTCAGCGAAATCCGCGAAATGGGTCGCGCCACGCAGGGCGTCACGCTGATCAGCGTCGACGACGGCAGCAGCCTGTCGGGCGTGCGCCGGGTGGTGGAAAGCGATGCCGACGCCGACGACGAAGATGCCGAAGCCACGGATGCCGACGACGGCGAATCCGGCGCTTCGCCCGAACCGACCGAACCTACGGAGCAATAATGGCGCGTCCCTGGAACTTCTCGGCGGGCCCGTCGGCCCTGCCCGAAGCGGTGCTGCAGCAGGCTGCCGACGAAATGCTGGACTGGAACGGCAGCGGCATGTCGGTGATGGAAATGAGCCATCGCGGCAAGCACTTCGTGCAAATCTGCGACCAGGCCGAATCCGACCTGCGTGACCTGCTGGGCGTGCCGGCCGATTACGCCGTGATGTTCATGCAGGGCGGCGGGCTGGGCGAGAACGCCATCGTGCCCATGAACCTGATCGGCCGGCGCGGCCATCCGGCGGCCGATTTCGTGCTGACCGGCCACTGGTCGACCCGTTCGCATAAGGAAGCCGGCCGCTACGGCGACATCCACGTGGCCGCCAGCGCCGGCGAGGCCGCCAGCATCGATGGCCGCGAACAGGCTCCCTGGACCTGGGTGCCCCCGGCGGATACCTGGAAGGTGCGCCCCGAAGCGGCCTATCTGCACCTGTGCAGCAACGAAACCATTCATGGCGTCGAGTTCACCGACTGGCCCGACCTGGCCGCGCTGGGCGCGCCCGACGTGCCGCTGGTGGTCGACGCCTCGTCGCACTTCCTGTCGCGCCCCATGGACGTCACGCGCGCCGGCCTGCTGTTCGCCGGCGCCCAGAAAAATGCCGGGCCGGCAGGTGTCACCATGGTGGTGGCCCGCCGCGATCTCATCGGCAAGGCCCTGCCTATCTGTCCGTCGGCCTTCGACTACGCCAACGTGGCGGCCGAACATTCGCGTTACAACACGCCGCCGGCGTTCGCCATCTACATCGCGGGCCTGGTCTTCAAGTGGGTGAAGGCGCAGGGCGGGGTGGCCGGCATGGAAGCGGCCAACCGCGCCAAGGCCGAGCTGCTGTACGGCTACCTGGACAGCACCTCCTTCTATCACAACCCCGTGCACGCGCCGGTGCGCTCGCGCATGAACGTGCCGTTCGTGCTGCGCGACGAATCCCTCAACGACGCCTTCCTGCAAGGCGCCGAGGCAGCCGGCCTGATGCAGCTCAAGGGCCACAAGAGCGTGGGCGGCATGCGGGCTTCCATCTACAACGCCATGCCGCTCGACGGCGTGCGCGCGCTGGTCGAGTACCTGCAAGACTTCGAGCGCCGCTATGGCTGATTCCCTGCAAGACCGGCTCAAGCCGCTGCGCGAGCGTATCGACGCGCTCGACGCCCAGATTCTCGAACTGCTGTCGCAGCGCGCCCGTGCCGCGCTCGAAGTGGGCGAGGCCAAGCACGCTGCCGCGGCCGACGGCCCGGTGCTGCGGCCCGAGCGCGAGGCCGAGGTCATCCGCCGCCTGCAGCAACTGAACCCGGGGCCATTCCCGCGCGACGCCGTGGCTTTTGTCTGGACCGAAATCATCTCGGCTTGCCGCGGCCTCGAACGCGGCATGACGGTTGCCTACCTGGGGCCGCGCGGCTCGTTTTCCGAGCAGGCGGCCTTCGAGCATTTTGGCCGCTCGGTGCAGCCGCTGCCTTGCCCGTCGTTCGACGAAGTATTTCGCGCCGTCGAGGCCGGGCAGGCCGACGTGGGCATGGTCCCGGTGGAAAACTCCACCGAGGGCGCGGTCAACCGCAACCTGGACCTGCTGCTCAATACTCCGCTGAAGATCCTGGGCGAGCGCTCGCTCGACATCCGCCACTGCCTGATGACGCAATCGGGCTCGATGGACGGCGTGACCGCCGTCGCCGCGCATCCGCAGGCGCTGGCCCAGTGCCAGGTCTGGCTTAACCGCCACTACCCCGGCCTGGAGCGCGTTGCCGAGGCCAGCAATTCCGAAGCGGCGCGCGTGGCGGCCGGCAATCCGGCCATGGCGGCCATCGCCGGCGAAAGCGCCGCGCCAGCCTGGGACCTGCAAATCGTCGCCGCCGGCATTCAAGACGACCCCAACAACCGCACGCGGTTCCTCGCGCTGGGCGACATCCAGCCGCTGCCCAGCGGCAAAGACAAAACCAGCCTGATCCTGGCCGTGCCCAATCGCGCCGGGGCGGTCTACGACATGCTGGCGCCGCTGGCGGCCAACGGTGTCTCCATGACCCGCTTCGAATCGCGGCCCGCGCGCACCGGCCAGTGGGAATACTATTTTTACGTCGATGTACAGGGTCACCGCGACGACCCGCAGGTGGCCCGCGCGCTGGCCGACCTGCAGGAGCAGGTGGCTTTCATCAAAGTGCTGGGCTCGTACCCGGCGCAGTAATCTTCCACGCGTACGCGCATTTTCATGACTACCGCCATCAAGCCGTTGACCGCTCCCGCCCACGTCAGCGCCATTGCGCCATACCAGGCCGGCAAACCCATCGAAGAACTGGCCCGCGAGTTCGGGCTGGACCCGGCCGGCATCGTCAAGCTGGCCTCCAACGAGAACCCGCTGGGCATGCCCGAATCGGCGCGCCACGCGCTGACCGCCGCGGCCGGCACGCTGGCCCGCTATCCCGATCCCAACGGCTTCGACCTGAAGGCCGCGCTGGCCGAACGCTACGGCGTGCCCATGGGCTGGATCACGCTGGGCAACGGCTCGAACGACATCCTGGAAATCGCCGCGCTGGCGCTGCTCGAACCGGGCACGTCGGCCGTGTACGCACAGCATTCGTTCGCCGTCTACCGCCTGGCCACCCAGGCGCGCGGCGCGCGCCACATCCAGGTGCCGGCGCGCGACTACGGCCACGACCTCGATGCCATGTTCGAGGCCATTGCCGACGACACCCGCCTGGTGTTCATCGCCAATCCCAACAACCCCACCGGCACCTTCGTGCCGGGCGCCGACGTGGCGGCCTTCCTGCAGCGCGTGCATGCCGCCCACGGCGACCGCGTCACCGTGGTGCTGGACGAGGCCTACAACGAATACCTCGACCCCGAACTGCGCTTCGACAGCGTGGCCCTGGTGCGCCAGTATCCCAACCTGATCGTCTCGCGCACGTTCTCCAAGGCCTACGGGCTGGCTGGGCTGCGCGTGGGCTACGCTGTGGCGCAGCCGGTGCTGACCGACCTGCTCAACCGCGTGCGCCAGCCGTTCAACGTGAACACGTTGGCGCAGGCCGCCGCCATCGCCGCGCTGGGCGACGCCGACTACCTGGCGCGTTCGTACGCGCTGAACAAGGCGGGCAAGCAGCAACTGTGCGCCGCGATCGAAAGCCTGGCACGGCGCTATGTGCCCAGCTATGGCAACTTCGTGCTGGTGCACGTGGGCGACGCGCAGCGCGTCAACCTCGAACTGCTCAAGCGCGGCGTGATCGTGCGGCCCGTGGCCGGCGACGGCCTGCCTGAATGGCTGCGCGTCACCATCGGCCTGCCCGAGGAAAACCAGCGGTTCATCGCCGCGCTCACCGAAGTCCTGGCCGCATGACGCGCCCGCCAGCCGGCACCGAGACGCAGGGGGCCGATGGCCCCCTGATTCCTGTCCTGGCGGTGGTGGGCGTCGGCCTGATCGGCGGCTCCGCGGCGCTGGCGCTGCGCCAGGCGGGGCAGGTGGGGCGCGTGCTGGGCGTGGGGCGCAATGCTCAGTCGCTCGAGCGCGCCCGGCAACTGGGCCTGATCGACGCCGCTGCCACGGCGCAAGAGGCCGCCGCGCAGGCCGACGTCATCTTGCTGGCTACGCCGGTGGGCGGCCTGGGGGCGATGCTGGCCCAGCTGCGCCCGCATCTGCAGCCCCACGCCGTGCTCACCGACGCCGGCAGCACCAAGGCGGAAGTCGTGGCGGCCGCGCGCGCCGCGCTGGGCGAGCGCATCGGCCAGTTCGTGCCGGGCCACCCGATCGCCGGCGCCGAGCGCAGCGGACCCGATGCCGCCGACGCGGCCCTGTACCGGCGCCGCACTGTCATTCTGACTCCCTTGCCGGAGAACGCTCCGGCCGAGGTCGCGCGCGTGCGCGCGTTGTGGCAGGCTTGCGGTGCGCATGTCATCGACATGGATGCCGACGCGCACGACCAGGTGCTGGCGTCGGTCAGCCATATGCCGCATCTGCTGGCGGCGGCCTACATGGCCCAGGTGGCTTCCGCCGACAACGCGGCGGCGCGGCTGGCCCTGGCCGGCACGGGGTTTCGCGACTTCACCCGCATCGCGGCCGGGTCGCCCGAAATGTGGCGCGACATTTTCCTGTCCAACCGCGCGGCGCTGCGCGCCGAGCTGGCCGCGGTGCGCGCGGTGCTCGATCAGGCCGAGCGCTCTATTGCCGAAGGCGACGGCGCCGCGCTCGAGGCGTTGCTGGCGCGCGCCGCCCAGGCGCGCCGCGACTGGCGCAAGGAGTAAGCCTTTCATGACCGGACAGCCTTATCTCGATCTGCCGCGCGCCAGGCAGGCGCGCGGCCAGGTCGCCCTGCCGGGCTCCAAGAGCATTTCCAATCGGGTGCTGCTGCTGGCCGCCCTGGCCGCCGGGCGCACCGACATATCTGGCCTGCTCGATTCCGACGACACTCGCGTGATGCTGGCCGCGCTGCGCCAGTTGGGCGTCGAGCTGGCTGACGTTGGCGGGGGGCGTGTGACGGTTGCCGGCGCAGGCCGCTTCCCCGTGAAGCAGGCCGACTTGTTCCTGGGCAACGCGGGCACGGCATTCCGGCCGCTGACCGCGGCGCTGGCCCTGATGGGCGGGCAATACCGCTTGTCGGGCGTGCCGCGCATGCATGAACGCCCCATCGGCGATCTGGTCGACGCGCTGCGGCAATGGGGCGCCCGCATCGATTACCTGGGCCAGGCAGGCTACCCGCCGCTGGCCGTGGGCGAGGGCCGCATCCGGGCCGATGCGCCGGCGCGCGTGCAGGGTGCCGTGTCCAGCCAGTTCCTGACGGCGCTGCTGCTGGCTGCGCCCGTGCTGGCGCAGGACAGCGACCGGCCGGTGGTCATCGAGGTGGCCGGCGAACTCATTTCCAAGCCCTATATCGAGATCACGCTCAACCTGATGGCCCGCTATGGCGTGCAGGTGCGGCGCGACGGCTGGCGCACCTTCACCATCGAGCCGGGTGCGGCCTACCGCAGCCCGGGCGCCATCGCGGTGGAGGGCGATGCCTCGTCGGCGTCGTACTTCCTGGCGCTGGGGGCCATCGGCGGCGGCCCGGTGCGGGTCACTGGCGTGGGCGCCGACAGCATCCAGGGCGATGTGGCCTTTGCCCGCACCCTGGCCGACATGGGCGTGCAGATCGACTACGGCCCCGACTGGATCGAGGCCCGCGGCGTGCGGGTCGACCAGGGCGGCCGGCTCAAGGCATTCGACACCGATTTCAACCTGATTCCCGATGCCGCCATGACCGCGGCCGCGCTGGCGCTGTACGCCGACGGCCCGTGCCGCCTGCGCAACATCGGCAGCTGGCGCGTCAAGGAAACCGACCGCATCCACGCCATGCACACCGAGCTGGCCAAACTGGGCGCGGGGGTCGAGTCCGGCCCCGACTGGCTGCGCATCACGCCGCCGGCCGATGGCGGCTGGCGTGACGCCCACATCGGCACCTGGGACGACCACCGCATGGCCATGTGCTTCTCGCTGGCCGCCTTCGGGCCTGCCGCCGTGCGCATCCTGGACCCGGGCTGCGTCAGCAAGACCTTCCCCGATTATTTCGACGTCTACGCCGGCCTGGTGTCCGGCGCCCCCGACAGCCATGACGACTGATTCCACTTCTTCAGCCGGCGCTCCCGTCCCGGTCATCGCTATCGACGGTCCGACCGCGTCGGGCAAGGGCACGGTCGCCCACCGCGTGGCCAAGGCGCTGGGCTGGGCGGTGCTAGACAGCGGGGCGCTGTACCGGCTTACCGCGCTGGCGGCGCTGAACCGCAGCCTGGCGGCCGAAGACGAGGCTGGCGTGGCCGATGTGGCCCGCGGGCTGGACACCCGGTTCGAAGGGCGCCACATCTATCTGGAAGGCGTCGAGGTGGGCGAGGCCATCCGCCAGGAGCGCGTCGGCAATTTCGCTTCGCGCATCGCCGCCTATCCAGCCGTGCGGCAGGCCCTGCTCGAGCGTCAGCGGGCGTTTCGCGTGCCCCCGGGGCTGGTGGCCGACGGCCGCGACATGGGTACGGTGGTCTTCCCGGACGCGGCCCTGAAGGTCTTCCTGGTGGCAGATGTCGAGGCGCGTGCCGAAAGACGCTGTAAGCAGTTGATCGAAAAGGGAATTTCCGCTAAACTATCCGACCTTTTGCGTGATATGCGCGAACGCGATGCGCGCGATACGCAGCGCAGCGCGGCGCCGCTGGTGCCAGCGGCCGATGCGCACGTGCTCGACTCGTCCAACCTGACCATCGAGCAAACGGTGCAGGCAGTACTCGATTTCTGGAAAGTTTCCGTCCCTGGCGGCGGTTCGTAGTTCCGGGCAGGCGCCCGGGGCCCGGGCCCTGGCAGGTTCATTCACTCCACTGTCGCGGGCAATCCGCTTCGGTGTGTTTTTAACGGCCATTCCGGCCTAATGGATTTCAACCCCATGTCTTCCGTTTCCACTCCCGCCACCGGCGGCGAAAGCTTCGCCGACCTCTTCGCAGAAAGCCTCAAGAGCCAGGACATGAAGTCCGGCGAAGTCATCAGCGCCGAAGTCGTGCGCGTCGATCACAACTTCGTCGTCGTCAACGCCGGCCTGAAGTCCGAAGCGCTGATCCCCCTGGAAGAGTTCCTGAACGACCAGGGCGAGCTCGAAGTGCAGCCTGGCGATTTCGTCTCGGTGGCCATCGATTCCCTGGAAAACGGCTACGGCGACACCATCCTGTCGCGTGACCGCGCCAAGCGCCTGTCGGCCTGGCTGCAACTGGAAAAAGCCCTCGAAAACGGCGAACTGGTCACTGGCACCATCACCGGCAAGGTCAAGGGCGGTCTCACCGTCATGACCAACGGCATCCGCGCGTTCCTGCCGGGTTCGCTGGTCGACCTGCGTCCCGTCAAGGACACCACCCCGTACGAAGGCAAGACCCTCGAATTCAAGGTCATCAAGCTCGACCGCAAGCGCAACAACGTCGTGCTGTCGCGCCGCCAGGTGCTGGAAGCCAGCATGGGCGAAGAGCGCCAGAAACTGCTCGAAACCCTGCACGAAGGTGCCGTGGTCAAGGGCGTGGTCAAGAACATCACCGACTACGGCGCGTTCGTCGACCTGGGCGGCATCGATGGCCTGCTGCACATCACCGACATGGCCTGGCGCCGTGTTCGCCACCCGTCCGAAGTCCTGCAAGTGGGCCAGGAAGTCGAAGCCAAGGTCCTCAAGTTCGACCAGGAAAAGAGCCGCGTCTCGCTGGGCGTCAAGCAACTGGGTGAAGACCCGTGGGTGGGCCTGGCCCGCCGCTATCCGCAAGGCACCCGCCTGTTCGGCAAGGTTACCAACCTGACCGACTACGGCGCGTTCGTCGAAGTGGAAGCCGGCATCGAAGGCCTGGTGCACGTCTCCGAAATGGACTGGACCAACAAGAACGTCGATCCGCGCAAGGTCGTGACCCTGGGCGAAGAAGTCGAAGTCATGGTCCTGGAAATCGACGAAGACCGTCGTCGCATTTCGCTGGGCATGAAGCAGTGCCGCCAGAACCCGTGGGAAGAGTTCGCCACCAACTTCAAGCGTGGCGACAAGGTCCGCGGCGCCATCAAGTCGATCACCGACTTCGGCGTGTTCGTCGGCCTGCCTGGCGGCATCGACGGCCTGGTGCACCTGTCCGACCTGTCCTGGACCGAATCGGGCGAAGAAGCCGTTCGCAACTTCAAGAAGGGCGACGAAATCGAAGCCGTGGTGCTGGGCATCGATACCGACAAGGAACGCATTTCGCTGGGCATCAAGCAGCTGGAAGGCGACCCCTTCAACAACTTCGTCGCCACCTATGACAAGGGTGCCGTGGTGCCGGGCGTGATCAAGTCGGTCGAGCCCAAGGGCGCGGTCATCACGCTGTCGGTCGATGTCGAAGGCTACCTGCGCGCTTCCGAAATCTCGTCGGGCCGCGTCGAAGACGCCACCACCGTGCTGAAGGCCGGCGAAAACATCGAAGCCATGATCGTCAACATCGACCGCAAGACGCGTTCGATCCAGCTGTCGATCAAGGCTCGCGACAACGCCGAAACCGCCGACACCATCCAGCGCATGTCCGAAGCCAGCGCCTCCTCGGGTACCACCAACCTGGGCGCGCTGCTCAAGGCCAAGCTGGATCAACAGCGCAACGACGGCTGATAGTGACCAAGTCGGAGCTGATCGCCGCACTGGCGGCCCGCTATCCCCAGCTGGCCGCCCGCGACACCGATTACGCCGTCAAGACCATGCTCGATGCAATGACCCAGGCCCTGGCCTCGGGCCAGCGCATCGAGATCCGCGGTTTTGGCAGCTTTTCGCTTTCGCAGCGTTCACCCCGCGTCGGGCGCAATCCCAAGTCGGGCGAGCAGGTGCTGGTGCCTGGCAAGCAGGTGCCGCACTTCAAGGCCGGCAAGGAATTGCGCGAGCGTGTCGACCTGGCCGGTGGCCTGGCCGACACGCAGCCCGACGGCGACGCGCCGGACCAGCCCCAGCCCACGCTGCTTGGCTTGCACGCCATGTAGCGCGCCGGCAAGGTCCGGCTGCCCGTGCCAAACAGTACCGGCAAAGCCCCTTGAATGTTCAAGGGGCTTTGTTTTTTTGCCGCCGGCCCGGCCCGGCTTCCGCTTACAATTGAACGTCTCGAACCCTCTTCTGGAGCATGCGCCATGCGCTACTTGGTCTGGGCCCTGCGATTGCTCGTTTTCATTGCGGTGTTGATGTTCGCCCTGAAGAACACCGACCCCGTGGTGGTGAAGTTCTACGCCGACTATGTCGTGCAAGACGTGCCGCTCATCGTGGTCATGCTGGCCGCGTTCGTGCTGGGTACGCTGTTCGGCCTGCTGCTCACCGTGCCGGCCGCCATGCGCCGCCGCCGCGAGGCCATGCGCCTGCGCCGCGAAGTCGAGCGCCTGCAGGCCGCCGCCAATGGCGTGCAGCCGGTGGTCGCTCCCGAAGCCATTGCCCCCATGTCCCCGCTGTAAGCGGCGTCATCCTGCCTTTTCCATAACCGGTACAGAGCTCGCAGCGTGGATTTTGAACCCTGGTGGCTTATCTTCGTGCCCGTGCTGTTTGCACTGGGCTGGTTGGCGGCGCGATTCGATTTCCGGCAGATGCTGCGCGAAACGCGCACCTTGCCCGATTCGTACTTCCGCGGCCTGAACTTCCTGCTCAACGAGCAACCCGACCGCGCCATCGACGCCTTTGTCGAGGTCGCCAAACTCGATCCTGAAACCACCGAGCTGCATTTCGCGCTGGGCAGCCTGTTCCGGCGCCGTGGCGAAATGGAGCGCGCCATCCGCGTGCACCAGAGCCTGCTCAGCCGCTCCGACCTGCCCGAGGCCGAGCGCGAGCACGCCCAGCACGAGCTGGCGCACGACTTCCTCAAGGCGGGCATGCTCGACCGCGCCGAGAGCGCCTTCGAACAACTGAAAGACACCCGCTACGCGCTGCCGGCGCTGCGTTCGCTGATCCGCATCTACGAGTCCGAACACGACTGGCCGCGCGCCATCGAAGCCGTCAAGACGCTGCACGGTCTGGTCGACGAGCCCGTGCCGCAGATCGTGCACTATTACTGCGAACAGGCCCAGGCAGCCCTGGCCGCCAAGCCTTTCAACGCCGACGCGGCGCACGCGGCGCTCGATGCCGCCGACCACGCCGCCAGGCAGGCTGGCCAGAGCGAAGCCGCCGGCAAGCCGGCCAAGGTGCGCACCGCCATGCTGCGCGCGCGCCTGGCGCAGCTCGAGCAAGATCCGAAGCGCGAGCGCCTGTACCTGGAATCCATCCTGGCCGACGCGCCCGAATTCGCCGGCTTGGTGGCCGAGCAGCTGCTGGCCAGCTACCGCGCCGCCGACCAGGCCGCCGAGGGCCTGGAATTGCTGCAGAAGCAGTACGCCCACCATCCTTCGCTCGACCTGTTCAACGTGGTGTTCCGCGAGTTGCGGGTGCAGCAGGGCGCCGTGCCCGCCTGGGCCTTCGCCCGCGGGGCGCTGCGGCACCACCCCTCGCTGCTGGGGCTGGACCGCCTGCTCGAAGCCGAACTCGGCAGCAGCAACAACGGGGCAGCGCAAGAGCAGGGCCCCGTGCGCGGCGCCGACCTCAGCCTGCTGCGCAGCCTGATCCACAAGCACACGCAGCGCCTGGACCGCTACGCCTGCCGCAATTGCGGCTTCCAGGCGCGGCGGTATTATTGGCAATGCCCGGGCTGCAACGCCTGGGAAACCTACGCGCCGCGCCGTCTGGAAGAACTCGAATGAAGCCATTTCCCACCGAGGCCATTGCGCGCAGCCGCGTGCTGGTCGTGGGCGACGTCATGCTCGACCGCTATTGGTTCGGCGAAGTCGACCGCATCTCGCCCGAGGCGCCCGTGCCCGTGGTGCGCGTGGCGCGCCGCGAAGACCGCCTGGGCGGCGCGGCCAACGTGGCGCGCAACGTCGCGGCGCTGGGCGGGCAGGCCACCCTGGTGGGCATCGTGGGCGCCGACGAAGGCGGCGACAGCATCGCCCGCATGGCCCAGCAGGCCGGCGTGCTGGCCGACCTGGCCGCCGACGCCGAGCACCCCACCACCTTGAAAATGCGCGTGCTGGGCCGGCAGCAGCAGCTGCTGCGCGTCGATTTCGAACAACATCCCGGTCCGGCCGCGCTCGACGATCTCGATGCCCGCGTGGCGCGCCACCTGGCCAACCACGACGTGGTGGTACTGTCCGACTACGCCAAGGGCGCGCTCGACCGGGTCGAGGCCCTGATCTCGCAGGCGCGCGCCGCAGGCGTGCCCGTGCTGGTCGACCCCAAGGGCGACGACTACACCCGCTACCGCGGCGCTACCCTGGTCACGCCCAACCGGGCCGAAATGCAGCAGGCCGTGGGCCGCTGGAATTCCGAATCGCAACTGACCGAGCGCGCGCAGCGGCTGCGCGCCGATCTCGATCTTGAAGCCCTGCTGGTCACCCGATCCGAGCAGGGCATGACGCTTTTCACCGCGGCGGGCCGCGAGCACGTCGACGCGCAGGCGCACGAAGTGTTCGACGTCTCTGGCGCCGGCGACACCGTGCTGGCCACGCTGGCCGCCATGCGGGCCATCGGCCAGCCCTGGGCAGAAGCCATGGGCTGGGCCAACCGCGCCGGCGGCATCGTGGTCGGCAAGCTGGGCACGTCGGTCGTCACCGCCGCAGAACTTGGAGAATCCACATGATCGTCGTCACAGGCGCCGCCGGCTTCATTGGCAGCAACCTGGTGCGCGGCTTGAACCGCCGCGGTATCCAGGACATCATCGCGGTCGACGACCTGACCGAGGGCGACAAGTTCCTCAACCTGGTCGATTGCCAGATCGCCGACTATCTCGACAAAGACGAATTCCGCCGCCGCGTGCTGGCCGGCTCGCTGCCGCCGCTGCGCGCCGTGCTGCACCAGGGCGCGTGCTCGGACACCACCGAGCGCAATGGCCGCTACATGCTCGACAACAATTACCGCGTCACGCTGGAATTGTTCGAATACTGCCAGGCGCACGCCATTCCGTTCCTGTATGCCTCGTCGGCGGCCGTATACGGCGGCTCGTCGGTGTACGTCGAAGACCCCGCCAACGAACGGCCGCTGAACGTCTATGGCTATTCCAAGCTGCTGTTCGACCAGGTGCTGCGCACGCGCATGAAGTCCCTGACCGCCCAGGTGGTGGGCTTGCGCTACTTCAATGTGTACGGCCCGCACGAGCAGCACAAGGGCCGCATGGCCTCGGTGGCGTTCCATAACATGAACCAGTTCCTGGCTGAGGGCCACGTGCGGCTGTTCGCGGGTTGGGATGGCTACGCCGACGGCGGCCAGAGCCGCGACTTCATATCGGTCGAAGACGTGGTGGCGGTCAACCTGCATTTTCTCGACAACCCCGGCACCTCGGGCATTTTCAATTGCGGCACGGGCCGCGCCCAGCCGTTCAACGACGTGGCCGCGGCGGTCGTCAACACGCTGCGCGAAGAACGCGGCGAAGCCGCGTTGCCGCTCGACAAACTGGTCGAGCAAGGGCTGGTGCGCTATATCCCGTTCCCCGACGACCTGAAAGGCCGCTACCAGAGCTACACCCAGGCCGACGTCACGCAACTGCGCGCGGCGGGTTTCGCCGCGCCCATGCGCGACGTGCAGACCGGCGTGGCCGAATACGTGCGCTATTGGCGCGCGCGCAAGGCCTGAGGGTTCTGACCGAGGCCGCTGCGTAGTTTCCGCGGCTGATTTTTCCGTTCACGCGCGCCGGGCGTGCAGCGGGGCAGGCCGCATCATGGCGGGCCAGGCGGGTCGACCGATCCGCCGGCCTTGTACGGAGACCCCGCCATGAATCCCTTCCTGCACGATACGGTGGCCGCGCCCCTGGCACCGTTGCCACATCCTGTTTTTCGTCCGGTTCCGCAGTGGCCGCTGGTCGGTCCGCGCCGGCCTGGCCGAGCCGGCGCGGCGCATGTGCGCCGGCCGCTGGCGCGCACGGTAGGGTGCCTGGCCGTGGCCGGCGGGTTGAGCCTGGCAGCCGCGCCGGCCCGCTCGCTGGACGTTAATGCGGCTTCAGCCGAACAGCTTGAAGCGCTGCATGGGGTAGGGCCGCGCACGGCGCAGATCATCGTGCAGGAACGCGAGCGCGCCGGCCCGTTCGAGTCGCTGCAGGACCTGTCGGATCGGGTGCGGGGCATCGGCCCCAAGCGCCTGGGCAGCCTGCAGGCGGCCGGCCTGACGGTGGGCGCGGGCGTGCCCGTGCTGACGCCGGGCAGTATCGCCACCCCCCAATTCGCGCCGGCGCTGCCCGGGCTTTCAGCCCCCTGACAGCTGGCGGGCGGTATCCCTGGCACGAGCGCGGCTTTGGTGCCGCGTCGCGGCGCCAGCGGTTATTATCGGTCGCATGGCTACCTCTACTTATCCCACTATCGAACAAACCGTCGGCAATACGCCGCTGGTCCGCCTGCAGCGCATTCCCGGCGCGGCGGGCCAGGCGCGGGGCAATGTCATCCTGGCCAAACTGGAAGGCAACAACCCCGCGGGCTCGGTCAAAGACCGGCCGGCGCTGTCCATGATCCTGCGCGCCGAAGAACGCGGCGAGATCAAGCCCGGCGACACGCTCATCGAAGCCACCAGCGGCAACACCGGCATCGCGCTGGCCATGACGGCCGCCATGCGTGGCTACCGCATGGTGCTGATCATGCCCGACAACCTGTCGGTAGAACGCCGCGCCGCCATGGCCGCCTACGGCGCCGAACTCATCCTGACGCCGGCCAGCAAGGGCGGCATGGAATACGCGCGCGACCTGGCCATGTCGATGCAGGCCGAAGGCAAGGGCAAGGTGCTGGACCAGTTCGCGAACCCCGACAACCCGCGCGCCCACATCGAGGGCACCGGCCCCGAAATCTGGACGCAGACCGAAGGCCGCGTCAGCCACTTTGTCAGCGCCATGGGCACCACAGGCACCATCATGGGCGTGTCCACCTACCTGAAGTCGCGCAACGCCGGGGTCCAGGTGATCGGCGCGCAGCCGGCCGAAGGTTCGCAAATCCCGGGCATCCGCAAATGGCCCGAGGCCTACATGCCCAGCATTTTCGACGGCAGCCTGGTCGATGGCTATGAGTCCATATCCCAGGTCGAAGCCGAAACCATGGCGCGGCGGCTGGCTGCCGAAGAAGGCATTTTCGGCGGCATTTCTTCGGCAGGGGCGCTGGTGGCGGCTTTGCGCGTCGCCGAACGCGTCGAGAACGCCACCATCGTGTTCATCGTCTGCGACCGCGGCGACCGCTATTTGTCTACCGGCGTGTTCAACGAAACCCGCTGACGCGCCGCCATGCCGTTCGGGCCTGGGCCGCCGCGAGGAGGCCCAGGCCCGAATGCTGTTCGCAGGGCGCATTGCCTGCGGGACGAGGCCGCGCTAGCGGCGCGCTTCCAGGGCGGCCGCCAGGTCGGCCACCGCAGTGGCGTAGAAATAACTGCGGTTGTATTGCGTCAGGGCAAAAAAATTGGGCGTGGCGGTGCGGTACTGCACCGTGCCCCGCGCTTCTTCTACCAGGTCTACAACGCCCAACGGACGGTCTTGCCAGCCGTCGGCCTGGGCGCCGGGCGCCAGCCTCGCGCCGGCGGCTCGCAGGCTGGCCCAGGTCTGCGTGGGCTGCAGTCCGCCCGAAGCCAGCGCCGACGGGTCGGGCGGCAGGATGACCGGCGCAAAGACCGGCAGGCCGCGCTGCCAGCCGTGCTCGACCAGGAAGTTGCCCACCGACATGACCGAATCGGCCACGCTGTTGGCCAGGTCGATGTGGCCGTCGTGATCGCCGTCGACCGCATAGCGCTTGATGCTGCCGGGCATGAACTGCGGCATGCCGATGGCGCCGGCGTACGAACCCCGGGCGTCGAGCGCCAGCTTGTCCTGCAGGGCCAGGGTGATGAAGTCGCCCAGTTGTCCGCGGAACATTTCGGCGCGCTCGGGCTTGGCGGGATCGGGGTAGTCGAACGCCAGCGTGGCCAGGGCGTCCAGCACGCGGAAGCTGCCCATGTTGCGGCCATACAGGGTTTCAACGCCGATGATGGACGCGATGATCGAGGCGGGCACTCCATAGCGTTGTGCGGCCTGGGTCAGGAGGGTCTGGTTTTCTTCCCAGAACTGCAAGCCCCAGTTGATGCGCTTCGGCTCCACGAAGCGGGCCCGATAAGTGATCCAGCTGCGCCACACTTTGCGGCCGGGCGGCGACGGGGCGATCAGCCGCGCCACGGTGGCGTTGTAGCGGGCGCTTTCCAGCGCGGCTACCACGGGCTCGAGCGCCAGGCCGCGCTCGGCGGCCAACTGTTCGGCGTAGCCGCGGGCGTCCGGGCGCAGCGCGCCTGTGGGCGTCGAGGCCGCGGCGGGCGCATCGGCCGGCCGGGCCGGGCCGATGCGGATAGGTGCGTTGCCGCTTGATGGTTCGGGGGAGGGCCGGGCCGCCGTTGGCCCGGGAGGAGCGCTTGCACAACCGGCCAACACCAGGGAAACCGTGCCGATTTGCAGGAATCGCCGACAGATGAACATAATCTTCCTTATGGAGACCATGTATCTTACCCACCCGTCGTGCAGGCTGCATGAAATGGGCAGCTGGCATCCCGAAAGCCCGCAGAGGCTGGACGCCATTGCCGACCAGCTATTGGTCAGCGGCCTGGCGCCGTTCCTGGCCGAGCACGAAGCCCCCGCCGCCACGCGCGAGGCCATCCTGCGCGTGCATACCGCCGGCCACCTCGACAGCTTGCACGCCCGGTCGCCGGTCGAAGGCTATTGCACCATCGATCCCGACACGATGATGAATCCGCATACGTACGAAGCCGCGTTGCATGCGGCCGGCGCGGGCATCGCGGCCGTGGATGCGGTGATGGGCGGACAGGCCGCCAATGCCTTCTGCGCGGTGCGCCCACCCGGCCACCACGCACGCCGCAGCCAGGCCATGGGATTCTGCTTCCTGAATAACGTGGCTATTGCAGCGCAGCATGCGATGCAGGTGCATGGTGTGCGGCGCGTGGCCATCGTTGATTTTGATGTGCATCATGGAAACGGCACGGAGGATGTTTTTGCGGGCGACGACCGAGTGCTGATGTGCAGCTTCTTCCAGCATCCGTTCTTTCCCAATAGCGGCACCGAGCATCCGGCCGCCAACATGCTCAACGTGCCGGTGCCGGCCTACACCGATGGGGCCGCGGTGCGCGAGCTGGTGCGCGACGTCTGGCTGCCGCGCCTGCAAGCGCACGCGCCCGAGCTCATCCTGATTTCCGCCGGGTTCGATGCCCACCGCGAAGACGACATGGGCCAAATGGGCCTGGTCGAGGCCGACTATGCCTGGATCACCGAGCGCGTGGCCGAAATTGCCGACCGGCACGCGCAGGGGCGCATCGTCAGTATGCTGGAAGGCGGTTACAACTTATCAGCCCTTGGACGCAGCGTCGTGGCCCACATACGGGCGCTGGCAAAGTTGTAGAATCAATAAATTGTGCAATGCGGGGCCGGCACTGCCGGCCGATTAATCATAGCTAGGAGGCTGCTGGATGAAGGTACTGGTACCAGTCAAGCGCGTGGTTGACTACAACGTCAAGGTGCGCGTGAAGTCGGATCAAACGGGCGTGGATATCGCGAACGTGAAGATGTCGATGAACCCGTTCGACGAGATCGCCGTCGAGGAAGCCACCCGCCTGAAGGAAAAGGGCGGCGCCACCGAAGTGGTGGCGGTGTCTTGCGGCGTGGCGCAGTGCCAGGAAACCCTGCGCACCGCCATGGCCATTGGCGCCGACCGCGGCATCCTGGTCCAGACCGATGCCGAGCTGCAGCCCCTGGCGGTGGCCAAGCTGCTCAAGGGCCTGGTCGACAAGGAACAGCCGCAGCTGGTGATCCTGGGCAAGCAGGCCATCGACGACGACGCCAACCAGACGGGCCAGATGCTGGCCGCGCTGCTGGACTGGCCACAGGCCACGTTCGCCAGCAAGGTCGAAGTCGCCGACGGCGAGGTCACGGTCACGCGCGAAGTCGACGGCGGGCTCGAAACGCTCAAGCTGAAGCTGCCGGCCATTGTCACGACCGACCTGCGCCTGAACGAGCCGCGTTACGTGACGCTGCCCAACATCATGAAGGCCAAGAAAAAGCCGCTCGAGACCGTTACGCCGCAAGACCTGGGTGTCGATGCCGCGCCGCGCCTGAAGACGCTGAAGGTCACCGAGCCGCCGGCGCGCAAGGCTGGCATCAAGGTGGCCGACGTGGCCACGCTGGTCGACAAGCTCAAGAACGAAGCGAAGGTGCTCTAAGATGACGACTCTGGTTATTGCCGAACACGACAACGCCCAACTGAAGGGCGCCACCCTGAACGCCATCGCGGCTGCCGCCAAGCTGGGCGGCGATGTGCACGTGCTGGTGGCCGGCAGCAATGCCAAGCCGGTGGCCGAACAGGCCGCCGCCGCTGCGGGCGTGGCCAAAGTGCTGCTGGCCGATGCGCCGCAACTGGCCGACGGCCTGGCCGAGAACCTGGCGGCGCAGGTGCTGGCGGTGGCCTCGAGCTACAGCCACATCGTGTTTCCGGCCACGGCCTCGGGCAAGAACGTGGCCCCGCGGGTCGCCGCCAAGCTCGACGTGGCGCAAATCTCCGACATCATCGGCGTTGAATCGCCCGATACCTTCCAGCGTCCCATTTACGCGGGCAACGCCATTGCCACGGTGCAGTCGGCCGATGCAGTGAAGGTCATCACGGTGCGCACCACGGGCTTCGACGCGGTCGAAGCCACCGGCGGCTCGGCTGCGGTGGAAAGCGTCGAAGCGGTTGCCGATTCGGGCAAATCGTCGTTCGTGGGCCGCGAAGTGGCCAAGAGCGACCGCCCCGAGCTGGCCGGCGCGCGCGTGGTGGTCTCGGGCGGCCGGGGCCTGGGCAGCGCCGAGAACTTCAAGATCCTGGACCCCCTGGCCGACAAGCTGGGCGCGGCGCTGGGCGCCTCGCGCGCGGCGGTCGACGCGGGCTACGCGCCCAACGACTGGCAGGTGGGGCAGACCGGCAAGATCGTCGCGCCGCAACTGTACGTGGCGGTGGGCATCTCGGGGGCCATCCAGCATCTGGCGGGCATGAAAGACTCCAAGGTCATCGTGGCCATCAATAAAGACCCCGAAGCGCCGATTTTCGGCGTGGCCGACTACGGCCTGGTCGGCGACCTGTTCCAGGTCGTGCCCGAACTGGCCAACGCGCTGTAAGCTCCGGCTTCGCGCGACGCCGGGGCTGCCGGCCGGATTTTCCGGCCGGCACCCCCGGCGTTTTTATTTCTAACCGCTCGGCCAGGCCAGGCAGCGGTTCAGTCAATGACCGCCGTCGCTCGATCGTCGCAGTCCCGTGTCGTCCGGCCAGACGGGGGCGGCGCATTGGGCGGCGGGGTAGCCTGCGCAGCAGGCCGAGGGCGCCTGCATGCGCCCGAGCCCGACGCACGTGCGCCGCCCCCGTCTGGCCGGACGACACGGGACGGGGCAAGGGCAAGATCACGTTCAGCGCCGGCGCCCGGTTCGCCACATCCGGCTCGCCACGCGCCGGCCTGACGCCCGGCTTGCCAAAGGTTTAACATTGGCCCGCAGAGCACCGCGACCGCCAACCGACCCTGGAGACACAATGCCCTACGTCACTCCCTTGCAGGATTTCCGTTTTGCGCTCAAGGCGCTGGCCGGGCTCGACGAGATCCTGAAGCTGCCTGGCTTCGAAGAGGTCACGCCCGACCTGGTCGACGCCATCCTGGACGAGAATGCCCGCTTCGTCGAGCAGGCCATCGCGCCGCTGAACGTGCCGGGCGACACCCAACCGCCGCGCTGGGATGACGGGCAAGTGACTACCACGCCGGGGTTCAAGCAGGGGTTTGCCGAGTACGCCGCGGCTGGCTGGCAGGGCCTGCAGCATCCCGCGCAATGGGGCGGCCAGGGCCTGCCCAAGCTGGTGGCCGCGGCGCCCAGCGAGAACATCCAGGCCGCCAGCCTGGCGTTTTCGCTTTGCCCCATGCTTACCGACGGCGTCATCGAGGCGCTGCTGACGGTCGGTTCCGACGCGCAGCGCCAGGCCTACGTGCCGAACCTGATCGCCGGCAAATGGACCGGCACCATGAACCTGACCGAGCCCCAGGCGGGCTCGGACCTGGCCCAGGTCGCCTCCCGCGCCGTGCCGCAGGCCGACGGCACGTATCGCCTGAGCGGACAGAAAATCTTCATTACCTACGGCGAGCACGACCTGGCCGAGAACATCATCCACCTGGTGCTGGCCCGCACGCCCGATGCCCCGGCCGGCGTCAAGGGCATTTCGCTGTTCATCGTGCCCAAGTTCCTGGTCAACGACGACGGCAGCCTGGGCGCGCGCAACGACGTCTGGTGCGCCTCGCTCGAACACAAGCTGGGCATCCATGGCAGCCCCACGGCAGTGCTGTTGTACGGCTCGGGCAAGGGCGACGTGGGCGAGGGCGCGGTGGGCTACCTGGTGGGCGAGCAGAACCGCGGCCTGGAATACATGTTCATCATGATGAACGCGGCGCGTTTCGGCGTGGGGCAGCAGGGCATCGCGCTGTCCGAGCGCGCGTACCAGCATGCCCTGGCCTACGCGCAAGAGCGCGTGCAGGGCCGCGCGGTAGAGGGTTCGGCCGGGCCGGTCACGATTTCGCGCCACCCCGACGTGCAGCGCATGCTGCTGACCATGCGGGGCCTCACCGAGGCCGCGCGGGCCGTGTCGTTCGTGGCCGCTGCCGCGCACGACAAGGGCGTGCATCATCCCGATGCCGAGGTGCGCGCCCGCAACCGCGCCTTTTATGAATACCTGGTGCCCATCGTCAAGGGATTTTCGACCGAATCGGCAGTGGAAGTCGCTTCGCTTGGCATCCAGGTGCACGGCGGCATGGGCTACATTGAAGAAACCGGGGCCGCCCAGTATTACCGCGATGCCCGCATCCTGCCCATCTACGAGGGCACCACGGCCATCCAGGCCAACGACCTGGTCAGCCGCAAGACGCTGCGCGACGGTGGCGCCACCGCCTATGCCTGCATCGCCGCCATGCGCGATACGCTGAAGGCGCTCGACGCCGCGGCCGCGCGCGCGGCGCCGGCCGAGCGCGCCGGCTTGAGCCTGCTGCGCGGCAATCTCGACCAGGCGATCCAGGCCTACGATGGCGCGGTGGCGTTCATTCTTGAGCATGCGCAATCGAATATCCGCGCCGTTTTTGCGGCCAGCGTGCCGTACCTGATGCTGGCGGGCATCGTGCACGGCGGCTGGCAGATGGCGCGCGCGGCCCTGGCCTGCCAGCGGCAACTGGCCGAAGGCTCTACCGACCCGTTTTACCGCGCCAAGCTGTCTACGGCGCTGTTCTACGGCGCGCAGATCCTGCCGCGGGCATTGTCGCTGTCGGCTGCGGTGCGGGCGGGCGACGTGGCCGACGCCTGCGGCGCCCAGGCGGATATTGCGTAACGTTATTAAGCATATACAACTTACGTATTTCCAGTCATACCAGTTTGATGTAAGAATCGTCTGACTCCGACCTCGCGCACGCAGGGGTCGCCCTTAGCAGGCTGCCGGCGGCATGGCCGGCGGCGCCAACCGCCACGGAGACTTACATGAGCCAACTTCGCCTGGGCGACACCGCCCCGGACTTCGAGCAAAAATCTTCCATCGGCCCGATCCGTTTCCATGAGTATCTGGGCGACAGCTGGGGAGTACTGTTCTCGCACCCGGCCGATTTCACGCCCGTGTGCACCACCGAACTGGGCTACACCGCCAAGCTGGCCGACGAATTCGCCAAGCGCAACGTCAAGGTGCTGGCGTTGTCCGTAGACGGCGTCGAGTCGCACACCAAGTGGATCGACGACATCAACGACACGCAGTCCACCAAGGTCAATTTCCCCATCATCGCCGACGACGACCGCAAGGTGGCCGAGCTGTACGACATGATTCACCCGAACGCCAGCGCCACCGCCACGGTGCGCTCGGTGTTCATCGTCGACCCGGCCAAGAAGGTGCGCCTCATCATCACCTATCCGGCCAGCACGGGCCGCAATTTCAATGAAATCCTGCGTGTCATCGATTCGCTGCAGCTTACCGACAGCCACAGTGTGGCCACGCCGGTGAACTGGGAGGACGGCGACGATGTGATCATCGTGCCGTCGCTGCAGGACGAAGCTGTACTGAAGCAGAAATTCCCCAAGGGCTACAAGGCCGTGCGCCCGTACCTGCGCATTACGCCCCAGCCGAATAAGTAAATGACTCACGGTGCGGGTAAGGCGCTTGCGCCTCGCCCGTGCCGGTGCCGCCTCCGCGCCCTGATGGGCGCGGTTTTTTTTGTGGCACGGCATTTTTTGTTGCGTCGTTTTCGGTTTGTTTCTTATGGAAAATAGCGATAAGCAATGAAGTAATCGTTCGTTCCGTTTAGTTTGAGCGGCCCGCAAACTTGCTACCACTATCGATATACATCGGATGCGGTGCATGTTTGAAAATAAGAAATTCTGGACCGGCGTGGCTGCGGTGGCCGCGACTTTTGTGCTGGGTTTGCCGGTGCAGGCGCAAGACAAGCAATCGCTGTTGAATGTGTCGTATGACCCGACACGCGAGCTTTATCGCGCGGTCGATGCTGCTTTTGCCAAGGCCTACCGGGCCAGTTCAGGGGTGGAACTGACCATCCGCCAGTCGCATGGCGGGTCCGGAAAACAGGCCCGTTCTGTCATCGATGGCCTGGATGCCGACGTCGTGACGCTGGCCCTGGCCTATGACATCGATGCCATCGCCGCGCGTGGTTTGCTGCCCGAGAACTGGCAAAGCCGATTGCCGCGCAATAGTTCGCCCTACACGTCGACCATCGTGTTCCTGGTGCGCAAGGGCAATCCCAAGCAGATCCACGACTGGAACGACCTGATCAAAGACGGCGTGGAAGTCGTGACGCCCAATCCCAAGACATCGGGCGGCGCGCGCTGGAACTATCTGGCGGCCTGGGCCTACGCGCTGGAGCAGAACGGCGGAAGCACGGAGAAGGCCGAGGCGTTCGTCGGCGAGCTGTTCCGCCACGTGCCGGTGCTGGATACCGGCGCTCGCGGCGCCACCACCACGTTCGTCGAGCGCGGCGTGGGGGACGTGCTGCTGGCCTGGGAGAACGAGGCCTTCCTGGCGCTGAAAGAACTGGGCCCCGACGAGTTCGATATTGTGGTGCCATCGCTGTCGATCCTGACCGAGCCGCCGGTGGCCGTGGTGGACAGGAATGTGGACCGCAAGGGCACGCGCGCTGCGGCGCAAGCCTATCTGGAATTCCTGTATACGCCGCAGGCCCAGGAGATCATTGCCCGCAACTACTACCGGCCCACCGATGCACAGGTGGCGGCCAGGTTCGCCGATCAGTTTCCCAAGGTGAAGCTCGTCACCATTGATGATGCCATTTTCGGGGGCTGGAAAAAGGCGCAGCAAACGCATTTCAGCGATGGCGGCACCTTCGACCAAATCTACTTGCCTGGCGGAGAGTAATGAGCTGCTACGGAACGCAATCATGAATACCGCCCCGGCAACCGCCATCGGAACGGCGAGATCGGCGCGCCGGCGACGCAACCGCCCCGGCGTACTGCCGGGTTTCGGCCTTTCCATGGGATACGCGGTGCTGTATTTGAGTCTGTTGGTGCTCATCCCCTTGGCCGCACTGCCAATCAAGAGCGCGGGACTGGGCTGGGACGGATTCTGGCAGGCGGTCACCGCGCCGCGCGTGATGGCTTCGTATCGATTGACCTTCGGCGCCGCCTTGCTGGCCGCGCTGGTGAACCTGGTGTTCGGCATGCTGGTGGCCTGGGTGCTGGTGCGCTACCGGTTTCCGGGCAAGAAAATCCTGGACGCGCTGGTGGATCTGCCGTTCGCGCTGCCCACTGCGGTGGCGGGCATTGCGCTGACGGCCCTGTACGCGAAGAACGGCTGGCTGGGCGGACCGCTGGAGCACTGGCTGGGCCTGAAGGTGGCGTTCACGCCTCTGGGCATTGTGGTGGCACTGATCTTCATCGGCATCCCGTTCGTGGTGCGCACGGTACAGCCGGTACTTGAAGACATCGAACGCGAGATCGAAGAGGCCGCGGCGAGCCTGGGCGCCAGCCGCTGGCAAACCATCCGGCGCGTGCTGCTGCCCACCGTGCTGCCGGCGCTGCTGACCGGCTTTGCGCTGGCTTTCGCGCGCGCCGTGGGGGAATACGGTTCGGTGGTATTCATTGCCGGCAACCGGCCCATGGTCTCGGAGATCACGCCGCTGCTGATCATCTCGAAGCTGGAGCAATTCGATTATGCCGGGGCGGCCGCCATTGCCACGGTGATGCTGCTGCTGTCGTTCGTGCTGCTGCTGCTGATCAATCTGTTGCAGGGCTGGCAGGCCCGGCGCGGCGGGAGGCTCGCATGAGCCGCGGGGCATCCGCCGGCGTGAGCCGGCCCGATCACCTGACCGAACCGCGCTGGGTGCGCGGCCTGCTGCTGGCTTTGGCCCTGGGCTTTCTGGCGCTGTTCTTGCTGGCGCCGCTGGCGGCAGTATTCATCGAGGCGTTCAAGAAAGGCTGGGAGCTATACCTCGCGGCCATCGTCGAGCCCGATGCCTGGAGCGCCATCAAGCTGACGCTGTGGGTGGCGGCGGTGTCGTTGCCGCTGAACCTGGTGTTCGGCGTGGCGGCGGCCTGGGCCATCGCCAAGTTCCAGTTCCGTGGCAAGCAGTTCCTGATCACCCTGATCGACCTGCCGTTTTCGGTGTCGCCGGTGGTTGCGGGTCTGGTGTTCGTGCTGCTGTTCGGCTCCCAGGGTTGGCTGGGCCCGTGGCTGCAGGCCCACGACCTGAAGGTGGTGTATGCGGTGCCGGGGGTGGTGTTGGCCACGCTGTTCGTCACGTTTCCGTTCATCGCGCGCGAGCTGATTCCGCTGATGCAGGCGCAGGGCAGCGAGGAAGAGCAGGCCGCGCTGACTCTGGGCGCGAGCGGCTGGCAGATTTTCTGGCGTGTCACGCTGCCCAACATCAAGTGGGGCCTGGTGTATGGCGCCATTCTGTGCAACGCGCGCGCCATGGGCGAGTTCGGCGCGGTGTCGGTGGTGTCGGGGCACGTGCGCGGGCTGACCAACACCATGACCTTGCACGTCGAGATTCTTTACAACGAATACCAGTTCGCGGCCGCGTTCGCAGTGGCCTCGCTGCTGGCCTTGCTGGCACTGGTGACGCTGCTGATCAAGAACCTGGTCGAGTGGCGCAGCGCGCGACCCGGCGTGCAAACACAGGCCGAGCCGGCCGCCACGCCCGCCGCGCTGGGCCGGCCCGCGGCCGCATGATGGAGTGCCCTGCATGAGTATCGAAGTCAGAAATCTCTCGCGCCGGTTTGGCGATTTCCGCGCGCTGGACGATGTGTCGCTGCATATCGAAACCGGCGAGCTGGTGGCCTTGCTGGGGCCGTCGGGCTGCGGCAAGACCACGCTGCTGCGTATCATCGCGGGGCTGGAAACCGCCGACAGCGGCAGCGTGCTGTTCGCTGGCGAAGACGCTACCGGAGTCGACGTGCGCCGCCGGCAGGTGGGGTTTGTGTTCCAGCATTACGCCCTGTTCAAGCACATGACGGTGTTCGAGAACGTGGCGTTCGGCCTGCGCGTCAAGCCGCGCGCCACGCGCCCGTCCGAGACGCGGATCCGCGAGAAAGTGCATGAGTTGCTGAGCCTGGTCCAGCTGGACTGGCTGGCCGACCGGTATCCGGCGCAGCTCTCGGGCGGCCAGCGCCAGCGCATCGCGCTGGCGCGCGCGCTGGCCGTCGAACCGCGCGTACTGCTGCTCGACGAACCGTTCGGCGCCCTCGACGCCAAGGTGCGCAAAGAGTTGCGGCGCTGGCTGCGGCGCCTGCATGACGAACTGCACGTGGCCAGCGTGTTCGTCACGCACGACCAGGAAGAGGCGCTGGAGGTGGCCGACCGGGTGGTGCTGATGAACGCCGGCCGTATCGAGCAAGTGGGCACGCCGCGCGAAGTCTGGGAACACCCGGCCACGCCTTTTGTCTACGGTTTCCTGGGCGACGTGAACCAGGTCAACGGCCATGCCAGCCAGGGCGTCTGGCATGCGCACGGCGTCCAGTTGCCGGCCCCCGAGATGGCGCAGGCCCAGCACCAGCAGGCGGTGGCCTATGTGCGGCCGCACGAAATCGACCTGGCGCGCGACGACGGCCAGGGCCAGGGCATCCCGGTTCGCCTGAACCACGCCTACCTGGCCGGACCCAGCGCCTACCTGGAGCTCGAGCGCCGGGACATCCAGGCCATTATCGAAGCGCAGGTGCCCGAGCGCCTGTATCGCGAACTTGACTTGAAAGAGGGCGAAAGCCTGCTGGCACGGCCGCGCCGCGCCCGCGTTTTCGCAATCCAGCCATGACCACATCGACCCATACTCTGACTCCCGCCGTGGCGACGCGCTTTCAGGCGCTGCAGGCACGCCTGGCCGAGATCGCGCGGCAGCATCCCGATGCAGCGCTGGCTTCGTCTCTGGCCGCCGAAGACATGCTGCTGACCCACGCCATCTACGACGGCGCCATCGACCTGGAAATCTTTACCCTGGATACCGGCCGACTGCATGCCGAAACATTGGGCATGCTGGACAAGGTGCAGGCGCGCTACGGTCGCGCCATCACGGTGTACCGGCCCGATGCCGCCGCCGTGCAGGCCCACGTGCAGGAGCACGGCGCCTATGCCTTCTACGAAAGCGTGGAGCTGCGCAAGGCATGTTGCCAGATCCGCAAGGTCGAGCCGCTCAAGCGCGCGCTGGCGGGGCGTGGCGCCTGGATCACCGGTCAGCGCCGCGCCCAGGCCGCCACCCGCGGCGAATTGCCCGAAGCCGAACAGGACCCGGTGTTCGGCCTGTACAAGTACAACCCGCTGGCTGCCTGGAGCGAGTCCGAGGTCTGGGAAGCCATCCGCGCGCTCGAGATTCCCTATAACCCCCTGCACGACCAAGGCTACCCCTCGATCGGCTGCGAACCCTGTACGCGCGCGATTCGTCCCGGCGAGGACGTGCGGGCGGGGCGCTGGTGGTGGGAATCGTCAGACTCCAAAGAATGCGGCCTGCATGCCGGCAACCGCGTCATAGCCGTGGCCGCCGAGCCGGCGAACTCGACTTCTGTGTAAAGGAAAACCATGTCCGTCGTCGTCAATCGCAGCCACCTGGATTGGCTGGAATCCGAAGCGATTTATATCCTGCGTGAAGTGGCCGCCGAATGCGCCAAGCCGGTCTTGCTGTTCTCGGGCGGCAAAGATTCGGTGGTGCTGCTGCGGCTGGCCGAAAAGGCGTTCCGTCCCGGCCGCTTTCCGTTCCCGCTGATGCACATCGATACGGGCCATAATTTCGATGAGGTCATCGCCTTTCGCGACCGGCGCGCCGCCGAGCTGGGCGAGACCCTGCTGGTGCGCAGCGTGGAAGACTCCATCCGGCGCGGCAGCGTCGTGCTGCGGCGCGAGAACGATTCGCGCAACGCCGCGCAGGCGGTCACGCTGCTGGAGGCCATCGAGGAATTCGGTTTCGACGCGTGCATCGGCGGGGCGCGCCGCGACGAAGAAAAGGCGCGCGCCAAAGAACGCATTTTCTCGTTCCGCGATGAGTTCGGCCAGTGGGATCCGAAGGCGCAGCGCCCCGAGCTGTGGAACCTGTTCAACACCCGCGTGCACAAGGGCGAGAACATGCGCGTGTTTCCCATCTCGAACTGGACCGAACTGGATGTCTGGCAATACATCCAGCGCGAGCGGCTGGCCCTGCCGTCCATCTACTACAGCCACCGGCGCGACGTCGTGCGCCGCCGCGGCCTGCTGGTGCCCGTCACGCCGCTGACGCCGCCCCAGGACGGCGAGCAGGTCGAGAACCTGGCGGTGCGCTTTCGCACCGTGGGCGACATTTCGTGCACCTGCCCGGTAGCCTCCGAGGCGGCCGACCCGGCGGCCATCATTGCCGAGACCGCCATCACCGACATCACCGAGCGCGGCGCCACCCGCATGGACGACCAGACTTCCGAGGCCTCGATGGAGCGCCGCAAGAAAGAAGGCTATTTCTGAACTGATTGAGCACTGGACATTTCCATGAACGCTGTGAACGACTCTTTTCTTTCGGGCGCCGACAACGGCGTGCTGCGCCTGATCACGGCCGGCTCGGTCGATGACGGCAAGTCCACGCTGATCGGGCGCCTGCTGTACGACAGCAAGGGCGTATTCGCCGACCAGCTCGACGCCATCACGCGCGCCAAGTACAAGCGCGTGGCGGGCGACGGCATCGATTTCGCATTGCTGACCGACGGCCTCGAGGCCGAGCGGGAGCAGGGCATCACCATCGACGTGGCCTACCGGTATTTCTCGACCCCGTTGCGCAAGTTCATCGTGGCCGATGCGCCGGGCCATGAGCAATACACGCGCAACATGGTCACCGGCGCCTCGACTGCCGATGCCGCCATCATCCTGATCGACGCCACCCGCGCCGCCGACGGCCGCCTGCTGCCGCAGACCAAGCGGCACAGCACTATCGCCCGGCTGCTCGGCATTCGCCATATCGTGGTGGCGATCAACAAGATGGACCTGGTCGGCTGGGATCGCGCGGTGTTCGAGCGCATTCGCGACGCCTATGCCGAGCTGGCACGGCGCCTGGATATCGCGCAGTTTCATGTGCTGCCGCTGTCGGCGCTGGAGGGTGACAACGTGGTCAACCCGTCAGCTCGCACGCCCTGGTACGATGGCCCGCCGCTGCTCAGCCTGCTCGAGCAACTGGGTCAGGCCGAGGCCGAGGCTGCGCCGTCGCAGCCATTGCGGTTTCCGGTGCAATGGGTGGCGCGCCACGGCGGTTCCAGCGCCGACGACTTCCGCGGCTACGCGGGCCGCGTGGCCAGCGGCGTGCTGCGCCCCGGCGACGAGATCGTGATCCAGCCTTCCGGCGTGACTGCGCGCGTGCAGCAGGTGCTGGCTTTTGATCACGAAGTGCAAGAGGCTGTCGCGGGCGATTCGGTGACCGTGGTGCTGGACCGCGACGTGGATGTGTCGCGCGGCGATGTGTTGTCGCACGCTGCCGCGCCGGCGCGTGTCGGCCGCGAGTTCGAGGCCGAGCTGTGCTGGCTCGATGCGCAGGCCTTGAATCCGGCGCGCAAGTATCTGCTCAAGCATGGCACGCGACTGACCTCGGCGAAGATCCGCGATGTGCTGACCCAACGCGATATTCATGAGCTGCAAGAGGTGCACAACGCGAGCGGCGCGCTGGCCATGAACGAAATCGGACGCGTCACGCTGACCACGCGCGAAGCGCTGGCGGTCGATCGCTATGCCGATGCGCCAGCCACTGGCGCCTTCATCCTGATCGATGAGGCCACGCACCAGACCGCTGCCGCCGGCATGCTGCGCTAAGTGCAAAAGCCGTCGCCCGAATCCTGGCGGCGGCTTGTTGTTTTTCGGCAAAATATAATAAAAACAATGAGTTGCGACCGATTTCCAGAGCATGAAATGAATTCTCCAGACGACCGGCGCGTCTTGCGGTAAAGTGGGACGTCGCCTGTTCAGGGCACAAGGGGCTTGCTGAAAGTACTGGTTTTTTGTACAGTACTTTCATGGAACGCACCGATCACGCTTTTTCCGCCGGTTCTGGGTCCCCGGCTGCCGCCCCCGCCGCCTTGCGCGGCCGGGGAGCGGTTACTAATGTTCGGCACCGCTTCCAGCAAACCGACCGCGCGCCTGCCGACGACGGCTGGGCCCCTGGCGATGCGCCGGCCCAGCCGGCCCTGAAAACCACCGTCAAGCCCGAGCAGGCCCGCAAGCTGCTCTCGCGCAACGACTCGCCCGACATCCCCTTCGACGTGGCCGTCAACCCTTACCGGGGCTGCGAGCATGGCTGCGTGTACTGCTACGCCCGGCCCACCCACGCCTACTTGGGGTATTCCCCCGGCCTCGACTTCGAAACCCGCCTGGTGGCCAAGGCCAATGCGGTCGATGTCCTGCGGGCCGAGCTGGCCCGCCCCGGCTACCGGGTGTCTCCCATCAATATCGGTTCGGCCACCGACGTCTACCAGCCCATCGAGCGCCAGTGGCAACTGACGCGCGGCGTACTCGAACTGATGCTGCAAACCGGCCACCCGGCGACGCTGGTTACCAAGAATGCCCTGGTCGAACGCGACCTCGACCTGCTCCAACGCCTGGCGGAACAGCACCTGGTCACCGTATACGTCAGCGTCACCACGCTCGACACCGACATGGCGCGCACCCTCGAGCCGCGCGCCTCGGCGCCATGGCGGCGCATTCAGGCCGTGCGCACGCTGGCCAACGCCGGGGTGCCGGTGGGCGTGCTGGTGGCGCCCGTCATCCCGTTCATCAACGACGAATCCCTCGAACACATCCTGCACGAAGCCAGCCAGGCGGGCGCCAGCTACGCCAGCTACACCGTGCTGCGCCTGCCCTGGGAAGTCCGGGCCGTGTTCGAAGAGTGGCTGCATACCCATTACCCCGATCGCGCCCAGCGTGTGCTGCACCGCATCGAAGACCTGCGCAACGGCCGGCGCAACGATCCCGGCTTTGGCACCCGCATGCGCGGCACCGGCCTATGGGCCGACCTGCTGCGCCAGCGCTTCAATCTGGCGGTGCGCAAGCTGGGCCTGAACACCACCCGGCCGCAACTGGCCACCCATTTGTTCCGGGCGCCCTTGCCGCCGGTGCTGCCTGCCAGCCCTGCCCAGGGGGCGGGGCCCTCCGGCCGTTCCGCCTTGTCGCAGCCCGCCCCGCAGTTATCGTTATTCTGAACGGAGCCTCACCATGACCATCGCCACGCTCGCCCCTGATTCCGTCGCCACCCTCTCGCCCTCGCGGCTGCCGGCATGGCTGCCGCGCATGCTGGCGCAAGCCGCCGGCGGCGTGCTGCGTCAACCGGCCAAGTGGCCGTTCTCGTCCGGCCTGTCGCGTGGGCATCTGCCGGGCGCGGTGCCGCAGGCGCAACGTCCTGCCCAGCCGGCCCCGGCGTCGCCCGCCGCGCCGGCCGCCGGCTCCCGCGACACGCTGGCAATGGACACCCACGCCGCGCACAGCCAGTCGCTGGGCACGGCCGCGCAGGCCGTCCAGCAGGGCGTGACCGCGCGCCAGATGGTGGTCGATATCCTGCTGGTGGGCATGTGGGGCGCGCTGATTCCCGGCCTGATGTGGCTGGGCGCGGCGTCAGGCTTCTAGGGCATGGCGCGCAGCGGCTGAACGCGCTGCCTAGCTGGACCCCAGCAGCACCACTCCCACCAGAATCGCCGCACAGCCGGCCAGCCGGCCGACACCCACTTTTTCGCGTAGCAGGAACATGCCTGCCAGCGTGCCCAGCATCATCGACATCTCGCGCGCCGGGGCCACCAGACTCAAAGGTGCGCCGTTGCGCAAGGCGTACAGCACCAGGATATACCCCAGCGGCGACAGCACACCCACGGCCAGCGCCAGATGCCAATAGCCGCGCATGGCCTGCCAGTTTTCTGCGCGCCGCCGCATGATGTGTGGCCCCATTATCACGGTGCGGGTGACACACGTAAACCAGTCGAACAGCACTGGCATGATCAGCACCACTTTGACGCCATAGGCATCCACCACCGTGTAGGCGGCAATGAACAAGCCGATTACCACGCCCCACCGCACCCCCAGCCAAGCCTGAGGCTGGCGGAACAATGACAGGCGCCCCTGCGTGGCAATAAGCAGCACCCCGCCCACCACGCACAGCATGCCGGCTATGCCGCTGGCGGTGGCGGGCTCGCCCAGCAGCAGAAAGGCCCCCGTCGTTGACAGCAGCGGCCCCGTGCCGCGCGCAATGGGATACACGACAGACAAGTCCGCCACCTGGTAGCCGCGCTGCAGGCACAAGCTGTAGCCCAGGTGCAACGCGCCAGACGCCACAATGCACAACACCACTGGCCAGGTCCAGGCCATTCCCTCGTGCAGCAGAATCCAGATGACCCACGGGGCATACACCAGCACGGCGCACAGCCCATAGGCAAATACGAACACCGGCCCCACCATTGCCGCCCGTTTGGCCAGCAGATTCCAGCTGGCATGGGCCATCGCCGCCAGGATGACTAAAATCAGGGACGTATAAGACATGTAGGGACAGCAGCCGTGGGAGAGGGCAGGTGACGGGTTTGTGACACAGCAAGCCCTCAAGGGTACTCTTAAATGGGGCCGGTTTCCTGCATTGACCACTTCCTGCCGAGTACTCGCCAAAGCAGAGCACTCGCCAAAGCAGAGCACTCGCCAAAGCAAGCCCCGTGGGCGCCGAGGCCCGCGCGGGGCGGTGCGTTGGGCCGCGGGGCAGCCTGCGCAGCAGGCCGAGGGCGCCTGCATGCGCCCGAGCCCGCCGCACGTGCACCACCCCGCGCGGGTCTCGGCCCCCACGGGGCGTCTTAAGAACCCCCCACCTTAAGAGCCCCCGACCCCCGTTTTGATGTAGAATACCGGGTTTACCCAACCTCATCCTCTACCTTGCGCACAGCAAGCATGGCCGGCCCCGCCAGTCATCCAGGCGCAAAACCACCGCAAGGCATGATGATCTCGGAGTTCACATGAACCTCATCGCCGTCCTGGAACAGGAAGAAATCAAGCGCCTTACCGGCGACAAGACCATGCCCGAATTCGCCCCTGGCGACACCGTGGTGGTCAGCGTCAATGTCGTGGAAGGCACCCGCAAGCGTGTGCAGGCCTACGAAGGCGTCGTCATCGCCAAGCGTAACCGCGGCCTGAACTCGTCGTTCATCGTCCGCAAGATCTCGTCGGGCGAAGCCGTCGAGCGTACCTTCCAGCTGTACTCGCCGCAAATCGCCGGCATCGAAGTCAAGCGCCGTGGCGACGTGCGCCGCGCCAAGCTGTACTACCTGCGCAGCCGCTCGGGCAAGTCGGCGCGCATCAAGGAAAAGCTGGTCACCAAGCAGGCCAAGTCGGCCTGATCTTCGGGGCGCGGCACCGGCCATGGCTGGACATTGCCGCGCTTGCCCGCATTCCGGGTTAAAAAGGCACCTGTAAAGGTGCCTTTTTTCATGTCTGCAGCAGGTATGCCTGACTCTTCGTCCCGCCCCCGCCGGCCTCCCGCCGCGCCGCCGTTCGATCCCACTGCGCAGGTATGGCAGCCTGCCGATTCCGACCTGGCCCCCGTGCCACCTGAACGGCTCGCGCCCGAGCTGTTGCGCGGCGCGCTCAGCCGCCCCGGTCCGTGGCCGCAAGATGCCCTCGGGTCCACCGAATATCGGCACCCGGGCCGCGAAGGCGCGCCGGTGCTGGCCGCCGTGCTGATTCCGCTGGTGGCGCATGCCAGTGGCGTGAGGGTCATGCTGACCCAGCGCTCGGCGCATCTGTACGACCACGCCGGGCAGATCAGCTTCCCGGGTGGCCGCCTGGAAACCTCCGACGCCACGCCTGTCGATGCCGCGCTGCGCGAGGCCCAGGAAGAAACCGGCCTGTCGACCGAATTTGTCGACGTGCTGGGCAGCATGCCGGCGTACCTGACCTCCACGGGGTTCTCGATCACGCCGGTGCTCTCGCTGGTGCGGCCAGGGTTCACCCTGGCGCCCGACTCGTTCGAAGTGGCCGAGGTGTTCGAGGTGCCTTTGGCTTTCCTGATGGACCCCGCCAATCACCGGTTGTACCGCGCGACCCTGCCCGACGGGCGCGAGCGGCAGTATTACGCTATGCCCTGGCAGGGGCATTTCATCTGGGGCGCCACGGCGGGCATGCTGCGCAACCTGTACCACCTGGTGCGCCAGCGGCTGGCCGCCGATGCTGGCTGGCGTTGAAAAACGCTTAGTAGCGTTGCTGAGCGGCCTCGCTTTCTTCAAGAATGCGGCGGTATAGCGCGTAGCGGCTGGCGTCGATGGCGCCGGCCTGCAGCGCCGCCACCACGCCGCAACCGGGCTCGTGGCGATGCGTGCAGTTGTAGAAACGGCAGTGCTCGATGTGCGGCGAGAATTCTGGGAAGCCGCGCAGAATGTCTTCGCCCGACAAATGCTGCAGTCCGAATGCCTGGAACCCCGGCGAGTCGATGAGGTCGCCGCCGGGCGCCGGCAGGTGATACAGCCGGGTGGTGGTGGTGGTGTGCCGGCCCATGTCGAGCGCGGCGGAATATTCGCGCGTAGGGGCATCGGCGTCGGGCACCAGTGCGTTGAGCAGGGTCGACTTGCCCATGCCGCTTTGCCCCAGCAGCAGCGTGGTGCGGCCCGCCAGCCGCGGCGCCAGCCGCTCGCGCACGGTCGTGGCGTCGTGCGCGCTGAGCTCGATGACCGGCACGCCCAGCGTCCGCACCGAATCCAGCCGGGCGCGCGCGTCGGCCAGGCCGGCGGACAGGTCGGTCTTGTTCAGGATGATCAGCGGCTCGATGCCGGCGCTCCAGGCGCCGGCCAGCGCGCGTCCGGCCAGGTCGTCGGAAAACGTGGGTTCCACCGCCACCACGATCAGCAACTGATCGACGTTGGCGGCGAACTGCTTGGCTCGCGTTTCGTCTGATCGGAACAGCAGATTGCGGCGCGGCAGGATGGCGTCGATGGCGCCCTCGTCGCGGCCTTGTGGGGCGACGCGCACCCGGTCGCCCACGGCGGCCCCGGCTTTCTTGCCGCGCGGGAAGCAGTGGCGCACCGAGCCGTCGGGGAACTCGACCACATAGTGGCGGCCGTGCGCCGCGACGATGCGGCCCTCCAGGTGCGGGGCGGCGCTGGCGTCCATGGGCCCGGCGCGCCGGGAGTCGCCCTTGGGGGGGGGCGGCAGGCTCATGTGCCCTGCGTCAGGTGACGGATGCGCACGGCGGCGGGCGGGTGGCTGTCGTAGAAGGCGGAATGCACGGGGTCCGGCGTAAGAGTGGCGGCGTTGTCATCGTACAGTTTGACCAGTGCGGACACCAGCCTGCCGGACGAGCTCTGCGTGGCGGCGTAGCGGTCAGCCTCGAATTCGTCGCGGCGCGAATACCAGCTGGCCACCGGCGTGAGCATGAAGGTGAACACCGGGATCACCAGGAAGAACAGCAGCAGCGCCAGGGCGTCGTTGCGGCCGTCCAGGCGCGGCAGCACGCCCAGGCCTTCATAGAACCACGGCTGCCGTGCCAGCCATCCGAGCAGGGCGAAGAACAGCAGGGCGGCGGCGAAGCTCAGCACGATGCGTCTGATGATGTGGCGTTTGGCGAAATGGCCCAGCTCGTGCGCCAGCACGGCTTCGATTTCGTCGGCGTTCAGGCGCGCCAGCAAGGTGTCGAAGAACACGATGCGGCGCGACTTGCCGAAGCCGGTGAAGTACGCGTTGCCATGCGCCGAGCGGCGCGAGCCGTCCATGACGAACAGGCCGTTTAGCGCAAAGCCGCAGCGTTGCGCCAACTGCTTGATGCGGCTGGCCAGTTCGGGGTCGGACAGTGGCGTGAATTTATTGAACAGGGGCGCGATGAAGGTGGGGTAGATGAACAGCAGCAGCAGGTTGAAGGCTGTCCAGACGCCCCACGCCCACAGCCACCACAGGCTGCCCGCCTGGGCCATCAGCCACAGTATGACGGCCGCCAGCGGCGCGCCCAGCACCAAGGCAAGCAGAACGCCCTTGGCCAGGTCGGCCGCGAACAGGCCCGGCGTCATGCGGTTGAAGCCGAAACGTGCCTCCAACTTGAATTGCCGCCACAGGGTGAAGGGCAGCCCCAGCAGGCCCAGCAGCAGCGCCACGCTACCCAGCAGCAGCAACTGGCGCAGCAGGTCGTTCGAAGTAGCCTGCGCAACCAGCAGGTCGATGGCCTGCAGCCCGCCCAGCAGCGTCAGCGCCACCAGCAGGACGGCGTCGTAGACGCGCTCGAGCATGCCTAGCCGCACGCGCGCCATGGTGTAGTCGGCTGCCCGCTGGTGGCTGGCCAGGCCGATGCGCGGCGCGAACTCGGGCGGCACCTGGTCGCGGTGGCGCGCCACGTGGCGGATCTGGCGCGAAGCCAGCCACAGGCGCACGCAGATATCGGCCAGCAGGAAGGAAACAAACAGGAGAGTGAGGAGTGTCAGCGGCACGGAGGGGGACGGCTATGAGAAAATGCAGTGTTTTAAAGGCAAATTATATGGCTGCGAACGAAAACCGCCTGGTCTGGCTCGATATGGAGATGACCGGGCTCGACCCCACCAAAGAACGCATCATCGAGGTGGCCGTAGTGGTCACCGAGCCCGACCTGACGGTCGTGGCCGAAGGCCCCGTGCTGGTCGTGCACCAGCCCGACAGCCTGCTCGACGCCATGGACAACTGGAACAAGTCCACCCATGGCAAGAGCGGCCTGATCGACAAGGTGCGCGCTTCCACGCTGACCGAGGCGCAGGCCGAGCAGATGCTGCTCGAATTCCTGGCGCAGCACGTGCCGGCGGGCAAGTCGCCGCTGTGCGGCAACACCATCAGCCAGGATCGCCGCTTCATGTACGCGTACATGCCCGAACTGGAGCGCTTCTTCCATTACCGCAACCTCGATGTCAGCACCCTGAAAGAGCTGGCGCGCCGCTGGGTGCCCGCGGTGTACAAGGGGTTCGAGAAAAAGAGCAAGCACGAGGCGCTGGCCGATATCTACGAATCCATCGACGAACTCAAGTATTACCGCGAGCACTTCCTGAAAGTGTAGGCGCTCGCCAGGCCTGCCAGCATGCGCGCCGAGTCCGGCTATTCCGTTCTCCAGATTCGCCAGGCCGAGCAGCGGGCGCTGGCGCAGGGGCGCGCGCTGATGCCCCTGGCCGGGGCCGCGGCGGCAGGTTTCGTTGCCGCGCGTTTCCCCGTGGGCAGCGGCGTGCTGGCCCTGGCGGGGCCGGGCAACAATGGCGGCGACGCGCTGGTGGCGGCCGCTCGGTTGCTGGCCGCGGGCTACACCGTACGCGTGACGATGCCGCGCGGTCCGCAGGCCTTGCCCCCCGATGCGGCGCGCGCCTATGCCGGCTGGCGCGCGCAAGGCGGAGTGGAACAATCCGGCCTGCCGTCCGATCCGCCTGACGTCGTCATCGACGGCCTCTTTGGCATCGGCCTGAACCGTCCGCTGGATGCCGCCTGGCAGGCGCTGGTCGATGCCGTCAATGCATGGAACCGGCCGGTGCTGGCGCTGGATGTGCCCAGCGGCGTAGACGCCGACAGCGGCCGCGTCCTGGGGCGCGCGCTGCGGGCCCGCTGGACCCTGTCTTTCATTGGCGCCGCGCGCGGCCTTTGCGCGCCCGGACCGGGACGCGAGGCGGCCGGCGAATTGCATCTGGACACGCTGGGCGTAGCGCTCGCATAAGCGCCCGCGCGGGGCGCGCACTAGCCCGCCGGACGGCCGCCGAAGCGCGTGTACACGGCCGCCGACAGTGGCGTATAGCGTTCGTTGTCGCGCCCGGCCACGGCGTCCAGGTGCTGTTCCGAGGCGTCGAACAATTTCCAGTAGATCTGGCCGCACAGCGCGCGGGCGGCGTGACCGGGCCACCGTTCGGGCAGCATGGGCACCGGCAGTTGCGGATCGTGCAGCACGATGCGGCGCCAGGTATGCAGCAGCAGCATGCGGGTGGCGAAGGCATCGGCGGGGTCGAGCGGCTCGTCCAGCAGTTTTTCCAGCGGTCCGAACTGGCGCGAAAAATGCCGGTACTGGCCCGCCAGCGCGTCCAGGCTCCAGCATTGCGGCGCCAGGCTGGCGATGGGCAGGCCGCCCGCGCCGGCCAGGTCGCGCCCCGACAGCACCAGGGCCTTGTCGGGGATGCCCAGTTTTTCCAGGATGTCATGCGCGGCGCGCGCGTCGGCCTGCGGGTGCGCGAACAGCCCCGGGGCGATCATGCCGAAGCCTTCCCAGGCCAGTTCGCGGCGCAGTTCCGTGCGCTCGGCCAGGCCGTTGTTGCCCAGGCGGGGCAGGGCCACCAGCGTCCATTCGCCGTTCCAGTCGGCCGCGGGCCCCACGTAGATGCGCTGCGAGGCGTGCGCCGTATGGCGCAGGCCCTGTTCCGACAGCTGGTACAGGCTGCGCCGCCCATGCCGTTCGGCCTGCAGCCAGCCCTGCGCTACCAGCCGGAACACGCTGGTGCGCAGCAGTCGCTCGTTGATGCCCAGCGGCTCCAGCAATTCAATGATGCCTCCCAGCCAGATGGCGCCGCCGTGGCAGGCCAGCGCGTCGCCCAGCAGGCTGACGCACAGCGACTTGGCGCGCGGCGGGTCTTCCTTGAGCAGGCGGGCGATATGGCGGCCGATGGGAGAGGGCAAATTGGCCATGGATAGCGGGAGATATGACAATGATCAACATGATACACATATCTAATGTGATACAAAAATAGGTTTGACAATTAAATTTGTGTATTAAATAATCGTCTCATATTCGGCCCGGCGAATGGCCGGCGCGCGTCCGTCCTTGCCGCAGGCGGGCTGCGACCCACAGGAGACGAACATGTACGCACAACTTGTCGAAACTGGCGTCAAGCAGGTCCGGAGCGTCGACCAGCTCACCGGCCCGGAACAAGCCTTCCAGCGCCGCATCGACGACGGCGTGCGCATCGAGCCGCAAGACTGGATGCCCGAGGCCTATCGCAAGACGCTCATCCGCCAGATCTCGCAGCACGCCCACTCCGAAATCGTCGGCATGCTGCCCGAAGGCAACTGGATCACCCGCGCGCCATCGCTCAAGCGCAAGGCCATCCTGCTGGCGAAGGTGCAGGACGAGGCCGGCCACGGCCTGTACCTGTACAGCGCAGCCGAAACCCTGGGCGTGTCGCGCGATGAGCTGGTCGACGACCTGCATACCGGCCGCGCCAAGTACTCCAGCATCTTCAACTACCCCACGCTCACCTGGGCCGACATCGGCATGATCGGCTGGTTGGTCGACGGCTCGGCCATCATCAACCAGATCCCGCTGTGCCGCTGTTCCTACGGCCCGTACGCGCGGGCCATGGTGCGGGTCTGCAAAGAAGAGTCGTTCCATCAACGCCAGGGCTACGACCTGCTGATCCAGATGTGCCGCCACGGCACCCCCGAGCAGAAAGCCATGTGCCAGGACGCCCTGAACCGCTGGTGGTGGCCGGCCCTGATGATGTTCGGCCCGTCCGATGCCGAGTCGCCCAACAGCGCGCAGTCGATGGCCTGGAAGATCAAGCTGTTCTCGAATGACGAGCTGCGCCAGAAAATGGTGGACCAGACCGTGCCGCAGGCCGAATACCTGGGCCTGACCGTGCCCGACCCCGACCTGAAATGGAATGCCGAGCGCGGCCACTACGATTTCGGCGAGATCGACTGGAACGAGTTCTATGCGGTCATCAAGGGCCACGGCCCCTGCAACCGCGAACGCCTGGCCGCGCGCAAGCAGGCTCACGAAGCCGGCGCCTGGGTGCGCGACGGGCTGGCCGCCTACGCCGAGAAGCAGGCGCGCCGCAAGGCGGCCTGACGCGCCGCTTCGATCTTGGTTTTCCGGGCCGCGCCGGCGGCCCGTTCCCTGAAGGATATGCATCATGAGCAAGGAATGGCCGCTGTGGGAAGTGTTCATCCGCAGCCAGCACGGCCTGGCGCACAAGCATGTGGGCAGCCTGCATGCCCCCGACGCCGAAATGGCCATCAACCATGCACGCGACGTCTACACGCGGCGCAATGAAGGCCTGAGCATCTGGGTGGTGCGTGCCGCCGACATCGTGGCGAGCAGTCCGGGCGACAAGGAACCGCTGTTCGACCCGGCCAACAACAAGGTGTACCGGCACCCCACGTTCTTTCCCATGCCCGACGAAATCAAGCACATGTAAGGCGCGGACATGGACAAGCCCTTTTTCGAATACCTGCTGCGCCTGGGCGATACGACCCTGGTGCTGTCACAGCGCCTGTCGGAGTGGTGCGGCCATGGGCCGGCCCTGGAAGAAGACCTGGCGCTTACCAACACCGCGCTCGACCTGTTGGGGCAGGCCCGCATGTGGCTGACGCTGGCCGGCGAAGTCGAAGGGGCCGGCCGCGACGAAGACGCGCTGGCCTACCTGCGCCATGCGCACGAATTCCGCAACGCCACGCTGGTCGAGCGGCCCAACGGCCACTATGGCGACACGCTGGCGCGCCAGTTCTTCTTCGACGTGTGGCACTACTTCCTGTTGCAGCGCCTGGCGCAGTCGGCCGACGAGCGCGTGGCGGCCATCGCCGCCAAGTCGCTGAAAGAAGTCACCTACCATGTGCGGCGTTCGTCCGACCTGGTGGTGCGACTGGGCGACGGCACGCCGGAAAGCCATGCGCGCATGCAGGAGGCCGTCGAGGCCGCCTGGCGCTACACGGGCGAGCTGTTCATCGACGACGCCATCGACCGCGACCTGGCCGCGCGCGGCATAGGCTGTGAACTGGCGGCGCTGCGCGAGCCCTGGCTGGCGCATGTGCGCGAAGTGCTGGACGAAGCCACGCTGGCCATGCCCGACCTGGACGAGGCCGGCCATGCCGCGCTGCGGGGCGGGCGCCAGGGGCGGCACACCGAGGCCCTGAGCTACCTGCTGGCCGAGATGCAATCGCTGCCGCGCGCCTATCCGGGAGCCGTCTGGTGAGCAGCGCCGCGCCCACGCCCGCCACCCCGCGCCAGGTCATGGCGTGGCTGGAAAGCGTGCCCGACCCTGAAATCCCCGTGCTGTCGGTGGTGGACCTGGGAGTGGTGCGCGAGGTGGCCTGGGACGGCGCGACCTGCGTAGTCACCATTACGCCGACTTATTCAGGCTGCCCGGCCATGCGCGAGATTACCCACGACATCGAGCGCACGCTGGCCGGCCATGGCGTGGCGGCGGTGCGGGTGGAAACCCGCCTGGCGCCCGCCTGGACGACGGACTGGATGAGCGAGCGCGGCCGGGCCGCGCTCAAGGGCTATGGCATCGCGGCGCCCGCCGAGCGCGCCATCGATATATCGGGCATCAGCCGCCGCGTGGCCGAGCCGGTGGTGGCTTGCCCGCATTGCGGCTCGACGCGCACGCGGCTGGTCAGCCATTTCGGTTCGACCTCGTGCAAGGCCTTGTACCGCTGCGGCGCGTGCCGCGAACCGTTCGACTATTTCAAGACCCACTGAGCAGGGCAGCTTCACGCCATGAGCCAGACATCGTTTCATTCCCTGAAGGTCGCCTCGGTGGCGCGCAATACGCGCGACGCGGTGGTGGTGACCTTCGACCTGCCCGCAGACCTGCGGGAGCAGTTCGCGTTCCGGCCCGGGCAGTACCTGACGCTGCGCACCGAGCTGGGCGGCGAGGAACTGCGCCGTTCGTATTCCATCTGTTCGGCGCCCGGCGACGGCGTGCTGCGCGTGGCCATCAAGAAGGTCGACGAAGGCGTGTTCTCGAACTGGGCCAACCACGAGCTGCAGCCCGGCCAGACGCTGGAAGTCATGCCGCCGGCCGGCAACTTCACCGTCGATTTCGCGCCCGAGCATCGCCGCCATTATGTGGCCTTCGCCGTGGGCAGCGGCATCACGCCGGTGTTTTCGCTGGTGAAGACGGCGCTTTCCACCGAGCCGCACAGCCGCTTCACGCTGTTCTTCGGCAACCGGGCCTCGTCGTCGGTGCTGTTTCGCGAAGAAATCGAAGACCTGAAGAACCTGTATATGGAGCGCTTTTCGCTGGTGTACATCATGAGCCGCGAAAGCCAGGACATCGAGCTGTTCAACGGGCGCCTGGACGGCGACAAGGTAGACCAGCTGATGTCGGCCTGGATGCGCCCCGACGACATCGACTACGCGTTCGTGTGCGGCCCGCAGACCATGATCGAAAGCGTGGTGCAGCACCTGCAAGAGCGCGGCATTCCCAAGTCGCACATCAAATTCGAGCTTTTTGGCGCGCCGCGCGGACCGCGTGCGCTGCGCACCGGCCGCGATGCGCCGGCCGCGCCCGGCAAGGGCCAGTGCGAAGTCACTGTCGTGCAGGACGGCCATCGCCGCACATTCATCATCGACAAGAACAAAGACAGCGTGCTCGATTCGGCGCTCGCGCAAGGCGTGGAGCTGCCGTATTCGTGCAAAGGCGGCGTCTGTTCGACGTGCCGCTGCAAAGTCATCGAGGGCGAAGTCGACATGGACGCCAACTTCGCGCTGGAAGACTACGAAGTGGCGCGCGGCTTCGTGCTCAGTTGCCAGAGTTTCCCGGTCAGTGACCGCCTGGTGCTGGATTTCGACCAGGAAACCTGAATCGGCCGCACATTCCCGAACCTTATTCATTCCGGAGATCGTCTCGTGTCACATGAATTTTTCGAACGCCACCAGTCCCTGCTCGAGCGCGCGCAGGCGGCCGCGGCCGAGCGCGGCTACTGGAGCCCCTTCGCCGAGTCGCCCAGCCCGCGCCACTATGGCGAGACCGCCGGCGACGACGGCCGCGCGGCCTTCGAGGCCCTGCGCGGCAAGCCCTTCCCGCTGACGCTGACGGGCGCCCAGGGTTCGGTGGGCGGCGAGCAGTCGCCCTACGGGTTCGCGCTGGACATCAGTTATCCGCAAGTGCCCGTGGCCTCGCTGGTGCAGAACGCCGGGCGCGCCCTGGAACAATGGCGTCGGGCCGGCCCGCGCGCCTGGGTGGGCGTGGCGCTGGAAATCCTGGCGCGCCTGAACCGGCGCAGTTTCGAAATTGCCCATGCCGTGCAGCACACCACTGGGCAGGGCTTCATGATGGCGTTCCAGGCCGGCGGCCCGCACGCGCAAGACCGCGGCGTGGAGGCGGTGGCTTATGCCTGGCAGGAAATGGCGCGCATTCCCGGCGTGGCGCTGTGGGAAAAGCCGCAAGGCAAACATGATCCCATCAAGATGGAAAAGCGCTTCACGATCGTACCGCGCGGCGTCGCGCTGGTGATCGGCTGCTCGACCTTCCCCACCTGGAATGGCTATCCGGGCCTGTTTGCCAGCCTGGCCACCGGCAATACGGTAATCGTCAAGCCGCATCCTGGCGCGATCCTGCCGCTGGCCATCACCGTACAGGTGGCGCGCGAGGTGCTGGCCGAGGCCGGCTTCGACGCCGACGTGGTGCAGTTGGCCGCGCATCCGGCCGGCGACGACACGGCGCAGCGGCTGGCGCAGGACCCGGCCGTGAAGATCGTCGACTTCACCGGCAGCAGCGCCAACGGCAATTGGCTGGAACAGCACGCCCGGCAGGCGCAGGTATATACCGAGAAGGCGGGCGTGAACCAGGTCATTGTCGATTCCACCGACGACCTCAAAGGCATGGCGCGCAATCTGGCGTTTTCGCTGGCCCTGTACTCGGGCCAGATGTGCACGGCGCCGCAGAACATTTACGTGCCGCGCGGCGGCATCGCCACCGCGGACGGCCATGCCAGCTTCGACGAGGTGGCGGCGGCCCTGGGCGCGGCCCTGCAGAAGCTGTGCGCCGATCCGGCCAAGGCCGTGGAGCTGACCGGCGCGATCCAGAACGAAGACATCGCGGCGCGCATCGAGCAGGCGCGCGGCCTGGGCCTGCCGGTAGTGGCCGACAGCCAGGCGCTGGAACACCCGCAGTTCGCCAGCGCGCGCGTGCGCACGCCGCTGTTGTTGCGCGCCGAGGCCGGTAATCCGGCTATCGCGCAGGAATGGTTCGGCCCCATTGCCTTCGTGGTGGCGACCGACTCTACCGGGCACAGCATCGACCTGGCGCGCGACAGCGTGGTGCGGCATGGCGCGCTGTCGCTGGCGGCCTACACTACCGACGAGAGCGTGGCCAGCAAGGTGCAGGATGCGGCCGAGGTATCGGGCGTGGCGCTGTCGCTGAACCTGACGGGCGCCGTGTTCGTGAACCAGACCGCTGCCTTCAGCGATTTCCATGGCACCGGCGCCAACCCCGCCGCCAATGCGGCGTTGTCGGACTCGGCGTTCGTGTCCAACCGCTTCCGCGTCGTGCAGACGCGCCGCCACGTCTGACCGGGAATTTTTCATGAGCTACCAGAACATCTTGTTTGAATTGTCGGGCGGCATAGCCCGGCTGACTCTCAACCGTCCCGACAAGCTCAACAGCTTCACCGCCGCCATGCACGGCGAGGTCGCCGACGCGCTGGGGCGTGTCGAGCGCGAAGGCGCGCGCGTGCTGGTGCTGACCGGCGCGGGCCGCGGCTTTTGCGCCGGCCAGGACCTGAGCGAGCGGCAGATGGCCGCCGAAGGCACGCCGCCGGATCTGGGCGAGACAGTGGAAAAATACTACGCGCCGCTGGTGCGCCGCCTGCATGCCCTGCCGCTGCCCGTGGTGGTGGGCGTGAATGGCGTGGCGGCGGGGGCGGGCGCCAATCTGGCGTTCGCGGGCGACATCGTCATTGCCAAGGAATCGGCCAGCTTCATCCAGTCGTTCTGCCGGCTTGGGCTGATCCCCGACACCGGCGGCACCTTCGTGCTGCCGCGCTTGGTGGGGCGCGCGCGCGCCATGGGCCTGGCGATGCTGGGCGACAAGCTCAGCGCGCGCCAGGCGCAAGACTGGGGCCTGATCTGGCAATGCGTGGCCGACGACGCCTTCGACGCTACGCTGGACAAGCTGGCCGCTCACTTCGCCGCCGCACCCACGCGCGGCCTGGCCAGCACCAAGCAGGCGCTGCAGGCCAGCCTGCATAATGACTTGTCCGCCCAGCTGGACCTGGAACGCGACCTGATGCGCGAACTGGGCCGCAGCGCCGACTACGCCGAAGGCGTGGCCGCGTTCCTGGGCAAGCGCGAACCGCAATTCAAGGGGCGCTGATGACTACGCATGTGCCTTCCGTCGATGTGCCGGCCGACCCCCACGAACTGGCCCAGGCCGTGGGCGCCGCCATGTACGCGGTGGACGCCGCCACCCAGGGCCTGGACATGACCGTGGTCGAGATCGCGCCGGGCTTTGCCCGTCTGACCATGCGCGTGCGTCCCGACATGCTGAACGGCCACCAGACCTGCCACGGCGGCTTCATCTTCGCGCTGGCCGACAGCGCGTTCGCGTTCGCCTGCAATTCGCGCAACGCAAGCACGGTGGCTTCGGGGTGCACCATCGATTTCCTGGCGCCGGGTTTCGCCGGCGACGTGCTGACGGCGGTAGCGCAAGAGCGCTCGCTGGCCGGGCGCACGGGCGTCTACGATGTCACCGTCACCAACCAGGACGGCCGTCAGCTGGCGCTGTTCCGCGGCCGTTCGTACCGCATCAAGGGGCAGATCGTCGGCACGCCGCCAGAGCACTGAAGCCTTTTTTTGCAGCGTCACACTTATTACGATAAAGCGGCGTCGCGCCGCACAGCATTCCAGGAGACCGATTCCATGTCCAATTCCGTGAGCAAACCCGGGCTGGATCCCATCGAGCACGCCAGCCGCGACGAGATCGAGGCGCTGCAGTTGCAGCGCCTGAAGTGGACCCTGGCGCACGCCTACCAGAACGTGCCGCACTACCGGCGGGCGTTCGATGCCGCCGGCGTGCACCCCGACGACCTGAAGCAATTGTCGGACATCGCCAAATTCCCGTTCACCACCAAACAGGACCTGCGCGAAAACTATCCGTTCGGCATGTTCGCCGTGCCGCGCGAGCAGGTGGCGCGCGTGCATGCCTCCAGCGGCACCACCGGCAAGCCCACCGTGGTGGGCTACACCGCGCAAGACCTGGAAAACTGGGCCGGGCTGGTCGCGCGCTCGATTCGGGCGGCGGGCGGCAAGCGCGGCGACATTGTGCACGTGGCCTACGGCTACGGCCTGTTCACGGGCGGGCTGGGCGCGCACTATGGCGCCGAACGCCTGGGCTGCACGGTCATCCCGATGTCGGGCGGCCAGACGGAAAAGCAGGTGCAACTGATCAGCGATTTCCGTCCCGACATCATCATGGTGACGCCTTCGTACTTCTGCAACATCGTTGAAGAACAGCGCCGCCAGGGTATCGATCCGCGCCAGAGCTCGCTGCGCATCGGCATTTTCGGCGCCGAACCCTGGACGGGCCAGATGCGCCAGGATATCGAGTCCGAGGCGGCCATCGACGCAGTCGACATCTATGGCCTGTCGGAAGTGATGGGGCCGGGCGTGGCCAGCGAATGCGTGGAGACCAAGGACGGTCCGGTGGTATGGGAAGACCATTTCTATGCCGAGATCGTCGATCCCGAAACCGGCGTGCCGGTGGCCGACGGCGAACAGGGCGAACTGGTGTTCACCTCGCTGACCAAAGAAGCCATGCCCGTCATCCGCTATCGCACGCGCGACCTGACCCGGCTGCTGGCGCCAACCTCGCGCAGCATGCGGCGCATCGGCAAGATCACCGGCCGCAGCGACGACATGCTGATCGTGCGCGGCGTGAACCTGTTCCCCACCCAGGTCGAAGAGCAGGTGCTGAAGATCGCCCAGCTGGCGCCGCACTACCAGCTGGTGCTGACGCGCAACGGACACCTGGACGAGCTGGAGATCCTGACCGAGGTGCGCGACGAGTTCGCCAGCCTGGCCGAAACCGAGCGCGAAGCGCTGGGCAAGCAGCTGCAGCACGCGGTCAAGTCGTACATCGGCGTGACGGCGCGGGTGCGGGTGGCGGACTGCGGGTTCGTGGAGCGCACCTTGACCGGCAAGGCGCGCCGGGTGGTCGACAAGCGGCCGCGCTGACGGCGTCGCGGGCGGGGCATGCGCGGAGACGCCTACCCCAGCCCCAGCATATCGGCCAGGCTGTGTCGGGACGGCTCCTGCACCAGTTGGATATGTGATTCCAGGTCGCGCAGGTGCTTGTCCATCTCTGCAATGGCTGAATCCACATTGCCATGTTCCAAATGGTCGATCACGCGCGCATGTTCATCGTGTTCGCAGGCGGCATTGCCGGGCGGCTGGAATATTGCCACCACCAGCGAACATCGCGAGATGGTTTCCCTAAGGTAGCGCGCCAGCAGCGGGTTGCCTGAGAGTTCGGCCAGTTTCAGGTGAAATGTGCTGGCCAGGCGCGCCCATTCGGTTTGCGGCGCATCGTGCATGGCGCGATGCTCCTCGCGCAACTGCCGTCGCAGCATTGCGTAGTCGGCCCGGCCTGCCGACCGTGCGACCAGCGGCAGGATGGCTGCTTCCAGCGCACGCCGCGCCTCGAACAGCTCGCCCACTTCTTCACGGGTGGGCATGGCGACCGCGGCGCCGCGGTTAGGCCGCAGTGTCACCACATGGTCATGGGCAAGCCGCTGCAGTGCTTTTTGCACGATGCTGCGGCCCACGCCAAACAGCTCGCACAGCGCCGCTTCAGGTAGCTTCGTGCCGGGCCGCAGGCGTTGGCTCATGACACCGTCGATTACCGACTGGTAGATGCGCGCCTCGGCATCGTCGGCGCGGCGCGGACGTGCGCCTGGGGATTGGGCGGTCTGGATCATGGTTCGACACCGCGCGATTACACGGCGGCCGGCGCCGCAGTCCCCAGGGCCGCTGTTGCCCGTCCTGCCGCGCATGCCAGGCGGATCAGTGCCAGGTCGCTGCCGGCCGGGCCGAGCAGCGAAATGCCCGCAGGCATGCCGTCGGCGCCGATATAGGGAATGTTCACCTGAGGCAATCCGGCCAGGCCGGCGATCGCGGTGATGCGAAAGGTGCTGGCGCGTATGGCGTCGACGGTGGCCGGATCGGCGTCGCGCGCGATCGCGATGCTGGACGCCGAGGGCAGGATGCCGATCCTGTCGGTTCCCAGCAGCGCGCGCGCCTCTGCGCGAAACTGCGCCTGCAAGGCGTAGGCCTGCGCGGCGGCGGCGTCCGCGATGCGGGCCGCGGCCTCCCAGCGGCCTTGTATTGCCGGGTCGAAGACAGGACGGGCGCTCGTGATCCAGCTGCGATGGGTCTGCCACGCGTCGTAGGCAGATGCCGTGATGTACGTCTTGCGCCAGCGCTCCAGGTCTTGCGCGGATGCGGCGGCGTGTTCGACGCGCAGGCCGGCATGGCGTTCGAGCGCATCGGCCGCCTTGCGCGCGAGCGGCGTAAAAACGGCGTCGGCCTGCGCCAGCGCGTCGGTCAGCAATACCGCGCCACGCCACGTCCTGTCGGCTTCACCATCCAACAACGCACGCCCCACACGCTCAAACACGTGGGCGTCAGCGGCCAGCCAGGTCATTGTGTCGAACCGTGGCGACAACGGCACGACGCCGGCCGCGCTCAGTCGGCCGTGCGTGGTGCGCAGTCCCCACAGGCCACAGTAACTCGAGGGAACGCGCGTGGATCCGCCCGTGTCGGTGCCCAGCGCGAAATCCACCAGGCGCGCCGCCACCGCCGCCGCCGAACCGCTGGACGAGCCGCCCGTCACGCGGTCGGGGGCGCGCGTGTTCAGCGGCGCGCCGTAATGCATGTTGGCGCCATGAATGCTGTAGGCCAGTTCGTCGGTCACGGTCTTGCCGTGCAGAGTCGCGCCCGCAGCCAGCAGGCGGGCCACCAGCGGACTGTGCTCGGCGGCAGGGGGGTGGGTATCGAGCCAGGCAGGGTTGCCTGCGCCGGTAGAGTGGCCGGCCACGTCGAACAGGTCTTTGGCCGCAAAGCTCAACCCGTCGAGCGTGCCGCTGCCTGTGGGCGCGACGGTGAAGTGCCCATGCGGCACCCAGGCGCCGACAGTGTCAGAAAAGGGCAGGGAGGTGAAGTGGGTGGTCATGCCAGGGTTTCCGCAATGGTGATCTCGTCGACATGGGCGCAGACAGCGCCCGGCGTGGTGAACCAGACCTGGCCACTGTCGCGCTGGCGGGCGATGTGCTCCAGCGCGCGGCGCAGGTGGCGCAGCCGGTAGGGTTGCCCCACCAGGTAGGGATGCAGGGCAATGCCCATGACCAGCGGCTGACTGCGCGATTGCTCGAGCATTTCGTCGAAGTTGTCGATGATGAGCTGCGCAAAGTCTTTGCCGTCCATCTGGCGGGCCACGATCATCGGGATGTCGTTGACTTCCTGCGGGTACGGCACGGCCCATAAAGACTGCCCGTCGCGCGTGCGCAGGCGCGTGGGCTGGTCGTCGTGGCACCAGTTCAGGGTGTAGCGGTAGCCGCTTTCGGCCAGCAGGTCACAAGTCAGCGGCGATTCGGCGATCCACGGCGACAGCCAGCCGGCGGGCCGGGATCCGGCAAACGCGGCGATACGGTCGGCGCAATGGGCGAGCAACGCGCGCTCGGTGGTCTCGTCATAGGCGGCCTGGTGCTCGGCATTGGTGTGGCCATGCGCAATCAGTTCGTCGCCACGCGCCATGAACGCGTGGATCAATTCGGGGCAGTGATCGAGCATCGCCGTATTGGCGATGATGCCGGCCGGCAGGTTCAGGGATTCAAACAGCTCCAGGCAGCGCCATGCGCCCACCCGATTGCCGTATTCGCGCCACGCGTAATTGAGCACGTCGGGCTCGCCGAAGCTGGCGCCCAGTCGCGCGCCCAGGCCGCCGCCGAATGCGAAATGCTCCAGGTTGAAGCCCAGGTACACGGCCAGGCGCGCGCCGCCCGGCCATTGATAGTCAGGGCGCGCGTGGATTGCGGAATACTCAAAGCGTCCATGGGTAGGCAGCGGCCCGAACGCGCGCGAGCTTTGCAGCGTCTGGTTCATAGCGTGGCCAACCCCGCCCGGGCCAGGAGCCATTCGGCGCTGTCGTTCCAGACATCCATTTCGGTGATGAGCCCATCGCAGACCACGTAGCGGTCGATATAACGATTGCCTTCGAAAGGCGTGCCGTCCAGCCATTCACCATACAGGGTGCCGCGGTTGTACACCACGGCGCGCGCGGAAGTGGCGCCCGCTACGACGTCCGTGGATTCGAAGCGCTTCTTCACCCATGCATAGCGCGAGCGGTTGAACGCCGCGCATTCGGCGGGATCGCGCATTTCCCGTCCGCCCGTGAAGCGGATGCGCAGCTGCGGACTGACGTAGCGCCGGGCGCTATCGGGGTCCGGCTTCATCAGGATGGTCAGGTAGGCATCGACGATCCCGGCGGGGTCGTAGCTGTCGCCTGCGATGGGCTGGCCTGGTGCGTTATGCATGGTTTGCTCCCATGTTTGCGCCATTGTGGTGCATGGCTGTCGTGGCATTGAAGGGCCGGCCTGCCTGGCGCCGTTGCGACGCTGCCGCCTGTGGCCCGGGTCCGGTCGAATCGTCGTCAATAGAGACAGTCGGGTTGACGACAAAATCTATTGACGATTGAAGCAAACAACATGCCAGTTTGTCGGCAAAAGATCTGAAGTTGGCATAGGTCTTGCTTGAAGCAGGGTAGGGCCTGCAAAGGCCGCACTTCACAATCGCCCTACAGGAGAGCGCCATGTCTAGTCTTCGCCGGACCTTTGTCCGCACAGTGTTTTCAGTGGCCTGCATGGGCCTGGCGGCCGCCGCGCAGGCAGCCGAGCCTATCAAGATCGGGTTGATCACCGCCTTGTCAGGGCAGTCGGCCCTGGCCGGCGAAGCCATTACCCGAGGCCTGCAGATCGCCATCGACGAGGTCAATGCCTCCGGAGGCTTGCTTGGTGGCCGTCGCCTGGAACTGGTGCGCCGCGACGACGAAGCCAGCCCGGCCAAGGGCGTGGTGGCCGCGCGCGAACTGATCCACAAAGAAAAGGTGGCGGTGATCTTTGGCGGCCTGGACACGCCGGTATCGCTGGCGATCGTGCCGTTGGTCAACCAGGCCAAGGTTCCGTTCATGGGACCCTGGGCAGCGGGCACGCCCATCACCAAGAACGGCGCGAAACCCAACTATGTATTCCGTGTTTCGGCAGTGGACGAAATCGTCGACGCGGCGATGGTCGATTATGCCGAGAAGACTTTCGGCGCGACGAAGTATGGCCTGATCATGGTCAACAACCCCTGGGGCGAGTCGAACCAGAAAGGCCTGGTGGCCGCGCTGGAGGCCAAGGGGATGAAGCCGGTGGGCAGCGAGAAGTTCGATGGCAACGAGGTCGATGTGGTGCCGCAGCTGAGCCGGCTGAAGGCGGCTGGCGCGGACGTGCTGATGATGGTGGGCAACATCGGCCCTTCGGCCCAGGTGGTGAAGTCGCTGGACCGCATGGGGTGGAAGGTGCCCGTAGTGTCGCACTGGGGACCCGCGGGCGGCCGTTTCACCGAGTTGGCGGGACCCAATGCGAAGAACGTGCACTTTGTGCAGACGTACAGCTTCTTCGGCGAGCAATCGCCCGTCGGTCAGAAGGTGATCGACGCACTCAAGGCCAAGTACCCCAATGTCAAGGGCCCGGAAGACATCACGCCGGCCGTGGGCGTGGCCAACGCGTATGACGCCCTGCATCTGACGGCTCTGGCCATCCAGAATGCCGGCTCGACCGACGGCGACGCCATCCGCGAAGGCTATTACAAGATCGACAGCTACGACGGCCTCATCAAGCAGTACAAGAAGCCCTTCTCGGCCGATAGCCACGATGCCATCACCGCGCAAGACTACGTGTGGGCGCAGTTCATCGATGACCGCATCCTGCCCGTCGGGCTGGTGAAGTAAGGGCCGGGGAGCGGAAGATGCAATTGCTGGCGGCGCTGATCAGCGGCCTGGGCCTGGGCAGCATGTATGGCCTGATGGCCTTGGGCTTTCACATCACCCATTCCGTATCGGGAACGGTGAACTTCGCCCAGGGCAGTTCGATGATGCTGGGCGCGGTGCTGTGCTTCACGTTCGCGCAAACGCTGGGCTGGGGTCTGGCGCCGGCCATCGTGTTGGCGCTGCTGTGCTGCGCGGTGTACGGGCTGTTGGTGGAGTTTCTGGCCGTGCGTCCGTTCGCATCGCGCGGCTCCAATGCCTGGCTGATGTCGACCGTGGCGTTGGGCATTGTGCTCGACAACGTGGTCATGCACACCTTCGGCAAGGAACCGCGCAGCCTGCCGTCGCCGTTGGCCGTGACGCCTATCGAAGTGTCGGGGTTGGGCCTGGGCGTGTATCCGCTGCAATTGCTGATTCCGCTGGTGGGTCTGGCCCTGGCCGCGGCGCTGCACATGGTGGGCCGCCGCACACGCTGGGGCACCGCGCTGCTGGCCGTGGTGCAGAACCGGGACGCGGCACGGCTGATGGGCATTCCCATCGGCCGCGCCGTGGCAGTCACGTATGCAGTGTCCACGCTGCTTGCCGGTATCGCGGGAGCGCTGATCGCGCCGCTGTTCAACGTGACTGCCGACATGGGCACGCTATTCGGCCTGAAGGCTTTTGCCGTGGCTATCCTGGGCGGCATATCCAGCGCCTGGGGCGTCATGATCGCCGGCCTGATCTTTGGCGTGGCGGAAGCCTTGATCACCGTCACGCTGGGGTCGGGATACACACACATCATCACGTTCACCCTGGTGATCGCGGTACTGGCCATGCGGCCCAACGGCCTGTTCGGACGGGCAGAGGTCAAGAAGGTATGAGTTCCAAGTCCTTGATGTTGAGCGGCGTCGTTGCCGCCGCAGTGCTGGCGTTGGCGTTCACGCTCAACAGCTACTACGTTTTCGTGCTGGCCAGCGTGACGCTGATCGCGATGGTCGGCATCGGCCTGAATGTATTGCTGGGGCTCACGGGCCAGGTGTCGTTCGGCCATGTGGGTTTTTATGCAGTGGGCGCGTATGCCGTGGCCGTGCTGACTACCAAGGCGGGCTGGGGCTTCTGGCCGGCCTGGGCCGCGGGCGCCGGCCTGGCGGCCGCCCTGGGCACGCTGCTGGCGCTTCCGGCGCTGCGGGTGAAGGGGCCATACCTGGCGATGGTCACCATCGCGTTCAGTTTCATCGTGCAGCACGCGATCGTCGAGATGCCCGACCTGACGGGCGGGCAGAGCGGCATCATGGGCATCCTGCCGCCGCAGATCAGCGCCGCATGGAGCGCCGAGCAAACCGTGACAGTGCTGGCGGTGGTGGCCGCACTGGTCTTGCTGGCAGGCTATGCGCTGCTTGCACGCGGGCCCTGGGGCGCCGCCATGCGGGCCATCAACGACAGCGAGACGGCGGCCCAATCCATCGGGCTGAACCAGCTGGTGGTCAAGACTGTCGCGTTCACCTTGTCGGCCGGCGCGGCCGGGTTGGCCGGCGGCTTGTTTGCGGCGCTGTCCGGATTCGTCACTGCAGACTCCTTCGGCTTCATGCAGTCCATTCTGTTCGTGCTGGTGGTGGTGATCGGCGGCGCGGGCACGGTGGCGGGTCCCGTCATCGGCGCCGTGATAGTCGGCGTGCTGCCTGAACTGCTGGCATCTCTGGAAGACTACCGCCTGCTGTTTTTCGGCGCCTTGCTGTTGCTGGTGCTGTGGGTGGCGCCCGAGGGCGTGGTGGGTTTGTTGCGCCAGGTGCGCGGCAAAGCGGCGCCGAGCGGCGCCGACGCGGCTGCGCCCGCGACGGTTGCGCCCGAGCTGCCGCGCCGCGGGCGCGCCTCGCTGGCCGCACGCGGGCTGGGCATTACTTTCGGTGGCGTGCGCGCCGTCAGCGATCTGAGCCTGGATATGCCGGCGGGCAAGATTACCAGCCTGATCGGCCCCAATGGCGCAGGCAAGACCACTGCCCTGAACATGCTCAGCGGCTTCTACCGGCCTTCGTCAGGCGCGGTGACGCTGGCCGCGCGCAAACTGGATGGCCTGGCGGCGTTCCGTATCGCGCGCACCGGGCTGGCCCGCACTTACCAGACTTCGCAGCTTTTCGGCTCGTTGAGTGTGGAGGACAACGTGGTGCTGGCCATGGGGCGCGGCCGGCTGGGCGGGCTTTTCTCGGCGCGTCGCTTTCATGGCGAGACGGCGCGCGCCCAGGCGCGCGCGTTGCTGGCGTTCTGTGGCTACCAGGGGTCGCCTGGCGCGAGCGCGGCCGGATTGGCACACGTGGATCGGCGGCTGGTCGAGATTGCCCGCGCGCTGGCCATGGACCCCGACATGCTCCTGCTGGACGAGCCTGCCGCAGGCCTGTCGCGCGAAGACAAAAGCATGCTGGGCGCGCTGCTGCGCCGGATCGCCGACGCGGGCATAGGCGTCGTGCTGGTCGAGCACGACATGACCCTGGTGATGTCGATCTCGGACCAGCTCGTCGTGCTGGACGCGGGGCGCCGGCTGGCCGTGGGCGCCCCGGATGAAGTGCAGAACGATCCGGCGGTCAGGCAGGCGTACCTGGGCGAGGCTCTGGACATGCCGGCTTGCCAGGCGGGCACATCGCGGGCTGGCGCTGAACTGCTGGGGGTGGACAGCCTGGTGGCCGGCTACGGCGCCGAGCCGGTGCTGCATGGCATCACGCTGCAGGTGCGCAGCGGCGAGATGGTGGCCCTGCTGGGCGCCAATGGCGCGGGCAAGTCGACCCTGATGCGCACACTGGCCGGCCTACATCGCAGCCAGTCAGGCGCCATGCATGTGGATGGCCACCCGCTTGAAGGCCTGCCTGCCGAACAGGTAGTGGGACTAGGCCTGGTGCTGGTGCCCGAAGGGCGTCAGGTGTTTCCCGAGTTGTCGGTGCTGGACAACATACGCCTGGGCGCGTTCCGCGATCCGGAAGATCGCGAAGCGCGCGTCGAGGCCATGCTGCAGCGGTTTCCGAGGCTGCGCGAGCGGCTGCATCAGCGCGCCGGCCTGCTGTCCGGCGGAGAGCAGCAGATGCTGGCCGTGGCGCGTGGCTTGATGAGCCGGCCGCGCGTCCTGCTGCTCGATGAGCCGTCGTTGGGCCTGGCGCCCAAGGTGATCGCCGAACTGTTTGCGTCGCTGGACCGGTTGCGTGACGAGAACATGACGATCCTGTTGGTAGACCAGATGGCAGGCCTGGCGCTGGCGTTGGCCGACAGGGCCTACGTCATCGAAGGAGGGCGCGTGGTGGCGCAGGGCACCGCCGCCGAGATCGCGGCCAACGACGAGCTTGCCGAGGCATACCTTGGCGGCCACGCTTGATGGCTGTCCTCAAGCCCGGGTGCACGCGCCGTTGCCGCGCCTGCGCCCGGCTGGACCGGTCAGCGTGCTCGGGCTGCGCGCGCGCGCCCGGCCGGACGTACGGCGGTGCGGAACACCGTCGCCTGCTTGCGCAGGAAATCCCACAGCCGGTTGGCCACCGGTCCATGCACCCGGTCGCGCCGCCGCGCAGCCACCAGTTCTTCCGTGCGGCCTGGCAGATGGCGGTTTGTCAAGGCCAGCAGCTGGCCTCGCGCAAGCTCCCTGTCGATGAGGAAGGCTGGCAGGTGGCCCCACGCCATGCCTTGCAGGATGATCTCTTTCTTCATGTTCTGGTCGGGCACGATGCACTGGTGCGCGCCCTCGATGATGAAATAGTCGTCGGCAGGGGAATGCCGCGCGGTATCGCGGATGACACACTGCGTGAACTCGCGCAGTTGCTCCGGAAACAGGTCGCGGCCGGGAAGCTGAGGCAGGAAGTCCGGCGTCGCCACGGGCACGAACGGCACTTTGCAGAGATCTATCCATTCGATGCGCGGGTCGCTTTTGTCAACGCGATGGAGGATCAGGTCGGCATCGCCGTCATGCAGCCGCTCGGCAGGGCCGCTCACCGCTTCGTAGCGCAGGTCCAGCCGGGTCACCGGCGTATCTGAAAAAAAGCGCCCGAGCAGCGCCAGCGCGGCCGGTCGCGGGCACAGGTCGCCCACCACCACGCGCAGTTCGCTTTCCTCGCCCATGCTCAGCTGGTCCGCATAGTGACGTAATGCCTGCAGCTCGCGCAGCAGACCCTGCGCCCTGCGTTGAAATGCCCGCCCTTCGGGCGTGGGCCGCACGCGGTAGCCGCTGCGGTCGAGCAGGGCCAGCCCCAACTGCCGCTCGAGCTTGGCCACGGCGGCGTACACGGCGGGGTGAGAGCGGTGCAGCGCATCGGCGGCAGCCTGGAATCCGCCTGCATTGACTACTGCGTCGAAGCATTGCAGATCGTGCAGCGTGAATGGCGTCATGTCAGTTTTTTCGACAAAGATAGATAAAACTTTGTAATGGATTCTAAGCCCGCCGCCAACTACGATCTGCGCCAAGCACACCCTTCAAGGAACTATGATGAGCGCGCAATCTGTTATTTCCACCACCGACGGCCATCGCCTGGCCTATCGTCTCGAGGGCCAGGCGGGCAAGCCGGTGCTGGCGCTGTCGAACTCGATCGCCACGACGCTGCACATGTGGGATGGGATCATGCCGGCCCTGTTGCGCCATTTCCAGGTGCTACGCTACGACGCCCGCGGCCACGGCGAATCGGCGGCCCCGGAAGGCCCGTATTCGATCGCCCGCCTGGGCCAGGACGTGCTCGACCTGCTGGAGGCGCTGCGGATCGACCGCGCGCACTTCCTGGGCCTGTCCCTGGGCGGTTTCGTCGGGCAGTGGCTGGGCGCGAACGCGCCGCAGCGCCTGGACAGGCTGGTGCTGAGCAACACATCGCCCTACCTGGGCCCGCCGCAGCAATGGGACAGCCTGATCGAATCAGTGCTGCGCGCGCCGGACATGACCGAGGCGGCCGACCGGTTTCTGGGCAATTGGTTTCCGCCGTCGATGCGCAGCGACGGGGGGAGGAGGGGCGTCGTCGCGCCGTTTCATGACATGGTCATGCGGACGCCCGCGGCGGGCCTGGCGGGCAATTACGCCGCCGTGCGCGATGCCGATCTGCGGCCGGTGCTGCCCCGTATTGCCGTGCCTACGCTCGTGATTGCCGGGCGTCACTACCCGGTCACGCTGCCTGCGCATGGCGAGCAGATCGCCGCCGCGGTGCCGGGCGCCAGTCTGGTCATGCTCGATACCGTGCACATGCCCAATGTCGAGGCTCCGGACGCATATCTCGACGCGGTGCTGAGCTTCCTGACCAGCACGGACTAGAGGGCAGGCGCGATGAGCGCGGGTTTAGCCACCCAGCAAATCGTAAGAATCGAGCAGTGCGTAGATGATTTCCGGCTTGCGCTCCAGCCCGCGGCGGATTGCCGCGGGCAGGGTCTGCCGGGTTTTGTTGCACAGGCCGGGCAGGTCGGCGATTTCGATATGCAGGCCGCGCACGGTGCGCACTTCGTTGGGGCCGGGCGCAATGCGCAGCGAAATGCCCAACTGCGCATGCATCAGCTGCTGCATGCGGCGCAGGTCGTCCAGGCTGGACAGGTTTTCCAGCCGGGCCACCAGTTTTTTCTCTTCTTCGCGCGTCAGGCGCAGGATGCGGATATCGCCGCCGGGTGTGGCCAGCAACCGGTCGCGGTCACAGATACAGGCCCCCGGCGGGCATTCCTGGCGTATGGGAAACGGAACATTCATGACGCCAGCAACGGTATCACACGCGGCCGCCTACTTGGCGTACACCAGGTCGCGCAGCCCAAGCGACAGCCCCGGCCAATAAGTAATGATCATCAGGCAGGCGATCACCACCAGCACAAAGGGAATCAGCGGCTTGATCAGGCGTTCGAGCGGCTGCCCGGCCACGGCGCAGGCGGCGAACAGGTTGACGCCGAAGGGCGGGGTGATCATGCCCAGCGCCAGGTTCACCACCATGATGATGCCGAAGTGCACCGGTTCAACGCCGAACTGCATGGCCACCGGCAGCAGCAACGGCGCCAGCACCACCACCGAGGCCGAGGTCTCGATGAACATGCCGATCATGAACAGGGCGGCGTTGATGCCCATCAGGAACGTAATCTTGTCGTGGAACAGGTGCGACAGCCAGGTGCCCAGCGCGTCGGGCACGCCCGCGCGGTTGAGCAGGAAACTGAAGACGCCCGCGTTGGCGATGACGAACATGATGACCGACGTGGACACCACCGAGCGGTGCAGCGTGCCCGACAGCGTGCGGAAACTGAGCTTGTGATAGACGAACTTGCCCACCACCACGGCATACACCACGGCCACCACCGAGGCCTCGGTGGGCGTGAACACGCCGCCGTAGATGCCGCCCAGGATGATCACCGGCATCAGCAGCGCCAGCCAGGCGCGCTTGAATGCCTGCCACAGGGGCAGGCGCCCGTCGCCGTCCATCTTGCCCAGGCCGTGGCGCTTGGCGTATAGCCACACATACAGCATCAGCGCGCCGCCGATCAGGATGCCCGGCACCACGCCGGCAATGAACAATTCGCCGGTGGAAGTGTCGGTGGACACGGCGAACAGAATCATGGGGATGGACGGCGGGATGATCACGCCCAGTTCGGCGGCGCTGGCCTGCAGCGACGCGGCGAACGGCGCCGGGTAGCCGTGGCGGACCATTGCCGGGATCAGGATCGCGCCGACGGCGAAGGTGGTGGCCACGCTGGAGCCGGCCACCGCCGCGAAAATCATGCAGGTCAGCACGCAGGTGCAGGCCAGGCCGCCCTGGATGCCGCCCACCAGGCTCTTGGCGAACTCGACCATGCGGTCCGAGATGCCGCCGGCTTCCATCAGGTTGCCGGCCAGGATGAAGAATGGCACCGCCACCAGCGGATACTTGTCCAGCGCCGCGTACAGCTGCTGGGCCACCACCAGCCAGGGCAGCCCCCCCAGCGACACGCCGGCCAGGCTGGCCAGGCCGATGGCGACCGCCACGGGCACGGACAGCCCGAAGAAGATCAGCATCGTCAGAATCATCAATTGGGACATGGCTGGGTGCCTATACAGTGCGTATCAGTTTTTCCATTGGGCTTTGGCGGGCTTGCCGCTAGCCTTGCGCGTCGTTGCGCACGGGGGCCGGTTCGTCGGCGCCGAGCAGCCAGCGCGTCAGCACGGCGATGGCCGCCAGCGACGCGCCCACCGGGATCGCCAGGTAGATCCAGGAAATCGAGATGTTCAGGCTGGGCACGTTCTGGAAGCGCACCCGGTAGGTCATGTGCCCGCCGATCCAGGCGATGAAGACCAGGAAGGCCACGCAGATGATGGCGATAAGGTGCTCCAGCAGGCGCTGCCGGCGGCCTTTGAGCAGGTTGTGCAGCAGCTCGACGCTGATCATCGCGCCGTGCCGGAACGCCAGGGAGATGCCCAGCAACACCGTCCAGATCAGCAGCGCGCGGGTCAGGACCTCGCTCCAGTCGGACGGCGCCTGCAGGATGAAGCGGGCGATGACCTGGTAGAAGGCGGCGGCGGCCGAGGCCACGAGCAGGATCTGAGCAATGACCGATACGGCCTTGAACAGGGTCTGTTCGGCAAGACGAAGCTGACGCATGGTGAATTCCGGATGCGGGGAGGGCGTTGATGCGGGGGAGCGCGAAACGCGGCCGGGCTGCGCGCGGCAGCCCGGCCTGGCCGGGAGCGGCCTTACTTGGTATTGCGGATCGCGTCGATCAGGCTCTTGTCGTACTTTTTGTAGTACTCGGCGTAGGCCGGCTGCACCGCGGCGGCGAAGGCGTCGCGGTCGACGTCGGTCGTGACCTGCATGCCTTCCTTGCGAAGCTGCTCGACGCCGGTTTTCTCGATGTCGTCGACGTAGTCGCGCATGGCCTGGGCCGAGGCCTTGCCGGCCGTCTTGAACTCGGCCTTTTCGGCGTCGGACAGGCCTTCATACACATTGGCCGACATCAGCACCAGCGCCGGGCCATAAACATGGCCGGTCAGCGACAGGTATTTCTGGATTTGCGACAGCTTGGCCGAGGTGATGACAGACAGCGGGTTTTCCTGGCCGTCGATGGTGCCTTGCTGCAGGGCGGTGGCCACTTCGGGCCAGGCCATGGGCGTGGGCAGGATGCCGATGGCGCGGAAGGCCGCGATGTGGATGGGGTTTTCGGTGGTGCGGATCTTCAGGCCCTTGGCGTCGGCCGGCGTCTTGACCGGGCGCACGTTGTTGGTCAGGTGGCGGAAGCCCTGTTCGCCCCAGGCCAGGGCGATGATGCCGCGGTCGGGGAACTTGGCCAGCATGTCCTGGCCGATCTTGCTGTCGAGCACTTTGCGGGCGTGTTGCAGGTCGCGCAGCAGGAAGGGGATGTCGAAAACGCCGGTTTCGGGCACGAAATTCAGGGTGGCGCCGGTGGACACGATGGCCAGGTCGATGGTGCCGATCTGCAGGCCTTCGATGACCTCGCGCTCGCCGCCCAGCGCGCTGTTGGCGAATTGCTGGATCTTGTATTTGCCCTTGGTCGAGCTTTCGATCGACTTGGCGAACGCTTCGGCGCCGGCGCCGTAGTGCGACGACGTGGACAGGGCGTAGGCCATTTTCAACGTGGTCTGGGCGGCTGCGGGCAGCGCGGCGGCGGCGGTGCAAGCCGCCAGGATGGTGGCGGCAAGCCAGGTCTTACGCATGGTGTCTTCTCCCGGGAACAGATGAATATTGGTATCGGCGCATCGCATGTTACGCCCAGCGCGCATGATAGCGGGATTCCCCGGGCAAACCGACCATTGGTTACCATTGCAAAATGATGGATTTCCCTGATTCCTCCCCCCGGGCGCGCCGGCCCGGCCTGGCCGACGCCTTGCGCCTGGGCGCCCGCATGATGATGCGCGACGCCCGCGCCGGCGAACTGCGCCTGCTGGTGCTGGCCTTGGTGGTGGCGGTGGCCGCCGTCACCAGCGTGGGCTTCTTGGCCGACCGGGTCGGCCGCGCGCTCGAGCGCGACGCCGGCCAGATGCTGGGGGCCGACCTGGTGCTGGACGCCGATGCGCCCATCGATGCCGGTTTCCTCCAGGCGGCCCGCGACCGGGGGCTCGAGGTTTCGCTCACCATGCAGTTTCCCACCATGGCCAGCGCGGTCGATGCCGCCCAACTGGTCTCGCTGAAGGCGGTCGAGCCCGGTTATCCGCTGCGCGGCCGCCTGAGCGTGGCCGACGCCCCGTATGCCGAAGGCGCTCCCACGCGCGATATTCCGGCGCCCGGCACGGCCTGGGCCGACGCCCAGTTGCTGGCGCTGCTGGATATCGGCGTGGGCGACACCATCGGCGTGGGCGACAGCCGGCTGCGGGTGGCGCGCGTGATCACCTATGAACCCGACCGGGGCCTGCAGTTCGTGAATGTGGCGCCGCGCCTGATGGTGCGCGCCAGCGACCTGCCGGCCACCGGGCTGGTGGCGCCGGGCAGCCGCATCGGCTACGCGCTGCTGGCGGCTGGCCAGCCCGACGCGGTGGCGGCGTATTCCACCTGGTTGCAGCAGCATTTGCAGCGCGGCCAGAAGCTGGCCACCCTGGAGTCCGGACGCCCTGAAGTCCGGCGCACCCTCGATCGCGCCCAGCGTTTCCTGTCGCTGGTGGCGTTGCTGGCGGTGCTGATTTCGGCGGTGGCGGTGGCGCTGGCGGCGGGGCGTTTCATGACGCGTCATCGCGACGGCATCGCGGTGATGCGCTGTCTGGGCGCCGTGCAGCCGCAGGTGACGCGCATGCTGCTGGCAGAGTTCACCCTGGTGGGTCTGTTCGCCTCGGCGGCCGGCTGCCTGCTGGGCTACGCCGCACACCAGGGCCTGGTGCTGGCGCTGGGCAATCTTATCGATACCGAGCTGCCAGCGGCTTCGGGCGTTCCGGCCGCGCAGGGCCTGGTCACCGGCGTGCTGCTGTTGCTGGGTTTCGCGCTGCCGTCGCTGGCGCAACTGCGCCACGTGCCGCCGGCCCGGGTGCTGCGCCGCGATGCCGAAACCCTGCGCGCGCGCAGCGCGGCCGGCTACGCCCTGGGCGCGACGGGCTTCGCCCTGTTGATCTGGTGGTTCGCCGGCAATGCGCGGCTGGGCGCCGTGGTGGCCGGGGGGTTCCTGGCCGCGTTCGCTGTCTTTGCCCTGGTGGCGTGGCTGTGCGTGCTGGGCCTGGCGCGGCTGCGCGGCGCGGCGGCCGGCCTGCCGGCGCTGCGTTTTGCCCTGGCAGGCGTGGTGCGCCGGCGCGCCGCCACCATTACCCAGGTGTGTGCGCTGGCCATCGGCCTGATGGCGCTGCTGTTGCTGGCCATGACCCGCACCGACCTGGTGGCCGGCTGGCAGCGCACACTGCCGCCCGACGCGCCCAACCGCTTCCTCATCAACATCCAGCCCGACCAGCGCCAGCCGGTGCTCGATTTCCTGGCCGGGCACGGCCTGGACGGCGTGGCGCTGTGGCCCATGGTGCGCGGCCGCCTGGTGGCGATCGATGGCCGCCCGGTCGGCCCGGCCGACTATGACGAGCCGCGCGCCAAGCGCCTGGTCGACCGCGAATTCAACCTGTCGTATGGCGACGCCCTGCCGGCCGGCAACCGCATCGAGCAGGGCCGCTGGCTGCGTCCGGATGCGCACGAGGTCTCGATCGAGGCGGGCCTGGCCGAAGCGCTGCGGCTGGCGGTGGGCGACGTGCTGACCTTCGACGTTGCCGGCCAGCAGGTACAGGTTACGGTATCGGGCATCCGCCGTGTCGACTGGGATTCCATGCAGGTCAACTTCTTCGCCGTGCTGTCGCCCGCGGCGCTGCAGGACCTGCCGCAAAGCTGGATTACCTCATTTCACCTGCCGCCGGGCCAGCAGGCCCTGCCGCGTGAATTGCTGCGCCAGTTTCCCAACCTGACGGTGTTCGACGTGGGTTCTATCCTGAACCAGCTGCAATCGGTGCTGGACCAGGTCGTTACCGCGGTACAGGTGTTGTTCGTGTTCACCCTGGCCGCCGGCGTGCTGGTGCTGGCCGCCGCGCTGACCGCCACCCGCGACGAACGCGTGCGCGAAGCCGCCGTGCTGCGCGCGCTGGGAGCCACGCGCAGCCAGCTGGCGCGCGCCCAGCGCCTGGAAATCCTGGCCGTGGGCGGGCTGGCCGGCCTGCTGGCGGCGGCCGGCGCCGCCGCCATTGCCTGGGCCCTGTCCTCCTATGTGTTCGATTTCCGCATTACGCTCAGCGCCTGGCCCTGGCTGGCCGGTATCGGCGCAGGCATGGCGGCCGCCTGGGGCGGCGCCGCGCTGGCGCTGCGCGGCGTGTTGCGCACGCCGCCGCTGCTTACTCTACGAGAAGCCTCATGACCGCATCACGAGTCCAACCGCAGGTTGAATCCCTGCAGACCTCCAACACGCTTTTTGAAACCCTGGGCGGCGAGCCCGCCATCCGTGAACTGGTCGACCGCTTCTACGACCTGATGGACATGGAGCCCGACCTGGCCATCCTGCGTGGCGTGCACGGACCCAGCCTGGATTCGGCGCGCGAAAAGCTGTTCCTGTTCCTGTGCGGCTACTTCGGTGGCCCCAACTACTATATTGAGCGCTACGGGCATCCGCGCCTGCGGGCGCGCCACCTGCCGTTTTCCATCGGCCAGGTCGAACGCGATCAGTGGGTGGCCTGCATGGGCCGGGCCATGCAGGACCAGGGGCTGGCCCCCGAGCTCATCGACCGCCTGCTCGAGGCTTTCTACGGCGTGGCCGACTGGATGCGCAACCGTGACGACTGAACCCGGCACCGACGCCGCCGGCGCGCGCCGGCTGGCCTGGGCCGGCCCGCCCCCCGGCGCCATGCTGTGCGACGCGCGTCTGGGGGCGGCTGATCCGCATTGGCTGGACCCTCGCTGGTACGGCGCGCAGGCCCGGCCGGTGGATGCAGGCGGGCGTCAGTCGGCCTGGTTCGTGCAGCATGACGACTGGCAGGGCGTGCTGCGGCGCTATCGGCGCGGCGGGCTGGTGGCGCGCATCAGCCGCGATGCGTACGTATGGCAGGGCGAGTCCCGCACCCGCAGTTTTCGCGAATATCGTCTGCTGGCATGGCTGCGCGAACGTGGCCTGAGCGTGCCGGCGCCCCTGGCTGCGGCCTACTGGCGCCATGGGCCGGCCTATCGCGCGGCGATCCTGGTCGAGCGCATTCCTCAGGTGCGGCCGCTGGCGCAACTGCTGGACCAGCCCGTCTGGGACGCCGCCGCCAGCGCCATTGCCGCCATGCACCGCCTGGGCGTGTGGCACGCCGACCTGAATGCCTACAACATCCTGCTCGACCCGCAGGGCCGCGCCTGGCTGATCGACTTCGACCGCGGCACGGCCGGCGGCATTTCCGCGCGCGCGCGCCGCGCCAACATGCTGCGCCTGCGGCGCTCATTGCAGAAGGTGGGCGGCGCGGCGGGACTGGAGTTCTGGAACCGCCTCGACCAGGCGTACCGGGCCTGCGCCGACTGAGCGAGGCGCCAGTGGCCCGCAGCGGTGTCAGGCACCTGTGGGAGCCTGACACCTGACGCGGGGGCGTGCAACGCGCGACACTGCAACAGGTGTCTGACTCCCGCTGGGTGTCAGACACCGATTGACCGAGACGCCGGTGGCCCATGGCGGTGTCAGGCACCTGCCGGAGCCTGACACCCGACGCGGGGGCGTGCAACGCGCGACACTGCAACAGGTGTCTGACTCCCGCAGGGTGTCGGACACCGATAGACCGAGACGCTGGTGGCCCATGGCGGTGTCGGGCACCTGCCGGAGCCTGACACCTGAGGCAGACGTCCGCGGCGGCCGACACCTGACGGCTGGCGCCAGGCTACCCCAGGCCGCCGCGCCCCTGGTTCCTTGCTCCGGGGCTCCGTCGGGTTCTGTCCTGCGGCAAAGGCGGGGGTTTCTCCCGTGTTTTCTGGGCAAACTCCTTGAAAAAGGCTTTATCATTTTGCCCTTTGGCAAATTTCGCACTGAGAGTGGCAAGGGGCTCGCAATGAACATCAAGGCGGAAATCCGATGGGCGCTGGGCGCGGCGCTGGCCGCCGCCGCCGTGTCGGGCGCATGCGCGCAGGACAAGGTCGTCAACGTCTATAACTGGGCCGAATACACGGCGCCCGACACCATTCCGGGCTTCGAGCGCGAAACCGGCATTCAGGTGCGCTACGACGTCTACGACAACAACGACACGCTGCAGGCCAAGCTGCTTACCGGCAAATCGGGCTACGACGTGGTGGTGCCGTCCACGCACTACGCCTCGCGCCAGATCCAGGCGGGGCTGTACCAGAAGCTGGACAAATCCAAGATTCCCAACTGGAAGAACCTCGATCCCGACATCATGGCCCTGGTGGCCTCGGTGGACCCGGGCAACGAGCATGTCATTCCGTGGGGCTACGGCACCAACGGCCTGGGCTATAACGTTACCAAGGTCAAGCAGATCATGGGCGACGACGCCGACCTGGGCAGCTGGGACATGCTGTTCAAGCCCGAGAACGCCGCCAAGCTGAAAGACTGCGGCATCTCGGTGCTGGACGAGGCCGCGCAAGTGTTCCCGGCGGTGCTCAAGTACCTGGGCAAAGACCCCAACAGCGACCAGCCCGACGACTACAAGGCCGCGCTGGCCCTGCTCAAGCAGATTCGCCCGTACATTCGCCAGTTCAGCTCGTCGGGCTATATCGACGAGCTCGCCGTGGGCGACCTGTGCGTGGTGTACGGATTCTCGGGCGACGTGATGATTTCCCGCAAGCGCGCCCAGGACGCCAAGCGCCCGTACGAAATCAACTATTTCATCCCGAAGGGCGGGGCGCCGGCCTGGTTCGATGTCATGGCCATCCCCAAAGATGCGCCGCATCCCGAGGCCGCCCATGCGTTCATCAACTACATCGAAACGCCCAAGGTGCACGCGGCCATCACCAACACCATGTTCTATCCCAACGCCAACAAGGCGGCGCGCGAGTTCGTGGTGAAAGACGTCGCGGACAACCCGATGATCTATCCGCCGCCCGATGTGGCCAAGACGCTCTACGTGATCAAGGCCCAGCCCTTGAACATCCAGCGCCTGCAGACCCGCATGTGGGCCGAACTGAAGTCCGGACGATAGCCATCATGAGCGACAGCCGTTACGCGGCGCAGCATGCGGCCGACCCCGACGAATTCGTGCGGGTGTCCGACCTGGTCAAGATATTCGGCGACGTGGTGGCCGTGAAATCGGTCAACCTGGCCGTGCGGCGCAACGAGATCTTCGCCCTGCTGGGCAGCTCGGGCTGCGGCAAGTCCACGCTGCTGCGCATGCTGGCCGGCTTCGAAGAAGCCACTTCCGGCCAGATCATGCTCGACGGCGAAGACATCACCGCGGTGCCGCCGTACCGGCGCCCGGTCAACATGATGTTCCAGTCGTACGCGCTGTTTCCCCACATGACGGTCGAGGCCAACGTGGCCTTCGGCCTGAAGCAGGAAGGGGTCGATCGCGCCGAAATCCACGACCGCGTGTTCGAGGCCCTGGACCTGGTCCAGATGGCCGGCTACTCGCGCCGCAAGCCGCACCAGCTGTCGGGCGGCCAGCAGCAGCGCGTGGCATTGGCGCGCAGCCTGGTCAAGCGTCCCAAGCTGCTGCTGCTCGACGAGCCCATGTCGGCGCTGGACAAGCAGATCCGCCAGAAAACCCAGATCGAACTCGCCAAGATCCTGGAACAGGTGGGCGTGACCTGCATCATGGTCACGCACGACCAGGAAGAAGCCATGACCATGGCGCACCGCCTGGCCGTCATGACCGAGGGCCAGATCGTGCAATGCGGCACGCCGCAAGACGTCTACGCGTTTCCCAATTCGCGCTTCGTGGCAGGCTTTATCGGTTCCACCAACCTGCTGACCGGCACCATCGTGGTCGACGAGCCCGACCACGTCGCCATCGAGTGCGCCGAGCTGACCCGCCCGCTGTACGTCAGCCACGGCGTCAGCGAGCCGCTGGGCATGGAAGTGCACGTATCCATCCGCCCCGAACGGCTGGTGGTGTCGCGTACCCAGCCGCAGGGCGAATATAACTGGGCGCACGGCATGGTCAGCCACATGGCCTGGATGGGCAGCTATGCGCTCTACCAGGTGCGGCTCGATTCCGGCAAGGTCGTCGAGGCCAGCGTGCCCAGCCTGCAGCTGGCCCAGAGCGACGCGCCCGGCATCGACGAAGAAATCTTCGTCAGCTGGGATGCCGACAGCGCCACGGTGCTGGCCTCATGAAGCCGCCTGCGCTGCGCGACTGGATGCCGTCGAACCGCACGCTGGCGGTGGCGCCGCCGTTCCTGTGGCTGGCGCTGTTCCTGCTGGTGCCGTTCCTGCTGGTGCTCAAGATCAGTTTCGCCGAACTGCAGTTCGGCATCCCGCCCTATACGGCGCTGGCCGAATTCAAGGACGAGGCCATCCAACTCAGCCTGCACCTGCGCGGCTACATCCTGCTGTTCACCGACAGCCTGTACCTGGCCACGTACCTGAATTCGCTGAAAATGGCCGCCATCACCACGGTGTGCTGCGTGCTGATCGGCTATCCCATGGCGTACTACATCGCCCGCTCGTCGCCGGCGGTGCGCAACGTGCTGCTGCTGGGCGTGATATTGCCATTCTGGACCTCGCTGCTGCTGCGCGTGTATGCCTGGGTGGGCATCCTGCGCAACGACGGCCTGCTCAACAAATTGCTGATGAGCCTGGGCATCATTTCCAGTCCGCTCGAAATCTACCGCACCGACCTGGCCGTATACATCGGGCTGGTGTATGCCTACCTGCCATTCTTCATCCTGCCGCTCTACGCCAACCTGGTGAAGATGGACCTGCGCCTGCTCGAAGCCGCGTACGACCTGGGCGCGCGTCCCTGGCAGGCGTTCTGGCGCATTACCGTGCCGCTGTCGCGCCCCGGCGTCATCGCCGGCGCGATGCTGGTGTTCATTCCGTCGGTGGGCGAATACGTCATTCCCGAAATGCTGGGCGGCGCCGACACCCTGATGATGGGCCGCGTCATGTGGAACGAGTTCTTCAACAATGCCGACTGGCCCATGGCCTCGGCCGTGACCTGCGTGATGGTCCTGCTGCTGCTGGTGCCGCTGGCGCTGTTCCAGTACAACCAGGTGCGCCAGGAAGAGGCGGCGCGGGGGGCGCGCGCATGAAGGGGCCCAACAACACCGGGCGCAGCCTGGCCCTGGGGCTGGGATACTTCTTTCTGTATGCCCCCATCATCAGCCTGATGGTGTTCTCGTTCAACGATTCGCCGCTGGTCACGTCCTGGAGTGGCTTTTCGCTGCGCTGGTACGGCTCGCTGCTCAATGACGACGCGCTACTCAGCGCGGCCTGGCTGTCGTTCAAGATCGCCGCCCTGACCGCCACCGCCGCCGTCGTCATCGGCACCTGGGCCGGCTACGTGCTGGGCCGCATGGGCCGCTTTCGCGGGTTCGCCCTGTACGTGGGCATGCTCAGCGCGCCGCTGGTCATTCCCGAGGTCGTGCTGGGCATTTCGCTGTTGCTGATGTTCGTGGAAATGCGCGGCACGCTGGGCTGGCCGGCCGAGAACGGCACCTTTACCATCTGGGTGGGCCACGTGACCCTGTGCATGGCGTTCGTGGCGGTGGTGATCCAGGCCCGCATCCGCGACCTCGACCGCTCTCTCGAAGAAGCCGCGCTCGACCTGGGCGCCACGCCGCTGACCGTGTTTTTCCGCATCACGCTGCCGCTGATCGCGCCGGCGCTGGTGTCGGCCTGGCTGCTGTCGTTCACCCTGTCGCTGGACGACGTGGTGCTGGCTTCGTTCCTGTCGGGGCCGGGGTCCACCACGCTGCCCATGGAGGTGTTCTCGCGCGTGCGGCTGGGCCTCAAACCCGAGGTCAACGCGTTGGCCACCCTGTTCATCCTGGCGGTGGGCACCTGTGTCGTCCTGGTCAACCGCCTGCAATGGCGCAAGGAATCCGAATCGAAATGACGTCTCAAGCAACCCTCTATGGCCTGAGCAAATGCAGCACCTGCGTCAAGGCGCGCGACTGGCTGTCGGCCCATAACGTGGCCCACGAGTTCATCGATTACCGCGATCATCCGGTGCCCGCGGCCACCCTCAAGGCCTGGGCCGCGCAAGTGGGCGGCTGGGAAAAGCTGGTCAACCGCACCTCGATGACCTGGCGCAGCCTGTCCGACGACCGCAAGGCGGCGCAGACCGACGCCGACTGGACTCGCCTGATCGCCGATTATCCGGCGCTGGTGCGCCGGCCCGTGACCGTCACGCCCGATGGCGAGGTTACCGTGGGCTTCTCGGAAAAGCGCTACGGCGAGCGCTTCGCCTGAGCATGGCCCGCGAGTCCGACAGGCGCCCCCGGCCGGCCGCCCGACGCGGCCGCGCGCCTGGCCCCGCGCTGCCCGACAGCTTCTTCGACCGCGATCCCTGCCAACTGGCGCGCGAGCTGCTGGGCAAGGTCATTCGGCGCAGGCTGGACGGCCTGTGGCTGTCGGCTCGCATCATCGAGACCGAGGCCTATTATCTGGCCGAGAAGGGCAGCCACGCGTCGCTGGGCTACACGCACAAGCGCCGCGCGCTGTTCATGGACGGCGGCACGGTCTACATGTACTACGCGCGCGGCGGCGATTCGCTGAACTTCAGCGCAGGCGGGCCGGGTAACGCCGTGCTGATCAAATCGGGCCATCCCTGGATCGACGAAGTTTCGGGCCCCGCAGCCCTGGCCCGCATGCAGGCCCTGAACCCCGACGCCAGCGGCCAACCCCGCGCGCCCGCGCGGCTGTGCGCCGGCCAGACCCTGCTCTGCCGAGCGCTGGGCCTGAAAGTGCCCGACTGGGACGCGCGGCGCTTCGACCCCGCCGAATTCTTCGTCGAAGACGTCGGCCAGGCGCCCGAGCGCCTGGTGTGCACGACGCGGCTGGGCATCCCGGCCGGCCGCGACGAACACCTGCGCTACCGATTTGTTGACCCGGCTTACGCGGCGTTTTGCACCCGCAATCCGTTGCGGCGCGGCCAGCAGGCCGGGCGCGATTACGACTGGATGGACGCCTACGGCGCGATCCTGGCCTGAGCCTGGGCTTCGTCGTACTGGCGCTGCAGGCGGGCGCGCCATGCCGCGTACTTGCGGTGCATGCGGCGCTTGTTCAGGCGCTTGCTCCAGGCGTATAGCGGAATCAGCGGCAGCACGCCGAAGCCGTCTATCAGGTACATGCCGGGCTTGCCGTCGGCATTGCGGCCCAGCGCAATATTCTTGGCCGACATATCGCTGATGACGATGTGCGCGTCGATGAGGTCTTCGAAGAACGCATCCAGCTGCGCTCCCAGAGCCGCGCTGATGCCGTCGCGCGCGATGACCTGCGCCAGGGTGGGCGCCAGCTGGCCGTCCTCGCCGGTGATTTTTTCCACCAGCTGGCCCAGCCCCAGGGTGGTCTGCGCCAGCCCCACCACCCGGGCCATAGGCACGTTCCATACGCCCGAAGGCACGGTGGTGGTGGTGACGTATTCGGACAGCTCGTCCAGGTAGACGCGGTAGGCGCTGTCGCGCTGGAACTGTTTGTAGAAGCGCTTGAACGGCTTGCGTTCCAGGTAGGCCGCGTACGCTTCCATGTTGATGACCTTGACCAGCAGCGACGGCTCGTTGGGGTGCTGGAAAACGTAGCGGTCGGCGCCCCTGGCCAGCACCTGGGCGTGGGCGAGATCCAGCGGCCCGAACACCGCGGCGTAGCCGGGAGACGGCGCGGCGGCGTTCAGGGTAGGGGAGTCGTGTTGCACAATGATGTCGCGGCGGTATTCGATGTCCTGCGATTGTCGAAGTTCGAGCGCTTTTGCGCAACCTGGGATGCGGCCAGGCCGGCCGTCCGGCCGCCTACAATGGCGCTTTCAGGAGACTGCCCTTGATCGAAGCCTTGCCCTGGATCACCGCGGCGGCGGCCGTGCTTGCCTTGCTGGCCGTATTGGGCCTGTGGCTGCGCCCGTCGGCGGGGGCGCGCGTGGCGCGCCTGGCCGACAGCCTGGATCGCCTGGAGCGCACCCTGCGCGCCGACCTCGACACGAGCCAGCGCGGGCTGCGCACCGAGTTCGCCGAATCGACCCGCGGCCTGCGCGCCGAACTGGCTCAGGGACACGAGGCGCTGCGCACTGCGCTGTCGCGCGACGCGCAGGCGGCCCGCGCCGAGTACGCCGATTCGCTGGCGCGCTTCGCCGCGCAATTCGGCGAGCGCCTGGAAGGGCTGGTGGCCCTGAACGACCGCCGCATGCAAGAGGTGCGCCAGACGGTCGACCAGCGCCTGCAGGCCCTGCAGGCCGACAACGGCGCGCGGCTCGACGAGATGCGGCGCACCGTCGACGAAAAACTGCATGCCACGCTCGAACAGCGGCTGGGCGAGTCGTTCAAGCTGGTATCCGAACGCCTGGAAGCCGTGCACAAGGGGCTGGGCGAAATGCAGTCGCTGGCCTCCGGCGTGGGCGACCTGAAACGCGTGCTGACCAACGTGAAGTCGCGCGGCACCTGGGGCGAAGTGCAACTGGCGCGCCTGATCCAGGACACCATGACGCCCGAGCAGTACGCCAGCAACGTCAAGCCTGTGCCCGGCAGCGACGCGATCGTCGAATTCGCCATCCGGCTGCCGGGCCGCTCGGCCGGCGCGCAGCCGGTGTGGCTGCCCATTGACGCCAAGTTTCCGAAAGAAGAATACGAGCGGCTGATGGAGGCCTGCGATGCGGCCGACGCCGATGGCGAGCGCGCCGCCGGCGCCGCGCTGGCGCGCGCCGTCGAACTGCAGGCGCGCCAGATCGCCGACAAGTACGTGGCGCCGCCGCACACCACCGATTTCGCCATCATGTTCCTGCCCACCGAGGGCCTGTACGCCGAAGTGCTGCGCCGCCCCGGCCTGCTCGACAAACTCCAGGCCCTGCGGGTCAACGTGGCGGGTCCCAGCAATCTGGCGGCCATGCTGAACAGTCTGCAGATGGGCTTTCGCACGCTGGCTATCGAGCAGCGTTCGTCTGAGGTGTGGCAGGTGCTGCGGGCCGTGAAAACCGAGTTCGCCAAGTTCGGCGATTCGCTGGCCAGCGTGAAGAAAACGCTGGAATCGGCCAGCAACAAGCTGGGGCAGACCGAAGTGCGCACCCGCGCCATGCTGCGCAACCTGAAGACGGTAGAGGTGCTGTCCGAAGATGACGCGCGGCGCTTGCTGGGCGAAGGCGCTTCGCCGGCGGACACGGACGACGGCGCCCTTGCGCCCCAAAATGAAAAGTGCTAACGGTGGAACGTAGGTAGGTCCCGGGTGGAACCTGGGGCCTGCGCGACCGGGAGACCCGCATGCCGCCGTTCCAGACCCACACCGTCGTCAACCAGGTGGCGCCCCTGGAAGACTACTCGTTGTATGACACTGACCCCGCGCTGAATCAGGCCGTGCTGCGCGAGGGCGCCGCCGGCGCGGTGGCCGAGCTGCGCGAGCACGGAGCCTGGCTGGGGCGCGGGCACGTCCTGGCGGCCGCCGAGCAGGCCAACCGCTGCTCGCCGCGCTGGCACGGCTACGACCGCAATGGCCACCGGGTCGACCAGATTGAATTCCACGCCGCCTGGCACGCGTTGCTGGCGGGTATTGTGTCGCGCGGCCTGCACAGCCGCGCCTGGCTGCAGCCCGCGCCGGGCGCCCAGGTGGCGCGCGCGACCGCGTATCTGATGCAGGGGCAGATCGAGGCCGGCACGCTGTGCCCCACCACCATGACCTACGCCGCCGTGCCGCTGCTGCAGGCCGAGCCGGCGGGCGTCATCGACTTCGCCCGGCAATGGCTGCCCGCGCTGGCTTCGCGCGACTACGACAGCGCCGACGCGCCGCTGGCGACCAAGCGCGGCGTGCTGATCGGCATGGGGCTGACCGAAAAGCAGGGCGGCTCCGACCTGCGCGCCATTGCGACGCGCGCCGAACCGGTCGGGCAGGGCGGGCGCGGCGCCGCTTATCTGCTGACCGGCCACAAGTGGTTCCTGTCGGTGCCCCATGCCGACGCGCATTTGGTGCTGGCCAATACCGATGCCGGGCCGGGGTGCTTCTTCGTGCCGCGCTGGACGCCGGACGGGCCGCGCAACGCGGTGCGCATCCGCCGCCTGAAAGACAAGCTGGGCAATCGCAGCAACGCCAGCGGCGAAGTGGAGTTCGAGCAGGCCTGGGGCATGCTCATGGGCGAGCCGGGACGCGGCTTGCCGCTGCTGCTGCAGATGGCCGCCACCACGCGGCTCGATTGTGTGCTGGGCAGCGCGGCCCTGCTGCGCCAGGCGGTGGTGCAGGCCGCGCATCATGCGCAGCACCGGCAGGCTTTCGGACGCGCCCTGGCGGCCCAGCCGCTGATGCGCCAGGTGCTGGCCGACCTGGCCCTGGAAAGCGAGGCCGCCATGGCGTGGGCCTTGCGGCTGGCCCGCGCGGTGGACGAACGCCACCAGCCCGCCGCCCGGGCGCTCGTGCGCGTGGGCACGCCGGCCGCCAAGCTGTGGGTCTGCAAGCGCGCCATCGCCGCCATTGCCGAATGCATGGAGGTATGGGGCGGCAACGGTTATGTCGAAGAAGGCCCGTTGCCGCGGCTGTACCGCGAAGCGCCGGTCAACTCGATCTGGGAAGGCTCGGGCAGCATCATGGCCCTGGACGTGTTGCGCGCGCTGCAGCGCGACCCGGATTGCCTGCAGGCCCTGCACGACGAGCTGGACCCGGCGCGCGGCGCGTGGCCCGCCTACGACCAGGCCTGGCAGGCCTGGTGCGAGCTCGCGGCCAGGCAGGCCGGCAGCGAGGCCGACCCGGCCCAGGCGCGCCGGCTGGCCGCCGGGCTGGCGCGCCTGTGGCAAGCTGCCTTGTTGATCCGCCACGCGCCGGCCGCGGTGGCCGATGCGTTCGTGGCCAGCCGCCTGGCGGACGCTGGCGGCATTGCCGGCGAGCTGCCGCCGGGGGCCGACCTGGACGCCATCCTGGCGCGGGCCTGGCCGGGTATCTGCTAAATTTCGCCTGTTCATCGACTTCCGGCGCCCAGCGCGCCCTGGCAACATGCTGACTCAACAAGAACTGAAGCAACAGGCGGCTGACGCGGCCCTGGCCCTGATCGAACCCCTGCTCGGGCCCGACGTGATCATTGGCGTGGGCACCGGCTCTACGGCCGACCTGTTCATCGACGGCCTGGCCCGCTACCGGGGCCGCCTGCGCGGCACCGTCGCCAGTTCCGAACGCAGCGCCGCGCGCCTGGCTGGCCACGGCATCACCGTGCTGGACCTGAATGACGTGACCTCCATGCCGGTGTATGTGGATGGCGCCGACGAAATCGACGCGCGCCTGCACATGATCAAGGGCGGCGGCGGCGCGCAGACGCGCGAAAAAATCGTGGCCTCGGTGGCCGATCGCTACATCTGCATCGTCGACGAATCCAAGCTGGTCGAGCGGCTGGGCAGCTTCCCGCTGCCGGTCGAGGTCATCCCCATGGCGCGGCAGGCCGTGGCGCGCGCGCTGGTTGCGTTGAGCGGGCAGCCTCGCCTGCGCGAAGGCTTCACCACCGACAACGGCAATATCATCCTCGACGTGGCGGACCTGCAGATCGACGACGCGCCCGCCCTGGAGCTTACGGTCAACAACCTGCCGGGCGTCGTCACCTGCGGCCTGTTCGCCCGCCCCGGCGCCGACGTGGCGCTGCTGGCCACCCAGAACGGCATCCGCCGGCTCGAACGGCCCTGATGGTTGCGCCGGCCGCGGCCTGCGCAGTCAGCCCCGCGGACCGGGGCCGGGGCTTGCCCGGCGGCGGCCTTGCCCGCGCCGGGGGGGCGATTCATAATCCTGTCATACTCAGGTCATAACCTTGCGGGTCGGCAGGCCCATCACGCATCGCGCACAAAGGGCATCGCCATGTATACACCTACGCGGGGAGTCCGGATGACGGAGCACACCAACAAGCAGTTCGACGCCGATCTGGAAAGCGTCCGTTCGCAATTTCTGCAAATGGGCGGCGTGGTCGAGGCCATGATCCAGGAATCGGTCGCCGCCGTTCCCACTGGCGACCTGGACCTGGTCGAAAAAGTGCGTGAGCGCGAAAAGCAGGTCAACCGCCACGAAGTCGAGATCGACGAGCGCATCAGCCTGATCCTGGCGCGCCACCAGCCCACCGCCATCGACCTGCGCACGCTGCTGGCCGTGTCCAAGATGCTGACCGACATGGAACGCTGCGGCGACGAGGCCGAGAAAATCGCCAACACGGTGCGGCGCATGTACGACACCGAGCAGCGCCACATTCCGGTGATCGAGCTGCGCCACATGGCCGACAGCGTGGGCCGCATGCTGCACAACGTGCTCGACGCCTTCGCGCGCCTCGATCCCATCCAGGCGGCGCAGGTAGTGCGCAGCGACAAGGAGGTCGACCGCGAATGGAAGGGCGCGCTGCGTAACCTGATTACCTACATGATGGAAGATCCGCGCACCATCTCGCGCGCCATCGACATGGTGTTCATTGCCCGCGCGCTCGAACGCATCGGCGACCACGCCAAGAACATGGCCGAACGGGTCATCTACATGGTCAAGGGAGCCGACGTGCGGCACACCGGCGTGAAGAACGCCGAACGCCAGGCGCGCGGCGACGAAGACACACCCTCATCCGAACAGCAACCCGGCGCAGACGCCTGAGCGGCCGCGGGACGGAACGAACGCCCTCTTGGAGCGCGCGAGCCGCGCGCGCCGGACAGGGCTACCCGGGGTTCGCCCGTCAGGCCGGTTCAGCGTATCGCACCATGATCTGCCATTCGGCGTGCACGGCCGGGCGCGGCTCGCCTTCGGCCGCGACCGCTACTTGCCATGCGCAGCGGGCTTCGCCGGGCCGGGTTTCGGCGACTGTGGCCAGGGCGAAACTGGCCGAGACCCATGAGCCCGAGCGCACCGGCGCGGTGAAGCGGATTTTGTCGAAACCGTAATTCAGCACCAGCGCCGCGCCCGGAAAAGCGATGCAGCTGGCCTGCCAGCAGGTCAGCAGCGACAGTACCAGGAAACCGTGCGCGATGGTCTGCCCGTACGGCGATTGCGCCGCCGCGCGAGCGCCGTCGATATGAATCCACTGGCTGTCGTGCGTGAGCTGCGCGAAGCGATCGATCATGGACTGGTCGATCTCGATGGCGCGCGAGACCAGCGGCGGCTGCCCGACGAACTCGGCCAGCGACCGCACCGAGCCGAATTCGCGTATCGCCGCGTTGCCGGGCAATGGGCGGTGCGTCATGTGGACTCCGGTAGACACGTTCGGTAGAAACATTCAGGGGGCCAGCGGCTCGGCGGCCGCGTCGGGCGCGCGGATGACGCCGGCGCGCTCGAGCTGGTCGATAGCGCCGGCATCCAGACCGGCGTCCGCCAGCACGGCGCGGCTGTGCTGGCCTACCGTGGGCGCGCCGGCCGGCGTGGGGCCGCCGTCTTGCGCGCACGCGAAACCGATGCCGCGAGTCCGCACTTCGCGCTCGTCTTGCCGGAAGCGGTAGTCGGGCAGGTGGACGCAGCCCGTGGCATCGACCTCTTGCAGGAATTCTTCCAGTTTCCGCACCCTGGCCGCCGGCACGCCGGCCTGGCCCAGGGCGGCTTCCAGCTGTGCCGCGCTGCGGGCCGCGAACGCCGTGCGCAGGCATTGCACGACGTAGTCGCGGTCGTTCGGCACCACGAAGCCGTTGGGGGCGTCGAAGGCAGCCAGGTCGAGAGCGCGCGCGTCGCTGCACAGGTCTTCGATGCCCAGGATGGCAGCCATCCGGCGGAACTGCGCCGGTGTGTTGGCGGCCACCGCCAGCCAGCCGTCCGCGCAGCGGTAGGTATCGGCGGCCGGACTGCCCGTGTAGCCGCGGTTGCCGACACGGCGCGTCGGCGTGCCGTCGCTCAGGTAGGCGCACGAATTGGGGTACATCAGCATCAGCGAGGCCTGTACCATCGAGGCATCAATGTACTGGCCCGCGCCTTCGCGCGAGCGGCGATGCAGCGACGCCACGATGGACAGCGCCGCCAGCATGCCGACCGCCACGTCGATGACGGGGAAACCCACCTTCAGCGGCGGCGCGTCGTCGCCTTCGCCCGACATCATCATCATGCCGGTCAGGGCCTGGACCACGTGGTCGTAGGCGCCGCGCTGCGACCAGTCGCCATGCTGGCCGAAGCCCGAGATCGAACAGTAGACGATGTCGGGCCTGACGGCCTTGATAGAGGCGTAGTCGAGCCCGTGCCGGGCCACCACGCCGGGCCGGAAGTTCTCGATGAACACATCAGCCGAGGCGGCCAAGGCGCGCAACAGTTCGGCGCCTTGCCTCATGCGGATGTCGAGCGCCAGCGACTGCTTGCCGGCGTTGATGGCGGCAAAGCCGGTGGGCGTGTCGGTGTCGGCGCCGTCTTTCATTGAACGCAGCACTTCGCCAGCCAGCGGCGGCTCGACCTTGATGACTTCGGCGCCCAACTGAGCCAGGTAGAACGAGGCCAGCGGGCCGGCGATCACGTGCGAAAGATCCAGCACGCGCACGCCTTCGAGTGGCTTGGGCATGAATGATTCCGATCAGTTGGCGGTGGCGCCGGCAAGTTTGACAATCTCGGCCCATTTGCGGGCTTCGTCGCGTATGAAAGCGCCGAAGGCCTGCGGACTGTCGCTGTGAATGACGCGCGTGCCCGTGGCCGCGAACATGCGTGCGATCCCGGGATAGTCGAGCGCTTCGTTGGTGGCGCGAAACAGCGTGTCGACCGCGGCGGCCGGCGACCTGCGCGGCAGCCAGAAGCCGAACCAGAATTCCTGGATGGCAAGATCGCTGTGCAGCACGTCGTGCAGCGTGGGCACGCCGGGCAATTGAGCCATGGGGGCGGAACTGGTCACCGCCAGGGCGCGCAGCTTGCCGCCCTCGACCTGCGGGATGGCGGTGCCCGCGATGGTGAAGGCGAAGTCGGTGTCGCCGCGCAGCAGCGACACCGGGATTTCCACCGAACCCTTGAATGGCACGTGTACCGCCCGGGCCCCGAGCAGCGACACCAGGGTCGCGCCGCCCAGGTGCGCGGCCGACCCGACGCCGCCGGAGCCGTAGTTCATCTGGCCCGGACGCGCCTTCAGGGCGCCTATCAGATCCTGCACGGTGCGATACGGCGAACTGGCGGCTACCACCAGCACGCTGGGCGAGGAGCCGATGACGCCGACCGGCGCGAAATCTCCTATGGGGTCGAACGCCAGGCCAGGCTGCAATGCTTTCTGGATCAGGTGCGAATTCGATCCCAGCAGGGCGGTATAGCCGTCGGCGGGCGCTTGCGAGACATACTGGGCGGCCAGCACGCCGCCCGCTCCGACCTTGTTTTCGACGACTACCGGCTGGCCCAGTGTGGCGCCGAGCCTGGGGCCGAACTGCCGCATCATGATGTCGGGTCCGCCGCCGGCGGCGTACGGAACGACGACGCGCACCGACCGGTCGGGATACACATCGGCGGCGCGCGCGGCGCGGCCGGTCGCCAGGCTGGCGCCCAGCGCGCCCAGGACCCCCAGGCAGAACTCGCGGCGTTGCATGTGGTGGTCTCCTTGTAGTGCTTGCAGAATAAGCAATCGCAGCGAGCATAAAAAGTGATATGTTTTTATATAACGATAACTTTATGTTTGATGTTTGCCGATGCCCGAAGCGATCGAACCCGATCACCTGGTGGCCAGGCTGCGCTTTCGCCACCTGCGCCTGCTGACCGAGGTGCAGGCCCGTGGCAGCCTGCGGGCCGCCGCGCAGGCGCTGAACCTGACCCAACCGGCGTTGAGCAAGGCGCTGACGGAAATCGAGCATGCATTCGGCTTCGCGCTGTTCTCGCGCGGGGCCCGAGGCCTGACGCCCACCGCGCAGGGACAGGTAGTGCTGCGGGGGGCCGGCCTGCTGCTGCGGGAGCTGACCCACGTGCGGGCCGAGGCCGCCGCGGCTTCCCGCTACGAAGCCAGCGTTCGCATCGGCGCGCCGCCGTTCGTGGCGCAGGTGTACCTGCCCGACGTCGTCGGCAGGCTGGTGCAAGGACAAACGCCGGTGCGCGTGCAACTGCTGGAAGAGCGGGTGCCGGCGTTGATCGCGGCGCTGCGGCGCGGCGAACTGGATGCACTGGTAACGACGTTTCCGCAGCAGATGCTGGCGCAGGACGCGGGCGCGCTGCAGGCCATCAAGCTGTTCGCGGTGCAGTTCGCCGTCATGGCGCCGGCTGGGCATGCGCTGACGCGCGCGCGCCGCGTCGGCTGGGCGCGCCTGTCACAAGAGCCATGGGTGATGCCGGGGGAAGATTCGATGGGCCGCAAGCTCATCGAGCAATGCTTTGCGCAAGCCGGGCTGCCCGCGCCGCTGCCGGTGGTGGAGTCAAGCAGCCCGACCACCAGCATCCAGCTCGTGGCGGCGGGGTTGGGCATAGGCGTCGTGCCGGACGTGGCGCTGTTGCAGCACGGCGCGTTCCGGGCGGGGACCGTCAAGCCGGTGCGCGTGATGCCCGCGCCACCGGCCAGCGCGGTGGCGTTGATCTGCAGAAGCGGGCCCCGCAACCCCCGCGTGGCGCTGCTGGAGCGGGCGCTGGGGCTGTAGCGGGGCGGGTAAAGCGGATCAGGCCGAAGGCGGCACGAACCCCTGGGCTTCGACGCTGCCATCTTCGAACAGATAGCGTTCCATTTGCTGCTGCAGATATTTGCGCGCGCGGGCGTCGGCCAGGTTCAGGCGGTTTTCGTTGACCAGGCGGGTCTGCACCTGTTTCCAGTCTTCCCAGGCTTCCTTGGAAATGTTCTGCCAGATGCGGGTGCCCAGCTCGCCAGGGTAGGGGGGGAAGTCCAGGCCTTCGGCTTCGCGTTTCAGTTTGGCACAGTTGACGGTACGGGACATGGTGGTGCTGCCGGTATCAAGTGGTGGAAATGCCATTTTAGCGGGCTGCCGCGGCTATCGGGGTTTGCGTTGTTCTACCAGCCCAGTCCCGCGGCGTCCGGGCGAGCGGTGTCGGCGCACGTGCGTCGGGCTCCGGCGCATGCAGGCGCCCTCGGCCTGCTGCGCAGGCTGCCCCGCCGCCCAACGCGCCGACACCGCTCGCCCGGACGCCGCGGGACTGCGATAGTTGAATGCGAACCGCCGTAGCGCCATCGGTGTCCGACACCGACGTATGCAGATTCCTCGCCGGTTACAGTTTTTTGATGAAGACCAGGCTGTTGCGTGAGCGGTTGTAGTTGTTTTGCTTGTCGCGCGGCAGGTCGGCGACGCCGCCTTGCACGAAGCCGCGCTTCATGAACCAGTGCGAGGTGCGGGTGGTCAGCACGAACAGGCGGCGCGCGCCCATGGCGCGGGCGCGGGATTCCATGTGGCGCAGCAGAATCTCGCCTTCGCCCGAGCCCTGCCATTCGGGATGCACGATCAGGCAGGCCATTTCCGCCATGTGCTCTTCGGGGTAGGGGTGCAGGGCGGCGCAGCCGTAGATGACGCCGTCGTGCTCCAGCACGGTGAAGCGCTCGACCTCGCGTTCGATGACGCTGCGCGGGCGCGGCACCAGGGTGCCGTCGGCTTCCAGCGGTTCGATCAGGCTCAGGATGGCGCCCACGTCGTCGAGCGTGGCGGGGCGCAGGTCGTCCAGGGTGTCTTCGACCACCATGGTGCCCACGCCGTCGTGGGTGAAGATCTCGAGCAGCACGCTGCCATCCAGGGCATAGGGCACCAGATGCGCGCGCGCCACGCCGCGCTTGACCGCCAGCGAGGCATGGCGCAGGTAGAACGCGGTGTCTTCGTCCAGCTCGCCCTTTTGCAGCAGGGCGTCGGCGTCGACGCGCGCCAGCTCGGTGTCCACCGCGCCGTCGGGGGCCAGCACGCCGGGCGAGCTGGACAGGAAAATCAGTTTCTCGGCGCGCAGCGCCACCGCCACGCTGGTGGCCAGCTCTTCCATGGCCAGGTTGAAGGCGTCGCCCGTGGGCGAGAAACCCAGCGGCGACAGCAGCACCACCGACGAGCCTTTTTCTATCGCGAACTTCAGGGCGTCGACGTCGATCTTGCGAACCTGGCCGGTATGTTTGTAGTCGATGCCGTCGACCACGCCCGTGGGGCGCGCGGTGACGAAATTGCCCGAAATGACGCGAATGTGCGAATGCGACATCGGCGTGTTGGGCAGGCCCTGGCTGAAGGCAGCCTCGATGTCCAGGCGGATTTCGCCGGCGGCTTCTTTGGCGCATTCCAGCGCGGCCGGGTCGGTAGGGGCCAGACCACGGTCGAATTGCTGGGTATAGCCTTTCAGGCGCAGCTGTTCATTGACCTGCGGGCGCGAGCCATGCACCAGCACCAGCCGCACGCCCAGCGCCGACAATAGCGACAGGTCTTGCACCAGCGCATTGAGCGCGCCGGCCTGCACCAGTTCGCCGCCGAACGCCACCACGAAGGTCTTGCCTCGGAACGCATGCACATAAGGAGCAACTTCGCGGAACCATCGGACGAATTGCGCGGCGGCGAATTCAGGGGCTTCTTGGGCGGAGACGGTGTCGGGTTCCTGGTCGGGCATGATGGGCGGGATGGGCTTCCTGGGAAATGGGGCACGCCCCGGGGGCGCGGCCGGCGCCGCCCGCAATGCGGCGGCGCTGGCGGAAATTATATGACCGCGCGCGCCGGCGCGGCGCCGCCGCCGCGCTACAGGGTGCCCGGATACAGCCCGCCGTCCAGCACCAGGTTCTGCCCGGTCATGTAGCCTGCCTGCGCGCTGCACAGGAAGGCGCAGGCGTCGCCGAACTCGGCCGGGTCGCCGAAGCGGCGCGCGGGGATGCCGGCCTGGCGCTGGGCCATGACGTCCTCGACGCTGCGCCCGGTGTTCTGGGCTGTTTTGAGGGCGGTCTGGGTCAGGCGGTCGGTGGCGAAGGGGCCGGGCAGCAGGTTGTTGATCGTGACATTATGCGCAGCCACCTGGCGCGCCAGGCCCGCCACGAAGCCGGTAAGGCCCGTGCGCGCGCCGTTGGACAGCCCCAGGATATCGATAGGCATTTTCACCGCGGCCGAGGTGATGTTGACGATGCGGCCAAAGCGGCGCTCGATCATCCGGTCGATGGTGGCGCGGATCAGCTCGATGGGCGTCAGCATGTTGGCGTCCAGCGCGGCGATCCAGTCTTCACGCGACCACTCGCGGAAATCGCCCGGCTTGGGGCCGCCGGCATTGGTGACCAGAATGTCGGGGTCGGGGCAGGCCTGGAGCGCAGCCGCGCGGCCGGCGGGCGTGGTGATGTCGGCGGCCACCGTGACGACCTGCGCGCTGGTCTGTTGGCGGATGTCGTCCGCCGCCGCCTCGAGGGCTTCGCGGCCGCGCGCCAGCATGACCACCTGTGCCCCTTCGCGCGCCAGCGACAGCGCGCAGGCGCGGCCCAGGCCCTTGCTCGATGCACACACCAGGGCGCGCTTGCCCTCGATTCCCAGATCCATTGCTTTGCTCCTGTGGCGGCCGCCCGGCGGCGGCATCGCAAGTTTTTATAATAGGCGTTCAGAGGATAATCCGTACATGCCCGAAGTCTCCCGCCCGTCCGCGCGCGGCGCCGCGCCGCGCCCCGAGCGACCCATCCCCGCCATTGCCTATCCCGAAGACCTGCCCGTCAGCGCCCGGCGGGCCGAGATCGCGCGCGCCATCGCCGGCCACCAGGTGGTGATCGTCAGTGGCGAGACCGGCTCGGGCAAGACCACCCAACTGCCCAAGATCTGCCTGGAACTCGGCCGCGGCCGCCAGCGCATGATCGGCCACACCCAGCCGCGGCGCCTGGCCGCCACGTCGGTCGCCAAACGCATCGCCGAAGAGCTGAACACGCCGCTGGGCGAAGTGGTGGGATACCAGGTGCGCTTTAACGACCGCACCGGACCCAATGCCTCGGTCAAGCTGATGACCGACGGCATTTTGCTGGCCGAGTCGCAGCGCGACCCGCTGCTGCGCCGCTACGACACCCTGATCATCGACGAGGCGCACGAGCGCAGCCTGAACATCGATTTCCTGCTGGGCTACCTGAAGCAACTGCTGCCGCGGCGCCCGGACCTGAAAGTCATCATCACCTCGGCCACCATCGACGCCGAGCGCTTCGCGCGGCATTTCGCGGCGTCCGAAGACCGTCCCGCGCCCGTCATCGAAGTGTCGGGGCGGCTGTATCCGGTGGAAGTGCGCTATCGCCCGGTGCGGCAGGACGACGCCGACGAATCCTCCGGCGGCCGGCCGAACCGCGAACGCCTGGCCGGCGATGAAGAGCGCGACCTCATCGACGCCATTGTCGACGCGGTGGACGAGTGCGCGCGCCATGGCCCCGGCGACGTGCTGGTGTTCCTGCCGGGCGAACGCGAGATCCGCGAATCGGCCGAGGCGCTGCGCAAGCATCATCCCGCCGGCACCGAGGTCTTGCCGCTGTATGCCCGCCTGTCGCAGGCCGAGCAAGAGCAGATCTTCCATCCGCGCACCAATGCGCGCCGCATCGTGCTGGCCACCAACGTGGCCGAGACTTCGCTCACCGTGCCGGGCATCCGCTTCGTGGTCGACAGCGGCTTGGCGCGCATCAAGCGCTATTCGTGGCGCAACAAGGTCGAGCAGCTGCGCATCGAACCCATCAGCCGGGCCTCGGCCAACCAGCGCGCAGGCCGCTGCGGGCGGGTGGGGCCGGGCGTGTGCATCCGCCTGTACGACGAACAGGACTTCGACGCGCGCGCGGCGTTTACCGACCCCGAGGTGTTGCGCTCATCGCTGGCCTCGGTGATTCTGCGCATGAAGTCGCTCAAGCTCGACGACATCGAGCAGTTTCCGTTCGTCGAGGCGCCGCCCGGGCGCGCCATTGCCGACGGCTACCACCTGCTGCAAGAGCTGGGCGCCATCGAGCTGGCCACGCCGGCGGCCGACGAGGCCCCCGAGGCCGCCGACGGCGCGCGTGCCGGCTCGGCCTTCGTGCTGACCCGTACCGGCCACGAGCTGGCCAAGCTGCCGGTCGACCCGCGCATCGGCCGCATGATCCTCGCCGCCCGCGAGCACCAGTGCCTGGCCGAAATGCTGATCATCGCCTCGGCGCTGTCGGTGCAAGATCCGCGCGACCGCCCCATGGCCGAGCGTGAGGCGGCCGAGGCCGCGCATGCCAAGTTCGGCGACGACAAGTCCGAGTTCGTATCGTTCCTGAAGCTGTGGCGCTGGTATGGCGAACAGGTGCAGCACAAGGCCTCGCAGCGCAAGCTGGTGGCGCTGCTGCGCCAGAATTTCCTGTCGCCGGTCCGGCTGCGCGAATGGCACGACGTGCATACGCAGTTGGCGGCGCTGGTGGGCGAACAGGGCTGGCGTCTGAACCAGTCCGAGGCAACCTACGAGCAACTGCATCTGGCCCTGCTGTCGGGGCTGCTGGGCAACATCGGTTTCAAGGGCGAAGAGGGCGGCCTTTACCGTGGCGCGCGCGACATCCGCTTTCATATCCATCCGGGTTCGCGCCTGGCCAAGAAAGGCGGGCGCTGGATCATGGCCGCCGAACTGGTCGAAACCACGCGGCTGTATGCGCGCTGCGTGGCGCGCATCGAGCCCACCTGGCTGGAACGCGCCGCCGCCCATCTGCTGCGCCGCAACTGGTCGGACCCGCGCTGGGAAAAAAAGGCCGGCCAGGTGGTGGCCAACGAACGCGCCACGCTGTACGGGCTGGTGGTGTATGCCGGCCGCCGCATCCACTATGGGCGCGTCAACCCGCAGCATGCGCGCGAATTGTTCATCCGCCAGGCGCTGGTGCCGGGCGACATCGATACGCGCCTGCCATTCGTGGCCCACAACCGCAAGCTTATCGCGGGCATCGAAAAACTCGAACACCAGTCGCGCCGGCCGGACATCCTGGTGGACGACGAACTCATCTACGCGTTCTACGACCGCCAGCTGCCGCCAGACATTTCACAGACCGCCTCGCTGGAAAAGTGGGTGCATGGGCTGGACAAGGCCTCTGCCGCCGCGCTGATGCTCACGCGCGACGAGCTCATGCGCCACGAGGCGGCCGGCGTCACCACGGACGTGTTTCCCAAGCAGGTCGAGTGGCAGGGCGTGTCCATGCCGCTGGACTATCACTTCGAGCCGGGCTCGCCGCGCGACGGCGTGACGCTGTCCGTGCCGCTGTTCGCGCTGAACCAGATCGACGCGGCCCGCTGCGAGTGGCTGGTGCCCGGCATGCTGAAAGAAAAAGTGCACCTGCTGCTGAAGTCGCTGCCGCAGAAGCTGCGCCGCCATTGCGTGCCGCTGCCCGATTATGCGGCCGGCTTCTATGAACGCTGGTACGAGCGCCTGGACGATCCGCAGCGCGGCCTGGTGGACGCCCTGATCGCCGACATGTGGTCGCAGGTGCAAGTGCGGCCCGCGCCAGGCGATTTCAAGCTCGAGACGCTGCCCGCCCACCTGTTCATGAATTTCAAGGTGATCGATGAGCACGGCCGCATGCTGGCGGCCGGCCGCAACCTGGCGCAGCTCAAGGCCGAATTCGGCAAACAGGCGCAGGCCACGTTCCAGCAGCTGGCGGTGCGCGACACCGAGGTGGCGCAGGCGCTGGCGCACGAGAACCTCACGTCGTGGTCGTTCGGCCCGCTGCCCGAAATCATGGAGATCAAGCGCAAGGGGCAGTCGGTGATCGGCTATCCGGCACTGGTCGACCGGGGCGCGCATTGCGATCTGGACGTTTTCGACGATCCCGACGAGGCGCGCCGCCTTCATCGCGGCGGGCTGCTGAAGCTGTTCCGGCTGGGCCTGCGCGAGCAGGTGAAATTCCTTGAGAAGAACCTGCCCGACCTGACCAAGATGAGCATGTTCTACATGAATCTGGGCACGCAGGAGGAATTGCGCGACCAGATCATCGATTGCGCCGTGGCCCAGGCATGCCTGGCCGAGCCGTGGCCGGCCAATGCCGAAGAGTTCGAGGCGCGCCGCCAGGAAGGCAAGGGCCGCCTGGGGCTGCTGGCGCAGGAAGCCGCGCGCCTGGCGTACGCGGTGCTCACCGAATACGGAGCGGTGCAGCGCAAGCTACCGCAAGCCAAGCCGCACGCCGCGGCCCATGCCGACCTGCAGCAGCAAATCGCCGCGCTGATGCCCAAGTGGTTCGTGCGCGATACGCCGCACGCGCAACTGGCGCATTACCCGCGCTACCTGAAGGCGGCGGTGGCGCGCATCGACAAGCTGCGCGCCGATCCGGCGCGCGATGCGCGGCTGATGGCCGAGATGGCGCCGCTGCTGACCCAGTACCAGCGGGCCCGCGCCGCCCTGAAAGGCGCCCCGGACCCGCGCCTGGACGAATTCCGCTGGCTGCTGGAAGAGCTGCGGGTGGCGCTGTTCGCCCAGGAACTGCGCACGCCCATGCCGGTGTCGGTGAAACGACTGACCAAGGCCTGGGAGTCGATGCGCAGGTAGCGCGGCGCCTGCGGAGGTTGCCCCTTTAAACCTGTCAGATCAACGGCGGCGTCATTCCTGCAGTGTCGTCTTGTCGACCAGTTCATCCTTGCCGTAGAACTTCACGCCGATGTGGATGCGGTCGCGCCCCTGCGAGCGGCGATGCCGGTTGGTGTCGCGCAGCGAATAGACGCACCCGCAGTATTCCTGCTGGTAGAAGTTCTCGCGCTTGGAGATTTCGATCATGCGCTGCGAGCCGCCGCCCTTGCGCCAGTTGTAGGTCCAGTAGACCAGGTCGTCGTAGCGGGCCGCGGCGCGTTCGCCGCAGCCGTTGATCTGGTTCATGTCCTTCCAGCGCGAAATGCCCAGCGAGCTGGTGATGGTGTCGAAACCGTGCTCGTGGGCGTACAGCGCGGTGCGCTCGAAGCGCATGTCGAAGCACACCGTGCAGCGTTCGCCGCGCTCGGGGGAATTTTCCAGCCCCTTGACCCGCTCGAACCAGTTGTCCATGTCGTAGTCGGCGTCGATGAACTCGATGCCGTGCTGTTCGGCGAAGCGGATGTTCTCCTGCTTGCGGATCTCGTACTCTTTGACCGGATGGATGTTCGGGTTGTAGAAGAAAATGGAGTAGTCGATGCCCGATGCCTGCATGGCTTCCATGACTTCGCCGGAACAGGGCGCGCAGCACGAGTGCAGCAGCACCTTGCTGCGGCCGGCGGGCAATTCGAGTTTGGGGCGCACGAGCTGGGACATGGGAAAAACGTGTTGCAGCGGTAAAACCCTTATTTTACGCCCACTTGCGGTCGCAGCTGCGGGCGGCCTCAAGCCAGCGCCAAGCCAGCATTAAGCCGCCCCAGGCTGGCCCTACGCCGGCGCGGGCCCGCCCAGTACGCGGGCCCATAGCTCGGACACCGCCGCGCGTTCTTCGGTCAGCTGATCCTGCGGCACGCGGGCCTTCTCGGTGCCCTGCAGGCGCAACTGGTGCTGCGTGCGCCGCAGGGTGCGGTAGGCGTCGCCGGCGCGCCGCGCCAGGTCGGCGGGAATCAGGCCCGCTTCGCCCGCCAGGCGCAGCAGGGCGATATTGCCCAGGTTGTTCACCAGCACCCGGTGCGTGCCGGCATGGCACAGCACCAGGTACTGGGTGACGAATTCCACGTCGACCATCCCGCCGCGGTCGTGCTTCAGGTCGAAGTCGCCGCTGTGATTGGGGTGGCCGGCGCTGATCTTGTCGCGCATCGCCAGCACCTCGTCGCGCAGCGCGGCGGTGTCGCGCGGCTGCACCAGCACCGCGGCGCGGATGCGCTCGAAGCGGGCGCCCACGGTGGTGTCGCCGGCCGCGTAGCGGGCCCGCGTCAGCGCCTGGTGTTCCCAGGCCCAGGCATGCTTGAGCTGGTACTGCTCGAAGGCTTCGACCGACACGGCCAGCAGGCCGGCCTCGCCATCGGGCCGCAGCCGCAGGTCGGTTTCGTACAGGCGGCCGGAGGAAGTCATGGTCGACAGCCATGAGGTCATGCGGCGGCCCAGCTTGGCGTAGACCTCGGCGGCATCTTCGCGCGGGTCGTCGAACAGGAACACCAGGTCCAGGTCCGAGGCATAGCCCAGCTCTTTGCCGCCCAGCTTGCCATAGGCAATAACCGCGAAATGCGGCGTGGCGCCCGCCTGGCGGTTTACCAGCGGCCAGACGCGCCGCACGGTCTCGGCCAGCAGCATGTCGGCCAGCGCCGATAGCTGGTCGGCCAATTTTTCGACCGTGAGCTGGCCTTCGAGGTCCTGCGCCAGCAACTGGAAGCTGGCCTGCCGCTGCACGTCGCGCATCAGGTTCATCTGCCGTTCGATGTCGGGTTCGCCATCGGGCAGTTTGCAGGCGTCGAGGTCGGCCGAGAGTTGCTGGGCCATCTGTGCGAAATCCAGCGATTCGAACAGGGTGCGCCAGTCGATCAGGCTGTCGAGCAGCAGCGGATGCTGGGTGAGGTATTGCGCGGCCCAGGGGCTGGCGGCCATCATGCGCGCCACGCGCGCCAGCGTATCGGGGTATTCCGCCAGCAGTGCCAGGTAGGCGCTGCGCTGCGCGATGGTCTCGATCAGGTCGAACAGGCGCACGGTGGCCTGGCGCGGCGCGGGCGTCTGCTGGGCGGCCTGCACGGCGGCCGGCAGCAGGGCTTCGAGGCGGCGTCGGCTGCTGTCGGGCAGGCTGCGCACGCGATGGCTGTCCAGCAGCGATTCGGCCCGCCGCAGCAGGTCGTCGGCCTCGTCGCCGAAGGCTGCGCGGATCTGTTCGGCCAGGCGGCTCTCGGCGTCGTGTTCGCCGTTGCCTGTCGCGCAGGCCGTGCCGGCGGCTGGCGCGGGGGCGTCTTCGGTCTCGCCCATGCCGGCCAGGCGGAATGCGTTGCGAAACGTCTGCGCCACGAAAGCGCGGTGGTCGGCCAGGGTGCGTTCGAAGTCGCCGGCGGCCATGCCCAGCGCGGCGGCCAGGCGTTCGCGCTGGGCGGCGTCGCCGGGTAGCAGGTGGGTTTGCTCGTCTTCGCGGTACTGCAGCGCATGCTCGATGCGGCGCAGAAAGCGGTAGGCCTGCTCCAGCTTTTGCGCGTCATCCGCGTCGATCAGGCCGGCATCGCGCTCGGCATGCAGGGCCGCCAGCAGGCCGCGCCGCTGCAGCGCCGGCATGCGCCCGCCGCGCACCAGTTGGAACAGCTGCACCACGAATTCGATTTCGCGGATGCCGCCATCGCCCAGCTTGATGTTGTTGGCGCTATCCACGCCGTTGCGCGCCAGCGCGCGGCGCTGCCAGTCCTGGCGGATGCGTTCGCGCAGCGCGCGCAGCGAGGCCAGGGCATCGAAATCGAAATATTTTCGGTACACGAAAGGCACGCGCAGGCTTTCCAGCTGGCGGACCTGCGCGGACGCATCGCTGTCGGCGAAGGCCTGCGCCGGGATCAGGCGGGCCTTCAGCCAGGCGTAGCGCTCCCACTCGCGGCCCTGCGCGACCAGGTAATGTTCCAGCGCGTCCAGGCTCCATGCCGGCGGGCCGGCATCGCCGTCGGGGCGCAGGCGCAGGTCGGTGCGGAACACCTGCCCGTGGGCATCGGCTTCGGACAGCACCGGCATCATGCGGCGCGTCAGGCGTCCGTAAAATTCGTGATGGCTGATGCGGCGCGGTCCGTCTGTATCGCCTTCTTCGCCGTACAGCATGATCAGGTCGATGTCCGACGACACGTTCAGTTCGCCGCCGCCCAGCTTGCCCATGCCCAGGATCAGCATTTCCTGGGGGGCGCCGGTGGCCGGGTCGCGCGGCACGCCATGCACGGCGGCCAGCTCGGCCGCCACGCTGCGGTAGGCAGCGGCCACGGCCAGGTCGGCCAGCGCCGTCATCGCGCCCACCACTTCTTCCAGGCTGGCCTGTCCGCCCAGGTCGCGCACCATCAGCGCCGTGAAGACGCGTTCACGCAGCTTGCGCAGCATTTCCCGGCACAGGTCGACGGGCAGGATCTCGGGCGCGTCGGCGCCGGCCAGCTCGGCCTGCCAGGCGGCCAGAACATTTGGCGTGACCGGATGGCGCGCGGCCGTTTCCAGCCAGGCGGCCAGGTCGGGATGGGCATCGACGCGCCGGCGCAGGTAGCCGGACCAGGCGAGGGCGGGGGTGAGCAGGGAAGCGGACATGGGGGCGGACGGGCAGACGGGAAGGCGTGTTTCAGGTATAAGGGGACGATACCCCAAGACACCTCGCCCTGCCCACTCATCCGTGTCATTGCCCGCCAAAGTCACCCGTTTTCTGTGCTGGTCCGCACTGGCCGTTTATGTCGTCGCGGCTGTCGTGCTGCTCGGATTGCGGTATTGGGTGCTGCCCAATATCGATCAGTGGCGTCCGCGCATCGAAGCCTACGCCAGCGAAGCGCTGGGCGCGCGAGTCGAGATAGGGCGCCTGCAGGCCGACTGGCGCGGCCTGAACCCGCGCCTGAAACTCACCGCGCTGTCCATCTATGACCAGCAGCCCGAGCCGGTGCTGACCTTGCCTTCGGTCTCGGCCGTGCTGGGCTGGCGCAGCGTGCTGCTGCTGTCGCCCAGCCTGCTCAGCCTGCGCATCGACGGGCCCGAGCTGCGGGTGCGACGTGATGCCGGCGACCGCTTATGGGTGGCGGGCCAGTCTATCGACCTGAATGCTCCGCATGACGCCGGCCGCTCGTCGCGGCTGGTGCAGTGGCTGGGCTCGCAGCGCGATCTGGCGCTGGCCAACGCCACCGTGCACTGGAACGACGAGTATCGGCAGGCTCCCGAAGTCACGCTGCGCAACGTCACCCTGCGGCTGTACAACGGCGCGCTGGCGCACCGCTTCGCGCTCAGTGCCGAGCCGCCGCCGGCCCTGGCGCGCGAGCTGTCGCTGCGCGGACGCTTCACCCGCAATCCGCTGCTGACCGGGCGGCAGCGCTGGACGGGCGAGCTGTATGCCGAAGTGGATGACGCCGAGCCCTCAGCCTGGGCGCCCTGGCTGGCCGTGCCGCGCATTGCCGGGCGCGCCGCCACGCGTGCCTGGCTGACCCTGGAGCAGGGCGCGGTCACCGACGTCACCGTGGATGCCGCGCTGCGTGATGTGCGCTGGCAGGCGGCGGGCGACGCAACGGCCATCGGCCTGGCCGAGGCCACGCTAAGGGTGCAGGGCGCCCCCGGCGACGTCGTGCAGTTTGCCGACGTACCGCTGGCGCGCGGCGAAGACGGCGCGGGCATGGCCTTGCGGGGCGAGCTGACCGGCCTGAGCGCGAACCTGCCGCATACTTTTGACCCGCCCCTGCTGCAGGCCGACACGGTTCGCATCGACGCCAGCCTGCGCCGCCCGGCGGGGCAGGCCGCCGTGGTGGACGTGCACCAGCTCGATATTGCCAATGCCGACCTCGATGCGCGCCTGCGCGGCCGCTGGACCGCCCAGGGCAAGACCGCCGCCGGCACGGCCGACTTCCACGGCAACCTGGCGCGCGCGGCCATGCCCGCCATCTACAAGTACCTGCCGCTGACGGTGAACGCCGATGCCCGCGAATGGCTGGCGCACGGCCTGCCAGCCGGACAGGCGCGCGATGCCGCCGTCACCGTCAAGGGCGACCTGGACGACTTCCCGTTCGAGGACCCGGACGATGTCGGCGAGTTCCGCATTGCCGGAGCGTACTCGGGCGCCATCGTCGACTATGCTCCCGCGCACGGCGACACCAAGGGCTGGCCACGGCTTGAGAACCTGGCCGGCAATTTCGCGGTCGACAAGGCCGGGCTGTCGCTCGACAGCCCAGGCGGCGCCATCGTCCATACCGGCGACGGGCAGACTGTGACGTTGGGCGCCGTGACGGCTTCCATTCCGGATATGGAGCACCAGGCCACCCTGCATGTCGACGGGCAGACCAGCGGGCCCGTGCCGGCCTACCTGGCGCTGGCAGCCAATTCGCCGTTGGGCGGGTTGCTCGACGGCGCGCTGGATTCGGCCGAGGGCACGGGCGCGTGGCAGGTGGCGCTGAAGCTCGAGGTGCCGCTGCTGGACGCCGAGAACACCAAGGTGGACGGCCGCATCGCGTTCGCTGGCAACAGTTTCCGCTTTGTGCCGCTGATGCCCGAACTGCGGCAACTGCAGGGCAACCTGCATTTTTCCGAGCGCGGTGTGTCCACCGACGAACTGCGCACTGAATTCCTGGGCGGGGCGGCCACCATTGCCGGCAAGCTCGAACACGATGGCGACGCGCTGCGCCTGGCTGGCACGCTGCCGGCGTCCGGCTTGGCGCAACTGAGCGACAGTCCGCTCATGGCCCGTGTTACAGGCCAGACGCAATACCGTGGCCAGTTGGGCTATGGCTCGGGCGGGGTGCTGGACATTTCGGTTGAATCGGACCTCGCGGGCCTGGCTATTGATCTGCCCGCGCCGGTGGGCAAGGCCAAGTCCGAGACGCGCGCCCTGAAGGCCCGCTGGAGCCCGGCCCCGGGGGCGGCCGGCAAGCGCGACCAGTTGTCGGTGAACCTGGACGCCGGCCTGGCGCTGCAACTCGAGCACGACCGCGCGGCGCCGCGCGGCGCGCCGTATTTCGCGCGCGGCGCCCTGGGCGTGAACCGCCCGGCCGCGCTGCCGCCATCGGGCCTGGCGGTCGACATCCAGATGCCCGAGCTCGACCTGGACGCCTGGGAAAAAATCGGCGACGAGGCGCAGGCATCCGGGAAGGAGCGCAAAGGGGCAGGCAAGAGCCAGGCCGTTCTGCCCATGCTCAGCCGCATCGGCCTGCAAACGGGGCGCCTGCAGGTGGCGGGCTGGACGCTCGACGACCTGAAACTCAACGCCACCCGGCCTCAGCCGGACCACTGGCAAGTCGGCATCGAGTCACGCCAGGCGGCGGGGTCGCTGTCGTGGCAGGAGGCTTCGGGCGCTATCGCCGGCCAGGTCACGGCGCGGCTGACGCACCTGACGCTGGGCGGCCAGGAGGCGCAGGGCGCCATGCAAGACGTGTCCGAAGAGTCGGGCGACGACCTGTCGGACATTCCCGCCATCGATCTGCGCGCCGAGCGGTTTTCGTTGTATGGGCACGAGGTGGGGGCGCTGGAGGTGCAGGGCACCAACCTGGAACGCGGCAAGTCGTGGCGCCTGGACAAGCTGCGCATTGCGAATGAAGCGGCCACCCTGGACGCTACCGGTAATTGGCGCCTGGATGGCGCGCAGCGCGGCCTGACGGTCGACGCCAAGGCCGAGTTCAAGGATCTGGGCGGCTTCATCGACCGCATCGGCTACAAGCAGGTGGTGGCGGGCGGCAGCGGCACGGTGCAGGGCAAGCTGACCTGGCGCGACCTGCCGTGGTCGCACGATCTGGCCAATATCGACGGCCAGGCGCGCGTCAGTCTGGACAAGGGACGATTGATCAATGTGAACTCCCGCAGCGCGCGCCTGCTGGAGTTGTTGTCGCTGCAATCGCTGCAGCGGCTGGCCAAGCTGGAGTTCAACCCTACCGATCTGTTGCGCGACGGGTTTCCGTTCGACACTATCCGCGGCGATATGAAGCTGAGCCGGGGCATTCTGCATTCCGAGGGGTACAAGCTCAATAGCCCGGTGGCCACGATTGTGCTGGCGGGGGACACGGATATCGTGGCGGAACGCTGGAATCTGCGCGCGGTGGTGATCCCGAACCTGGATGCCAGCGGCGCGGCGGTGGTGACGGCGCTGGCGGTGAATCCGCTGATTGGGTTAGGGGCGTTTGTGACTCAATGGCTGCTGAAGCAGCCGCTGGCTCGCGCCATGACGATGGAATACGCGGTTACTGGCTCTTGGGACGACCCCAAGCTGGAGCCGGTGGAAACCAAGCCCGAACCCAAGCCGGGGCCGGTGAGCGAGTATATCGAACACTGAGCTGGGGAGGGGGGCTGGTTTCTTTTAGGGGTGGGGCTGGCTCGGGTTCAGGCTGGGGCCTGGCTGTGGCTGCTATGGCCATGGTTTGTGGTGTGGCTGTGGCTGGGCCGGATTGGTTCTTGCCCCGTCCTGTGTCGTCCGGTCGGGCGGGGGCGGCGCCCGTGCGTCGGGCTCGGGCGCAACCAGGCGCCCTCGGCCTGCTGCGCAGGCTGCCCCGCCGCCCAACGCGCCACCCCCGCCCGACCGGACGACGCAGGACTGCGACCGGTGAATCTGGGGCCGCCGGATCTCGTGCAGAGATCTCGCCGGGTGTCTGATATCGCTGTGTGCCGCGGCAGCTCCATTCGTATTGTGTGTGGCATCGATGTGAAATTGCGATGCCTGATTCCGCGGTGCCGTGTCCTGCCGCAAGACCGCCAGGTGCCTGACTCCGTAGGTGTCAGACACCGCTGTGTGCCACGACAGCTTCATGCGCGCTCGATCGGAAGCGCGCAGCGCTTCCGGGTCGAGCTTACTTTTTCATCATGTCGAAGAATTCGGCATTGGTCTTGGTGGCGCGCATCTTGTCGAGAATGAATTCCATCGACTGGACTTCGTCCATGTCGTGGATGAACTTGCGCAGCACCCATACCTTTTGCAGCAGTTCGGGCTTGATCAGCAGTTCTTCGCGGCGGGTGCCCGATTTGTTCAGGTTGATGGCCGGGTAGACGCGCTTTTCGGCCAGGCGGCGTTCGAGGTGCACTTCGGAGTTGCCGGTGCCCTTGAATTCTTCGTAGATGACCTCGTCCATGCGGCTGCCGGTCTCGATGAGCGCCGTGCCCAGGATGGTGAGCGAGCCGCCTTCTTCGAGGTTGCGCGCCGCGCCGAAGAAGCGCTTGGGGCGTTGCAGGGCGTTGGCGTCGACGCCGCCGGTGAGCACCTTGCCCGAGGCGGGCACCACCGTGTTGTAGGCGCGAGCCAGGCGCGTGATGGAATCCAGCAGGATCACCACGTCTTTTTTCATCTCGACCAGGCGCTTGGCCTTTTCAATGACCATTTCAGCCACTTGCACGTGGCGCGTGGCGGGTTCGTCAAAGGTGGACGCCACCACTTCGCCGCGCACGGTGCGCTGCATTTCGGTGACTTCCTCGGGGCGTTCGTCCACCAGCAGGACGATCATGACGGCGTCAGGGTAGTTGGTGGTGATGGCGTGGGCGATGTGCTGCATCATCACTGTCTTGCCCGACTTGGGGCTGGCCACGATCAGGCCGCGCTGCCCTTTGCCGATGGGGGCAAAGATGTCCATGATGCGGCCGGTGAGGTTTTCCTCGCTCTTGATGTCGCGTTCCAGGCGCAGCGGCTGGTTGGGGTGCAGCGGCGTCAGGTTCTCGAACATGATGCGATGCTTGATCGCCTCGGGGGCCACGCCGTTGACTTTGTCGACCTTCACCAGCGCGAAGTAGCGCTCGCCATCTTTGGGGGTGCGCACCTCGCCTTCGATGGAGTCGCCGGTGTGCAGGTTGAAGCGGCGGATCTGCGACGGCGAAATGTAGATGTCGTCGGTGCTGGCCAGGTATGAGGTCTCGGGCGAGCGCAGGAATCCGAAGCCGTCGGGCAGCACTTCGAGCACGCCGTCGCCGAAAATCTGCTCGCCCTGCTTGGCGCGCCGCTTCATGATGGCGAACATCAGCTCTTGCTTGCGCAAGCGGTTGGCGTTTTCGATTTCCAGGCCAGCGGCCATTTCCAGCAGCTGCGAAACGTGCAGCGCCTTCAGTTCATTGAGGTGCATCGCGGTGAAAGGGGAAATTTAAAGAAGGGCTTTGGCGGCGGGCCACGGACGGGCCCGCGCGGTACATGGGCGCCGGCGGGGCCGGCGCGCGAAAAAATTACAACGCGTAGTTTATTACAACGCGCCGTCCAGGAAAGCGGTGAGCTGGGATTTCGACAGGGCGCCCACTTTGGTGGCGGCGGCCTGGCCGTCTTTGAAGAGCATCAGGGTGGGAATGCCACGGATGCCGTACTTGGCGGCAGTGCCCTGGTTTTCGTCGACGTTGAGCTTGGCGACCGTCAGGCGGCCGGAGTATTCGGAGGCGACTTCTTCCAGGATGGGGGCGATCATCTTGCACGGGCCACACCAGGCCGCCCAGTAGTCGACCAGCACGGGCTGGCTGGACTTGATCACATCGGCATCGAAGCTTGCGTCGCTGACGTTCTTGATTTGCTCGCTCATGGTGATTCTCGGTTCAGCAGCATGGGACGCGCCAGCGGCCCTGCCGTTTGTTGTTCTACTGAAAGGTAAGGAGTTAAGCATACCACTGTTGATAACAACAGGGTTTGCCGGTTTTGTGTAGGATGTTGCGGCGCGGCCCACTGGGCGGCGCCGGCCAATGCCGTCGCGGCGGCCCGAAGCCGCCAGACTTGTCATCGTACCGAATTCGAGGCTGGTCAGGACGTGCGCATCCCACCTCAGGCCGCGCAGAATCTGGACTTGTCCGTAAAATGTCGGTTTTTTTCCACAGATCTTGGGGATAACTTGGCTACACCACGTTACACCGAGGCGTCCATCCGCGTCCTGAAGGGGCTGGAGCCGGTGCGCCAGCGCCCGGGCATGTACACCCGCACCGAAAACCCGCTGCACGTCGTGCAGGAAGTCATCGACAACGCCGCCGACGAGGCGCTGGCCGGCTACGGCAAGCAGATCCAGGTCACCCTGCACGCCGACGGCAGCGTATCGGTCGAAGATGACGGCCGCGGCATTCCGGTGGGCCTGCACCCCGAAGAAAAGGCCCCGGTGGTCGAACTGGTGTTCACCCGCCTGCACGCCGGCGGCAAGTTCGACAAGCAGGGCGGGGGCGCCTACGCTTTCTCGGGCGGGCTGCACGGGGTTGGCGTGTCCGTTACCAATGCCCTGGCCACCCGGCTCGAAGTCGTGGTGTGGCGCGACGGCGCCACCAGCCGCCTGGTGTTCAAGGGCGGCGACGTGGCCGAGCCCCTGGCCCCATACACCGAGGCAGGCCGCAAGAAGTCGGGCACGCGGGTGCGGGTCTGGCCCGATCCCAAGTATTTCGACAGCCCGCAGATCCCGCCGGGCGAGCTGACCCACCTGCTGCGCAGCAAGGCGGTGCTGCTGCCGGGCGTGAAAGTCACGCTCACCAACGAGAAAACCGGCGACACCAAGACCTGGCAATACGAAGACGGCTTGCGCGGCTATCTGGCCGAAGCCCTGGCCGGCGCCGAGCTGATGGTGCCCTTTTTCGAGGGGCAGCAATACGCCGGCGCCGACCATGAAACTTTCGCCGACGGCGAGGGCGCTCAATGGGTGGTGGCCTGGACCGAAGACGGCAACGCGGTGCGCGAGTCCTATGTCAACCTGATTCCCACCCCCGCGGGCGGCACCCACGAGTCGGGCCTGCGCGAAGGCCTGTACGGCGCGGTCAAGGGCTTCGCCGAGCTGCACGGCTTGCTGCCCAAGGGCGTCAAGCTGCTGCCCGAAGACGTGTTCGCGCGGGCCAGTTTCGTGTTGTCGGCCAAGGTGCTCGATCCGCAATTCCAGGGCCAGATCAAAGAACGCCTGAACAGCCGCGATGCCGTGCGGCTGGTGGGCGGTTTTTCGAAAAGCGCGCTCGACCTGTGGCTGCACAGCAATGTCGAGTACGGCAAGAAACTGGCCGAACTGGCCATCCGCCAGGCCCAGGCGCGCGCGCGTTCGGCGCAGAAGGTCGAAAAGCGCAAGAGTTCGGGCGTGGCGGTGCTGCCCGGCAAGCTCACCGACTGCGAGTCGTCCGACGCCAGCCGCACCGAGGTCTTCCTGGTCGAGGGCGATTCGGCCGGCGGCTCGGCCAAGATGGGGCGCGACAAGGAATTCCAGGCCATCCTGCCGCTGCGCGGCAAGGTGCTCAATTCCTGGGAAGTCGACCGCGACCGCCTGTTCGCCAACAATGAAATCCACGACATCGCCGTGGCCATCGGCGTCGACCCGCACGGCCCGAACGACACGCCCGACCTGTCCGGCCTGCGCTATGGGCGTATCTGCATCCTGTCCGACGCCGACGTCGACGGGTCGCACATCCAGGTGCTGCTGCTGACGCTGTTCTATCGCCATTTCCCGCGCCTGGTCGAGGCCGGCAATGTCTACGTGGCCAAGCCGCCGCTGTTCCGCCTGGACGTTCCGGCGCAGGGCAAGCGGCCGGCGCGCAAGATCTACTGCCTGGACCAGGGCGAGCTCGAGGCCGCGCAAGACAAGCTGCGCAAGGAAGGCGTGCGCGAAGGGGCCTGGAGCATCAGCCGCTTCAAGGGGCTGGGCGAGATGAATCCCGAGCAGTTGTGGGAGACCACCATGAACCCCGATACGCGCCGCCTGCTGCCCGTGGGCTACGGCAGCCTGTCGCCCGACGACACCACCCGCATGTTCGACATGCTGATGGGCAAGGGCGAATCCTCGCAGCGCCGCGCCTGGATCGAAGAAAAGGGCAACCTGGCCGAGCTCGACATCTGACCGCCTGGCCTGCCTGACCGTATACGCAACTCCGAAGACACATGACCGACAGCAATCAACCCGGCCTGTTCGACGCGGCCGCCGGCGAGGCCGACGAGGCCATCACGCTGGCCCGCTATGCCGAGCAGGCGTACCTGGATTACGCCGTTTCCGTGGTGCGGGGCCGCGCCTTGCCCGACGTGGGCGATGGCCAGAAGCCCGTGCAGCGCCGCATTCTCTACGCCATGCAGGACATGGGCCTGGGCCCCGGCGCCAAGCCGGTGAAGTCGGCCCGCGTGGTCGGCGACGTGCTGGGCAAGTACCATCCGCACGGCGACCAGGCCGCCTACGACGCCATGGTGCGCATGGCGCAAGATTTTTCGCTGCGCTATCCCCTCATCGACGGCCACGGCAATTTCGGCTCGCGCGATGGCGACAACGCCGCGGCCATGCGCTACACCGAAGCGCGCCTGACGCCGTTCTCGCGCCTGCTGCTCGATGAGCTCGATGAAGGCACGGTCGATTTCGCGCTCAACTACGACGGCAGCCAGCAAGAGCCGCAGATGCTGCCGGCGCGCCTGCCCGTGATGCTGCTCAACGGTGCGTCCGGCATCGCCGTGGGCATGGCCACCGAGATCCCGTCGCACAACCTGCGCGAGGTCGCGCAGGCCTGCGTGGCGCTCATCAAGCAGCCCCGGCTGCCCGACGAAGAGCTGCATGCCATGGTGCCGGGCCCCGACTTCGCCGGCGGCGGCCAGATCATCACCCCGGCGGCCGACATCGCCCAGATTTACGCCGGCGGCCGCGGCTCGCTCAAGGCGCGCGCGCGCTGGCAGTTTGAAGAGATGGCGCGCGGCCAGTGGCAACTGGTGGTGCACGAGCTGCCGCCCGGCACCTCTTGCCAGAAGGTGCTGGAAGAGATCGAGGAAATCACCAACCCCAAGGTCAAGACCGGCAAGAAAAGCCTCACCACCGACCAGCAACAGGCCAAGGCGGTGATGCTGAACCTGCTGGACGCCGTGCGCGACGAGTCGGGCAAAGACGCCGCCGTGCGGCTGGTGTTCGAGCCCAAGACTTCGCGCGTCGACCGCGACGAGTTCGTGAACACGCTGCTGGCGCAGACCAGCATGGAAAGCAGCGTGCCGGTCAACCTGGTGTGCATCGGCACCGACGGGCGGCCGCGCCAGAAGGGGCTGCGCGACATTCTTACCGAATGGCTGGCGTTCCGCACCGACACCGTGGTGCGCCGCACTCGCCATCGCCTGGACAAGGTCATCGACCGCATCCATGTGCTGGAAGGGCGCATGGTGGTGTACCTGAATGTCGACGAAGTCATCCAGACCATCCGCGAATCCGACGAGCCCAAGGCCGCGCTGATGAAGCGCTTCCAGCTGTCCGAGCGCCAGGCCGAAGACATTCTGGAAATGCGGCTGCGCCAGCTGGCGCGCCTGGAAGGCATCAAGATCGAGCAGGAACTGGCCGACAAGCGCGAAGAACAGTCGCGCCTGCAGGAACTGCTGGACAACCCGGCCTCGCTGAAGCGGCTGCTGGTGAAAGAAATCGAGGCCGACGCCAAGCAATACGGCGACGAGCGCCGCACCCTGATCGAAACCGCCGAGCGCGCCGTGCTGGAAACCAAGGTGGTCGATGAACCGGTCACGGTCATCGTGTCGCAAAAGGGCTGGCTGCGGGCGCGCCAGGGACACGGCCACGACGCCGCGCAATTCGGCTTCAAGCAGGGCGACGACCTGTACGGCGCGTTCGAGTGCCGCACCACCGATACGCTGATCGCCGTGGGCGACAACGGACGGGTGTATTCGGTGGCGGTGGCGGGCCTGCCTTCGGCGCGCGGCGACGGCCAGCCGGTGACCACCATGATCGACCTGGCGCCGGGCACCCGCATCGTGCATAGCATTGCCGCCTCGCCGGACAGCCGCTGGCTGCTGGCCACCCAGCGCGGCTTCGGCTTTGCCGCGCGCCTGGGCGACATGGTGTCGCGCCAGCGCGGCGGCAAGCAGTTCATCACGCTGGAAGCGGGCGACGCGCTGCTGCGCCCCGTGCCGCTGTTCGACGGCGCGCGCCAGTTGGCGCTGCTGTCGGCCAAGGGCAAGTTCCTGGTGTTCGGGCTGGACGAGGTCAAGTCGCTGTCGGCCGGCGGCCGCGGCACCATCCTGATCGGCCTGGATGCCGCCGACAAGCTGGCGCAGACGGTGCCGGTCGGCCCGGGCGGCCTGCGCGCCACCGGCATTTACCGTAACAAGCTCACGGAAGACGTGCTGGCCGGCGCGACGCTCGAGCCCTACGTGGGCAAGCGCGCCCGCAAGGGCCGGGCGCTGGACGTGCGGCCCAAGCAGCCCGTGCTGTCGCCGGTGCTGTAGCGCTTGAACGGCGGGCCGGACGTCCGACCCGCTCAAGCAAGGCCAGACAAGGTGTCTGACTCCCGACAGGGTGTCAGACACCGCCAATGACCAAGCTGTTTGAATAGAACGGTGTCTGACACCCCGTCGGGGAGTCAGACACCTGAGCGCCACGCCGTTGCGCCCGTTCAGGCGACGGCCAGGCCGCCTTTCTGCCGCTTCTCGCGGCGTCCCTGCATGGCCCACACCAGGGCCAGCGCGCCCGCGAAGGCCGGGCGCTGGACGTGCGGCCCGCTCAAGCAAGGCCGGACAAGGTGTCTGACACCCGTCGGGAGTCAGACACCTGAGCGTCACGCCGTTGCGCCCGTTCAGGCGACGGCCAGGCCGCCTTGCTGCCGCTTCTCGCGGCGTCCCTGCATGGCCCACACCAGGGCCAGCGCGCCCGCGAAGGCCGGGCGCTGGACGTGCGGCCCGCTCAAGCAAGGCCGGACAAGGTGTCTGACTCCCGATAGGGTGTCAGACACCGTCAATGACCAAGCTGTTTGAATGGAACGGTGTCTGACACCCGTCGGGAGTCAGACACCTGAGCGTCACGCCGTTGCGCCCGTTCAGGCGACGGCCAGGCCGCCTTGCTGCCGCTTCTCGCGGCGTCCCTGCATGGCCCACACCAGGGCCAGCGC
>Ga0222420_100163_pt1 | contig 101101 bp, 80 predicted proteins | sample 3A2ome_FD_182470 | JGI IMG/M metagenome (GOLD analysis project Ga0222420, IMG submission 182470) | Enriched microbial communities from leaf-cutter ant dump, University of Wisconsin, Madison, United States - 3A200A (version 2) | ecosystem: Environmental > Terrestrial > Nest > Insects nest > Nest...
CGAACTTGGCCGACAGCACCGTGGCGATCGCCGCCGTCAGCGTCGTCTTGCCATGGTCCACGTGACCGATCGTGCCCACGTTCACGTGCGGCTTGGTGCGCTCGAACTTGCCTTTTGCCATTTTCTCGACTCCGGAAAATACGGGATCAGGTTGCACATCGGAGCGGCAGCCCGTCGCTGCAAACACCCCTGATAAAAACTGGTGCCCTTGGCGGGAATCGGACCCGCGACCTCTCCCTTACCAAGGGAGTGCTCTACCACTGAGCCACAAGGGCAGCACGAAAACCGTCTGCAAAAACCGTTGCACAACGACCGACGGCCTTGTCTGGAGCGGGAGACGGGAATCGAACCCGCGTCATCAGCTTGGAAGGCTGGGGTTCTACCATTGAACTACTCCCGCGTCGTGACGCAGGACTGGCCCGCGGCATGCGCTTCGTTGATCCCTGGCGCCTGACAAAAACATCGAGTCGCTGGTGGAGAGGGCTGGATTCGAACCAGCGTAGGTATTAACCGGCAGATTTACAGTCTGCTGCCATTAACCACTCGGCCACCTCTCCGGCGAACCCGGGAGTATAGCATGGTCTGGGAACCTGTCGCCAGCCGCCCCGGCAGCCGGATTTCGGCGGCTGCTCCGGGTTGCTGAAACCTTGTTCTTATAAGGGTTTACCCTATATTCATGTTGCAGTGCACAATTACCCGGATGAAAGCACTCTTTCTTCCGAGTCCCCGTTCCCGGACCCGGCAGCGCCGGATCAACCTGGCGCTGCAGGGCGGCGGTTCGCACGGCGCCTTCACCTGGGGCGTGCTGGACGCGCTGCTGGAGGACGGCCGCATCGACATCGAGGGCATCAGCGGCGCCAGCGCCGGGGCCGTCAACGCCGTCGCGCTGGCGCACGGCTTCGCCACGGCGCGCGCCGCCGGCGGCGACGAGGCGGCGGCCCGGGCCGCGGCACGCCAGACGCTGGAGCGCGTGTGGCGCCGCGTCGCCGGCGCGGGCGCACCGGGCGCGATGGCGCAGCAGTTCGCCCGCCTGCTGTTCGGCGACGGCAACGCGCTGCGCACCGCCCTGGGCACCGACCCCTGGGCCTCGCCCTACCATTTCAATCCGCTGGACATCAATCCGCTGCGCACGCTGCTGGACCAGGAGATCGACTTCGATGCGATCGCGGCGCAGGCGGCGCCCCGGGTCTTCGTCTCGGCCACGCAGGTGCGCACCGGCCGCGCCGAGATCTTCAGCGGCGAACGCCTGACGCTGCAGGCGGTGATGGCCTCGGCCTGCCTGCCCACCGTGTTCCAGGCCGTGGAGATCGACGGCGAGCCCTACTGGGACGGCGGCTATTCCGCCAACCCGGCGCTGCTGCCGCTGATCAACCAGTGCGAGAGCGCCGACATCGTGCTGGTACAGCTCAACCCGCTGACGCGCCGGGAGACGCCCCGCACGCCCTTCGAGATCACGCAGCGCATGAACGAGATGGCGTTCAACGCCAGCCTGCTGTCGCAGATGCGCAGCATCGACTTCATCAACCAGCTGCTGGCCGACGGCCGCCTGCAGGAGGGGCGCGAGTACCGCAAGCTGCTGCTGCACCGCATCGACGTGGACAGCGCGCTGGACACGCCGCTGGACGCCGCCTCCAAGCTCTCGGCCGACATCCGGGTGATCGAGCGGCTGTTCGAGCACGGCCGGGCGGCGGCGGCCGACTGGCTGGCGAAGCATTTCGATGCGCTCGGCCGCCACGGCACCGTGGACATCCAGCGCGACTATGTGGCGGGCGACGTCACGACGCCGCTGGCGCCGCCGGCCGGCGAGCCGCCGCCGCGGCGCGCCCGCGCCTGAGCCCGGCGGTCCGGCCGTTCTTCTTCAGCCCAGCGCGCGCTGCGCATCGCGCCAGGCGCGCGCCTGGCCGAAGTGCCCGCAGCCGATGAAGGGCACGGGCGGCCGCTGCGCCGACAGGGGCGACGGGTGATTCGACATCAGCAGCTTGTGGCGCTTGCCGTCGATGAAGCTGCGCTTGCTCTGCGCATGCGAGCCCCACAGCATGAAGACGACCGGCCGCTCGCCCTGGGCGACGTGGCGGATCACGGCATCGGTCAGCACCTCCCAGCCGCGGCCGGCATGGCTGGCCGGCTGGCCCTCTTCCACCGTGAGGCAGGTGTTGAGCAGCAGCACGCCGTTCTTCGCCCACTTGACCAGGCTGCCGCCCGGGTCCGGAAAGGGCGGCGGCGCCGTGCCGAGGTCGCGCTCCAGTTCCTTGAAGATGTTGCGCAGCGAGGGCGGCAGCGGCACGCCGGGCGCCACCGAGAAGGCCAGCCCCTCGGCCTGGCCGCGGCCGTGGTACGGGTCCTGGCCGAGGATGACGACGCGCACCTCTTCCGGCGGCGTGAGTTCCAGCGCGCGCAGCGGCTGGGGCGGGAAGATCACCGCGCCGGCCTTCAGCCGCTGGTAGAGGAAGTCCAGCAGCCCGAGCCCCGTCTCGCTGCCGAAGAAGGCGTCGACCAGGGGCTGCCAGCCGGGCGCGACGGGCCAGTCGGCCGGATCGGCGGACTGCAGTTGGGTGGAGACCGGCGGCGCCATGGCTCAGCGGAACAGGCGGGCCAGCGCTTCGCCGGGCTCGTCGGCGCGCATGAAGCTCTCGCCGACGAGGAAGGCATGCACGCCCGCATCGCGCAGCGTCCCGACGTCCTCGCGGGTGGCGATGCCGGACTCGGTGACGAGCAGCCGGTCCGCCGGCACCTGCGCCTTCAGGTCCAGCGTGGTCTGCACCGACACCTCGAAGGTGCGCAGGTTGCGGTTGTTCACGCCCACCAGCGGCGTCCTGAGCTTGAGCGCGCGTTCCATCTCGGCCGCGTCGTGCACTTCCACCAGCACCGCCATGCCGAGCGACAGGGCGATCGCCTCGAACTCCTGCATCTGCGCATCCGCGAGGCAGGCGGCGATCAGCAGGACGCAGTCGGCCCCGACGGCGCGCGACTCGTAGATCTGCCAGGCGTCGACCATGAAGTCCTTGCGCAGCACCGGCAGGCCGCAGGAGGCGCGGGCCTGCTTGAGGTAGTCGATGCCGCCCTGGAAGAACTGCCGGTCGGTCAGCACCGAGAGGCAGGCCGCGCTGATGGTGCCGTCGCCCTCCGCGTAGCTCTGCGCCAGGTCGGCCGGGATGAACTCGCCCTCGCGGATCACGCCCTTGCTGGGGCTGGCCTTCTTGATCTCGGCGATGACGGCGGCCTGGCCGGCGTCGATCTTGGCGCGCATCGCGCCGACGAAGTCGCGCGTGAGCACGCGGCTCTCTGCGTCGGCGCGGATGGCCGCCAGCGGAGCGCGCTGCTTCGCCGCCGCCACTTCCTCGTGCTTGACGGCGACGATCTTGTTCAGGATGTCGGACATGGGGTGATTCTCCGGCCTCGGCCTCAGGCCGCCGCGGTGGTGGCCTGCACCAGCTGCGCCAGCTTGGCCCGGGCCGCGCCGGAGTCCAGCGCCTCGCGCGCCTGGCCGACGCCCTCGCCGATGGAACCCGCCACGCCGGCGGCGTACAGCGCCGCGCCGGCGTTGAGCAGCACGATGTCGCGCGGGGCGCCGGCCTCGTCGTCCAGCACGGCGAGCAGCATGGCCTTCGACTGCTCGGGCGTCTCCACCCGCAGCGCACGATTGCTGGCCATCGGCAGGCCGAAGTCCTCGGGGTGGATCTCGTACTCGCTCACCTGCCCGTCCTTCAGCTCGCCCACCAGGGTGGCGGCGCCCAGCGAGATCTCGTCCATGCCGTCGCGGCCGTAGACCACCACGGCATGCTCGGCGCCCAGGCGCTGCAGCGCGCGCACCTGGATGCCGACCAGGTCGGGGTGGAACACGCCCATCAGGATGTTGGGCGCGCCGGCCGGGTTGGTCAGCGGGCCGAGGATGTTGAAGATGGTCTTGATGCCCAGCTCCTTGCGCACCGGCGCCACGTTCTTCATGGCGGGGTGGTGGTTGGGCGCGAACATGAAGCCGATGCCGGTCTGCTCGATGCACTCGGCGATCTGCGCGGGCTGGAGGTTGATGTGGACGCCCAGCGACTCCAGCACGTCGGCGCTGCCGGACTTGCTCGACACGCTGCGCCCGCCGTGCTTGCTGACCTTGGCGCCCGCCGCCGCGGCCACGAACATCGAGCAGGTCGAGATGTTGAAGGTGTGCGAGCCGTCGCCGCCGGTGCCCACGATGTCGACCAGGTGCCGCGTGTCCTTCACCGGCACCTTGGTCGAGACCTCGCGCATCACCTGCGCGGCGGCCGTGATCTCGCCGATGGTCTCCTTCTTCACGCGCAGGCCGGTGATGAGCGCGGCCATCATGACCGGCGAGCACTCGCCGCTCATGATGAGCCGCACGATGTGCAGCATCTCGTCGTGAAACACCTCGCGGTGCTCGATGGTGCGCTGCAGCGCCTCCTGGGGGGTGATCATGGCGGGGACTCCTCTCGTTGCTTGGATGCGGGGGTGGGCGGTCAGCGCGGCGGCGCGGGCGCGTCGCTGAAGGCCAGTTTCAGGCCGAAGGCGACGATCATCAGGCCGGCCGCGCGCTCGAACCACCGCAGCGCGCGGGCGGCCGCACCGGCGCGGCGCGCCACCCAGGCGGCCGCGGCGGCCCAGCCGAAGCAGACCCACAGCGCGTTGAAGTTGAACAGCAGGCCCAGCGCCAGGAACACCAGCGTCGGATGCTCGGCACCCGGCGGGATGAACTGCGGCACGAAGGCCAGGAAGAACAGCGCCACCTTGGGGTTGAGCACGTTGGTGAGGAATCCGCGGCGCAGCAGCGGCCAGGCTTCGCCGGGCCCCAGGCCCTGCGTGCCCTCGCGGCCGGTGCCCGGATCGCGCGCCATCTGCGCCGCCAGCGCCGGTTCGCGCGCGCGCAGCATGCCGATGCCGATCCACACCAGGTAGGCCGCGCCGATCCACTTGAGCACCGCGAAGGCGGTCGCCGAGGCCGCCACCAGCGCGCTCACGCCCAGCGCCGCCGCCACGATGTGCACGCAGCACCCCGCCGTGATGCCCAGCGAGGCGATGCACCCGGCGCGCACGCCCTGGCGCAAGGCGCGGCCGACGATGAAGAAGACGTCGACGCCCGGCGTCAGGTTGAGCAGCAGCCCGGCGACGACGAAGAGCAGCAGTTGATGGGCGTCAGGCACGCGGCGCTCCCGCTTCAGCGGCGCTGGAAGAAGGCGCGCACCGCGTCGACGGCGCGGTCCACGCCGGCGGCATCGACGTCCAGGTGCGTCACGAAGCGCAGGCGGTACAGCCCCGTGGCCAGCACGCCCTCCGACTGCAGGTGCGCCAGCAGCGCGGCGCCGCGCGCGGCCGCTTCGTCGCCCAGCAGGTCGACGAAGACGATGTTGGTCTGCGGCGGCTGCACCGCCAGGCCCTCGATGCCGGCCAGGCCCCCGGCCAGGCGGCGCGCCAGCGCATGGTCGTCGGCCAGGCGGGCGACGTGGTGGTCCAGCGCGTGCAGCGCCGCCGCGGCCAGCAGGCCGGCCTGGCGCATGCCGCCGCCGGCCATCTTGCGGATGCGGTGGGCGCGGGCGATGAACGCGCGCGAGCCCAGCAGCGCCGAGCCGACGGGCGCGCCCAGGCCCTTGCTGAAGCAGACCGAGACGCTGTCGAAGCCGCCGGCGATGCGGCGCGCCTCGGCCCATGCATCGCCGCCCGCGCCGGCCTGCGCCACCGCCGCGTTGAACAGGCGCGCGCCGTCCAGGTGCGTGGCCAGGCCGTGGCGACGTGCGAGGGCGGTCGCTTCGCCGAGGTAGGCCTGCGGTAGCACCTGCCCGCCGAGCGTGTTCTCCAGCGCCAGCAGCCGGGTGCGGGCGAAGTGCGCGTCGTCGGGCTTGATGGCCGCCTCGATCGCGGCCAGCGGCAAGGTGCCATCCGGCGCGTGCTCCAGCGGCTGCGGCTGCACGCTGCCGAACACGGCCGCGCCGCCGCCTTCCCAGCGGTAGCAGTGCTGCTGCTGGCCGACGATGTACTCGTCGCCGCGCCCGCAGTGCGCCAGGAGGCCGCACAGGTTGCTCTGCGTGCCGGTGGGCACGAACAGCGCCGCCTCGAAGCCCAGGCGCTGCGCGATCCGTTCCTGCAGCGCGTTGACGCTCGGGTCGCCGCCGAAGACGTCGTCGCCCAGGGGCGCGGCCATCATCGCCGCGCGCATGGCGGGCGTGGGTTGCGTCACGGTGTCGCTGCGCAGGTCGACCAGGGGGCGTGTCACGGCAGGCGCCTTTCTTCTTCTTTCACTGCAGGAAGTTGCGCAGCATGGCGTGGCCGTGCTCGGTGAGGATCGACTCGGGGTGGAACTGCACGCCCTCCAGCCGCACCTCGTGCGCGAAGCCGGTGTGGCGCACGCCCATGATCTCGCCGTCGTCGGTCCAGGCCGTCAGCGCCAGCGCCTCCGGGCAGCTGTCGCGCTCGATGGCCAGCGAGTGGTAGCGGTTGACGGTGAACTTCTCGGGCAGCCCGGCGAAGACGCCTTCGCGCGTGGTCGTGATCTCGCTGACCTTGCCGTGCATCAGCTGCTGCGCGCGCACGATCTTCGCGCCGAAGGCCGCGCCGATGGACTGGTGGCCGAGGCACACGCCCAGGATGGGCAGCCGGCCCGCGAACGCGGTGATCGCCGGCACCGACACGCCCGCCTCGGCCGGCGAGCAGGGGCCGGGCGAGATCACCAGGCGCGTCACGCCGGCGGCGATGCGCTCGCCGATGTCCTCCAGCGTGATCTCGTCGTTGCGCAGCGTCTCCACCTGCGCACCCAGCTCGCCGAAGTACTGCACCAGGTTGTAGGTGAAGGAGTCGTAGTTGTCGATCATGAGCAACCGGGTCATGGCTGCCTCCTGGGTGCGGAAGGGAAGCTGCGGATTCTCTTCGCTCGCGGCCCGCCGGCGGGCGCACGCACGTCACGCCGGCACGACGGCGGCGTTCGGGGATTCATGACAAGGGGGACGGGGGGCATCGGTGCATCTCCTGGGTTCTGGAGCCGCCGTGCCGGTGATTGCCTGACTGATGAGCCTTGTCGCCGGTACGGCGGCAAGGTGCGGTCCGCGACCGCGACGACATGCCGCTTCCTATCGGAAGCGCCACCACTGGGCTGGGTTGGTCGAGGCAGTGCGGGTCATGGGGAGACCGGAGTCGGTCAGGTTACGAGCCGCGCGGGCCTGCGCACGGCTCTGCGGACGAGTCTAGCATGGCCGCTTGCAGCGACGACAGTCAGTAGGCGGCCAGGACGTCCAGCCGCTGCCGGTCGCACACCAGCACGCGGCCATAGCGATGCCGGATGAGGCCGGCGCCTTCCCACTCCTTCAGGATCTGGCTGATGCGCTGCCGCGATGCGCCGATCAGCGCGGCGAGCATCTCGTGGGGCAGGCGCAGCTCGATGTGCGTGCCGTCGGCCGCGTCCGCCCCGAAGGCGTCCGCCAGCATCAGCAGCCGGCTGGCCAGGCGCGCCTCGAGCGACTGGACCGAGTACTGCTCGATCGCCGTCAGGAGCAGGCCCAGGCGCAGTGTCTCCAGCCGGAGGAAGGCGCGGCAGAGCGAGTGGCTGCCGTCCAGCAGCGCCTCGATGTCCCGCTGGTCGACCTGCAGCAGCGTGGCCGGGGTGTAGGCGACGGTGCTGTGCAGCCGGCGCAGCTGGCCCAGGGCGGCCACCTCGCCGAACCAGGCGCCCTGGCCGAAGAAGTCGAGCACGGACTCCTGCCCGTCGGGCGAGATCCCCGAGGACTTGATGACGCCGCTCTCGACGCCGAAGAAGCCGTTGGGTGGATCGCCACGGGAAAACACGCGCTCGCCCGCCGCCAGATGCCGGCGCCTGGCATGGCGCATCAGCAGCGCGCGGTCCTCCTCGGGCAGCGTGTCGAACCACCGGCACGCCATGGCGGCCAGTTCGTGCAGCGGCGGATTCGGCTTCACGGCAGCGCCTCGGGCTTGGGCATCAGGCTGGCCTCGCGACAGGACCCGCGGGACATTGGAGCAGCGGCCCCGCAGGCTGGCAATGGCGAAAACCAGAGGTCCGGACCTGGGCAGGCCGGCCGGCACACGGCGGCCGGCCGCATGCTCATTCCAGCCCTTCTTCCACCAGCTCGGCCGCGCGCAGCAGCGCGCGCGCCTTGGCCTCGGTCTCCTTCCATTCCATCTCGGGAATGGAGTCGGCCACCACGCCGGCGGCCGCCTGCACGTGCAGCATCTGGTCCTTGACGATGCCGGTGCGGATGGCGATGGCCACGTCCATGTCGCCGGCATAGCTGATGTAGCCGCAGGCGCCGCCGTACAGGCCGCGCTTGGTGGGTTCGAGCTGGTCGATCAGCTCCATCGCGTGCACCTTGGGCGCGCCGGTGAGCGTGCCGGCCGGGAAGGTGGCCTTGAGCACGTCGATGGCGTCCATGCCGTCCTGCAGGATGCCCTCCACGTTGCTCACGATGTGCATGACGTGGCTGTAGCGCTCCACCGCGAAGGCCTCGGTCACCTTCACGCTGCCGGTCTTGGCGATGCGGCCGATGTCGTTGCGCGCCAGGTCGATCAGCATGACGTGCTCGGCGCGCTCCTTGGGGTCGTTGACCAGCTCCACCTCGGTGGCCTTGTCCAGCTCGGGCGTGGCGCCGCGCGGCCGCGTGCCGGCCAGCGGGCGGATGGTGATCTTCTGCTCGCCCCCGGCGGTGTGCTCCTGGCGCACCAGGATCTCGGGCGAGGCGCCGACGACATGGTGGTCGCCCATGTCGTAGTAGTACATGTAGGGGCTGGGGTTGAGCGAACGCAGCGCGCGGTACAGCGACAGCGGCGACTCGGTGTAGCGCTTGCTGATGCGCTGGCCCACCTGCACCTGCATGAAGTCGCCGGCGGCGATCAGCTCCTTGGCGCGCTCCACCGCCTTCAGGTAGTCGGCCTTGGCGAAGGGCCGCTCGGGCGGGAATGCATGGCTCGGCTTGACCTGCGGCGCGCTCACCGAGTACTTGAGCTTGTCCTTGAGCTCGCGCAGGCGGCGCTTGGCCTTCGGGTAGGCCTCGGGCTGCTTCGGGTCGGCGTAGACGATGAGGTAGAGCTTGCCCGAGAGGTTGTCGATGACCGCCAGCTCCTCGCATTGCAGGAGCAGGATGTCGGGGCAGCCGATGGTGTCGGGCGGGCAGCTCGCCTCCAGCTTCTTCTCGATGTAGCGCACCGCGTCGTAGCCGAAGTAGCCGGCCAGCCCGCCGCAAAAGCGCGGCAGCCCGGGCGAGAGCGCCACCTTGAAGCGCTTCTGGTAGGCGGCGACGAAGTCCAGCGGGTTGCCCTCGGCGGTCTCGACCACCTCGCCGTCGGTGACGACTTCCGTGCGCGCCTCGGCACCGAAGCCGCGCGCACGCAGCAGGGTGCGCGCCGGCAGGCCGATGAAGGAATAGCGCCCGAAGCGCTCGCCGCCGACGACGGATTCGAGCAGGAAGGAATGCCGGCCGCCGCCCTGCGAGTGGGCCAGCTTGAGGTAGAGCGAGAGCGGGGTCTCGAGGTCGGCGAAGGCCTCGAGCATCAGCGGGATGCGGTTGTAGCCCTGGCTGCTGAGGCTCTTGAATTCGAGTTCGGTGATCACGGGGTCTCCACGGGCCGGCGCGCTGCAAGGGTGGGCGCCGGCGTTCATTCAGGGGATCGGTTCGCGGCGGCGGCGAACCACGGGGGCACGGGCGCGAAGGGCGGGCGCCGTGCGGATCAGGCGGGCTGCGACACAGGCTTGCGCCAGGGCCAGGCTCCCCGGCTCCCACGACCTGTCTGAATGACCTGATGAACAAACATGGAGCGGCGAGTGTAGCCCACGCTCTTCGGATCTTTGTCAAGGCCACGACATCGCGGCCGGCCGCGGCGCGCGCACAATCCGCGGGCACCGACGACCAGAAGAACAAGCACCGCAGGGGGCTTCGCCGAGGAGGGCCTTTTCTTTGCGTCCATCGTTCCCCACCCTGCTGCGCGCCGCGGCCTGCGCCGCCGCGCTCCCCCTGGCCGTGCTGGCCGCCCCGGCCGATGTCGCCGGCGTCCGCTACGACGAGGCGCTGGACGTGCAGGGCCAGCGCCTGGTGCTCAACGGCGCCGGCATCCGCTACAAGGCGGTCTTCAAGGTCTACACCGCCGGCCTGTACCTGCCGCGCAAGGCGGCCACGCCGGAAGAGGCCCTGGCCCAGCCCGGCCCCAAGCGCATCTCGATCACCATGCTGCGCGACATCGACGCCAACGAGCTGGGGCGGCTGTTCACCCGCGGCGTCGAGGAGAACTCGCCCCGGCAGGAGCTCGGCCAGCTGGTGCCGGGCCTGCTGCGCATGGGGCAGATGTTCGCCGACCAGAAGCAGCTCAAGGCCGGCGACGTCTTCTACGTCGACTGGCTCCCGGGCAAGGGCAGCCAGGTGGTCGTCAAGGGCGTGCCGCAGGGCGAGCCGATCAGGGAGCCAGCCTTCTTCAACGCCCTGCTGCGCATCTGGCTGGGGCCGGCGCCGGCCGACTGGAAGCTCAAGGACGCGCTGCTGGGCGGGGGCTGAGCTCAGCGCACCGCCGCCAGGTCGGCGAGGGTGTCGATGAAGCCGTCGGCGTCCACGCCGCGCACCGGCTGGCCGTGGTTGTAGCCGTAGGTGACGAGCAGCACCGGGCAGCCGGCCGCGCGCGCGGCCTGGGCGTCGTTGCTGGAGTCGCCGATCATCAGCGTGCGCGCGGGCAGCGTGCCGAGCGCCTCGCAGGTCTTGACGAGGGGCAGCGGATCGGGCTTCTTGCGCGCGAAGTCGTCGCCGCCGAAGACCAGGTCGAAGCCGTCGGCCAGGCCCTTGGCCGCCAGCAGCGGCCGCGCGAAGGCGCGCGGCTTGTTGGTCAGGCAGGCCAGCCGCAGCCCGCGGGCGCGCAGCGCCTGCAGGCCCTCGGCCACGCCGTCGTAGAGCCGCGAGTGGCGCCCGTTGATCGCCTCGTAGTGCTGCTGGTAGAGCGTCCAGGCCTCGTCGAAGCGGCCCGGGTCGGCCGACACGCGCTGCAGCAACGCGCGGATGAGGTGCTCGGAGCCCTTGCCGACCATGGCCTCGACCTCGGCGGGCGTCACCTGCGGCAGCGCCATGTCGTCGAGCATGCCGTCCAGCGCGGCGACGAAGTCGCCCAGCGTGTCGACCAGGGTGCCGTCCAGGTCGATGATGGCGGCGTCGAAGCGGGAGAGATCGGGGAAGGAGGCGGCGGGATTCGGCACGCGGCGATTCTCGCCGACGGCCGCGCGGAGCGCCCTCAGGCCTCGGTCAGCGACTGCGCGGCGACGACGGCCTCGGTGCGGTTGCGCACGTTCAGGGCGCGGAAGATCGCGGCCAGGTGGATCTTGACCGTGCCCTCGCTGATGCCCAGGCTGCGGCCGATCAGCTTGTTGGGCTTGCCCTGCGACAGCAGCTGCAGCACCTCGACCTGGCGTTCCGTCAGCACCTTGCGCAGGTGCTCCAGCGTGGGGGCGCCCGCGCGGGTGGAGCCGGTGCCGCCGGGCACCAGCGCGGCCGGCGTGCCCTGCGTGCTGCCGGGCATGGCGCCGCCCGGCAGGGCCGACAGCAGCATCGGCGGCACGTAGACGCCGCCGGCCATCACCAGGCGCACGGCGGAGAGCATCACGTCGGGCGAATAGGCCTTGGGAATGAAGCCGAGCACGCCGCGCTCCAGCGCGGCGCGCATGACGGCGGGGTCCTCGTAGCCGGAGAGCACGATCACCGGCAGCGCCGGATGCCGGTTGCGCAGCTCGTCGATGTGCGAATAGCCCTCGGCGCCGGGGATGCTCAGGTCCACCAGCGCGAGGTCGACGTCGCTGCCGGCCGCGGCCAGCAGTTCGTCCGCGTTCATGGCGAGCACGAACTCGATGCCCTCCTGCAGTTCGGACAGCTTGGTCTTGACGGCCTCGATGACGAGCCGGTGGTCATCGGCGATCAGGATTTTCATGGCGGTGAGAACGGGGGAGCGGCGCGCGCTGACAGCTTTGGAAGATAGCCCCCTTCTGCACGGCGGGCAAGGCACGGGCCGCCCGTCGAACGACATAACTCCCAAGGGGTATGGCGCGGGCCGCGGGCGCGCCGGAAGAATCCGTCCAACAACCCCGGGAGCGGACATGGACAGGTGCCCCCACCATCGGCAGAGCGGGCCCGGTCCGCGCGGCGCCCGCGGCGAACGGGCCCGCGGATAGCACGCCCGTATGCCGCCGCGGCTGTTCCGCTTCTGCACGCCGGTCTTCTCCTTCGGCCTCGCGCTGGACGCCGCGCCGGGGACGCCGCCCGCCCTGACCGGCGCCGAGGCGCTGCAGCGGGCGCGCCGCCTGATCGAGCGCGCCGCGTCGGCGGCGCTGGCGGCCGGCAAGCCGCCGGCGCAGGTGCAGTCCGCCACCTTCGCCCTGGCGGTGTGGATCGACGAGATCGCCCTGCGCCACCCTCAATGGGCCGAGAGCGCGGCGCCCTTGCAGCTGCAGATGTTCAACTCGACCAACGGGCCGACCGAGTTCTTCCACCACCTGGCCGCGCTGCCCGCGGAAGACGCCGAGCTGCGCGAGGTCTATTGGTATGTGCTGTCGCTCGGCTTCCGCGGCCAGTATTACTTCGAGAAGGACGGCGGCCAGGGCGAAGTGGCCAAGCTGCTGGCGCTGCACGCCCCCCAGCTGCCGGTGGCGCCGCTGCCGCCGGAGGCGCTCGAGACCGAGCCGCTGACGCCCCAGCCCTACCAGGCGCCGGACCCGCGCGGCCCCTACGAACCCGAGCGCCGCGAACGCGCGCTGGTGCGCACGGGCCTGGCCCTGCTGCTGCTCGTGCCCTTCGGCTGGTGGCTGGTGGCGCTGCTGGGCCAGGGCAGCCCGGCGACCGTCGGCCGGCCGGCCGCGCCCAGCCCGCTGGAGCGCCGCCTGCAGAGCTACGCCTGCGCCGAACTGGCGGTGGAGGAAAGCGCCGGCCGGCCGCCGCGGGTGCGCGGCTTCGTGCCCACGCAGGCCGACGTGCAGCGCGTGCGCGACGAGCTCGCCGCGCTGCCCGAGGCGGCGGCGGCAGACGTCCAGCTGGAGGTGCGGCCCTGGCCCTACTGCGAGGTGGTCAGCGTGCTGCGGCCCTACCAGGTGCGCAACCGCCAGGCCCGCGCCGGGCTGCAGCTGTCGGTGCCCTCGGCGCGCGAGGGCGTGCTGCGCGAGGGCGACGCCTTCTCGGCCGAGGTGCGCGGGCCGGCCTTCGCCAGCCGCCTGTGGGTGGACTACTACACCGCCGACGGGGCGGTGCTGCATTTCCGCGTCGACGGCTCGCGCTTCACGGACCTGGCGCCCGGGCAGTCGGCGCGCTTCGGCGCGGAACTGCCCGCGAGCTGGCTCGTCAGCCCGCCCTTCGGCACCGTGCTGGTCACGGCGGTCGCGGCCGCGCCGGACACGCAGGAGGCCGGCGCGGCGCCCCCGCCCTTCGAGCTGGCCGCGGACTACCTGCTGCGCCTGCGCGAGATGGTGAGCGCCCGGCGCTCGGCCGAGGCGCCGGTGGCGGACTGGGTCTTCCTGCAGACGCGGGAGCGCTGAGGCATGCCCGCATCCCCGCCGCCGCCCCTGCTCTGGCTCCTGCTGGCTGCCTGCGCGCTGGGCCTGGCCCTGTTCTGGTGGCGCCACATCGGCGGGCGGCGCATGCGCCGCCGGCGCGGGCTGGCGCAGCGCCTGCGCGCCGCCGAGTCCGCGCACGGCAGCCCCGGCCCGGACTGGGAGGCGCGGCTGCGCGCCGCCATGGAGCCGCTGCCGGCCCCGCAGCGGGCCCGCTACGCCCGCCCCTGGATGCTGTGCCTGGGCGACCCGGCCGCCGACCTCGCGCAGCTGCTGGCCACCGCGCAGTCCGCCGGCCCGCTGCCGGCCACCGACACCGACACGTTCTGGCGCTGGTGGTCCATGCAGGGCATGGTCGCCATCGAGATCTGCCCGCCGCCGCTGGTGGCGCCGGCCGCGCCGCAGGACGCGGCCTGGCTGCACGCCCTGCGCGCGCTCGCCCGCGAGCGGCCGCGCCTGCCGCTGCACGGCGTCGTGCTGTGCGTGGCCGCGAGCACGCTGCGCACGGACCCCGCGGTGCTGGACGGCCTGCTCGAGCTGATGGCGCGCCGCACCTGCGACGCCGCCCGCCTGCTCCGGCTGCGGTTGCCGGTGCACATCGTCGTCACCGGCCTGCACCGGCTGGACGGCTTCGATGCCGTGCGCCGGGCCCTGCCGGACGCCGCCCTCGACCGCGCGCTGGGCTGCCGCCTGCCGCCCCAGGCCGGCGCGCTGCCGCAGGAGGCGCAGGCGCTCGATGCCCTGTTCGCCGCGGCCTTCGAGCCGATCGAGGAAGGGCTGCATGCGCTGCGGCTGGGCCTGCTGCCGCAGGCGCAGGACGCCGGTGCGCGGCAGGGCATCCACCTCTTCGTGCAGGAGATCGCCACCCTGCAGCCGGGGCTGCGCGCGCTGCTGCGGCACCTGTCGCGCCCCGAGGCGCAGGGGCACGTCTTCTGGCGCGGCCTGTACCTCTGCAACGCCGCGCCGCAGGCGGCCTTCGTGGACGACCTGATGGCGGGTTTCCTGCCGGCGGACCAGCCACTGGCCCGCAACGCCGACTAGGGCGCTACCGGGGCGGCTGGACGCTGATCTGGCGCGCGCCGAAGGTGACGGTCAGGTCGTGCGGCTTGCCCACGTCGAGCATGCGCACCTCGCGCCAGCGCGCGCGGTCCAGGTCGCGGAAGGCGGCCATGAAGGCCAGTGCCTTGACGTCGGCGGAGAGCGTCATCGCCAGCTTGCGGCTCTCGCCGGGGCGCAGCAGCATCTCCTCGCGCTGCACCAGCTCCCCGCCCAGCGTGGCCTGGTCCTTCTCGAAGAGCGAGAAGAAGTCCGCCGCCTCGAAGGGCGCCGGCGTCTTCAGCGCATAGACGCGCACCGTCAGCGGCGAGGCGCGCCCGCGCGCGTCAGGGTTGGCGTCGGGGCCGGCGACCAGGTTCAGCGCCACCGGCGTGACCACCGGCTTGGGCGGCGAGGAGCAGGCGGCCAGCCACCACGGGGCCAGTGCAGACACGCCGAGCCAGCCCGCGAGGGACCGGCGGCCATAGGACAAACGGTGAGTGCCTGCCATGCGCATGCTATTTCCTTCGTTGCATTGACCCCCCAGGGGGCATCTTCGATTATCCCCAGCGGATTTCGACAGGCAACATGCTCACACCGGAACTCGTCGACGCACTGCAGGCGCCCATCAGCGAGGCTTCGCCCTGCGGCGACGACCTCGAATACGACCCCGCCTTCATGGCGCTGGTGGCCGACGCGCAGGGCAAGCCCGAGCAGCAGTTCGGCGACACCGTGATCCCCGCCGTCGACCCCGACTGGCGCCTGGTCTCAGAGCAGGCCGAGGCGCTTCTGCGGCGCAGCAAGGACCTGCGCGTGGCCATGCTGCTGCTGCGCGCCTCGACCCGGCAGCAGGGCATCGAAGGCTTCGCGCTCGGCCTGCAGCTGGTGTCCGGGCTGCTGGACCGCTTCTGGGACGGCATCCACCCCCGCCTGGACGCCGACGACGACAACGACCCCACCATGCGCCTGAACGCGCTGGCCCCGCTGTCCGATGCCAGCACGCTGCTGCACGACCTGGGCGAGGCGGCCATCGGCACCGCGCGCGGCATCGGCCCGGTGCGGGTGCGCGACGTCGCGGTCGCCCACAACCTGCTGGCGCCGGCCGAGAACGCGCTGTCGCCGGCCCAGGTGCAGGGCGGGCTGGACGAGATCCTGGCCGCGCAGCCGGCCATCGTGCAGACGCTGCAGGCGCTGCCCTCGCAGGTCGCCGGCCTGGTCGCGCAGATCAGCGAGCACACCGGCCTGAGCGACGCGGTGGACGTGGCGCGCCTGCGCAGCTTCGCCCATGCGCTCAAGCAGGCTGCCGGCACGCCCGGGGCCGATGCCGGCGACGCCGCGGCGGCCGACGGCGGCGGCAGCGACGGCGCCCCGGCCGCGGCGCGCCAGGGCGCGCCGGGCGAGATCCGCAGCCGGCAGGACGCGCTGCAGACGCTGGACCGCGTGATCCGCTACCTCGAGCAGAGCGAGCCCGGCAACCCGGCACCGCTGCTGATCGAGCGGGCCAAGCAGCTGATCGGCGTGAGCTTCCTGGAGATCATGGCCAACCTCGCGCCCGGCGCGATGGACACGATCGAGACCATCACCGGCAGGCGCGCCGCCGAATGACGCGCGCCGCGCCGCCTCCCACTTCCCCCATCGCCACCCACCCTCGCAAGGAGCTTTCGCCATGGCCTCAAGCAGTCAGAAGTTCATCGCCCGCAACCGGGCGCCGCGCGTGCAGATCGAGTACGACGTCGAGCTCTACGGGGCCGAGAAGAAGGTGCAGCTGCCCTTCGTGATGGGCGTGCTGGCCGACCTCTCCGGCAAGCCGGCCGACCCGCTGGCGCCGGTGGCGGACCGCAAGTTCCTGGAGTTCGACATCGACAACTTCGACGCCCGCATGAAGGCCATGAAGCCGCGCACCGCGTTCGCGGTGGAGAACACCCTGACCGGCGAAGGCGACCTGAAGGTGGAGCTGACCTTCGAGAACATGGAGGACTTCTCTCCCACGGCCGTGGCGCGCAAGGTGGACGCGCTGAACAAGCTGCTGGAGGCGCGCACCCAGCTGTCCAACCTGGTGACCTACATGGACGGCAAGGGCGGCGCCGAGGATCTGCTGGCGAAGGTGCTGGACGACCCGGCCCTGCTGCAGTCGCTGGCCGCCTCGGCCAAGAAGCCCGAAGACGGCAGCGCCGCCTGATTCCCGAAGCATTCGAGAGGAGAACCCCATGGCCGAAGCACTTCAGCAAAGCACGCTCAAGGACGTCGAGTACGCAGGCAGCGACTTCGCCTCGCTGCTGCAGAAGGAATTCAAGCCCCGCAGCGACGAAGCCAAGAGCGCCGTCGAGCAGGCCGTCCTGACGCTGGCGCAGCAGGCGCTGAGCCAGACCCAGCTCATCGGCAAGGACGTGACCAAGTCGATCCAGGCCATGATCGCCGCGATCGACGCCAAGCTCACCGAGCAGGTCAACAAGATCATCCACCACCCGGACTACCAGAAGCTCGAGAGCGCCTGGCGCGGCCTGGCCTACATGGTGAACAACACCGAGACCGATGAGAACCTGAAGATCCGGGTGATGGACATCTCCAAGCAGGAGCTGGCCAAGAACCTGAAGAAGTTCAAGGGCACGGCCTGGGACCAGAGCCCGATGTTCAAGAAGATCTACGAGGAGGAGTACGGGCAGTTCGGCGGCGAACCCTTCGGCGCCCTCGTCGGCGACTACCACTTCGACCAGAGCCCGCCCGACGTGGAGCTGCTGGGCGAGATGGCCAAGATCGCCGCCGCGGCGCACGCGCCCTTCATCACCGGCGCCAGCCCGAGCCTGATGCAGATGGAGAGCTGGCAGGAGCTGGCCAACCCGCGCGACCTGACGAAGATCTTCCTCACGCCCGAATACGCGGCCTGGCGCTCGCTGCGCGAGTCCGACGACTCCAAGTACCTCGGCCTGTGCATGCCGCGCTTCCTGGCGCGCACGCCCTACGGCGCCAACACCAACCCGGTGGAGGAGTTCGACTTCGAGGAGGACACCGCCGGCGCCGACCACAACAAGTACGCCTGGGCCAACGCCGCCTACGCGATGGCGACCAACATCAACCGCTCGTACAAGCTGTACGGCTGGGGCTCGCGCATCCGCGGCATCGAGTCCGGCGGCGCGGTCGAGAACCTGCCGCTGCACACCTTCCCGAGCGACGACGGCGGCGTCGACCAGAAGTGCCCGACCGAGATCGCGATCAGCGACCGGCGCGAGGCGGAGCTGTCCAAGGCCGGCCTGCTGTCGATGATCCACCGCAAGAACTCCGACTTCGCGGCCTTCATCGGCGCCCAGTCGCTGAACAAGCCGGCCGAGTACGACGACCCCGACGCCACCGCCAACGCCAACCTGGCGGCGCGCCTGCCCTACCTGTTCGCCTGCAACCGCTTCGCGCACTACCTCAAGTGCATCGTGCGCGACAAGATCGGCTCGTTCAAGGAGCGCGAGGACATGCAGCGCTGGCTGAACAAGTGGATCATGAACTACGTGGACGGCGACCCGGCCAACTCCTCGGAGATCACCAAGTCGCAGAAGCCGCTGGCCGCGGCCGAGGTGGTGGTGGAGGAGGTTCCGGGCAACCCGGGCTACTACACCTCCAAGTTCTTCCTGCGGCCCCACTACCAGCTGGAAGGCCTCACCGTCTCGCTGCGCCTGGTGTCCAAGCTGCCGTCCACCAAGGGGGCCGGCTGATCGCACCCCTGTCTTTCGGCCAGGCCGGCTGGTTTTGAAAGCACGGCCGCCGGTTCGTTCTGCTGGCAGAGCAACTTCATCAACCCGCCCTTCCAATCCATCCGGGGCATCTCTCAAGGAGTTTCAGCATGTCCTCTGACTTCCACATCAAGTTCGACGGCGTCGAAGGCGAAGCGACCCACAAGGACCACAAGGGCGAGATCGAAGTCCTGTCGTGGTCGTGGGGCGTGTCGAACGCGTCGGGCTCCGTCTCCGGCGGCGGCTCCGGCAAGGGCAAGGCCAACCCCGGCGAGTTCCACTTCGTGCACAACTACGACAAGGCCTCCCCGGTGCTGTCCAAGAACTGCGTGTCGGGCAAGCACTTCAAGGACATGGTCATGACCTGCCGCAAGGCCGGCGAGGGCCAGCAGGACTACCTCAAGATCACGCTCAAGGAAGTCTTCATCAGCAGCGTCACGCCGGGCGGCTCGCAGGGCGGCGACGTGGTCGAGTCGGTCGCCTGCACCTACAAGGACGTCGAGTTCGTCTACAAGGCGCAGGACGACAAGGGCGCGGTCAAGGGCGACGTGAAGTTCGGCTGGAACGTGGCGACCACCGAAACGCGCTGATTCCGGACCGGGGCGTCACGGGCGCGGCCTGCGGGCCCGCGCCGTGCCGCGCCGGCCGCAGGGAGCATCAAGATGGCCCACATCCTCGAATCCGCCGGCAACAACGGCCAGACCATCCGCCGGTACAACATCGACGCGACCGTCGGCCGCAACAGCCGTGCCCAGAACCGCACGACGGACGTCAAGCTCGTCCAGGCGCTGCTGAGCATCTTCTTCTACGAGCACGGGGGCGAGGTCTGGGGCGGCGGCCGCTATGCGCCGCCCGACGCGGGCCAGGGCGGCGGCAACCTGCGGATCGACGGGAAGTTCGGCCCGATCACGCTCAGCCACATCAATGCCTTCCTCGACCAGTCCATCCGGCACGGGGACGAGCAGATCAACAACGACCACGGCTTCGACCCCATGAGCACCGCCAGCGGCGGCCTGGTGGTGCATGGCCGGCGGGTCTACAACGTCGCGCTGGTCAACCTGAACAACTCCTGCTTCGACAACGACCGGCCCGGCAGCCTGCGTTCCGTCCCCCTGGAACAGCGCAGCGACATCATGCAGGACCACCCCGACCTGGCCAGCGCGCTGAAGACCGTCAAGCGGGTCCGAGGCTCCGGGGGACGCTGAGTCCCGGCCACGTCGATGCGCCGCGGCGCGCAAGGAGCAACCCATGGCTTTCTCGATCAGGAACCCCGACCCGGGGACCGCCGGCCTCTACTCGATCGACTACACCGTGGGGCGCGGCTGCGTCAACATGAAGGACGACGTGCTGCTGGCCCAGATCTGCCTGAACATCACCTACTTCCTGCGCCAGGACCAGCCCTACGCGCGCCGGTACATCCGTTCGCGCGAGGAGCTGGGCCTCCAGGAACTGAAGGAAGACGGCATCTGCGGCCCGCTCACCATCGCCCGCATCGAGCAGCTGCAGAACGACATGGCCCGGAAGGGCGACCAGGGCATGGGCGCCATCCCGGTCAAGGTGGACGGCAGGTTCGACGTGAGCCCCGAACCGGGGGTCACCCACCTGGGCCCGCGCAAGCATGTCTACAGCTTCGAGTCCATGAATTTCGTCCTGACCGAGCACGCCGAGGACGAAGCCGCGGCCCGCTACAAGAGCCTGCCGCGGACGGCGCCATCGCCGCTGCTCGCGGCCCTGGCGGACCACCGGCGCTACCCCCGGCGCTTCCGGTAGCGGCTGCACGGCGCGCAGCGCGTTGGCGATCCCTTTGCGACAACAGACCCGAGGAGTCGAGAGATGGCATTCACCTATCGTTATCAGAAGGGCTCGGCGTTGAAGACCCTCTACAACGTCGATTTCGCGGTCGGCCTCAATGGCGGCTACAACATGCGCGACGACGTGATGCTCGTCCAGGCCTTGCTCAACATGTGCTTCTACGAACTGGAAGCGCTCCAGCCGCCCTTCGGCCAGAACCCGTTAGAGGTGGATGGCTGGATCGGTCCCGCGACGCAGAGGCACATAGAGCATTTCCAGCATCAGGTGGTCAAGGACGGGGGCGGAAACGTGGCCCAGGACGGCGTGTTCGATCCGTTCCGGGCACCGGGCGTGAGCAGTTCCGTGAGCCATACCCGCTACGGCCTCGAAGTGCTCAACTACGGGTGCTCGAACGAGGCCCAGGACCGGGGCCTTCGCAATTTCGTGGATCTGCCGCACCGGCCGGACATGCCCGTTCTGCTGCGCAACGCGCTGAAGACGGAAAAAAAGGAGGCGACGCGGCATCGCGGCGTGGGCGGCAAGGTGCAGATCGGCCCCGTGATGCAGGAAGTGTTTCCGGGAATCTTCGCGCCACCCACGTTCTGAGCGCGGTCAGGGCCGGGGTGCGCCGGCCCGCCCGCCGCAGGGCCCGGAAAACCCGGGCCGGCCCGGTGCCCTTTTCGTGGGACAGCGGCTGCCGTCCGCCCACCCAGGCCCCGGCGCGCGCGACAGCGCGGGGGCTTCTTTCCTGCGTCCTGCGAAGGGGGTGGCTCTTGCCTCGCACGGCCCCGTCGCTCATGCCCTCTTCAACGGGCTACTCCAGCAGCCGCGTGGTCTCGTCGTCGTTCTCGCTCGCCCACAGGATCAGCGCGGTGTAGTTGTCCTGGCCCGGCTTGCCCAGGGCCCGCACCTGCGCATCGATCAGTTCGGCCCACGGGGCAGGCCCGCGCGCCGCGTGCAGCGACTCCACCAGGCGCTCGTCGCCCAGCACCTCCCACACGCCGTCGGAGCACAGCAGCAGCACGTCGCCGGCCTGCAGGCGCATGCGCTCCGACACGGCGATCTCCAGCGGGTCGCTGATCGAGCCGAGCGCCGACAGCAGCATGTTGCGCTGCGGGTGCAGGCGCGCGCCCTCCTCGTCCAGCATGCCGCCGGCCACCATCTGCTGCACCAGGCTGTGGTCGATGGTGCGCGCCACGATGGCGCCGCCGCGGAACAGGTAGGCCCGGCTGTCGCCGGTGTGCGCCCAGACCAGCGCCTGCGCTTCCAGGTCGATGGCCGCCAGCACGGCCGTGGTGCGCATGGCGGCCAGCTTGCCGCCCTCGGCCTGGCGCGCCACCACGTCCAGGTTGGCCTGCTCCAGCAGCTGGCGCAGGAAGTCCCCGTCCAGCGAGGGCGCGGCCGCGTAGCCGCCGAGGATGCTGCTGCGCGCGGTGGCCGCGGCCACGTCGCCGCCGCCGTGGCCGCCCGCGCCGTCGGCCACCAGGCAGGCGACGAAGTGGCCGTTGTGCCAGTGCCCGTGCACGTCCTCGTTGTAGTCGCGGCCACCCGGCTGGGAGAGGGTGACGATCTCGATGTCCACGCGCGTCCTCGCAGAAGATGGTCGGTGCCGCCGCGCCGGGCTCAGCCCGGGCCGCCGCCCTTGAGTCGGGCCATCTGTTCCTCGTAGGCCTCCAGGAAGGCCTTGCCGAACAGGGCGTGGAAGTCGTCTTCCGCCTCGGCGGCGATGCTGCCGTACAGCGCGACGAACTGGTCCCACAGCTTGGCCTTGCGGTTGGCGGCGAAGAGGCTGTCGAGCGCGGACTTCGCGGCGATCTTCCTTTCCAGCTCCTCGGGGCCGAAGCGCTCGATCAGCCGGGCCAGCGCCGCGCGCATGCCCACCATCACGCCGAACTGGTGCGAGCGCAGGTCGTCGAAGGCGTCGCGCATCGCCGCCTCGGCCGGCATGAAGCCGCGCACGCCCGGGCCCAGCAGGTGGGTGAGCGCGACCTCCGCGGTGGGCGAGAACTTGAGCGGGTTGTTGGCCTGCGCCGCGATCATGGTGACCTCGGCGCGCACCTCGCGCTTGAACTCCTGGCGCGTCAGCAGCAGCTGCAGCGTGCCTTCGGTGGCGCTGCGCAGCAGCACGCCGATGCGCTCCATCAGCGCCGGCGTGAGCGTGCTGGGCGACTGGTGCAGCGGGCCCAGGCCGCGCAGGAAGGCGGCGAGCAGTTCGGACTGGTCGCCGGAGAAGGCGGCCGGCGCCGGCGCGACGGGCGCCGCGGCAGGTGGCGGCGGGACGGGCACGGCGGGCGCGGCCTGCATCACGGGCGGCGGCGCCGCGGGCGGTGGCGGCGGCAGGGGTGCGGCAGGCGCAGCCGGGGCTGGTGAAGGCGCGGCGAAGATGCCGGTGAGCGGATCGTCCGGCAGCGGCGCGGCGACGGGCGCGGGTGCAGGCGCCGCCGGTGCGGCGCGTGCGACCGGCGCGGCGGCCGGCGATCCGCGCGAGATGCGGATGGGCTGGCCCGTCTGGTCGTCGAACAGCGGGCCGCCGTCGTCCGGCGGCAGCGGCGCAGGCGCGGGCGCGGGCGCGGGCGGCACAGTGGCCCGGGGCGGTTCGAAGCCGAACTGCCCGATCGGCAGATGGTCGCTGCGCGGTGCCTGCGCGGCCTGCGGCGCCTGCTGCAGCGCGGCCAGCGGATCGTCGAAGGCGGCGGTGTTCGGCTGCAGCATCGGGTCGGCCAGCGGCGACAGCGCGAGCGGGTCGCCGCCCAGGCCCGCGCCCATGCCGCCGAACAGGTCGTCGATCTTCTGCGCGTTGGCCGTAGGCGAGGCGGCCGCGGGCAGGCCGAGGTCGGAAAAATCGTCCAGCACCGGCTTGGCCGCCGGCGAAGGCGATGCCGGCGGCGCCATCAGGTCGGCGAAGGGATCGAGCGCATCGACCGCGGCGTTGCGCGAGCCGGCGGCCAGCGGATCGGGAAAGGGCAGCGGGTCCGCCGGCCCGGGGGCGGGCGCGACGGCTGCGGGCGGTGCCGCCGCGGGCCCCAGCCCGGCCAGCAGGTCGGCGAAGGGATCGTCGTCGCCTGCTGCCCCCGCAGCCGCGGGCATCGGATGAGCGGCCGCCGCGGCCGGCGCCGGCGCCGCGGCCGCCGCGCTGACGGTCAGCTCGAAGCCGCCGATCACCAGCCGGTCGCCGTCGGCCAGCGGCACCTCGCGGCCGGAACCCAGGGGGCGGCCGTTGGACTGCATCGGGTTGCTGCCGCGGTCGACGATCACGTACTGGCCGTCGCGGCACAGCACCTGCGCATGCACGCGCGACACGGTGCGCTCGGGGTCGCTGAGCACCAGGGTGTTGGTGTCGGCCCGGCCGATGGTGCCGCCCTGCGGCCCGAAGTCGGCCGACGCGCCCGTCATCGGGACGCCTTGCCGGCTCACCACTGCGATTCGAATCATCTTCTGCTACCGGCTCCCGGGCCATGTCCCGCCGCCGCCTGCGCGGGCGGGCGGTCCTTCGCGCGGAGTATTCATTCGGTGCAGGGGGTTGGCAATCTCGCCTTAAGAGGTATGCCGTGGCCGGGAGGCCGGCTCAGTTCAGCTGGATTGCGGCGCCACGGATGCGGTGCAGCCCGGTGGAACGGCTCGACACATAGCTGCCCTGGATCAGCACCTTGCCCGCGGCGGTCAGGGTGATCGATGCCTTGCCGCATTGGAGCGTCAGCTGCTTGCTGGCGCTCACCAGCAGCCGCTCGCCGTCCGCCTCCACATGCAGTGCGGCGGCGGGCAGGCTGGAGCCGTCGCCCGCAGGCCGGCGTACGCCCATCACGATCGGCCGCGAGACGTCGCCGCACTCGAACATGAGCACCACCGCCTGCCCCAGGTCCGCCGCGTCCAGCGAGACGACGCTGCTCGCGCACACGGCCTCGGCGCCGGGCTGGCCGGCGAAGCCCACCCATGGTGTTCGCTCGCGCCCAGTCAGGGCCACGAGCGTGCCGACGACCACCCCCTGCGCGGGTTGGGGGCTCGCAGGTTCACCGCGGTCCTGTGCCAGCAGCGCCTGGAACAGCGAATGTTCCGGGGCCGGTTCGGTGCGGTTCGGAGAGGGGTCCATGCATGGGTTCTTCATGATGCTCTTGCGCGCTCCAGTTGGCGCCGCTGCCGCCAGGCCGGGGCCGCCGTGTTGAACAAGGGGATGTGCGGCCGCAGCAGCGACAGGTGCTGGGCAGCGGCGACCCGCTGCCGCTGGAAGCCGGTCTCCAGCACGTCCAGGCAACGGACCGGCGTCGGCAGGTCGCCCATGAAGTACCGCCTCCCGGGTTGCAGGCGCGAGGCGTTCCGCGCCCACCATGCGACCACCTTGCCGGCATCCGGCCAATCCAGTCCATCGTCCGGGTCCGGAGCCACGTCCTCGTGCGCCGGGTCGTCGTCCGGCCCTGTGCCGCCGCCCGCAGGCGCCGGGGCTGCCAGGCCGGCACCGTCGAGCGGCACACCGGTGATCATGGAAAAGGCAGCGCCGGCCGCGCGCGCCAGCCGCGGCTCCTGCATGGCGTCGATCAGCCGGGGCAGGAAAACGGGATCGCCAGCCCAGCCCGCCGCCTCGATCCAGCGCCGCGCATCACCGGCCGCGCCGCGCATCGCATGCATCAGCGCTGCGGCGGCGTCCGGCGGCTGGAGGCACAGCAGCAGGTGCAGCGCCTGCGCCCCGATCGGATCCGACCGCTCCGTGAGCTCGAGGAGCGTCCGCGGGGCCTGGTGCCGTTCGCCCAGCAGCACGGCGGATCTGGCGGCCCAGTAGCGGCAAACCGGTTCGGGGTCGCCAAGCGCGGCAACGCAGATGGACGCCAGCCCCGTGGCGGCCAGTTCGCCCGCGGCCCGCAGGGCCGTGCCGCGCAGGCGCCAGTCGTCGGAGCCCATCGCCACGGCCAGCGCGGGGCCCGGATCCGCGCCGTGCGCCATGCAGGCGCGCAGCGCCACTCCACGGACGGCCGGCGACGCATCGGCCAGCATGGCCTGGACCAGTCCCACCAGCGCGCGCGGAGAAGCAAAGCCCAGCGCTTCGGCCGCGGCCTGCCACGACGCCGGGCTGTGCGCAGCCTCGGCAACCAGGGCATGCGCCGCCACGACGTCCACATCCGGCGCCCACAACGCGCACGAAAGACGCGCGAACACCTCCTCCGGTGCCGTGTCGAGGTCGCTGGACGGAGGGACCGGGTCGTCGGCCAACCGGAGCGCGCGCAGATGCGCGCGCAGGCGCGCGTCGAGCAGGCCGTACTCGCGCAGCGTCCCGTCCGGTGCCGCCAGGCGATGGCTGCGCAGCGACCACAGGAAGCCGGCCTCGTCGAAACTCTGCGCGAGCAGCGCCCGGTAGGTCGCGGTGGCGGCCTGGCGCCGGACGCCCGGTGCCGGGGCGCCGTCCACAGGCCGCACCAGCATGAGGGCGCCGCGTTCGCCTGTCTCGCTGGCCGCCACCACCAGGCTTCTCGCGCCCGGCGCCGACGAGCACAAGTGGAGCGCCGCCAGCCCGAGATGCATGGCGCAGGACACGGCGCCCACGTCGCCGACGCAGTCGGCCGGGTGCACCAGCTGCCCGCGCACGCCCGCCTGCTCCAGCACGCGCACGCTGGCCAGCCCCCACTCCAGGGCACGCAGGCTCTCGCCGTTCAGGTCGACATAGAGGCGCTCGATGGAGGGAATGGCCGGCGCCGCCGGCAGCACGCCACGGATCACGCGCGAAAGAGACGCGGCACGCGCCTGGGCGTCCGGACCGTCCGCCGGCTCCGCGGCGGCGTAGGCTGCGGCTTCGAGCAGGCAAAGGGGTGCCCCGTTCCGCTCCAGCACGCCCGCCCACGACTCCAGGCAGACGAAGGCGCCCGCCTCACCCGGAATCAGGCCGTCCGGGAAGATCTCCGTCCGGAGGCGATCGGCCCGCTGGAGCCAGCGCAGCACCCGCAGCTGGATCAGCGTGTCGGCACCGCCCAGCAGACAGACCGTGTACGGATGGGTCTGGAGGGTCCGCAGCACCGACAGGGCCGCCTGGGCGGCGCCGGCCGGTCCGGCGGCCACGACCTCGCTGCTGACCGTCCGGAAGCCGAGCGACCGGAAGAACTCGGCGTGCCATGGCCCTTCGGGTTCGATGCCGTAGCCCGGCCGATCCGGCGCCGGCAGCGTCCACAGCACGTGGCCATGGAGCCGTTCACGCTGATCGGCAGGCACCCCCGCCTGGGCCAGCGCCTGCAAGGCAGCCCTCCGCGCGAAATCCCACAGACGGCGTACGTGCCCGTGCGGCACATCCACTTCGATCGCCGGACAACCGACGAGCGCGTTGCCACCGCGATCCGGCAGGCGGAGCGTGGACATCCCCGCCAGGCCGGCTTCGATGGACGCCGCGGCGCTGACGGCGTCCTCGCCCACGGCGCTCACCAGGCCGGCGCCGGTCAGCGCAACCTCAGGCGGGCGCATGCGACAACCTCCGGAGCGTGGACACCTTCAGGTTGAAGGCCGTCACCTCCTCGACATCAAGGATCTTGCGCGGGCAGGCGATGCGATGCCGCCAGACGATCGTCACGGCCCGGTGCTCCGGCCACAGGGTCAGCGTGTCGAGGGCTGCCAGCCGCCGATGCGGCTTGCCGGTGCGGAACTGGACCGCCAGTGCGATGCTGTTCCCCGGCAGCGCAAAGCGCAGCGGTCCGTCCGGGCAGACGCCGGCCAGGCCGACCTGCTCGTCGCCCTCCAGATGCGGCGAGCAGCGCAGGTCAGGCGGCGCGGACTGGAAATGGCGGTCGTCGAAATCGAGCGGCAGCAGCGGGAACTGGTGCTCCTGCCAGTGAGCGTCATAGGTGCCCGCCAGTTGCCTGCGCGGCGTCCAGTCGGCCGCCAGGAAGCCGAGGCCGGCGGGATCCGGGCGATCCGACCACTCGGCGCACGGTGACGCCGGGTCTTCGATGTTCGGCAGCGGCGCACCGCTGTCCGGCGGGCTGGTTCGGAAGCCGACACCGACAGGATTGCGGTCTTCCCAGTCCTGGGCCTGCCGCCCGCCGAAGGCGCGCTCGTAGACCAGCGGCATGCGCGTGAACCACGCCGTCTCCGACGGCACGAGCCGGCCGAGTTGGTGCGTCCACACCCGGTCGCCCGACACCAGCAGCTGCTTGCGCACCGGGCCGACGGCCAGCTCGACCTGCATGCGCTGCACCTGCGTTCCCGCGGGTGCGTGGGCACTGCCGTTCAGGACGATGTCGGTCGATGCCTTGAACAGCGCCAGGTCCGAAGCCTGCAGCAGGCTCGACGCACCCGGCTCGCCGCGGTACTCGTCCGAAGTCGTGATCGGCACCTGGTCCCTGGCGGGCACCAGGCGATTGTGGTCGTCCAGCACATAGGTGGCCTTGACGATGACCACCACCACGAAGCGGCCGCTCGCCTCCTGGGCGCCCAGCAGCAGGCCGGGGAAGCCGGTGCGGTTCTCGAGGGCGAACACGGGGCCTCCGCCGGGTTCAGGAGGCCCTGCCGCGCTTGCGGTCGATCATGAAGACCAGCCGATCGACGTACTGTTCGAGCATGTCGGTCAGGTTGTCGTAGCGGTGCAGTTCGCCGTCCTGCCACCAGATGGCCTGCATCTCGCCCGAAGCGTCGGCCGTCGCGGTATCGAACAGGCGCGCCTTGTTGGTACCCAGCTCGATGCCGAAGATGATCGCCTCGACCGGCACCGACTCGCCGTAGGCCCACTGGATCCCGCGCCAGCGATGGATGTACCGGGCGTACTCGCCCTGCATCTGCTGCTCGACGGACAGCAGGTCCACCCGCGCCGCGAAGCCGCTCCAGCCGTTGCAGATGCCCAGGAGTTCGCGGTACGAAGGCGGCAGCGCGACATCCAGGTGCGCCTCGAGCGCGTCGATCTGCTTCGGCGAGGCAGGCGGATGCAGCGTCTGCACGATCGACACGCCGAGGATGGCGTTGAACAGATCGTTCAATCCGGCAATTTCCTCAACGATCGTGCGCAGGGGCCTGGACATGCCGTTTCTCCACGAGGCATCAGCACACGGGCTGGCAATTGGCGGCCGTGACGCCGGTCAGGTGCGTCACCTTGCCGGTCTTGTTCAGCTGCGTGCCGATCGATCCGTTGACCGCCTGGTCCAGCCACATGAACGGGCCTGCCGGATCGCCGCCGAACTGGATCTCGTGGATGTGATCGGCCTGCATGTCGCGCCCGCCGTTCTGCGCCCCGGTGGGCGGGTTCATGCACGGGTGGGCATAGGCATTGCCGTTGTAGTCGGCCGCCAGACGATCGCCCTCGTCGCGGTTGGCCTCGTAGATCGCGCGCCAGCGACGGGTCTTGGAGATGTTGCGCAGCCCGCCGGGCCCGGCCGCCTGAGCGCGGGTGTTCATGCGCCGGATCTTCGAACAGGCCTGCTTCTTCTGGCAGTCGGTCCAGTCGTCGGAGCACTTGATCTCGATCGGACCGACCTTCTTGACGTAGGTTGCCTGCATCGCCTGCTCCTGCACTCAGATCAACGACGGCCCCATGGCATTGAAGCCGCCGCCGCCGTTCTGCTTCATGGGGTCCATCTTGCGCGGCACGTTCTGCCCCTCGATCTTGACGTCGAAGGAGTAGTTGACGAACTCGGCCTTGCCGCGGTTCACGTTCGACACCACACCGCCGGCCGAGCCGGCCTCGTCACCCTTGCTGGTGCTGAAGTTGGAACTCTTGAGCATCACGCCCTCGCCGTCCGCCTTGACGGTGGTGCTCGTCTGCGCGGCATCGGACGACCGCGCAATGTTCGGATAGGGGATGGGCACGGGACCTCCGGGCGACGGCGTCTTGCAGACGTCGGGGAAGGCAACCGACATGCCATCGCTCTTCCTGTGCACCACGGTCCAGGGCTGGTCGGTTCCGACGGTAACGGTCATCTTCGCACCCCTCTTTGCCTGCTCAGTTGTTGAGGATCTTCGAACCCTTGACCACCACCTCGCTGCCGGCCTTGACGCCGATGCGGCCCGAGCCGTCGATGGTGATGTCCTTGCCCTTGATGACGATGGTGCCGTCCTTCTTCAGCGTGATGCTCGCGCTGCCGCTGACCAGCGAGATCGAGTCAACGGCACTCAGGCGGAAGTTCTTGCCGACCGACAGCGCATCGTCCTTGGCGACGCTGGCGCTGCGCCCGCCGCCCACGCTGCGCGACTCGTCGCTGCCCACGCTGGTCGACAGCTTGGCGCCGACATCGACGGACCGGTTGGCGCCCACGCTGACGCTCTGGCTCGCTCCCACCGTCACCGCCTGGACCGCACCGATCGTCACCTCCTGCGCCGCCCCCACCGTGATGGTCTCGTTCACCCCCACCGTGTGCGTGCGCTGCAGCGCCACCGTCGCCGTCTCGCTGGCGCCCACGCTGATGCTGCGGTTGGCGCCGATGGCGATGGTCTCGTTGATGTCCACCGTCTCGGTGCGGTTCTGGTGGATGGTGATGGTCTCGTTCTTGTCGACCGTCTCGGTGCGCTGGCCGTGGACCGTGATGGTCTCGTTGTTGTCGACGGTCTCCGTGCGGTCGTGCTTGACGTGGGTGGTCTCGTCGTGGTCGATGGTCTTGCTGCGGTCGTGCCCGACCCAATGCGTCTCGTCGTTCTCGACCTCGATGTCCTGGTTCTTCTCGGCGTGCAGGTACACCTGCTCGCCACCCTTCTTGTCCTCGAAGCGGAACTCGTTGAAGTTGCTCGTCGTGCCCTTGGGCGTGGAGCGGCTGCGGAAGCCGCTCTGGGTGTGCGAGCCGAAGGGGATGGGCTGATCGTCGTTGTAGACGCGCCCCACGATGATCGGCCGGTCCGGGTCGCCGTTGAGGAAGTCGACGATCACCTCCTGGCCGATGCGCGGGATGAAATACCCGCCCCAGCCCTTGCCCGCCCACGGCTGCGACACACGCACCCAGCACGTCGACTTCTCGTCGCTGCCGTCGTAGCGGTCCCAGTGGAAGTGCACCTTCACCCGGCCGAAGTCGTCGGCGTGGATCTCCTCGCCCTTGGGGCCCACGACGATCGCGCTCTGCGGCCCGGGCATCACGGGGCGGCGGATACGCCGCTGCGGCCGGAAAGGCACCTGCGCCGGCAGCACGGTGGCGAGCACGCCGATCTCGCCGAAGCGCGGCAGGCGCAGGGACGGGAAGCCGTCGACGAGGTCCTCCAGCGCGCCCTGGGCATCGGCATTGACGGGATCGTGCGTCGCCAGCTCGAGCACCGTGCGGCCCAGGCGCTGGACGTTGCCATCGGGCTCCTTCAGCCCCTCGTAGCCGGGATGGGTCAGCACCAGCAGGCTGGAGGCGACGAGCCAGTCGCCGTCGCTCGCGCCGTCGGGCGCGCCCTTGAACGAGAAGGTGCGGCCCGCCGCCACGTCGGGCCAGTGGCACTCGGCCCAGGCGCGGCTGCGCGGCGCGGCCAGCTCCTCCATGCGCACGCGGGCGGTGTTGTCGGCGTCGTCGTTGCGCCAGTAGGGCGCCGCGTACTCGAACATCTCCAGGTCGGCCAGCTCGTGGACGGCGGGATCGGCCTTGTCGCCGCTCAGCTGGCGCTTGATGGCCTTGAAGTCGCTGTTGCGCGACGCGTAGCCGCCGCTGCCGAAGGTCCGCGCCGGCACCCAGTGGTGGATCTCGTTGAAGCGGCCTTCGGTGACGCCGAACCTCACGTAGTCCAGCGTCGCCGCGGCGGGCAGCTTCTCGTGCGCGACGTCGCTGGCGTCGGAAAGGTACATCGTGCCCGGCGCGTCGTGCGCGTCGAACCAGTAGTAGATGCCTTCGTCTTCCAGCAGGCGCGACAGGAAGTGGTAGTCGGTCTCCTGGTGCTGCACGCAATAGCGGCGCGGCGTGTGCACGCCGATGACGTGGTCGTTGCGCAGCTTCCGGAAGCGCTTGATCGGGCTGTCCTCGAGCACGGCATCGACGATCTGGAGCACGGTCTTGTCCTGGAAGATGCGCGAGTTGCTGCGCTTGCTCAGCAGCCAGAACCAGGAGCGCAGCGTCAGCCGGTACTCGTGGTAGCGCCCGACGGACTCGCCCTGCGAGAAGCGCACCGCGTGGCCGTTGAAGTGGCGGCGATGCGTGCCGGCGTCGGCGTCGTCGAACTCCACCGTGATGTCGAAGGCATGGCCCAGCACGTCCTTGGCGTCGATCGCGCTGTTGGCCGAGAGCACGCGCAGCTCGTACTGCGCGGGGCGCGACAGCGATTCCAGCCCCGCCACGGTCCAGAACATCATGTCGCCCGCGGCTGGCGATTCGCTGTCGATGCTGAAATTCGTCGCTGCCATGAAGCGGCCGGCGCGCGCCCGGCGGGTTGACTGGAGCAGCGGCCAGTATTGATGCCGGGATGGCCGCGCGCAATCTCGCCAAAAGGCATAAACGCGCGGGGGGAGGTGCGGCGCCCCGCTGTCAGGGTGCGAGCAGCAGCACGATGGTCTGGCTGGGCACCACGCGCACGCCCGGGCAGTTGGTGCTGTTCTGCAGGGTGGTGCTGGTCAGGCGCGAGGCCGGCATGCCGTTGAGCAGCACGGTGAAGGCGCCGGTGAGGTGGCGGCTGGGGCCCATCACGGTGCCGGAGGCCACGCCCAGCAGCACGCCGGCGTTGTCGCCGTTGGTCATCGGGATGGTGGTGCCCAGGTTGTGCGCCGGGCCGCCCATGAAGAGGATGGTCGGGCAGTTGGGGATCGCGGTGGGGCCCATCGCGATGTTGGGGTACGGCACGGGCACGGGCGAGGGGGCGGCGGGCGTCATGCAGACGTCCGGGAAGCCCATGTCGGTGCCCATGATCTGGCAGTTGGCGAACATGGCGGGCCGCCTGCGTTCAGCCGCCGAAGTGGATCTGGCCGCCGCGCGTCTTGACGAGCGAGGCGCCTTCGGTGAGCACGTGCCGCCCCTCGACGTGCATCACGCCCTCGGCCTGCAGCTCGACGTGGCCGGCCTGCGTGCGGTCCATGCCGCGCGTGTGGCGCAGGCTGGTCTGCGCGTGCTGCGACCAGCGCTCGACCACGGCCGTCAGCTCCTGCCCGACCCAGCGGGTGCAGGACACGGTGGCCTCGACCAGCCGGCCGACCGAGCGCAGGCTGTCGAAGCTGGTGCGCACGGCGCCGGCGCGCAGCGACAGCGCCTCGGCCTGCAGGTCCGCCTCGCGCGCCTCGACCTGCCAGCGGCCCTGCACCTCCAGCGCCAGGTCGCCCTCGACGCGCAGGCGCTGCGGCCCGGCGGCGGCCTGCGCGGGCCGCTCCAGCACGGCCACGATCCAGCCGCAGCCGCCCTCGCCCGCCGGCAGGCAGGCCACCAGGTCGCCCGGCTCGGGCAGCAGCAGGCAGCTCAGGGCGCGGCGCATGCGCTGCGTGGCCGCGCCGTCGCGCACCAGCCAGTTGCTGTCGGTGCTGGCGATCACGCGGCAGGTGCGCCAGGGCGCCGCCTCGGCGTGCGGGAGGTTCGGCTCCGGCTTTCTCTCGGCGCTGCTGCTGTGGTTCATGTCGGACTCCTCTGCGTGCGTTGCGTGTCTATGCGGCCGGCCGCCACTGCTCGGCGGCGGCGAGTTCGGCGTCGTCGCCCAGGGCCTGAGCGTCGTCGGGCAGCCGCGCGTCGTCGCGGCGGGCGCGGTGCAGGCGCGTGCGGAACATCGCCGCGCCCTCGAAGTCGCAGCCGCCCAGGTCGGCCTGCGAGAAATCGGCGTAGCCGAGCTGCGCGCCCGCGAAGCGGCTGCCCGCCAGCACGGCCTGGCCGAAGAAGGCCTGCTCCAGCTGCGCGCCGGCGAAGTCCGCCTTGGGCAGCTTCGCGCCGGCGAAGACGGCCTGCGTGAGCACGGCGCCGGTGAACCGGGCGCCGCTGCCGGCGGCGTTCGGGAACAGGGCCTGCGGCGCGCGCACCTGCACGAAGCAGGCCTCGTCCAGCAGCGCCTCCTGGAAGTTGCAGCCGGCCAGCTGGGCGCCCTCGAAGCTGGCGCCGCCGAGCCGGCAGGCGCTGAACTGGCACTGCTCGAAGCGCAGCCCGGCGAAGTCGCGGCCGGCCAGGTCCAGCCCGCGCAGCACCACGCGGTGGAAGGCGGCGGCGCGCCAGGCGACGCCGGCCACGCCGCAGCCGGAAAACACGCCGTAGCGCAGCTCGGCGCCTTCCAGGCTGGCGCCGCCCAGCTCGCAGTCGATCCAGTTGGTGCCGTCCAGGCGCGCCTGGCGCAGGTCGGCGCCGGGCAGCTGCGAGCCCTGCAGCGTCGCCAGCGAGAGCGTGGCGCCGGTCGCGCGCAGGCCCGGCCACTGGCATTCGAGCACGCTGGCCTTGTGCAGGTTGGCCTGGTCGAACAGCAGGTCGGCGCCCTTGCAGCGGTGGAAGGTGGCGCCGCGCAGGTCGGCCTGCTGGAAGTTGGCGCTGGCCAGGTCGCAGCCGTCGAAGACCGCCTCGCGCAGGTCGGCGTGGCGGAAGTCGGCGGCGGCGAAGTCGACCTCGCTGAACACCGCACCCGGCAGCGGCATGCGGGCGAACACGCCGCCGCGCAGGCTGCGCCGGGCGATCGGCTCGCCGTAGTGCACCGCCAGGGCCAGCGTCTCGGCTTTCATGAGCAGACCTCCGCCCTGCGGGCTGCGGTGCGAGCCCCCTTCGGAACGGCCGTGCGGGGGCTCACGTGGGATCGGCCAGCGCGAAGGCCGCCTGCTGCTCCGGCGTGAGCCGGGGGTGGATGCGGGTGCGCGTGATCAGCGCGCCGTCGATCGAGGTGCTGCCGTCCAGCCGCACGCGCGACAGGTCGGCGCCGTGCAGGTTGCCGCCGTCGAAGTGGGCGCTGCGCAGGTCGGCGTTCTGCAGCACGGCGTTCATCAGGTTGCAGCCGCGCCCGCGCACGCGCACCAGCCGGGCCCGCACCATCAGCGCGCCGATGGCGACGGCCTGGGTCAGGTCGGCGTCGGTCAGGTCGGCCAGGCGCAGGTTGGCGCCCGACAGCACCGCCTGCTGCAGCTGCGCGCCGCGCAGCGCGAGCCCGCCGAAGTTGGTGCCCGTGCAGTCGGCGCCGCGCAGGTCGCAGCCGGCGATGTCGGTGCGCTCGACGAAAGTGGCGCCGGCCAGGCGCGCGCCGGCGGCCTTCAGGCCCTGGGCGGCGCAGGTCACGAGGTTGGCGCTGGCCAGGTCGGCCTGCACGAAGCTGGCGCCGGCCAGCGTGCATTCGATGAAGTTGGCGCCGGCCAGGTGGGCGCCGCTCCAGTCGGTGCGCGACAGGTCGAGCTTGACGAAGTTGAGGGCCTGCGCGTGGGCGCCGCTGCAGTCCACCTGGCCCCAGCGGCTTTCCAGCAGGTTGGCGCCGCCCAGCTGCGTGCCGCGCATCTGCACGCCGTCGATCACGGTGTGCATGAAGATCGCGCCGCCCAGGTCGGCGCCGTCGAACACCGCGCCGCCCAGCTGCGCGCGGCCCAGGTTGGCGCCGCGCATCTTGCAGCCGATCAGCAGGGCGCCGGAGAGGTCCGCATGCGCCAGCACCGCGCCCTCGAGCATCGCGCCGCTGAGGTTGGCGCCGGCCAGGTTGGCGCTTTCCAGCCAGGCGCCGCGCAGGTCGGCGCCGCGCAGGTCCAGGCCCGAGAGGTCGGCGCCGGTCAGGTCGAGCTGCGGCGGGATCGGCCGCCCGCCCTGGTGCGCGCGGGCGATCTCCTGGCGCAGGGCCGCGGCCTGCGGCGCCGGCAGGCGATGGGCCGGCGGCTGCATGTGGGCGCTGAGCAGGTAGTCCAGCCGCTGCGCGCGCTCCACCGCCACCAGCTGGTGCTCCAGCGCCTGCAGCTGCGCCGCCTGCGCCGGCGTCGGCGCGGCGCCGCCGGTCATCTGCTGGCGCAGCTCGGCCAGCTGCCGGCCGCCCTGGAACACCGGCGGGCCGCGGTGCACCGCCGCGGCGGGATCGACGCCCATGCGCTCGGCCTCCTCTTCCGCCTCGCGGATCTGCCGGGCGGCCTGCTCGATGGCCTGGCGCTGCTGGCGCTCGGCCTCGGCGTTCTTCTCCTCCACGTAGCCGGCCAGGTTCTCCAGCGTCGGCGGGGCTTCCTCGGGCGGCATGCGGATGCCCAGGGCGTCCGGGTCCTTGCCGGCGGCGACCGCCTGCGCGCGCGCCTCCTCCACCATCAGCTCGGCGCGGCGGCGCTGCGCCTCGCCCTGCAGCCCCAGCGTGGCGAGCGAGGCCTTGCTGGCGTCGAAGGCGGGGTCGGCGCTGACGAGCCCGTCGGGCAGGAGGTCCGATTCGCGCAGCGCGTTCAGGCCGCCCTGCTTCGGGTCGAGCCGGCGCTCCCAGGCGCTGCGGTAGTGGGCGTCGTCGCGCGCCTCGCCCAGGCGCTCCACCGCGCCCATCAGGCCGGTGATGTCGGAGCCGTCGTCCTCGTCGACCTCGGCCAGCCCCTGGAAGACCAGCGCGCCGCGCTCGGCGTGCGGGAAGAACCACACGGTGGTCAGGCGCAGCGGCACCTCGCGCAGCGCCGCCTCCGCGCCGGCGCGGGCCGGGCGGTACTGCGCGAACACGCGCGCCGCGAAGCCGGGCAGCCGGCCGGCGATGCGCGGCCGCGTGGGGTGCAGGTGGTGCAGCTCGAAGGGCTCGTCGCCCTTCAGCGGCGCCGGCAGCCACTGGTCCTCGCTGGCCAGGTTGAAGTACTTCCAGTCGAGGTCGGGCGCGAAGCCCGGCGCATGCGTCTTGAGGTAGTCGGCGTCGTAGGTGCCGCGGTGGCGCGCGCGCTGCGGCCAGGCCGGGTCGATGCGGCCCAGCCCGGCGGGCGGCACGGCCTCGTCGGGCCGGATCTGGCGGCGGTCGATGTACTCGACGTTGGGCAGCCGGCGCGGCGCGCCGCCGCGGCCGCGGCCCAGCGGGTTGGCCGCGAAGTCCGGGCCGCCGTAGGCCCGGTCCCAGCCCAGCGGCATGCTCTCGAAGGGCTGGGGGTCGGTCACCCGGCCGTCGGCCCAGGCACGGTCGCCCGAGACGGCCAGGGTCTTCTCCACGCCGGCCAGCCGCACGCGCACGGCGCAGTGCACGGCCGGGGCGCCGCCGGGCTGCGGCGGCGGATACGCCCGGCCATGCACCAGGAACTCGGGCGTCAGCTTGGCCACGCCCTCGTCGAGCAGCGGGCCTTCGGGCATGTCGGCGGCGAGGAAGTCCCACAGCGACATCTCGGTCCACAGCGTGGGCTGGGCCAGCGCCGCCTCGGTGATCGGAAAGTGCAGCAGCGCCGAGACGCACAGGCCGAAGCGCCGGCGATGCTCGATCGGCCGGGTCGACAGGCCCAGCAGCATGGGTTTGAAGACCTGCATGGCTCCCCAGGACGGCGGACGGCGTCAGCCGGCGCCCGGCCCGCCTCCCGCACCCGAGCCGCCCTCGGCGCCCGAGGCACCGCCGGCACCGGGGCCGCCTCCGCCGCCGCTCGATCCGCCGGCGCCACCTGCGCCGCCCGCCCCCCCGGCGCCCGAACCGCCGCCGGCACCGCCCGCACCGCCGCCTGCCGGGCCCGCGGTCCCGCTGGCGCCGGCGCCGCCCGATGCACCACCGCCGCCGGCAGCACTGCCGGCCCCGGCGCCCGCCGGCGCAGCACCGCCCGCACCCGCGCCGGCACCGGCGCCACCGCCGTCGGCGGCTGCCGTCGGGCTCTCGCCCGGCCCGGCCAGCAGGGCCGCGCCGGCCGCGGCCACGCGCGCACCCGGCGCGCCGCCCACCGCGCCGCCGATGCCGGCGGCCACCGCCACGCCGGTGCCGGCCAGCAGCGCGCGCCGGCGCGCGGCCAGCGCCGCCATCTCCGGGAAGCCGTTGTCGCGCAGGTCGGCGATGGCCTGGTCGTAGCTGTCCAGGGCCGCCTTGAAGTCGTAGGTGCCGGCGCCGATGCCGACCACGCCGGCGACCACCGAGAGCACCTGCCCGGTGGTCATGCCGCCCGCCGCGCCGGCGCCCGCGCCGCCCGCGCCGCCGCCGCCCGCGCCGGGCTGCAGCATGTGCATGGCGGCCTGCGCCATGTTGACGGGCTCCTGCTCCACCTTGGCCGCGCCGATGGACTTGAGGTCGATCGCCGCCTCGTTCTCCAGCTTGGCGCCGACGAAGTTGGAGATCGACACCGCCAGCGTGTTGTCCAGCTGCATGCCGATGAAGGTGCTGCGCGCCATGCTGACGTTGAACTCCGAGGCCATGCCGATGTAGGCGTTGGAGTTGGAGCCGAGCACCACGTCGTTCGATTCGCCGGCGATGGTGCGGTCGAAGTTGCCGCCGCTGACGAACTTGAAGCTGGCCGCCGTGCCCTTGTAGGCGCCGGTGGAGCCGGTGTCGAAGCTGCCGTCGGAGGTGACCTTGACCGAGCTGGAGCCGTGCACGGTGAAGGCCGGCGCCGAGATGCCCAGGGTGGCGGTGCCGGCGATCACGATGTCGCGCGCCGTGGACTGGTAGGCGCCGGCCACGGTGACGGTGCAGTCGGCCGCGTACATCGAGGCCAGCGCGCTCACGTGCTCGTGCCGCCAGCCGTCGACCTTGATGTTCTTGAAGTCGTAGATGAAGTCGGTCGAGCCCTTGAGCACCGTCTTGAGCTCGCCGTTGCGATAGTCCTGCGTGACCTTGTCGCCCACCGCCTGCAGCAGCGTCTTGGTGATCTGCGTCTTGCGGTGGCCGTAGACGGTCAGCGTGTCGTCGTTCTTGATCTCGCCGGTGCGGTCGTGCCCCACCGTCAGCGACTGGTCCCACTCGACCGAGGTGCCCATGTTCCGCTCGGCGTGGATGTTCAGGGCCTCCTTGCCCTTGTCATCCTCGAACATGATCTCGTTGTAGTTGGTCGAGTCGCCCTTGGGCGTGGAGCGCGTCTTGAAGCCGCTCTGCGTGGGCGAGGTGTAGGGGATGGGCTGGTCGTCGTTGTAGACGCGCCCCACGATGATCGGCCGGTCCGGGTCGCCGTTGAGGAAGTCGACGATCACCTCCTGCCCGATGCGCGGGATGAAGTACCCGCCCCAGCCCTTGCCCGCCCACGGCTGCGACACCCGCACCCAGCACGTCGACTTCTCGTCGCTGCCGTCGTAGCGGTCCCAGTGGAAGTGCACCTTCACCCGGCCGTGCGGGTCGACGTGCAGCTCGTCGCCCTTGGGACCGACCACGATGGCCGACTGCGGCCCGGGCATGCGCACCGGCGGCGTCAGCCGTGGCGGCCGGAAGGGCTGGGCCATCGGGATCGCGGTGAGCAGGAACAGCAGGCCGCCGGCCGCCGGATCGCGCAGGTCGGGGATGTCGGCCAGCAGGCCGCGCAGCACCGCGTCGCCGTGGTTGACGGCGTCGTCCTTCAGCGCCTGCGCCAGCAGCGGCGCGGTGGCCGGGCCGCGCCGCTCGCCCGGCATGCCCTCGTGGCCGGGGTGCACGGCGACGAAGGTGCAGCCGGCGATGATGTAGTCGCCGTCGCGCGTGCCGTCCGGGTCGCCCTCGTAGTGGAAGGCCAGGCCGGCGGCGACATCGGGCCAGCGCGTCACCGCCCAGTGCCGGTCGCGCCGGGCCGAGAGCTCGTCGCCGCGCACCTTGGCGCGCTCCTCGGCGTCGCCGCCGCTGAAGTAGCCGCCGGGGAACTCGAAGTCCTCGAAGTCGGCCAGCTCGTGGTCGTCGGCGGCGTCGATCTTGGCGCCCAGCTTCTGCCGGATGGTCTTGAAGTTGCTGTCGCGGCCGTCGTGCCTGCCGGTGTCGAAGCGACGCTCGCTCACCCAGCGCGTGATCTCGTTGAAGCGCGCGTCGGCATGGCCGCCCGGGTCGTAGCGCAGGGTGTTGATCACCGGGATCTTGGCGTGCGCCAGGTCGCTGGCGTCGGCCAGGCACATGGTGCCCGGCGCGTCGTGCGCGTCGAACCAGTAGTAGATGCCCTCGTCCTCCAGCAGGCGCGAGAGGTAGTCGTAGTCGCTCTCCTGGTGCTGCACGCAGTAGCGGCGCTTGGGGTGGGCGCCGATCACGCCGTCGGGCTTGAGCTTCTGGATGCGCTGGATCGGGCTGTCGGCCAGCACGTCCTGCACGATGTCGAGCACCGGCTTGTCCTGCAGGATGCGCGAGTTGCGCCGCCTGGTCAGCAGCCAGAACCAGGAGCGCAGCTGGATGCGGTACTCGAAGTAGCGCCCCACTGCGGCCAGCCGCACGAAGCGCACGGCGTAGCCCTGGCAGTGGCGCTCGTGCTTGCCGCCGCCCGGGTCCTCGAAGCCGATCACCACGTCGAAGCTGCGGCCGAGGATGTCCTTGGCGTCCAGGCGCTCGTTCTTCGAGAGCACGTGCAGCTCGTAGTGCGAGGGCCGCGACAGGCCCTCGTGGCCGACGATGCTCCAGAACATGAGCTCGTCGGCCACCGGCGAGTCGCTCTGGATGCTGAATTCGGTGTCGGCCATCGGGTCCTCTCGCTGCCTCGGGTGCGTGCCTTCTTCTTCAGTCGAAGGCGTAGGTGAAATCGCTGTCCTTCACGTCCAGCGCGACCTTGCTGATCTCGTTGCCGGACGCCAGGCGCTGCAGGTACTCCACCGAGATGGTGGGCAGCACGGTGTTGGTGAGGATGGCGTCGATCACGCGGCCGCCGGACTCCGGGTCCTGGCAGCGCGCCAGCACCTGCTCGACCACCGCCTCGCTGTACTCGAAGGGCACGCCGTGGTTGGCCTCCACCCGCTTCTTGATGCGGCCCAGCTGCAGCCGGATGATCTGCTTCATCATCTCCGGCGACAGCGGGTAGTAGGGGATGGTGACGATGCGCCCCAGCAGCGCCGGCGGGAAGACCTTCATCAGCGGCGCCTTCAGCGCATCGGCCAGCGCGGCGGGCTCGGGCGCCAGCTCCGGGTCGCGGCACATGCTCATCACCAGCTCGCTGCCGGCGTTGGTGGTCAGCAGGATGATGGTGTTCTTGAAGTCGATCATCCGGCCCTCGCCGTCCTCCATCCAGCCCTTGTCGAAGACCTGGAAGAAGATCTCGTGCACGTCGGGGTGGGCCTTCTCCACCTCGTCGAGCAGCACCACGCTGTACGGCCGGCGGCGCACCGCCTCGGTCAGGATGCCGCCCTCGCCGTAGCCCACGTAGCCGGGCGGCGCGCCCTTGAGCGTGGAGACGGTGTGCGCCTCCTGGAACTCGCTCATGTTGATGGTGATGATGTTCTGCTCGCCGCCGTACAGCGCCTCGGCCAGCGCCAGCGCGGTCTCGGTCTTGCCGACGCCGGAGGTGCCGCACAGCATGAACACGCCGATCGGCTTGCTCGGGTTGTCCAGCCGCGCGCGGCTGGTCTGGATGCGGCGGGCGATCATCTCCAGCCCGTGCTTCTGGCCGATGACGCGCTGGTTGAGCGTGTCGGCCAGCTTGAGCACCGCCTCGACCTCGTTCTTGACCATGCGGCCCACCGGGATGCCGGTCCAGTCCGCGACCACCGAGGCCACGGCCTGCTCGTCCACCGAGGGCAGGATCAGCGGCGACTCGCCCTGCACCGCATGGATCTTCGCCTGCAGCTCGTGCAGCTCGGCCAGCAGCGCGGCGCGGTCGGGGGCGGGCGTTCCGTTGCCCACGTCGGTGCCCGACACCGCCTCGCCCGGCTCGGGCGGCGCATCCACCGGCTTGTTGCCCGCCCGCAGCTGGCTGCGCAGCTCGAGCAGCCGGTCGACCAGCCCCTTCTCCTCCTGCCAGCGCGCGTTGAGCTTCTCCAGCTGCGCCTTCGACTCGTCCAGCAGCGCCGCCACCTGCGCTGCGCGCTTGGCGACGTCGATGCCGATGGCCTCCTCGCGGCCGATGATCTCCTGCTCGACGGTCAGGCCCTCGATGCGGCGCATGCAGTCCTCCACCTCGGGCGGCGTGGCGTGCTGGCTCACGGCGACGCGGGCGCAGGCGGTGTCCAGCAGGCTCACGGCCTTGTCGGGCAGCTGGCGCGCCGGGATGTAGCGGTGGCTGAGCTTGACGGCCGCCTCGATGGCCTCGTCCAGCAGTTGCACGCGGTGGTGCTTCTCCAGCACGCTGGCCACGCCGCGCAGCATCAGGATGGCCTTCACCTCGTCCGGCTCGGGCACCTGCACCACCTGGAAGCGGCGGGTCAGCGCCGGGTCCTTCTCGATGTACTTCTTGTACTCGGCCCAGGTGGTGGCGCCGATGGTGCGCAGGTTGCCGCGCGCCAGCGCCGGCTTGAGCAGGTTGGCCGCGTCGCCGGTGCCGGCCGCGCCGCCCGCGCCCACCAGGGTGTGGATCTCGTCGATGAACAGGATGATCGGCGTGGGCGAGGCCTGCACCTCGTCGATCACCTGGCGCAGGCGCTGCTCGAACTCGCCCTTCATGCTGGCGCCGGCCTGCAGCAGGCCGATGTCCAGCGTCAGCAGCTTCACGTCCTTGAGCTGCGGCGGCACGTCGCCGCGCGCCAGGCGCTGGGCGAAGCCCTCCACCACCGCGGTCTTGCCCACGCCCGCCTCGCCGGTGAGCAGCGGGTTGTTCTGGCGCCGCCGCATCAGGATGTCGACGATCTGGCGGATCTCCTCGTCGCGCCCGGTCACCGGGTCCATCTCTCCCTTCTTCGCCTTCTCCGTGAGGTCGACAGCAAACTTCTTCAGGGCGTCGCCCTTGCCCATGGCGGCCGGGGCCATGGCGCCGGTCTCGTCGCCGACGTCGCCGCTGCCCATGCCGGTGCCGTCCTGCGCGCGCATGCGGGCTTCCGACGAGGCGTCGCAGATCTGCGCGAAGTGGTCGGCCAGGTCCTCGACCTTGATCTTCTCGAACTGCTTGCTGATCGAGAGCAGCGGGTTGCGCAGGCTGGGCGTCTTGAGCATGCCCACCACGATGTAGCCGGTGCGCACCTGCGCCTCGCCGAACTGCAGCGTGGCGTAGGTCCAGGCGCGCTCGATGGCGTTCTCGATGTGCGGCGAGAAGTCGCTGATGGCGGTGGCGCCGCGCGGCAGGCGGTCCAGCGCGGCCGTCACGTCCTTGGCCAGCACCGAGATGTCCAGGCCGTAGTGCTGGACGATGCGGTGCAGGTCGCTTTCCTGGTTCTGCAGCAGCTGGGCGACCCAGTGCTCCAGCTCCACGTAGGGGTTGCCGCGCATCTTGCAGAACACGGTCGCGCCCTCGATGGCCTTGTAGGCCAGCGGGTTCAGTTTGCCGAACAAGGCGGTGCGGCTGATTTCACTCATCGGACTCTCCAGACAAAGGACGAACGGCCCCGGGGTGTTTTTGAAGAACGGCGGCGCGGCGGGCCGAGGCCAGCCAGCCATGGACCTCGCGGCCGCCCTCGTGGCGCGGCACCACGGCCTGCACGCGCACCTCGCCGAAGCCGGCGGCGGCCAGCGCTTCGCGCACGTGGGCGGCGGCGTGCGTGTAGCGGCCGCTCAGCTCCAGCCGCAGCGGCCGGCCCTGCGCGGCCTCGGCCTCGGGCAGCGCCTCCACGGTGAAGACCAGCCAGCCGCCGGGCCGCAGCGCACGCGCGGCCGCCGCCAGCGGCGGATGCAGGTCGCCGAAGTAGCACAGCGTGTCGGCCGAGACGACCAGGTCGAAGGCCCCGGGCTGGGTGGCGAGGTAGTGGGTCAGCTCGGCCTGGTGCAGCACGTCGTAGCCGCCGCGGCGGCGCGCCCGGTGCAGCATGCCGGCGGACAGGTCGCAGCCGGCCAGCCGGCGCGCCCAGGGGCGCAGCAGCGGCGCCATGAGGCCGGTGCCGCAGCCGGCGTCCACGACGTCCAGCGCGGCGGCCGGCGCGCCCAGCGCCTGCTCCACCGCGCCGGCGACCAGCGCCGGCGCCTGGTAGTGCAGGCGCGCCAGGCTGGCGTCGAAGCTCTCGGCGTAGGCGTCGAACATGTCGGCCACGTAGTCGTCGCTGGCGCGCTCGGGCGCCCGGCCCTCGCAGGCGGCCAGCAGGTGCTCGGCGGCCGGGTGGCCGGGCGACTCGGCCAGCCACTCGCGCAGCAGCACGGCGGCGCGCTCGCGCTCGCCCATGACCATCAGCGCCTGCAGCACGCGGGCGCGGCCCACGCTCTCCTGCGGCAGCAGGGTGATGCCGCGGCAGTAGGCCTGGGTCGACTCGGCGATCTCGCCGCGCTCCACCAGCAATTGCGAGAGCACGTACCAGGCGGGCCCCTGGTCCTCGCGGGCGGCGATGGCGCGGCGGCAGGCGTCCTCCGCCTCGGCGGCGCGGCCGGCGCGGCGCAGCAGGCCGGCCAGGTTGGCCCAGCCGTTGGCGGTGTCGTCGCTGCCGGCGGCCAGCTCCAGCGCGCGCCGGTAGCAGTCCAGCGCCTCGTCGTGGCGGCCGGCCTCGACCAGCAGGTTGCCCAGGTTGTTGTGGGCCGAGGCGTTGCGCGGCTGCAGCGCGAGCGAGCGCCGCACCAGCGCGATGCCCTCCGGCGTGCGGCCCTGGCGGTGGCGCAGCACGCCGCGGAAGTGCAGCGCGTCGGCGTCCGGCGGGGCCTGCCGGCACAGCGCCTCCAGCGCGGCGTCGGCCTCGTCCAGCCGGCCGGCGCGCAGCCAGTCGATGGCCTCGGCCAGCGTCGGCATCGGCGGCAGGCGCACCGCGTTCATGGCACCGCCTCCTGCACCGCCGGGCGATCGCCGGACAGCCGCACGTCCGCCGCGTCGCGCGTGCGCGGCTGGCTGCCCAGCCACGACACCCAGCCCAGCCGCGGCGCGTTGCCGCCGCGCCCGCCCTGGCCGGCGCCCAGGCGGGTGGGCGGCACCTCGTCCTTGCGCAGCGCGAGCTGCGCGTCCCATTCCAGCTCGTCGCCCAGCAGCTGCCGCATCCAGTCGAGCAGCACCGGCCGCGCGCGGCCGATGGGCAGGAAGTCGCGGTACTGCGCCAGCGTCAGCGGCCCCAGGTGCAGGCGCACCTTGTGCTGGCGGTCCCACACCTGGCGGCCCATCACCGCGCCCAGGCCCAGCGTGCGCGAGGCGGCGTTGGCGTTGCTCGCGCCCAGGCGCGTCAGCTCGCCGGCCGGCAGGCGCATCCAGTGGCCGACCCAGCGCTCCAGCGTCGCCGGCACGCCGAAGTAGGTGCCGATCACGGCCTCGACGCCCTCGCGGTTGTGCACGCGGCGCGCCAGCCAGCCGGAGAAATGCAGGCGCGCGTCGTCGTGCACGCCGTCGCGCTGCTGGCGCGCCGGGCTGCCGATGCCGACCAGCGCGCCGACCTGGCGGCGGAAGGCGTCCTCGCCCGGCCGGTCCATGCCGGTGACGGGCCGCGCCTGCGCCCACGCGCGGTAGAACTGCAGCGAGAAGCGGTGGCTGAAGCTGTCGAGGAAGGCCAGCCAGGTCGGGTCGCCGTGGTTGAGCGCGCGCTCGCGGATGAAGTCCGACAGGTGGATCGGCAGCGGCCCGTTGGGGCCGATGTAGCCGAAGAAGTGCTGGCGCAGGCGCGGCGGATGCGCGTCGCCGGCCGGCTCGAAGCGGCTGAAGCTCGCGGGCGCGAAGGACAGGGAGGGCTCCTGCCCGACGCGCACCGGCTCGGCCGAGGGCCGCAGCGCGCGGCCCCAGCGCGGCGACGAGGGCGACAGGCATTCCAGCCGGCGCATCACGGCGAAGTAGTCGTAGGCCCAGGCCTGCGGCGCGCGCTCGGCCAGCCAGCCGGCCAGCGCGGCGCGCTCGGTGGCGTCGCCGGCGGGCGCCGGCGCGCTCACAGGATCGGCCGGGTTCCGCACAGCGGCCTCCATCGCATCTGCTCGCCCCTGCCGGCGCTGCGCAGCACGGTCTCGACGAAGTGGTTGACCTCCACGTGCCGCGCCAGGAAGCGCGACATCACGGCGCCGAAGAGGAAGGCGCTGTGGCCGTGGAAGGCGGCGGGGTCCACCTCCAGCCCGACCTCCAGCCCGCGGCCGAAGGCGATCGGCCCGGGCAGCGGCAACCGGCGCACGATCGGGCGGCTCTTCACCGACAGCAGGCCGCGCACCTGGCCCTGGCGCACGTCGTCGGCGTGCACGGCGTAGAGCATCAGCATCTCGCGCAGCGCGGCGGCGCCCTGGGCCGGCGTGCTGTCGGCCAGCGACAGGTAGTTCAGCGCCAGGTGGTCGATGACACGCCAGCCCAGGCCCTGCTGCACCACCGGCGACACCGGCCGCGAGGGGCCGCGCACCATGCGGATGCGCTGCACGGGGAAGGAGTCGACGCAGTCGAAGTCGTTCTCGCGCCCGACCGGCAGCAGCAGCGGCAGGTCGCGGTTGGTCACCAGCGCCGTGACGGCGAGCTGGCGCAGCTGCGCCGAGAACGGCGCCTGCTGCGGATCGACCACCTGCAGGTACAGCTCGGAGCCGATGTGGCTGCTGCGGTGCCCCTCGGTGCGCTGGCGCTGCGACATCATGCGCGGCTCGCGCGTGGTGGTGTAGTAGGCCGGGTGCGCCTCGCGGCTGCCGTGGTAGGCGGCGTAGAAGGGCAGGAACAGCTGCTCGCGCGCGCCCTCGCCGGCAGCGCCCGGCGCGCCGTGCCCGACCACCTCGGTGACGGAGTGGATCTCGAAGTCCTGCGGGCGCGTGCGGTCGGCCAGCAGATGGAACTGGCTCATGCCCTCGCCCACCGCCACGCGGTCGAGCCGCTTGGGGAACAGGTTGGCCACCGGCGCGCAGTGCAGCTGCACGCTGTCGGTGCCCACCAGCTTCTCGAGCACGGCGTCGCCGCGCGAGAACAGCAGCACCAGCTCGATCTCGCCCACGCGGCGCTGCGCCAGGGCCGGCGCCAGGCCGGTGATGCGCGCGAAGCGGAAGCCCTCCGGGAAGGCGAAGTACTCCTGCACCAGCCGGAAGCCGGAGAAGCCGGTGGCGGTGGCCGGCAGCAGCGCCTCGTCCTCGGCGAAGCCGACCTCCTCGATCACGCTGCCGGGCAGGGTGGTGATGGGCGCGGTGGCCTCGGTGCCGCGCACCAGCACGCCGATGGGCTGGCCGAGCACGCACTCGTGCAGCTGCCAGGCGACGTCGTCGGCGCCGCCGAAGTACAGCTGCAGCGCGTCCAGCGCGATCTGGTCGAAGGTGAGGCCCGCCGTGGCGCGCAGGCCGATGCGCAGGCCGCCGCGGATGTCGCGCGCGCGCGGGTGCTGCGCCAGCGGCAGGTCGGGCGCGTAGGTGAAGTACTGGGCGCGCGTGATCTGCAGCGGCCACACGCGGAGCGGGTGCGCGGTGCGGAACTCGCAGTGCGTGTTCTGGCCGGCCGCCTGGCGCGCGCGCAGCGCGCTGCCGCGCGGCAGCACCGGCCCCTGCGCCAGGTTGGCGTCGTCCAGGTCGGGCGCGAAGGCGCACACGCCGAACGAGGGCGTGGGCGCCAGGAAGTGCGGGTAGACGATGTCCAGCAGGTGGCCGGTGAAGCGCGGGTACTCGGCGTCGAGCTTGAGGTTGACGCGCGCCGCCAGGAAGGCGGTGGCCTCGATGAGCCGCTCCACGTACGGGTCGGCCACCTCCTGGCCCTCGATGCCCAGGCGGTGCGCGATCTTGGGGAAGGCGCGCGCGAACTCCGCGGTGTTCTCGCGGAAGTAGCGCAGCTCCTGTTCGTAGAGGGTGAGCAGGCGCGGGTCCATGGGTCAGCGCCTCGGCGGCCGGGCCACGCGTGCTCAGCGCCCCGCGGGGTGCGACATGTCCTCGATCTCGATGCGGCCCTCTTCCAGGTCGATGCGGCTGCGCATCAGGAACTCCAGCGGCACGGGCTGCGCCCAGAGCATGCCGCGGATCGTGAAGCCGATGCGGTTGTGGGAGTCCAGGGCCGAGCCTTCCATGACGAGTTCAACTTCGAGTGTGCGGGGCAGGATGCGCGGCTCGAACTGCACGATGGCGTTCTTCAGAGCCTGTTCCATGCTGACACGCTGGATGGAGGACGTGAACTGGCCGGACAGCATAGGCAATCCGTAGTTGAGGACCGAGCGCGCCGCCTGCGGATGGCGCCGCTCGTCCAGGCCCATGCCGGTGACGTTGAACAGCCAGTTCAGGTCGCGCAGCACGGCCTGGCGCAGGGCCTGGCGCGTCAGCGTGCGCTTGTCGTCGCTCTCGCGCTTCTCGCCGGGCGCGTGGTCGACCAGGCGGTCGAGCAGCGAGGGCTGCAGCCGCTCCTGGACGGTGAGCTCAGCCATTGCCGACGCTGCTGCCGCCGCCCTGCGCGTCCTGCGCGCCGGCCTCGGGCGGCGCGGCGTCGAAGTCGATCTGGCGCACGTCCATCAGCGCGTGGTCGCCGGCATCGCTGCCCAGCAGGCGCTGGCCCAGGCCGCACCACACCTCGGGCGCGATCTCGCGCCACTCGGTGCGGCGCGCCAGCTGCAGCGCGCCGTCGCCGCAGCTTTCGGTGCCCTCGTAGCGGGTGGGGATCAGCGCCAGCGTCTCGCCGCCGTTCTCGAACAGCAGGTGCGCCGGCATCCAGACGCAGTCGCGCAGGTCTTCCGGCGGCTCGATCTTGACCTGCGCCAGCCGCGCGAAGGGCACCCAGTAGTAGCGGCCGTTGATGTAGGCCTCCAGCACCGGGCCCAGGCGCATGTCGGCGTCGGCCAGCCATTCGAAGGGCGCGCCGTCGATGCGGCCGCCGACCGCCGGCGCCTCGTCGAAGGCGCGCGCGCGCAGCTCCTCGGCCGCCTGCGCGTCGCCGGCGCCGCGGCGCAGCAGCGACTCGACCAGCAGCGCCAGCCAGCCGTCGGGCTGGCCGAAGATCATGGGCGTGCGCCGGCCGGCGAAGACCTCGGCGCGCAGGCCCTCGCAGCGGATCGCCTCGCCGTAGACCTGCTTCATCGGCACGGCCAGCGCGTCCAGCTCGGCCGCCACGTTGAGCTGGTTGAGCGCGCGCTCCCACTGGCCCAGCACGCACAGCAGCTGCGCCATGAAGACGCGCAGCTTGCTGTCGCCCGGTTTCGCGCGGACCTCGTCGGTGAGGGCCTTGAGGGCGCCGGCCGGGTCGGCGTCGCGGAGGAGTTCGGAGGAGGTGCTCATGGTGTGCCTGGCTTTGTCGCATGCTTTGGAGGCGCTGTGCATCGGCCGCATCGCATAGCACCTCGGGCCGGCGCGGCCCGCGCCTTCGTCAGCCGCCGTAGGTGCAGGTGCGCACGGCGCCGCGCTGCCCGCTGGTCACCTGCGGCGCCGATTTCACGGCGAGGGTGCGGTACTGGAAGCTGACCACCTCGCACGGGCGGCCCAGCGCGCCGCCGCTGAGCAGGCAGTGGTGGTCCAGCCGCGCCTCCTGGAGCGTCAGCTCCAGCGTGGGCTGGGCGTCGGGCGAGTTGTCGCCGCCGGCCTTGTAGACCGACAGCACCACCTCCAGGTCGGCCGCCTGCTTGTTCAGCAGGCTGGCCAGCGAGGCGGTGGCGGCGTCGCTCTCGCGCACCACCGACAGCGTGGTGGTCGACACGCGCCCCTTGTTGCTGCCCGGCGGCGTGTGCACCCAGGCGCGCACGAAGTAGCCCAGGATCTGCATGCGCTTCTTGCCGTCGTCGTAGGTGCGCTCGGACTCGCCTTCCACCGCCGTGCCCTTGCTCTGGATCGACATGGCCATGTCGCTGCCGGCGTCGCCGCGCGCGGCCAGGTCGATCAGGCGCAGCGACTCGTCCACGTCCAGCACGCCGTCGTTGTTGAATGACATGTTCGTTCTCCTCGGAAAGTTCGTGGGCCGCTCAGCGCGCCGCGGTGCCCCAGCGCACCGAAGCCGCCAGCAGCGGGTGTTCCTTCTCGGGCCGCGGCTGGCCGCGCACGCGCAGGTCGGCCATCGGCTCGCTGGCCTGCAGGCCGAACAGGCGCGGCGCGCTGTGCGGCGAGGCGGGGCTGGCCACCACCAGCAGGCGGCCGCCCTGCGGCGCATCCGGCACGGCGAAGCGCTTGAGCGCGGGCGCCTGCGCGGTGCCGCGCTCGAAGCGGTTGGTGGCGCCGGCCTGCTCGGGGTAGAGGCTGCGCAGCGCGCCCTCGGCGTCGGCCGCCAGCACCACCAGGTCGACCGACTGGCCGCTGGCGTTGCGCACCAGCAGGGCCAGGCGCTGGCCGGGCGCGGGCGGCGCCCAGCCGGGGGCCAGCGGCAGCGGGTCGCTGCGCAGCAGGCGCTCGCCCTCCCAGGTCTCCAGCACCGCCTCGAAGCCCTCGATGCGGCTGCCCTGCCCCAGCTGCGCCAGCTGCGAGAACCACTTGAGCTGCGCCAGCAGCTCGATGCGGCGGCGCAGCGCCGGCGCGTCGGCGGCCGCGGCCGGCGGCAGGTCGGGCTGCAGCGCCTCCAGCCGGGCGCCGCCGCGGCCCGCATCGACCAGCCGCACGTCGGCCTCGCCCTCGCCCACGGCCTGCACCGACACCGGCCAGGCCAGGCTGATGCCGGGCGGCAGCGGGCGGTCGGCGCGCACGCGCAGCAGGGCCGCGCGCGGGGGCTGCAGCGGCGTCACGCTCCACAGCGCGCTGCCGGGCACGTCCCGCAGCGCGGCCGGCACGGCCAGCTGCGCGTTCGCGGTGGCCACCGCCTCCAGGCGGGCGCCGGCCTCGCGCACGGTGCCGTCGGCCAGCACGGCGCTCACGCGCACCGGCTGCTGCGCCTCCAGCCCGTCGAGCGCCCCGGCGTCGGCCGCCAGCCGCTCGCCGGCGCGCTGCGCCGGCCAGGCCGGCTGCGTGCTCAGCGGCTCGGCCGGGTTGGCGAACAGCGGGGCGTCGAGGTTGCCCTCGGCCACCGGCGAGGGCAGCTCGCGCTCGGGGAAGCGGCCTTCCAGCTCGCCGATGACGGGCGCGTACAGCGACAGCACGCCGTTGTAGAGCTGGCGCCAGCTGCCGGGCCGGCGCTGCAGGGTCTCGGCGACGGCCCAGGTCAGCAACCCCTGCGGACGGCCGGCGCGGCTGTCGCGCGGCAGGCGCAGCTCGGGCGTGACCTGGTGGCTCTCGGAGGCGAAGAAGGCGACATAGCGGGCGCGCGGCATCGCGGGCGAGGCCGGCGGCACCGGCGCGGCCGGCTCGGCCGGGCCCGGGGCGGCCACCAGCTGGTCGACCCGCACGCCGCGCCAGCGCACCTCGTCGTCGCCGCTGCCCTCGGCCACCGGCGGGGCGGCGCGCAGGCCGCGCGTCATGGAGGCGGCGGAGCAGGTGTCGAACACCGCCCACACGAAGACGTTGCGCGCCAGGAAGGCCTGCACCCAGGCATCGACGTCGACGTCGCGCACGCTGCCGGCCAGCTGGCCGCCGGCGCCGACGGTGCCGCGCACGTCGCGCGCCAGGAAGTTCTCGGCCAGGCCGTCGGGCTCCTGGTAGCGCTTGGCAGGGTCGCGCAGCCGCGTGCCGTGGCCGGAGAAGTACAGCAGCACGAAGTCGCCGCTGGCGGACTGCGCCAGCAGCCGCTGCAGGGCCTGCTGGATGGCCTGCGAGTCGGGCAGCGCGGCGCCGGCCACGCCGTCGGCCAGCACCATGATGTCGGCCGGCGCGAAGCCCTGGCGCTGCAGCGTGTCGCGCATCAGCATGACGTCGTTGCGCGGCGCCTGCAGCCACAGCGAGGCCGGCTGGTTGGGCAGCTCCGACACGCCGACCAGCAGCGCCCGCTGCGCGGCCGCCGCCGCCCCCGCGGCGGCGAGCAGCCACAGGGCGACGAGCAGGCGGAGGGCGAACGGCCGCAGGCGCATGGCTCGGCCCTAGGGCGGCGGCCCGACCGCGTCGACCAGCGGCGAGCCCGCCAGCACGGCGCGGCCCTCGCCCGGCTGCACCAGCCGCAGGGTCCACTGGCCGGCCGCGTCGGGGCCGGCGATCACCTCGGCGCCGGCGCTGCGCAGCAGCTGCTCGGCCTCGGCCGTGCGGGTGCCGGGCTTGAAGCGCAGCAGCAGGTCGCCCTTCGCGGCGGCGGCCGGCTCGGCCGGCACGGCGCGGAAGCGCACGGCGTCCTCGTCCTCGCCGTGGCGGGCCAGCAGGCCGGCGTTCTGCACCACGACCACCAGCGCCAGCGCCGCCAGGGCCGGCCGCCACAGGCCGTCGCCGCCCAGCCAGCCGCGCAGGCGCTGCCAGGCGCCGGGCGGCGGCGCAGTGCGGTCGGCGGCCGGCGGCATCGCGGGCGATGCCAGCGCCGCCTCGGCGGGCAGGGTGCGCGCCACGTCGCGGTACAGCGCCTGGTAGCCGGCGCGCGGGTCGCCCTGCGGCGCCAGCGGCGTGCCGGAGAGCACCGTGAAGCAGCCCGCCACGGTGCGCAGCGCCACGCGGCCGGGCGCGGGCGCGATGGCCGGTCCGGCGCCCTGGGCGGCCTCGTCGGCGACGGCGCGCAGCGCCGCCAGGCGGGTGGCCGACAGCTCGCCCAGCACGCGCGCGCACAGCTGCGGCGCCTGCGCCAGCGTGACCGGGTTCCAGGTCTGGACCAGGCCGAACATCGGCTCGAAGGGCTCGTCCTGCGGTTCCAGCAGCACGTCGAAGGGGCCGGCCCAGTCGGCCTCGGCGGCGGCCATCCAGCCCTGCCAGCGGCCGTCGCCCAGGTCGCGGTCGAGCAGCACGCCCAGCAGGCGGCCCTCGTGCAGCACGCTGACGAGGCGCCCGGGCGCCCAGCGCGCCGCGAAGCCGCGCTGCGCCACCGCCTCGCGGCGGCGCGCCAGCTCGGTCAGCGGCAGCAGCAGGTCGGCCAGCGCGGCCGGGCCGGGCGCGGCGGGCGCCGCGCCGGCCGGGCCGTGCAGCACGGCGGCGTCGCCCGCGGCCGGCTGCGCCGCCGCCTCGAAGGCGCTGCGGATGGCGGCCAGCGGGGGCCAGAGTGAGGGGCTGCCGTGCATCGCGTGTGTCCTGAAATGGCTATGACTTCAGGCGTAAGACGCTTCGGCCCCGAGGATTTTGAAAACCTCCAGGATCGCGTCCATGTTGTCGGGGGCGATGGCGATGCCCAGCGTCTCCTGCAGCCAGCGGCCGAGCTGGGTGCGCGCGTAGTCGGCCGGCAGCGCCTCGCGCTTGTGCACCAGGCCCAGCCGGCCGGCGCGGTAGTGGTAGGAGGCGATGGCGTGGCGCGAGGCCACGCCCGACAGGCCGCCCGGCGCCTCGCGGCCGAAGCCCTCGCACAGCAGCAGGCGCTCGGGCTCGTCGAGCGCCGCGATGAAGGCGCGCGCCGCGGCCTGCACGGCGGCGCCGGACAGGTTGTGCTCGGCCAGCACCGACTCGGCGTCCTCGTGCCGGCCGAGCTGCTCGTCGAGCTGGTGGTCCGTCACCTCGTCGCCGATCGACAGCTTGCGCCGGAAGGCGCTGGCGCGGGTGCAGTCGATCAGGTAGCGGCGGAAGTAGGCGCACAGCGCGAAGGCGCTGGAGGGCGCGCTGTGGCCCTGGCGCTCGCGCGGCTGCGGTTCCTCGCCGTCGTCCGGGTCGGCGTCCAGGCGCAGCACCTTCACGTAGATGAACTGCGCCACCAGCTCCTGCCGGCCCTCGCCCAGCACGTTCAGCTCGGGCGGATGGCAGCTGCGCAGCGCCTCGCCCACGATGCCGTACATGCGCCCCATCTCGCCGGGCGACAGCGTCTGCCGGCGCCGCCAGAGGCGGACCAGTTCGGCGCTGTCGGCGGACGAGAGGGTGTCCTGCATGAATCAGCCCCTCAAGGACATGAGATCGCCAGCCCGGCCACCTTCAGATGGCCGTGGAGCAGGCCATGCGGCAAGGCCCGCGGAACTGGCTTTGCCAGGCCGCAGGGCATGCCTCCTCGCAGGGGGTTGCCGGAGCGGAACGCAGTCCGCGCAGGCTGGGGGTGAGTCATGTTCTGAACGAAGTCCGCGAGGACCGGGAGTGGTCTCATTCAATCAGCGCAGGTCTCGTCGTCGGGAACGAGGCAGTTGGCCAGGCTGGCGCCGCGCGTGCGCAGGCCCGGCAGCGTCGAGGTGCTGGCCGCCGCCACCGCCTGGCCGCGCGGCAGCAGGATCCACAGCTGGCCGCGCTCCTTCATGCGGCGCGCCTGGTTGGCGGCGAGCTGGCCGTTGCCGAAGAAGTAGTCGGCCCGCACCGCGCCGCGGATGGCGCCGCCGGTGTCCTGCGCGATGGTCAGGCGCTGCATCGGCGTACCCTTGCCGGGCTCGCGGGTGGAGACGAAGACCGGGTAGCCCAGCGGCGTGCTGCGCGGGTCGACGGCGATGGAGCGGCCGGGCTGCAGCGGCACGCCCATGGCGCCCACCGGCCCGCCGGCCGGCGCCGTGACTTCCTTGAAGAAGACGTAGCTCGGGTCGGCGATGCCGGAGCCCGTCACCACGCCGCCGGGCCGCTGGCCGGGCACCAGCACCGCGCCGCTGGCCGCCGGCCGCGCCAGCACGAAGCCGCGCGTGCGGATCGCACCGACGTCGCCGATGTCGTCGTCCTCGTCGTCGTCCAGCTGCAGCTCGATGGCGCCGCCGCGCGTCTTCACGGCCGTGCGCGCCTTGCCGCCGGGCCCCTTGGCCAGCGTGGGCCGGAAGGGCTGGCCGTTCTGCTCGGCGTAGCCGATGCGGATCACCTCGCCGTCCTTCAGGCGGATCCGGCCGGAGCCCTGGATCTGCATCTCGTACAGCGCGGTGGCGCTGCTGACGAAGGCCAGCACCTTGGCGTTGGGCGCGCCGCGCGTCTCGATCTCCTGGCGCGTGAAGTAGGGCTTGATCTGGCGCCCCTCGATGCGCAGGCGCGCCTTGCGGTCGATGGTGTCGCGCACGATCTGCGACAGGTCCAGCGCGTAGATGCCGTCGGCGCCGAGGTCGCGCGTGGACAGGCCCTGCTGCACCACCACGTTGCGCCCCTGCACGCGCGCGGCGACCACGCCGTTGCCGGCCGGCAGGCGCCGCGTGTCGATGAACAGCATGTCCTCGGGCTGGCCGTAGACGGGGTAGATGAAGGGCGGCGCGTAGCTGCGGTTGCCCTCGATCTCGGGTTCGAAGTAGCCCGTCACCACGCCGTCGGGGCGGCGGTCGTCGTCGCGGATCTGGTAGGCGGCGAACTCGCGCTCGAAGAAGCCGCGGATGGCCGGGTCGCTCTTGCCGTCCACGTCGCGGGCGCGGTCGCAGATCTCCTTCCACAGCGCGCCGCGGCCGTTGAGCACGCGGCAGCTGGTGAGGAAGGCCGGCCAGCTCTCGGAGAAGTCGTCGCGCGCCCAGCCGGGCACGTTGGCGAAGGGCACCGCGGTGTAGGTGGCCAGCTGCGTGGAGAAGGTGCGCGCCTGGCCGGCGACGCTGCTGCCCGGCGGCGGGGTGGACGGGCGGGCCGGCTCCGCCGGCGCCGGGGCGGCGGCCGGCGCGGCGGCCACCGGGGCCGGCGCGGGCTCGCCGGCGGGCATCACGCCGGCGCAGCCGGCCAGCACCCAGGGCAGGCCCCAGGCCAGCGCGGCGCGGCGCAGCCGGGGCGCGAAGAAGGTCGTGCGGGGATCGGATGGATGCAGGGACATGGTTCACTCCTTTCGCAGGGGGCCCTTTTCCTCGCGGGCCATTCCCTGCAGACGATCACTTCTCGACGATTCTGAAATCCGCGACGCCGTAGACGTCCTGGCAGCTCCCCCCCTGTGGGCACACCGGCTTGCCGAGCAGCGGCGTGGGGCCGTCGCCGCGCGCCGACTCCAGCGCGGCCAGCACCGGCAGCGCGAACTGCGGGAACACGCCGTCGTTCTGCGCGCCGGACTGGCTGAAGTCGCGCTCGTGCTGGCTGACGACCACCGCGAACTCGTTGGTGCCGGGCGGGCCGCCGGCATTCATCGGCCACGAGGCGCGCGGCAGCGCCAGGGTGCCGCCGGCGTTGATCTTGTTGTACTTGTCCAGCAGGTTGGGGAAGAGCAGGAACATCTCGCCGCCGCTGGACAGCAGGTAGACGTAGACGTAGCCCTCGCGCTTGCTGCGCACCTCGAAGGCGAGCTTGTCGCGGCCCACCTGCACCTCGGGCTTGACGGCGGTGGCGCCGACCTCGAAGCCGGGCGTGGCGCGCTCGGCCAGCGCGCGCAGCGACTGCAGCGGCGTGCGCGGCGCCGGCGCGGCCGGCGGCGGAGGGGGCGGCGGCGGTGCCGGGGGCGCGGGCGCGGTCTGCGCCACGGGCGGCGGCGCGGAGGTGGCCGTGCCGCCGGCCTGCGTGCCGGTCTGGCCGTCGGCGGGCCGCTGCTGCTGCGTCCACCACCAGGCGCCGGCGCCGAGGGCCAGCGCCACGGCCACGCCGCCGGCCGCCAGCGCCTTGCCGCGCCCGCCGGACGCAGGGGCCGGCGCGGGCGGCGGCGGGGGCCGCGTGCCGGCGGCGGAGGCCGCGGCGCTGTCGCGCGGGCCGCCGGGCGGGCGCAGCGGGGCGATGGTGGTCGTCTCTTCCAGGCCCAGCGCGGCGCGCAGCGCGCCCATCGACTGGAAGCGGTCCTCCGGCCGCACCGCCAGGCCCTGGTCGATCGCCTCCAAGAGCGACAGGCCGTAGCGCTGGCGCAGCAGCTCGTTGCCGGCCAGCGGCACGTAGGTGTCGGAGATGATCCGCGCCACCGAGGGCGGCGGCGAGCGGCCGCACACCGCCACGTGCATCACCGCCGCCAGGGCGTACACGTCGGTCCACGGGCCCTGCTTCATGTCGGGCATCTCGGCGTACTGCTCGACCGGCGCGTAGCCCGGCTTGAGGATGACCGTGATGGCCTGCGTCTTGTCGCTGATGACGCGCCGCGCGGCGCCGAAGTCCAGCACCACCGGGCGGCCCGAGCCCTCCAGCAGCATGATGTTGTCGGGCGCGATGTCGCGGTGGTAGCAGTTGGCGTTGTGCATCACCGCCAGCGCCTGCGTCACGCCGTCCATGATGCGCAGCAGCCAGCCCTCGTCGACGCCGTTGGGCATCGAGGACAGGGCCTGGCGCAGGGTCTGGCCGTGGTAGAGCGGCATCACCATGTAGGTGGTGCCGCGCTCCTGCCAGAAGCGGTAGACCTTCAGCAGCGAGGGATGGTCGAACTGGGCCAGCAGGCGCGCCTCGTTGATGAAGCTGCGCATGCCCAGGTCGAAGGTCTCGCGGTGCTTGTCCGACAGCGGCGAGACGGTGCCGTCGGTCTGGCGCGTCGACAGCGAGGTGGGCAGGTACTCCTTGATGGCGACGGTGCGCTCGAGCGTGTGGTCCCAGGCCTCGTAGACGGCGCCGAAGCCGCCCTGGCCGATCAGGTGCGTGATCTCGAACTCCGCCAGCCGGCTGCCGGCGGGCAGCACGCCTTCGTCCTGCCGCGAGGCCGCGGCAGCCGGGGCCGGCGGCGCGGCGCCGCCCGGCGCCGACAGCACGGTCGCCTCCGCGCCCGGCCCGCCGCCCGTCACGACCTGCGTGCGGTCGGCTTCCTCGCCCGGCGGCGGCACCGGCTCACTCATGGTCCATCTCCACGCCGCAGTCGAACAGTGCGTCGAAGCGCTCGCCGGCGGGCAGGCCGGCCGTCAGCATGCGGCGCGCGCCGGCCGCGGCCGGATCGGTGAGCCACAGCGACTGGCCCGGCGCCGGCCAGTCCGGCGCGGCGGCGCGCTCGTCCGCCCCGGCAACCGCGCCGGGCTCGCCATGGCGCACCAGCGCGGCGTCGAAGCGCGCCGCGTCGAGGTCCTGCTCCAGCCCCTCCAGCGCGGCCCGCCCGGCCGCGTGCCACCAGTGGTTGGACGCCGGCCAGCCGGCGGGCGACAGGGCCTTCAGCTCGCTGGCGACGGTGAAGGGGAAGTAGCGCCCCACGCCGTCCACCGAGGGCATCAGCACGCCGATCCAGGGCGCGGCGCCGATGACGTCAGGCGCCAGCACGAAGCACCACAGCGGGCCTTCGAGGTAGTGCTGCGCCCAGTCCTCGTGGCGCAGGCGCATGCCCTCCAGGCCGTGCTGCAGCCAGGCGTCCCAGCGCGCGCGGAAGGCCTCGGGCAGGCGCCGGTGCGCGAAGTCGCCCATGCCCGGCAGCTTGCCGAACCAGCCCGGCAGCTCGCCCGGATGCGCCAGTGCGAAGGAATCCCCGGTCACAAGCCCTCCGGACAGGAGAACTGCTGCAGCTCCGGCATGCGCAGCGGGTGCCGCACGCTGTTGGTCGTGACCTCGAAGCGGGCGCGCCGCGCGTCGAGCTGGAAGGTGATGAAGAACTTCTCCGGTGCGTCGCCCGGCTGGAGCTGGCCGCGGTCCAGCATCTTGAACAGCGCCCACGGCCCCTCGGTCACCTGGCCGGAGGTGCCGCCGGCCGTCGGCGGCTGGATGTTGATGCGCACCTGGTTGGTGTTGCGCGGGCCGGGCCACTGCACCGTCATCGGCACGATCGGGCCGTGCGCGTACTTGACGAGCTGGCCGTCGACGTCGAGCGTGAACTGGGTGATGCCCGCGTCCAGCTCCACCGGCTTGAAGTCCAGCCGCATCGCCGGGCCGCGCCCGCCGCCGCGGAAGAACACCTGCTTGATCATGTCGGCCCGCTCGAACTGCTGCAGCGCCGCGGTGGAGATGGCGCCCTGCTCGGCCACCGGCTTGTAGCGCCACGGGCGGCGGCTGGTGTCGACCAGCTGCGCCAGCCGCTTCTGGAAGAACTCGTCCATCATCCCGCCGGGGCCGAACATCTGGCCGAAGTCCTCGGGCAGCACGTCGCGGCTGCTGCTTTCGACGAAGGGGTAGCGGCCGGCGATGGCGCGGCGGCAGAACTCGGTGACGGGCTGCAGGTCCTGGCTCAGGTTGCCGCGCTCGGCCACGCGCGCCTGGGCGGCGCCGGTTGTGCTGAGGTTCTCGACCATCGTGCGCACCGGCTCGGGCAGGCGCCCGGCGTCGGACTTGAGCTTGCCGGCCACGTCGCCCGGCGGCGGCGAGCTGCGGCTCTTGACGGCGGTGTCGACCGCGGTGAGGTAGACGTACACCTCGTTGAAGAGCTTGAGCGCGTCGTCCAGCGGCGGCGGCGCGTTGGGCACGGGCGAGACGACGAGCCGGCGCAGCGACTCGAAGCGGTCGTCGACGATGCTCTCGATGCTCTTGCCCGGCGGCAGCTGCAGCCGCGTCGGGTCGTTGCTGCCGAAGAGTTCTTCCAGCCCCTTGCGGGTGTTGCGCACCGTCTCGGCGGCCTTGCCGACGGCGGACTTGTCGCCTTCCTTGGGCGTGAGCGTGGTCTCCTTGACCACGGCGCGCAGCAGGTTGGCCAGCGGCGAGTCGGCGCCCGAGAGGATGCGCGCCATCTCGATGTTCTTCTCCAGCCCGCCGGCGCGGATCAGGCGGATGTCGGCCAGCATCGCCTCCCACACCTTCACGTACTCCTGCAGGTACAGGCGCCGCACGCGGTCGGTGAGCTGGCCCAGCTGCGCCGCGTCGCGCGCCAGGTCGGCAGCGCTCTTCTCCTGGCCGAGCACCCACGGGTCTTCGGCCGCCAGCAGGCCGGTGACCACGCCCACCTGGCTCTGGAAGCGCTTGTGGTAGCCGTCGTAGGTGAACATGCCGGGCACGCCCTCGGTCAGCGGCCGGCCGCTGGGCCGCTCGAAGACCAGCGGCGCCGACGGCCCCGCGGCCTGCGCGATGGTGAAGTCGGGCACGTCGCGGCCCAGGCGCTGGCGCTTCAGGCGGCTGAAGATGCGCGCCTCGGCCGGGTAGCTGGCCAGCAGCGCGCGCACGCTGCGCACCAGGTTCTCGTCCATCGTCATCGGCGCGCGCGGCGGGCCCTGGGCGATCAGCGCGTCGAGCTGGTCCTCCAGCAGGCGGCGCCGGTCCTCGGGGATGCCGCGGTCCAGCGTGCGCGCCCAGTCCAGCGTGATCCAGGCCTTCAGCGCCTCGGCGTCGAAGTGCTCGGGCTGATGGATCATGAGGTAGCTCTTGAGCGCCTCGTAGGTGAACTCCAGGTTGTCCTTGCCGGCGCTGCGCAGCTGGTCCTCGATGCGCTTGGCCAGCTGCGGCAGGAAGGCCTCGTTCAGCGCGCGCTGGTAGGCCGCCTGCGCTGCCGCGTCCAGCTTGTCGCCCTGGTACAGGCCCAGCGTCATCGACAGCGGCGGGTCGCCCTCGCGGTTCTTCGGGGTCTTCCAGATGTCGCGCAGGCCCTGCATCACCGGCGCCACCTGCACCAGGTTCTGCGCCTGCGCCGGCAGCGCGGCCAGCTGCTGGCGCATCGGCTCGACGCGCGCCTGCACCGACTCGACGTAGCCCACGTTCTGCCAGGCGCTGTAGCCCCAGGCGGCCAGCAGGCCCACGGTGGCCAGCGCCATGGCGCTGACGCCGGCCAGGCGCACCAGGTGGCGGCGCCGCTCCAGCTTGACGTCGGCGCCGGCCAGGCGCTGCTCGGGGAACACCACCTCCTTGAGCAGCGTGGTGAGGAAGTAGCTGCGGCCGCTGCCCTTCTGCGGCGCCAGGATGGCGCGCTCGATGCCGAAGCTGCGCGCCAGCGAGCCCATCACGCGGTCGATCGGGCTGCCCTCCTGCGTGCCGCTGGTGAAGTACACGCCGCGCACCCAGGGCGGCTGGGCGAAGCGCGAGCCGGTGAAGACCTGGTCGAGCAGGTCTTCCAGCAGCGGGCCGACCGAGGCGAACTGCGCCGGGAAGCCGAAGATGGCCGCGCGGCGCTGGCCGTCGGTCTCCTGCTGCATGCGCTCGACCAGGCCGTTGTTGACGCGCTGGTGCAGGAGCGCGAACTCGCGCTGGAAGGGCGCGGCCAGGCCGTGCTCGGCCAGGTGGCCGCCCTCCTCCGGCGGCAGCGTGAAGCCGAAGACCTGGGCGCGCTGTTCCTTGCCCAGGTCGGCGAAGTACTCCATGAAGCCGTAGAGCAGGTCGCTCTTGGTCACCAGCACGTAGACCGGCAGGCGCGTGGTCAGGCGCTCGTCCAGCTCCAGCAGGCGGGCGCGGATGGAGGCGGCCAGCGCGCTGCGCGCCTCGGTGCCCTGGCTCAGCAGGTCGGCCACGCTGACGGTGAGGAACACGCCGTTGAGCGGCCGGCGCGGGCGCGCCTTCTTCAGCAGGCCGAGGAAGCCGTCCCAGGCGCTCTTGTCCTCGCTCTGGTGGCTGTCCTGCGTGGTGTAGCGGCCGGCGGTGTCGATCAGCACCGCCTCGTCGGTGAACCACCAGTCGCAGTTGCGCGTGCCGCCGACGCCGCGGATGGCGCCGGGGCCGAACTTCTCGGCCAGTGGGAACGACAGGCCCGAGTTGACCAGCGCCGTCGTCTTGCCCGAGCCCGGCGCGCCGATGAAGACGTACCACGGCAGGTCGTACAGGTAGCTGCCGCCCGAGAGCGAGAGCCAGTCGCGCCAGCCCGGCTTCTTGCCGGCCGCCGCCAGCCGCATCTTCTTCAGCGTGGCGATGGCCTCGGAGAAGCGGCTGGCCAGCACCTTCTGTTCGCTGTTGTCCGGCGCCGCGGCCTGCGCGGCGGCGGGTGCCTTCATCAAACCTTCGGTCAGGTGGCGGCTGGCCTTGCGCACGCGCCAGCGCCGGATGGCCCAGCGCAGCAGCACGATCAGCACCAGCACGCCGATGACGATGGCGCGCGCCGTCTCGCTGGCCAGCGGGGCGAGCTCGCCGACCTTGACCAGCGGGCCGATCCACCAGACCAGCACGCCCAGCGCCACCAGCGCCAGCACCGTGAGCAGCACCGGATGGAAGAGGAACTTGAACAGCTTCTTCATCGCTGCGCCCCCGCCGGCTTCACGCCTTCGGGGCCGGTGATGAGCACGATGTCCACGCGCCGGTTGCGCGCGCGGTTGGCCGGCGTGTCGTTGGGCGCGAGCGGCTCGGCATCGGCCTTGCCCTCGGCCTTCATGCGCGCCGGCTCCACCAGCGGCACGAGCGCGGTGCGCACCGCCTCGGCGCGCGCGGTGGACAGGTGCCAGTTGGACGGGAAGCGCAGCGAGCGGATCGGCTGGCTGTCGGAGTGGCCGGTGATCAGCACCTCGCCCTTGACCTCGGCCAGCGCCTGGCCGATGCGCACCAGCACCGGCATGGCCTGCGCCATCGGGTCGGCGCTGCCGGAGGCGAAGAAGGCATCGCCGCGCAGGCGCACGGTGCTGCGGTCGGCCTCATCGGTGACGGTGACCAGGCCCTGCTTGATCTCGGGCTCGAGGAAGCGCGCCAGCCGCGGCGCCTTCGCCAGCACCGGGGGCGGCGGCGCGATCTTCACGCCCGGCATGCGCAGGCCGGCCAGCTGCGACCAGGTGTCGTCGGAGCGGTTGTTCAGCCAGATGCGCAGGCCGAACCAGCTCAGCGCCAGCAGCAGCAGCAGCACCGAGCCGATGACCCACAGCGGCACCGCGTCGCGCAGCCGCGCCGTGCCGCCGCCCTGCCCGCGCCAGTGCGGCGACAGCGCCGGCTCCAGCGGCGGGCGGTCCTTGCGGATCAGGTCCGCCAGGCGCTGGCGCACGGTGTCGAGCTGCGCCTTGCCGTTGTCGAGCACGCGGTAGCGGCCCTCGAAGCCCAGCGCCAGCACGCAGTAGAGCAATTCGAGCAGGTCGCGGTGCTTCGGCACGTCCTGCGCCAGCTTGGCCAGCAGCTGGAAGACCTTCTCGCCGCCCCAGGTCTCGTTGTGGAACTGCACCAGCAGGCTCTGCTTGTTCCAGCCCGACTGCACGCCCCAGGGTGTGTTGGCCACGGCTTCGTCCAGCGCGGTGCACAGGATGTAGCGCGCCGCCAGCACCGACTCGTTGCTGGCGCCGGCCGCGCGCGCCTCGGCGTCGAAGCGCTGCACCGCCTCGGCGGTGCTGGCGCGCAGCGCCGGCACGTTGGGCGGCTGCGCCAGGTTGCGCAGCTTGCCGACCAGCACCAGCAGCCGGCCCGCCGCCGAGACCAGCGGGTTGAGCAGCCCGAGCTGGCCCAGCTCGGCCGGCAGCGGCTCGGCCTGCGTGCCGCCGGCGGGCGGCATGGCCGGCGGCGGCGCGCCGCCCGCGGGCGTGCGCGGCTTGGGCTTGATGACGGTGCGCTCGGACTCGAACGCCGCGAAGGGGTCCGGGGTGCTCATTCGAAATCCCTCCGTCCGCCGGACTGCGGGCGCGGGTACCGTCGGAGCGGCCGTGCGGTGCTCATTTGGACAACCTCCGTGCTTCGCACTGCGGTGCGAGCCCCTTTCGGAGCGGCCGGGCGGGGGCTCATGATCTGATGGCCCAGAAAGCGAGGTCGAGCCCGGGGAACTCGCCTGCGATGTGCATCGCCATGCCGCCCGACTGCTCGAGCTGGCGCCACAGCTCGCTGCCGCGCGTCTCCAGCTCGAAGTAGTTGGCCCCGGCATGGAAGGGGATCTGGCGCGGCGCCACCGGCAGCGGCGTGAGCGTGACGCCCGGCAGCTGCAGGTTGACCAGGTCGCGGATGCGCTCGACCGGGCCGATCTTGACCTGCGTGGGGAAGCGCGCGCGCAGCGCCTCGGCCGGCATGTTGGACTGCACCGCGAGCACGAAGGTGGCGTTGCGCTGCAGCTCCACGTCGGAGATGAGCGCCACGCGCACGCCGTGCTTGCGGTCGTGCAGCTCGATGCGGATGGCCGACTGCTCCAGCACCATCGACAGGCTGCGCCGCAGGTCGTCCATCAGCGGCCGGAAGCTGGCCTCGAGGTCGTCGTGCACGTAGGGCGGGAAGCGGGTGGCGCGGCGCGCGTCGCGGAAGGTGCCCAGGTCGCCGGCCAGTTCCAGCGCCTGCTCGTAGAAGCGCAGCGGGTGCAGGGCAGCCAGCCGCGCGAAGTGCGCGAACACCGGCTCGTGGCGGTTCACGGTCTGCAGCAGCAGGAAGTCGGCGATCTCGGCGACGCCGCCGGTGCCACCCTGCGTCATGCGGCCGGCCAGGGCCTCGGCGCGCTGGCGCAGCAGGCCCAGCAGCTCGTCGATCCAGCCGCGCACCACCGCGCTGGCCGCGACGTCGAGCAGGGGCGGCACCTGGCCGCGGTGCAGGCCGACCTGGTTGTCGGTGCGGCGCTCGACCACGCGGGCCACGGCCAGCGTGGTCCAGGCGTCGGTGGCCTCGCCGGCGCGCAGCAGGCGCGTGTGCAGCTGGCCCAGCTGCAGCGTCGCGGTGCGCTCGCCGCTGGTGTTGGAGTCGGGCACCTCGGCCTCGAGCACGCGGTGGCGCACCAAGTCCTCGTCGCCTTCGGCGTCGGCCTCGCGCGCGCCCGCGCGGCGCACCGGCAGCGCCAGCACCACCGCCTCGTCGCGCATCGCGGCGGGGATGTCGATGGGCTCGGGCAGCGGGTCCACCGCCGGCATGTCGAACACGGTGCCGTCGCCGAACACGCCGACGGCGCGCACCAGCGCGATCTTGCCCAGAGCCAGGGCGGCGGCGTCCAGCTCCAGCTCGGAGAAGCCCCAGGCGCAGGGCACGGTGCCGCGCAGCAGCACGTGGCGGGCATGGTCGGCATGGCGCTCGGCCTGCTGCAGGTGCTGGGGCGCCAGCAGCATGCCCTCGCTCCACACCACTTTCGATCGCCAGCTCATCCGCGCGTGCTCCGGGGTCGGAATCGAGAATCCATGCGGCTATCCAGGTGTGTGCAAGCGAGCGGCCCGCACCGGACGAGGCGCAAGGGGGCCAGGGAACCGGAAGTTTCAGGGTGTGTCCGGCGCCGGCAAATCCAACGGACGGCCTAGGCCACCGAGTGAAAGCTAGGGCGAAGGGCTTAGCCCTGCGGGCACGGCCACCGTGCCCCGGTGATCGCGCGCCTCGCATCCGGAGGCCGCAGGGAAAGCCATGCGGGAAAGTTCGCGGAACCGGCTGCCGGCCGCAAGAAGTCCGCCGGACCTCTTGCTTACGGGCTCAGCCCTGCGAAGGGGTTGCCGGAGCGAAAGCAGGCCGGGGGCGGGCCAGCTAGGGCGCCGTGCCGCGCAGCGCCGCCACCTGCTCGGCGTAGCCGCTCTCGATGCGGTCCAGCCGCGCCTGGCGGGCGGCCTCGTTGACCCATTGCGCGGTCATCGCGTTCTGGCGCGCGAGCTGGTAGGCCAGCTTCGCGGCCGGCAGCAGCGAGGTGTTGTCGGCGGCGACGAAGCCCGCCAGGTCGTGCAGGGCCTTGAGCACCACCCGCTCGGCGTCGCCGCGCGGGCCCTTGCCGCGCGCGTAGCCGGTCAGGAAGTTCTGCACCTGCGCCTGGAAGGCCGGCGGGTAGTCGCTGCGCATCACGATCTGCGCATGCGGGATGAGGTCGGATTCCCACAGCACCTGCAGCCGCCCGGCCTCGGCCGGGAACTGCAGCTTGAAGCGCTCGAAGTCGGCGGTGTTGTTGGTGGCGATGTCGGCGTCGCCGTTGGCCACGGCCAGCGCCGAGGCCTGGTGCGTGCCCACCAGCTCGCTGCGGAAGCGCGTCTCCATGACGATGCGGTTGGGCAGGAACAGCTGCAGCTGCGGCACGATGAAGCCGGACACCGAGCGCGCCTCGCCGCGCGCCAAGCGCCAGCGGTCGGGCTCGTCCAGCACCGCCTGCAGCGAGGCCGGCGCCGCGCCGCGGCGCCCGAGCAGCAGCGCGCGGTAGCCCGGCAGGCCGTCGTGGCGGGTGACCTGGGCCACCACCTTCATGCGGTGCAGCGTCACCGCGTCGAGCGCCATCTTGCCGGACAGGAAGGCCATGTCGACCTCGCCGCGCTGGATGGCGTCCTCGAGCGCGCCGTACGAAGTGACGGACAGCACCGACACCGGCCGCCCGATCGCCCGGCCGAGGTCGGCCAGCAGCGGCACCCAGTCGTTGCGCGATTCGAAGGCGCCGCCCAGCGGCAGAATGCCGAAGCGCACGGGCGCCTCCGCCGGCTGCGCCCGCAGGGCCAGGGGGCTGGCCGCCAGCGCCATCAGCAGGTGCCGGCGGCGCCATGCCGGGCCGGCCGGGAAGGAGGAGGCAGGGGGTGCACGCATGTCGGTCGGGAAGGGCCATCGACGGGCCGGGCCACTGGCCATGCGGCCACTGGTCGGTACCGCGGATGCAGGCACACAATTAGAAACCAGGTCGGCCGATCTTTTGTGAAGTTTTGGGCTTGAGCGACACACTTTCTCCCTCTGGCGAGCCTTCGCAGTCCTCCGCTGGAGGGAGCAGCCTGCGCAGCGCCGTGCCGGGCCGGCTCGCCAGCCTGTCGCTGGCGCAGCAGCTGGTGCTGCTGGCCGTGCTGCCGGCGCTGCTGGCGGTGCTGGGCACGGTGGCCATCCTCAGCCGCCACTACCTGGGCGGCGTCACCGAGCTGATGCGCGCCAACGCGCAGAGCGTGGCGCTGCAGGTGGCCACGGCGGCCCAGGGGCCGCTGGTGCGCATGGACCGCCGGGCGCTGCTGCGGCTGGCGCAGTCGGGCACCTACCAGCCGCACGTGCAGCAGGTGCAGGTGTGGTCGGAGGACGGCGAGATCCTGGCCAACGCCGAGACAGTGGACCGGCGGCGCGAGCAGGGCCTGCAGGTGGTGGCGCCGGTGCTCGACGAGGCCGGCCGGCCGGCCGGCAAGGTGATGGTCGAGATGAGCCTGGACGCGCTGGCCAGCGCCCGCCGCACGCTGTGGCTGAACGTGGCCGTGATCGTGGCGGCCTGCGGGCTGGGCGTGGTGCTGGCCGGCCTGTGGGCGGCGCGGCGCATCAGCGCGCCGATCCGCCGGCTCGGCGCCGCGGTGGACCGCCTGGGTGCCGGCGAGGAGGCGAGCGTGGCGGTGCGCGGCACGGCCGAGGTGCGGCACCTGCAGGAGGGCTTCAACCAGGCGGCGCGCGCGCTGGCCGAGAGCCGGCGCCTGCTGCACAGCCGCGTCGACGAGGCCACCGCCGAGCTGGCGCGCAAGAACCAGCAGCTGGAGGTGGCCAGCCAGGCCAAGACGCGCCTGCTGGCCGCCGCCAGCCACGACCTGCGCCAGCCGCTGCATGCGCTGACGCTGTTCTCCGACGGCCTGGCCAACGGCGAGACCGACCCGGCGCGCCTGACGCGCATCGCCCACATCCGCGAGTGCGTCGAGTCGCTGGACCGGCTGTTCTCCGAGCTGCTCAACCTCTCGCAGCTGGACGCCGGCGTGGTGCAGCCGCAGTGGATGGAATTCCCGCTGGACCGCCTGTTCGACGAGATCAGCCGCAACTTCCGCCCGGTGGCCGAGCAGCGCGAGCTGCGGCTGGTGGTGCGCAAGACCGACCTGTGGGTGCGCAGCGACTACGTGATGCTCTCGCGCATCCTGTCGAACCTGGTGTCGAACTCGCTGCGCCACACCGCCGGCGGCGGCGTGCTGGTGGGCGCGCGGCGGCGCGGGCGCGCGGTGCGCATCGACGTGTGGGACACCGGCGTGGGCATCGCGCCGCAGCACCAGGCGCGCGTGTTCGAGGAGTTCTACCAGATCGATCCGCAGCGCACCCAGGCCGCTCACGGCCAGCGCGGCATGGGCCTGGGGCTGGCCACGGTGCAGCGGTTGGCCGGGCTGCTCAACACCCGCGTGGAGCTGCGCTCGCGCCCCGGGCGCGGCACCTGCGTCAGCGTGACGGCGCGCCTGGTGGAGCCGCAGGCGGCGCAGGGCCTGCCGGCGGCGGCCGTGCCGATGCTGCCGACCGACGACGACGCGCGGCTGGACGGCATCACCGTCATGGTGATCGACGACGAGCGCACCATCCTCGAGGGCCTGCAGGTGGTGCTGTCGAACTGGGGCGCGCAGGTGCTGGCCGCGCAGAGCCGCGCCGAGGCGCTGGACCTGGCGGCGCGCTGGGAGGCGCCGCCCGACGTGGTGGTGAGCGACCTGCTGCTGCAGGGCGGCGACAACGGCCTGGACCTGCTGGCCGCGCTGGAGCGGCACCCGCGCGGCATCGGCGCGGCCACGGCGCGCCTGCTGGTCACCGGCGAGACCAAGCCCGACCGCCTGCGCGAGGTGGCGGCCTCCGGCGTCGCGGTGCTCTACAAGCCGGTCTCGCCGCGCTCGCTGCGCCAGGCCATCCGGGCCCAGCTGGCGGCGGTGCGGGAGGCGGCTCAGCCGTAAGGCATATCCCGGCCGTGCCTCCCCCCTGCGGGGCAGGCGTGCGGTTCCGCACAGTGCCGGCCCGCCTGCGGCCGGGCCTAAGCCCTCCGCCTTATCGCCCGGCGGGGGCCCGCTGCGTACATTGGAAGGAAGCGCCGGCACGGCCGCCGGCCGCTGCCCTTTCGTTCCTGCCACCCACGTCGATGAAGCTCCCGGCCTTCCCCACCCGCCTTCCGACCGCGCTCGCCGGCGCGGCGCTGCTGCTCGGCCTGTGGCTGCACCCGCTGGCCGCGGCGGCCATGGCCTGGACGGTGATCACGGCCGACAGCGCGCCCGCGCACGCCGAGTTCGTGCGCGCGCTGCGCGAGCCGTCCGGCGGCGCGGAAGGCGACGCCGCCATCGAGGTCGTGCGGCTGGAGGCCGGCAGCGCCCTGCCCCCGGTCGCCGAGGCGTCCGGGGAGGACAGCGTGGTCGCCGGCGTGCGCACGCGCAGCCTGAAGCGCGATGCCCCGCCGGCGCGGGCCGACAACCTCACCATCGCCGTCGGCCCCGCCGCCGCGCGCGCCGCGCTGGAGCGGCCGGGCCGCGAGCCGCTGCTGCTGGCCATGCTCAGCCGCCTCGACTACGAGGACCTGCGCAGCCTGCCCGCGCTGCACCGCACGCAGCGCCGCGTGGGCGTGCTGCTGCGCGATCCGGCCATGGCCGACCAGCTGGCGCTGATCGACGCCGTGCTGCCCGGCCGCCGGCGGCTGGGCCTGGTGGTCACCGGCGAATCCGAACCGGCGCTGGAGGAACTGCGCCGCGCCGCCGGCAGCATGGGCAACGGCGGTTGGCAGCTCCATGCCGAGGCCGCGCCCGACGCGCGCTCGCTCGCCGCCGCGCTGCGCGCCGTGCTGCCGCACAGCGACGCGCTGATCGTGCTGCCCGACCTCATCGGCGACAGCCAGGCCGCCACGCTCGCGGTGCTGCGCGCCGGGGCCGAGGCCGGGCTGCCGGTGTTCGGCAGCAGCGAGGGCATGGTGCGCTCGGGCGCGCTGGCGGCCGCCGTCTCGACGCCGGCGCAGCTGGCCCGCCAGGCGCGCGGCCTGGGCGAGCGGCTGGTGGCCTCGGCCGCCGACGCGTCCGCCGCCCCCATGGTCGAGAACGCCACGCCCGCCAGCGTGCGGATCAACACCACCGTGGCGCGCGGCCTGAAGCTGAGCGTGCCCAGCGAGCAGGAGCTGGCGGGCCGATTGGGCGCGCGGCGATGAGCGCGCCGCCGGCCCGCCCCCGGCCCGCCCGCCCCCCCGCGGGACGCGGCGAGCACACGGCGTGCCGGACGCGGGGGCCGGCATGAGCGATCCGCCCTCCATACCCGCCGCGCTGCGCGCCGCCGCGGCCAGCAACAGCACGCCGATGCCGCTGGTGCCGGAAGCGCCGCCGCTGCGCGTGCGCGGCAGCCTGCAGGGCGACCTGGTGCGCCTGGGCGTGCTGCCCTGCGCGGCGCTGGCGCTGGTGCTCACCGGCTGGTTCACCCATGCCCGGCTGGCCACGCTGGAGGCCGTCTTCAACGCCGAGGGACAGGCCATCGCGCGGCAGGTGGCCGCCATGTCCGACCTGAGCCTGTTCGCCGGCGACGTGCCGGCGCTGCAGAACGTCGTCAACGCCGCGCTGCGCGGCGGCCAGGCGGCGCGCATCGAGATCAGCAACAGCGCCGGCATCTTCGTCGCCGCCGGGCCGGCGCCGGCCGGCGACGCGCCGCTGCGCACCTTCTCGGCGCCGGTGACGCTGCGCGAGGCCTCGCGCGCGGCGGCCTTCGCGCCGGCCGGCTCCACCACCGCGGGCGACGCGCCCATCGGCCTGGTGCAGGCCTTCCTCGACACCACCGCCTACGCGCAGGAGCGCACCCGCACGCTGATGACCGGCATCGGCCTGGCCGTGCTGGCGCTGCTGATGGCCTGGGCCGCGGTGCGCCACATGGCGCGCAGCATCGCGCGGCCGCTGCGCCGCGTGACGCGCACCGTGGCCGCGCTGCAGGCCGGCCAGTTCGACGCCCGCTGCGACGTGGCCGCGCCCGCGCCCCGCGCCGGCCGGGCCGAGGCGCCGCACCACGAGTTCGCCGTGCTCGCGCACGACGTCAACCGCCTGGCCGAGCGGCTGCAGCAGCACCAGCAGGTGAGCGAGCAGCGCGTGCGCGAGGCCACCGCCGTGGCGCTGATGCGCATGGCCGAGGCCGAGCAGGCCGCGCTGTCGCGCGCGCGCTTCCTGGCCGCCGCCAGCCACGACCTGCGCCAGCCGCTGCACGCGATGGGCCTGTTCATCGACAGCCTGCTCGCCGGCGCCACCGAGGCCCAGCGCCCGGCCCTGGCGCGGCTGCAGGAAAGCGCCGCCTTCATGGGCGTGCTGCTGGACGACCTGCTGGAGATCTCGCGCCTGGACGCCCAGGTGCTGGCGCCCGCGCTGGCCGACGTGCCGCTGGCGCCGCTGTTCGACGCGCTGGCGGCGCAGCAGGCGGCGCGGGCCGCCGAGGGCGGGGTGCGCGTGGTCTGGCGCGACCGCGGCCTGGCCGTGCGCAGCGACGCCGCGCTGCTGCAGCGCGTGATCGGCAACCTGGTGGCCAACGCCGTGCGGCACGCGCCGCTGGACGGCACCGTGCTGGTGGCGGCGCGGCGCTGCGCCGGCGGCGTGCGCATCGAGGTGCGCGACAACGGCGTGGGCATCGCGCCCATCCACCAGTCGCGCATCTTCGAGGAGTTCTACCAGGTGGCCAACACCGAGCGCGACCGGCGCCAGGGCTTCGGCCTGGGCCTGGCGATCTGCGCGCGCATCGCCGCGCTGCTGGACACGCGCATCGCGCTGCGCTCGGCGCTGGGGCTGGGCAGCACCTTCTCCATCGCGCTGCCGGCGGCCGAGGCCGCGGCGCCCGCGCTGCCGCCGGCGCCGGCCGCGGTGCATGCCGGGCTGGCGGGCCTGCGCTGCCTGGTGGTGGACGACGACCCGGCCATCCTCGAGGGCACCGCCGCGCTGCTGCAGCAGTGGGAATGCCTGTGCGACACCGCGGCCTCCGCGCGCGAGGCGCTGGGCCTGCTGGGCGCGCCCGGCGCGCGCTACGACGTCGTGCTGTGCGACCTGCAGCTGGCCGGCGCCGAGGACGGCATGGCCGTGCTGGCCGAGGCGCAGCGCCTGCAGCCGCGCGCGCAGGCCGTCATCGTCTCCGGCGCCACCGGGCCGGAGGACCTCAAGCGGCTGCGCCGGCAGGGCGCGATGCTGCTGACCAAGCCGGTGGCGCCGGCCAAGCTGCGGGCGCTGCTGGCGGCCCGCCGGCTCGCGGCATGAGGCCGGCCACAGGGCGGCCGCTGGCATAAAGTCCTGCCGATGAAAGACCTCGCCGCCCTGCGCGACATCCGCCCCTTCGTGGCCACGCCCAGCTACAGCGGGGCGCTGGCCTCGATCTACGTGCGCAGCCTGCTGGGCCTGGTCAACGCGGCCTGGACGCACGGCTTCGCCATGCAGACGCGCTTCCTCGACGGCGACAGCCTGCTCACGCGCGCCCGCAACCGGCTGGTGGCCGAGTTCCTGGCCGATCCGGAATGGACGCACCTGTTCTGGATCGACGCCGACGTCGGCTTCACGCCCGAGGCGGCGCTGCGCCTGCTGCTGGCCGGCCGCGACGTGGTGGCCGGCGTGTACCCGCACAAGCACGACGGCTGGCCGGCCGAGGGCCTGGCCCGGCCGCTGCCGGCGGGCGCCACGCAGGCCGACTTCGACGCCCTCCACGCGCGCTATCCGCTGAACCTGCGCCACGCCCCGGCGCAGGCCGACGCGGACGGCTTCGTCGAGGTGCTGGACGCGCCCACCGGCTTCATGCTCATCGCCCGCGGCGTGTTCGAGCGCATGGCCGCCGCGATGCCCGAGCTGCGTTACAGCCCCGACGCCGGCGAACACGCCAACGCGCATCTGCCGCACTGGCGCTTCTTCGACACCCTGATGGAGCCCGGCACCGGCCGCTACCTGAGCGAGGACTTCGCCTTCTGCCGGCGCTGGCAGCAGCTGGGCGGCCAGGTGTTCGTCGACCTGCAGTCGCGCCTGTCGCACCAGGGCCTGAAGACCTGGCACGGCGACCTGCCGCGCGCCCTGGGCGCCGCCGGCGGCCCCGGCCATGCGCGATGAGCGCTGCCCGGCCGCCCCGAAGGCGCTCGCACCCGGAGTGCATGGCACGCAGGGGCGTCCAGTGACCCGGCACGCGCCGCGCCGCCCGTGAGCACGCCCGCCATGCCCGCGCTGCAGGGCGCCTACATCAACCTCGCCGCCAGCACCGGGCGCCGCGACGCCATGGAAGCGCAGCTGCAGCGGCTGGGCCTGGGCTGGGTGCGGCGCTTCGAGGCGGTGCCAGCCCGGCCCGCCGGCGCGGCCGGCGACGCCGTTGCCGCCGCCGAACGCGCCTGCGTCGAATCGCATGCGCGCCTGGCCGGACACCTGGCGGCAGCGCCGGGCTTCTCCCTCGTGCTGGAAGACGACGCCCTGCTCAGCGACGCCCTGCCCGCGGTGCTGGCCCAGCCCGGCCTGCTCGCGCAACTGGCGCCCTACGACCTCGCCTTCCTGGAATGCCAGCCCGACATCGGCACGCCCGCCCTGATGGCCCTGTGGGCCAGCCGGCAGCGGCGCATGTCGCCCCTCGGCAGCGCGCCGCGGCGGCTGCTCGGCGTGGACATCCTGGAGGCGCAGGGCGTGTACCGCTGGGGCGCGGTGGCCTACCTGCTCACCCCGCGCGGGGCGCCGGTGCTGCAGGCGCTGGCCGCGCGCGCCCTGGCCGAGCGGCCGGACGCGCCCTGGGACCTGATGCTGCGCCGGTGGATCGAGGGCGGGCAGCTGCGCGCCGCCGTGCTCTCGCCCTTCCTGGCCACCGCGCGGCTGGACAGCCACGGCGACAGCACCATCGCGGGGCACAGCCGGGCGCTCGCGCCGCCGGAGCGGCTGGGCGCCGCGATGCGCCGGCTGTTCTTCGCCGGGCCGTCCGGCGAGCTGGCCGCCTTCGCCGAGCCGGCACGGCGCGACGCGCTGACCGACGACCCCGAGCTGCGCCTGCTGGCCGACCTGGTGGCGCAGTTGTTCGTCGTCAACGCGCAGGGCGAGGCGGTCACGCCTGCCGGGCCGGCGGATCGAAGGTCCAGCGCACCCTGAGCAGGCCCCACAGCTCCTCGGGCGTGAGGCCCGCGCCGGCCGCGCCCAGCCGCTCGTCGTGCAGGCCCTCGGGCGGCGCCAGGCCGGCCTGGAGGTAGGTGCCCCGCCAGTGCGATTCGTACAGCACGGTGTACTGGTGCGTCCAGCGCACCCGCAGCCCGTGGTGCTGCATGAGCCAGCACATCGCCCGGTCGCAGATGGGCGTCAGCGAGCGCGGCAGCTGCGACCAGGCGCCCCAGAGGAAGCCGGCCGAGCGGGCCAGGCTGATGCAGTTGGTGTCCACGAATTCCGAGCCCGGCGCCTCGTCCGGCGGCACGATCCGCAGGTCCTCGCGGCCCGGCAGGAACATGTGGCGCGAAGAGAACACCGCGTCGACCGGCCGGCCGCGCGCCCGCGCCTCGGCGTAGGCCTGCACCACCGAGGCGACGTGGCCGGGCAGGAACAGGTTGTCCGCGTCGAGGAAGCACACCACGTCGGCGCCGTCGGCCAGCGCGCACAGCGCGCCGATGCCGCGCGGCGTGCAGCCGAAGTTGGCGTTGCCGTGCGGCAGCGGGATGTGCCGCACCTGCGGCCACTCGGCCAGCAGCGCGGGCTGCGGCAGGCCGTCCGCCACCATGTAGTGCACGACGTGCGGATGGTCCTGCGCGCGCACGCTGTGCATGCAGCGGCGCAGCACGGCGGCCGGCTCGCCGTGGTAGGGGGTGACCACGGCCACCCGGAGGGCAGGCAGCGCGCCGTGCATCTCAGTCATCCATGGCGCTGCGCGCCGCCCGCGTCGCATGAAACGGCCGGCATGCAGCGGCCCCGGAGGCCGCGGAGCAGGCCATGCCAGGGCACCCCGGGAACTGGCCTTTCCAGGCCTGCGGGTGCGCCCCCTTCCCGCAGGCGAGGGAGGGGGGCGCCGCGAGGCGGCTTCGGGGGTGTTTCATTCAGTTCCCGCGGTCCACCAGGACGGGGATGCTGCGGGGCGCGGGGCGCGACGCGGGAAAGAGCGGGACCGGGCGGCGCGAGGCGCAGGTGCTGGTCTCCCTGCGCACGCTGTGGCTGATGCCGCAGAACTGGTTGCACCCGCGCATCGCCGCGCGGATGAACTCCGCCTCGCGCCAGAACAGGCGCAGGTCGCCCGGCCGCTCCAGCCGCATGCCCGGGAAGCTGCCGGAGAAGCACAGGCGCGCCACGCCGTAGTGGTCCACCATGATGTTGCGCTCGTAGGTGCTGCAGATGTGTTCCGTCGTGCGCGTGTGCGAACCCCAGCCGAGCGCCGCGTCCGGGCAGGCGCGCAGCGTCGAGAAGTACATGTGGACCTGGCCCAGCCAGACCGGGTTCAGCCCCAGGCCGAAGCGCTGGTCGCAGCGCCGGATCACCTCGACCAGCCGGTCCGGGTCGACGTCGCGATGGGCCGCGAAGAAGGGGTCGACCTGCTGCATCTGGCCGAAGCTGGGCTGCAGGAAGTTCAGCTTGAGCTTGTCGGCGCCCAGCTCGTCCAGCACGAAGGCATAGAAGTCCTCCAGCTCGAGGTAGTTCTCGTCGAAGACCAGCCCCATCACGTTGATCTTCGTGTCGCTGCCCGGCGCACGCGCCCGCGCCGCCAGCAGCAGGCGCAGCGCGCCGGCCGCCTTGGCGAAGGCGCCCGGTACGCCGCGCGTGCGGTCGTGCAGGGCCGCCCGGTGGCTGTTGAGCGACACCGAGATGCCGTGCGGGCCCTCGCGGATCATGCGCTCGGCCGTGGCCTCGTCGCGCACGCGCGTGCCGTTGATGACCGACAGGCAGCCCAGGCCCAGCTCGCGGCAGCTGCGCGAGATGTGGAAGTAGTCCTCCAGGTCGAGCATGCTCTCGCCGCCGCAGATCACCACGCTGCCCCGGGGGTTCATCCCGGCGAACTCCGCCAGCAACTCGCGCCGCCGCGCCGGGCCGAGGTAGCGCGCACGGTCGGCGTCGTCGAGCTTCCAGAAGTCGCAGTGCTCGCAACGCAGGTTGCAGCGCTTGTTGGTCTGGATGAACAGGAACAGGGGCGGCGGCAGTTCCACGGTCAGGTTCGCTCCGGCGGCCGGTGGGCGCCCTCTCAGAAGTCCGCGCAGCCGTTCTTGCGCTCGGTGTCCACGCAGCTGGTGAGGTTGGGCCGCGAGCGCACGCGCGACCACTCGCGCGCCAGCAGGTCGTCGCCCTGCTGCGCGCGGTCGCCGTCCAGCGGCCCGGTGGCGAAGCAGATCGGCGGCGCGCCGATGTTGCGGTCGAAGGTGTAGGTGTTGGTGTTGGGCAGCTCGCGCAGCAGGTCCGGCCCGGTGATCGTCGGCAGGCGCCAGGTCACCACCACCGGGGGCTCGGTGCGCTGCCGGGCGTAGATGAAGTGGTTGTCGCCGGGCGTGATGCTGACGCCGCAGGGGCCGAGGTAGGGGCAGCCGTAGATGTTGGGCATGGCGCCCGAGCCGGCCAGGCCGCCGCGCGACTCGCCCTCCCAGGTGTCGGCCCAGATGCGCCAGGGCGCGCCGCCGATGCTGCCGCCGCCCGGGTTCTGGAAGCGCGCCGCGGCCACCAGGTCGGTGCCGGAGGTGCTGCTGACCGCCGTGTCCAGCGTCAGGTCGCCCGAGAGCGTGCGCACGAACACCGTGTCGGCGGCCATCGATGTGGCCGACACCACCTGCGGCTGGTTGGCCCCGGCGTCGAAGCCGGTGACCGACAGCGCGCCGATGCGCACCCCGTCCACGTCCTGGTAGCGGAAGGCGCCCGCCGCGCTGCCGGCCAGCGTGTTCTCGCTCACGTTGTTGGCGGCGCGGTCCAGCAGCACGCTGCCGCCGGTGGAGCGCGCCAGCAGGTGCTGGGCGGTGATCGGCGCGGCCGCCGTCTGCGTGATGTCGCCGGCGGAGAGCAGGCCCAGGCGGTCCGCCGTGACGGCCGCGTTCAGCGCGATGCCGCCCTGGCCTTCGCCGGAGCCTTCGTTCTGCAGCGTGAGGGCGCCGCCGGTCGACAGCGGGCCCGCCACGGTGATGGCGCCCTCGTGCGTGTTGCTGCCCACCACCACGGTCGGGGCGCTCAGCTGCGCCAGCAGCGCGTTCGACACCGTGAACCCGGGCCCCGCGGCGCCCCCCACCGTGATGCCGGTGGCCGTGGCGTCGAAGGCGTTGAGCGCCGTGTCCATGCCGCCCGGCCGCAGGTTGATCACGCCGGCGGCGCTCACCGGCGCCTCGACCACCAGCGCCGGCACCGCGCCGTTGCTGGCGGCGCGCAGCACCAGGTTGCCGCTGCTCTGCACCTGCGGCGCGGCGCCGGGGCCGCCGGAAGGCGCCGAGCCGGCCTGGATCGACACGCCGGGGCTGGCCTGGCTGGAGCTGCCGGTCAGCTCGATGCTGCCGCCGCCGGTGGTGGCCAGGCGGGCGCCGTCTTCCAGCCGCACGCCGCTGTCGGTGCCGTCGTACGCGTTCGCGTCGAAGCTGCCGCGCAGGGCGATGCCGCCGCTGCCGGTGGCGATGCTGCTGCCGCCGCGCACGACCACGCCGTGCGACGCGCTGAAGGACGAGGAGGGGCTGGTCCGCGCCACGCCCTGCACCAGCACGTTGCCGGAGGTGGTGGACAGGCTGCTGGCGACGTTGCTTTCGTAGCTCCGGTCGATCGAGACGCCCGACCCGGCGGAAGACGACGCGTCGCCGGTGCCCGTGATGCCGATGCTGCCCGTGGAGGTGGCGATCTTCGAGCCGGTGATGTAGACGTTGCCGCCGGCGATGTCGACGCCGCCGCCCGCGCCGGCGTCGGACTGGCCGGCGCGCGTGTCGATCTGCGTGTCGTTCACGCTCACCGTGCCCGCCGGCGCGCCGGGCTGGCCGGTGGCGATGGACACCGCGCCGCCGCCGGTGGTGATCTGCGTGCCGGCGCTGGTGTAGGCGCTGGTGTAGCCACCGGCATCGTCGCCGTAGGCCGCCATCGACAGCGCACCGCCGCCGGTATCGATCTGGCCGCCCAGGGCGGCCGAGGCGGCGCCCCCGGCGCCGGCCGGCGCGCTGGCCTGCACCGTCACGTTGCCGCCGCCGGTGGTGATGTCGCCGCTCAGGTTGGCGTTGTGGAAGTAGCCCGTCCCGTCGGCCAGCACGCTCAGCTCGCCGCCGCCGGTGTCGATGCGGGCGTTGTTGACGACCACGCCGGCATAGCCCGCGCCGGTGGCGTGCATCGTCACGTTGCCGCCCTGCGTGGAGATGGTGGCCATGTCGGTGGCCGAGCCGCCCTCGAAGGAGATGGTGCTGTAGCTGCCGTCGGCCGTGCCGGCGTTGAAGGTCACGTCCATCGGCCCGGTGGTCGAGCGGATGGTGGGCGCCAGCCACGAGGAGGAGAAGTTCCGGCCGATGCTGCCGGCCGCCTCGAGCTGGAAGAACACCGGCGCCGCGCCCGTGTTGCGCTCGATCGTCACCCCGCTGTCGAAGTTGATGTTGCCCGCGTCGGTGCCGCCGGTGCCGGTCGTGATGGTCACGCTGGTGCCGGCGTTGAGGGCGTTGTTGATGTCGCCGTCCTGGATGGTGGAGGTGGCCACCGGGTCGAAGGGGTTGGTGGGCAGCGAGCCGCTGGCCGCGCCGTTCTGGATGGTCACGTCGTAGGGATCGATGAGCCAGCGGCCCGCCTGGCCGGCGGGCGCCGAGGCATCGACGCGGATGCCGCTCACGTCGAAGGAGCCGCCCGAGGTCTCGATCGTGCCGCCGTTGCCGCCGGCGCTGCCGCCCTTGGCCTCGTAGCTGCCGAAGGCGCGCACCGAGCGCTGGCCCGCGACCACGATGCTGCCGCCGTTGCCGCTGTCCTGCGCGTTGGCGCGCAGGGTGAGGTTGGGGCCGACGGAGACCACGCCCGAGTTCTCGTTGCCGGCGCCGGGCGCGGTCGTGCCGCGGATCTCGATGCTGCCCCCGCCGGCGGGGCCGCTCGCGTCCGCCAGGTAGCTGGCGTCGGCGGTGGACCTCGCCACGATGTTGCGGCCGGTGACGCTGATGCTGCCGCCGGCGCCGCTGGCGCTGGCCGCGTCGAGCAGCGTCCCCTGGTAGGCGCCGGCCGCCAGGCCGACGTCGCCCGTGCCGGCCGCGACCCCGATGCTGCCGCCGGCGGCATGCAGTCCGTCGGTCTCCTGGAACGAGGCCACCCGGACGCCGAGGGCTGCCACGTCCATGGGCTCGAAGGTCACCGGCGCCCCCTTGTTGTCGACGCCGAAGCCCGCGCTGCCGGCAGTGCCGCTGATGTCGATGCTGCGGCCCGTGCCGGCCTCGACCCGCGAGCCGTCGATCGTCACGCCGTGCGAGGCGGCCACGGTGTAGCCCATGTCGAACTTGGTGGCCAGCGCCGGCAGGCCGGCGGCCAGGCCGGACAGATCGCCGCCCGTGCCGGTGATGCGGACGCTGCCGCCGGTACTGATCTTCGCGCCCGCGATCTGCACGCCGGCACCGCCCGGGGGCTGCCCGTCCGGGCCGCCGCTGACCCAGTCGCGCACCGTCCCGGTCAGCGCGATGTCGCCGCTGGCCGAGGCCAGCGCGGTCGAATAGTCGTCGCCGTCGAGCCGCACGCCCGAGCCGCCCGCCGCGCCGCGGCCCGTCAGGGTGATGCCGCCCGCCTCCGTGCTCAGCCGGCTGTCGCCGACGATGCGCACGCCGTCGGTGGCGCTCAGGAAGCCGCTGCCCGCCGGGCTGAGGCCGCCCTCGCCCTGCATCGAGATGCTGCCCGTGCCGCGGGTGCTCAGCGTGCTGCTGCCCAGCCAGATGCCGCTGCGCATGTCGGTGGCGTCGCCGCCCTCGCCCTTGACCTGCCCGCCGATGGCGCTTCCCTTGGCGATGTCGCCCTGCCCGAAGAAGCGGATGTTGCCGCCGTTGGCATCGATCGTCGCCTGGTCCAGCCGGATAGCCGCCGCCGCGGCGCCGGACTGGCCGGCCTGCGCCACCGCGAGGCCCTGCGCGTCGGCGTTGAATTCGACGTTCAGCGCGCCGCTCTTGGAGGCGATGGTGGCGCCGCCGCCCTCGACCTCCCAGCGCATGTCGATGTTGCCGACCGAGTTCACGCGCAGCGTGGCCGTGCCGCCACCGTCCTTGATCACCTCGGCGCCCGCCTGGAAGGCCACCGCGTCGTTGACCTGTGCCGCGGTGCCGGAGGAGCGCGTGGTCAACGTCACGTCGGCGCCCTGGCTCAGCGCCTTGCCGATGACGCTGGCGGAGACGTTGCCGGAAACGCCGTCGGCCACGACCGACAGGTTGCGGCCCGCCTCGGCCGTCCAGCTGCCGTTGGCGCCGCCCGCGCCGCCGCCGGCGTTGATGTCCGTGCCCTCCTGCACGTCCAGGCTGCCGCCCGTGGTGCGGATGCGGCCGCCGGCCACGCCGGCCGCGTCGCCCCGTGCGTCGAGCGTGCCGCTCACGCCGAGGCCGACGCTGCTGTCGACTTCGGCGCCGACGGCCTCCAGCACGATCTCGCCGCCGCGGCTGGCCAGCGAACGGGCACGGATGGTGCCGCTCTGGTTGACCACCTGCTGCGCGACGCCCGATGCGCCCATCAGCACCACGCGCCCGCCATCGGCCGTGATCGTGCCCGTGTTCATCACCAGCGCCGTGGCCGTGGGGTCGGCCACCTTCACGTCCGACAGCTTGGTGACCGTCAGGCCGCCATCCACCGGCACGGTGAAGTTCGTCAGCCCGTCCCCGGCGAAGTCGAGCGTCACCCTGGCGCCCGACAGCAGGCCCACCGAGCCCTGCGCCACGTTGATCTCGCCGTCGTTGCGCACCGCGGCGCCGATCAGCGCCACGGTGCCGCCCGCGCCCACCTGGATGGTCGCGCCCGACTCCACCGCCACGCGGGCGGTGCTGGTGACATCGCTGGCGGTGCCGCCGAAGTTCAGCTGGCTGCCGCCGGCCATGAAGGTCGCGTTGCGTGCGGCCTCGTCCGCCCCGGCGATGTCCAGCGTGGAGGCGACCAGCCCGCCCGTGCTCACGCTGGAGCCCTTGGAGAAGACCACGCCCGAGGGGTTGATCAGGTAGATCGAGCCCCCCGGCAGGTCGGTGCCGGACAGGGTGCTGCTGAGCTTGCCCTGGATCATCGAGATGCCGGCGCCGGTCACGCGGTTGAGCAGCACGGCGGCCACGCTGGGCTGCACCACGTTGACGTGGTTGCCGGCGTCGATGTTGAAGCTCTGCCAGTTGACGATGCCGCGCTGCGACATCTGGTTGATGGTCAGCAGGCCGGCGGCGGGCGTTCCGATGGCCACCGTGCCGCCGCCGGCGGGAACGACGCCGTTCATCGGGAAGCCCGGCACGTTCTGCGCCGCCACCGGCACGATGCCCATGCAGGCCAGCGACAGCGCCAGCGGCCGGAGGCGCCAGTGCCGCGGCACGGCCTTCGCGGAAAGATCACGGTTTCTCATGGCGCCCTCAGAAGGTCTTTTGCGCCTGCACGTACAGCCGCGGGTTGTGCCCGCCGCCGTCGGTGCGCGCAGGGTCGGTGCCGGCGCGCCAGGCCAGCGTGGCGTTGATGGCGAAGTTGCCGGGCCGCGTCCAGCTCAGGCCGATGCCGCCGCCGCGCAGGCTGCGCGAATTCGGGGTGGCGTCGTAGATCGTCGCGTTCTTGAGCTGGCGCCCGCGCGCCGCGTCGTAGAACACGAAGGGCGTGAGCTCGGCGTTGACCGACCAGCGCCACTCCACCGTGCCGATCAGGCCCTGGTCGACCAGCACCTCGCCCGAGGGGTAGGCCCGCACGGCGCGCGCGCCGCCCAGCGCCAGCTTCTCCGAGGCGTCGAGGTTCTTGCTGGCCCACTGGCCGCCCAGCGACAGGTACAGCGAATGCTGCGGCAGCACCGCCTGTAGGCGCGAGACCTGGAAGGTGGCCTTGGTGAAGCCGCCCTCGGTGCGGTGCCCGCCCAGGCCCTGGTCGGCCTGGAAGGTGTCGGCGTCGCCGATGGAGAGCTTGCCGTGGTAGAGCGTGCCGGCGCTGGCCCAGTAGCCGCCGCCCAGCCACTCGTCGCGGCGCTCCCAGGTCCAGCCCAGGCCCAGGCCGCGCACCCGCTTGCGCGCCGAGAAGTCCACCGCCGTGTACTCGTCGGTGAGCTTCTTGCTGTCGGCCGACAGGCGCAGGAACAGGTTGTGCTGGCGCTGGCGGATGACCGGGTAGCTCAGCGAGACGTCGAACACGTCGGCCTTGCCCTGCGCGCCCAGCTCGGCGAACTCGCCGCCCAGCTCGTAGTTGACGCGCGCCAGCCCCACGCCGGCGCGCAGGCCGCTGGTGCCGATGGGCGCCTCGTAGGCGATGCGGCCGAACTGCAGCGCGTTGCCGTTGGAGACCATGGCCCGCACGTCGAGGTTGTCGCCGATGCCCAGCGGGCTGGCCCAGCGCATCGTGCCGCCCAGGCGATAGCGGCCGGATTCCTTGGTGCCGTGGTTGTCGGCCTCGGCCGCGAAGCTCCAGCGCGAGCCTGGGTTCACGTCGACCACCAGGTCGGTGGTGCCGGGCGTGGTGCCCTCCTGCAGCGAGGAGCCGACGCGCAGCCCCGGCTGGTCCGACAGCAGCAGCATGGCGCGCTCGTACGAGGGCGCGTTGACGGCCTCGCCCACCGCCACCGGCGCCAGGAAGCCGCGCACGCGCGCCTCGCTGGTCGGCGCGTCGGGCGCGACGTTGACCTCCATCTTGCCGATGCGCCCCTCGACGATGCTGATCTCGACGATGCCGTCCTGCACCTTCTGCACCGGCACCACGGCCTGCGCGAGGAAGTAGCCGCGCTCGCGGTAGCGCTGGGTGATGGCGCCGGCCAGCGCCTCCAGGTCGGCCAGCGTCACGTCGCGGCCGATGTAGGGCGCGGTGAGTTCGCGCAGGTCTTCGCTGCGCAGCGCCTGGGCGCCGTTGAAGCGCAGGTCGTTGAGGCGGAAGGACACCGCGGGCGCGGGCGCCGCAGGCAGGGCCTGGGGCGCGGCGGCCTCGCCCTGCGCCACCGGGCGGGCGCAGGCGTCGCAGGGGTTCTGGCTGGACAGCAGCGGCAGCTGCTGGGCCGGGCCCTGGGCGCGCGCGCCGCCGGCCGCGGCCAGCGCGGCGAGCATCGCCGCCAGCGCCAGCGGCCGCAGGCCGGACCGCGGGGGAGAAGAGGTCATCGTCCGCATGTGCTCAGGCTCCCGCGGGGGCGACCGTCAGGCGCCAGTTGCCGATCAGGTTGAAGGGCGCCCAGAAGAACGGGTGCGCCAGCTTGGGGTTGCGCATCACGGCCAGCTGCGCCGACTGCATGGCCTTCTGCAGGTCGCGCCCCTTGGCCAGCTCGCCGTAGAGCGTGCTCATCAGCACCTCCGTCGCGTCGTCGGAGACGGGCCACAGCGAGGCGATCAGGCTGGAGCTGCCGGCCGAGAGGAAGGAGCGCGTGAAGCCCAGCACCTCGTCGCCCTGGGCGATGCGGCCCAGGCCCGACTCGCAGGCCGAGAGCGTGACCAGCGCGTTGCCCTGCATCGGCAGCTCCAGGATCTCGTGCGCCTCCAGGAAGTTCTGCCGCCCGCCCTCGTTGGCCAGCAGGATGCGGGAGTACAGCGGGTCCACCTGGTCGGCCTCGGCGTGCGCGGCCACGTGGACGATCGGCGCGCGGCCCACCGCCTCGCGGAACTGCGTCTTGGTGGCCTGCGCGCCCATGAAGACGCGGTTGCTGGGGAACAGGCGCGCCAGCTGCTTCACCTCCGCCTCGGAGCCGGGCAGGTCGTACTTGTCCTCGATGCGCGGGTTGCCGAAGGCCGTCAGGTCGGCCTGGGTGCTGGGCGTGCGCTGGGCCAGCTGCACGGCGATGCTCATCGAGGGCGCCACCGCCACCGGGTGCGTCTCGATCAGGTAGCGGCCGTCGACGCGCAGCGCCTGGAAGGGCAGGTAGTGCAGCGGGCCGTGCGGCACGATCACCAGCCGCTCGCCGCCCTTCAGGCCCAGCGGGCCGATGAGCGCCGCGCCGAGCTTGTCGGCGTTGGGGATGGCGGTGCGCCGGCCGCGCACCACCGAGTTGCGGAAGGTGTCGACCAGGTCGGTCAGCTCGTCGCGCGTGACGGCGATGCTCTGCGTGCGGATGCTGTCGGGGCCGACCACCCACACCTGCAGCCGCGACGGCAGGGCATGGAACTGCACCACGCGCTCGTCGGGCCGCAGCGCGCGCTGCAGCGTCGGCAGGTCGATGGTCTGCACCGCCTGCTCGCTCAGGCGCGCGCGGCCGCGCACGGCGTCGAGCAGCGCGCGCGAGCGGCTGCGCTCGCTGACCTCGAAGGCGCGCTGCGCGTCGCCCACGTCCGCGTACAGGCCGATGGCGCGCTCGAACACCGACTGCAGGTCGGAGAACAGGCCCATCTTGAATTCCTCGCTGCGGAAGCGCGAGCGCACCTTGTCCACGTTGCCGATGGCGCGTCCCAGCGCGTCGGCGGCGCCCGCCTTGTCGCCCAGCGCCAGCTCGCTGCGCGCCAGGCCGTCCCAGGCCCAGAGGCGGTAGTACTCGGTGTCGGTGCCGGCCTGGCGCGTGGTCAGATCGGTGTAGAGCGCCTTGGCCTCGGCCGGCTTCTTCTCGGCCAGCAGCAGGCTGGCGCGGGTGCGCTCCACCTGCGCGGCCAGCGCGCCGTCGCGCGGCGTGCCCAGCTGGTCGACCACCTGCCGCGCGCGCGCGGTGTCGCCGGACTCGATCAGCGCGTTGGCCAGCGAGGCGCGCACCAGCGGCGCGTAGCGGTCGGAGCTGCCGGCCAGCGCCTCGTCGTAGCTGCGCACCGCGCCGGCGTAGTCGCCGCGGCGCGCCGCCACGTCGCCCAGCACCTTGTTGGCCGGGCCGACCACCAGCTTGGGGTCGCGCACCGGGTACTTGAGCGCCTCGCGCGCGAACTGCTCGGCCTTCTCGAGCTGGCCGGAGTAGCTGTAGACGATGGCCAGGTCGCGGTTGGCCATGGCGCGCAGGTTCGGGTCCTGCGTCTCGCCGGCCAGGTGCAGCGCCTTGCTGGCGGCGCGCACGCTCTGGCGGAACTCGCCGGCCTCGGCCAGCGCGACCGCCTGGCTGCAATACTGGTAGCCGCTGAGCTTGACCTGGTCCTGCGCGTAGAGGATGGCACCGTCGTTGGTCAGCGCCAGCAGCGTGTCGGTGTCAGCCAGGCGGGCCTGCTCCTGCCTGCTGGCCGCGGCCTCCGCGTCGGGCCCCTGGGCCTGCGCGTGCGCGCGGGGCGATGCCGCGAGCGCGGCGATGGCGGCCCCCATCCACAGCACATGCACCATGCGCCAGCGCCACGGCGGCCGCACGCTGCTCTTCGTCGCCAATCGTTCCATTCGACCCCCAATGCCGCACTGCGCCGTCCGGCGCGTCGGCGGCCGGCCGCGCTTCAGCGACGCCGGGGCAGTCTAGGGAGCACCCTCTACAGGGCCAATTTGCAGGATGGCCTAGGGCTAATGGTCTACACAGGGAAGGGGCGGCGTTTCACGCCGGCACGGCATCGATGTCGGGCCGTTCCCAGTGCCGGTGCCGGGCGATGGCGGCGATGAAATCCCTGGCGATGACGCTGGCCGCGTCGGAGTCCGGGTCGTTGACCGGCGGCGCGGGCGCCACGATGACGCCGGCGGGCGCGTCGGCGGCACCGGTCACGCCCAGCGGGGCGAGCAGTTTCACGCCGTCGCCCAGCACGCAGATCGCCTTGCAGTGCCGGTAGGCCTCCAGCACGAAGTGCCGGGCCTCGCCCGAGGCGGCGAGCGCCTCGGCCGCCTGTGCGCCGGCAGGCACCAGCACGGCGTCGAACATGACCGAGGGCATGGCGGTGACGGTGGCGTCGACCGCCACCTGGCGCTTGCTGGCGCTGGCGAGCGTGCCCAGGCGCGGGCCGACCACCTTGCACTGCGCGCCGGCGGCCTCGATCGCCTCGCGGATCGGCTTGAGCGAGGCGGAGTCCAGCCCGTCGGCCGCCAGGATGGCGACCTGCCGCGTGCGGATGGAGCCGTCGCCGGTGCCGGCCATGCGCAGCGAGGGCGCCTCGTCGATCGGCAGCCGGATGCGCGCCTCGCGGTAGCCGGGCCGCCCGCTGGCGGCCCTGGCGTCGGGGGCGCGGATGCCCAGCGGCTCGGCCACGCGGCGGGCCAGCTTCTCGTCCACCAGCGCCAGGTTGTCGACCATGCGCTGGCGCACCGCGGGCACCGACACCTTCGACAGCTCGAAGCGGAAGCCCGCGACGATGTGCTCCTTCTCGGCCGGGCTCTGGCTGTTGAAGAACAGGCGCGCCTGGGTGTAGTGGTCGTCGAAGCTCGGGCTGCGCTGGCGGACCCGGGGCGAGCCCACGGCCTCCGGCCAGGCGACGAAGCCGTCCTTGTCGCCGTCGACGCGGAACTCGCTGCCGTTGCCCAGCGTGTTGGGCTCGTAGGCCACCTGGCCGCGGTCGATGGCCGTGCGGTGCATGCCGTCGCGCTGGAAGTTGTGCACCGGGCACACGCCGCGGTTGATCGGAAGCTGGTGGAAGTTGGGGCCGCCCAGGCGCGACAGCTGGGTGTCGGTGTAGCTGAACAGGCGCCCCTGCAGCAGCGGGTCGTCGCTGAAGTCAATGCCCGGCACCAGGTGGCCGGGGTGGAAGGCGACCTGCTCCGTCTCGGCGAAGAAGTTGTCGGGGTTGCGGTCCAGCACCATCTTTCCCACGGGGGTGACGGGCACCATCTCCTCGGGGATCAGCTTGGTGGGGTCGAGCAGGTCGAAGCCGAAGGCATCGGCCTTGTCCTGCGGCACCAGCTGCATGCCCAACTCCCACTCGGGGAAGTCGCCGTGCTCGATGGCGTTCCACAGGTCGCGGCGGTGGAAGTCCGGGTCCTTGCCGGCGATCTTCTGCGCCTCGTCCCAGGCCAGGCCGTGCACGCCCAGCCTGGGCTTCCAGTGGAACTTGACGAAGTGCGACTCGCCGCGCGCGTTGACCAGGCGGAAGGTGTGCACGCCGAAGCCCTGCATCATGCGGTAGCTGCGCGGCAGGGCGCGGTCGCTCATGGCCCACATCAGCATGTGCGTGGTCTCGGGCATCAGCGAGGCGAAGTCCCAGAAGGTGTCGTGCGCGCTGGCCGCCTGCGGCATGCCGTGGTGCGGCTCGGGCTTGAGGGCGTGCACGAGGTCGGGGAACTTCATCGCGTCCTGGATGAAGAACACCGGGATGTTGTTGCCCACCAGGTCGTAGTTGCCCTCGGGCGTGTAGAACTTGACGGCGAAGCCGCGCACGTCGCGCACCGTGTCGGCCGAGCCGGCGCCGCCCGCCACGGTGGAGAAGCGCACGAACACCGGCGTCCTGAGCGAGGGGTCGTTCAGGAAGGCGGCCTGGGTGAACTGCGACATCGACTGGTAGACCTGGAAGTGGCCGTGCGCCGCGCTGCCGCGCGCGTGCACCACGCGCTCCGGGATGCGCTCGTGGTCGAAGTGCGTGATCTTCTCGCGCAGGATGAAGTCTTCCAGCAGCGTCGGCCCGCGCACGCCGGCGCGCAGCGAGTTGTGGTTGTCGGCGATGCGCAGGCCCTGGTTGGTCGTGAGGCGCGGCAGCGGCAGGTCGGTGGAAGCCACCGCCAGCTGCGCCTGCTTGGCGTCGTCGGACGCGCCGGACCGGGTCTTGCGGGGGGCCGTCTTGAGGGGCTTGGAGGTCATGGAAGGGAGGCGCAGCGAACGCCGGGGAACGGATGGAACACGAGGCCATCACCAGCGTACGGGCGCGCCGCCGCGGGCGGCGTAGTGGGGCCGCGTGGGGCGCTGTGGGAAGGGCCGTGCCTGCCGGGTAGGACCCCGCTGACCGCGCCGGCCGCCACGCGATGCCCGCCTACGCCGGCTCGGGCCGGCGCCTGCGCCCCCGGGCGCCGGCACGCTTCTAGCATGCCCTGCACCCATCGGCGCCCGGGCGACGAGAGGAAGGAAACACCCCATATGCTCATCCGCATCGGCTACGACATCGAACTCGGCCTGGCCGGGCCGACGGCCGTGATCTTCCTGCTGCGCGTGCACCCCGACCGCGAGCGCGACCTGGTGGCGCCGGAGCACCCGGTGGTGGACCCGCCGCTCTGGACGGACACCTACCTCGACGTCTTCGGCAACCGCTGCGCCCGCGTGCGCGTGCCGGCCGGCGTGCAGCGCCTGCGCCTGCACCACGAGGCGCTGATCCACGACCCCGGCTGGGCCGACCCGGTCGACACCTGTGCCTGGCAGCACGCGGTGGAGGAACTGCCCCCGGAGACGCTCGCCTTCCTGCTGCCCAGCCGCTACTGCGAGGTCGACGGCGAGCTGCTCGCCTTCGCCTGGCGCACCTTCGGCCACACGCAGCCGGGCTGGGCGCGGGTGCAGGCGGTGTGCGACTTCGTGCACCACCACCTGCGCTTCGACTACCAGTGCGCCTCGCCCGGGCGCACCGCGCTGGGCGCCTTCCGCGAGCAGGTGGGCGTGTGCCGCGACTTCACGCACCTGGCGCTGACGCTGTGCCGCTGCCTGAACATCCCGGCGCGCTACGTGACCGGCTACCTGGGCGACATCGGCGTGCCGCCCGCGCCCTACCCGATGGACTTCAGCGCCTGGTTCGAGGTCTTCCTGGGCGGGCGCTGGCACACCTTCGACGCCCGCCACAACCGGCCGCGCATCGGCCGGGTGGTGATCGCGCACGGCCGCGACGCGGCCGACGTGCCGATCACCATGGTCTTCGGCAACCACACGCTGCAGCGCTTCGACGTGGTGACGGAGGAAGTGCGCGGGTGAACGGCGCGGCGGTGCGACCGGACGGCGCGGCCGTCCGGCGGTTCACGGCGTGAAGCCCAGCACCTTCATCGGCCCGGCCAGCCCGCGCCGGGCGCGCGCCATGCCGTCCCACGGCGCGTTGCCGGTCGCCATGCGCTGGCGCACGTTGGCCAGCTGCCAATGGGCGCCGCTCTTCAGGTCGGGCAGTTCCTCCCACGCCACCGGCACCGACACGCCCAGGCCCGGCCGCGCACGCAGCGACCAGGCGCTCACCGTGGTGGCGCCGAAGCCGTTGCGCAGGTAGTCCACGAACACCTTGCCGACGCGGTTCTTCGGGCCGCTCTTGGCGACGAAGCGCCCGGGAATGGTCTGCGCCAGATGCTCCACCACCGCGCGCGAGAAGGCCTTGACGGTGTCCCAGCCGTGCTCGCGCCGCAGCGGCGCCACCACGTGCAGGCCCTTGCCGCCGCTGGTCTTCAGGAAGCCCGCCAGGCCCAGCTCCTGCAGCAGCGTGCGCACCAGCATGGCGGCCTCCTGCACCTGCGGCCAGGCCACGCCCTCGCCGGGGTCGAGGTCGAAGGTCATGCGGTCGGGCTGGCCGATGGCGTCGGAGGTGGCGTTCCAGGTGTGCAGCTCCAGCGTGTTCATCTGCGCCGCGGCGAGCAGGCCGCGCGCGGTGTCGATCTGCAGCAGCGGGTCGTGGTCGGGGTCGAGCGCCGGGTCGAGCAGCTTCACGCCCGGCAGCTCCAGCTGCCGGGCGTGCTTCTGGAAGAACAGCTCGCCGCCCACGCCGTCCGGCGCGCGCACCAGCGAGACCGGGCGGCCCTTCAGGTGCGGCAGCATCAGCGGCGCGACCTCGGCGTAGTAGGCCACCACCTCGCCCTTGGTGAGGCCGCTGGCGGCGTCGATCACGCGCTCGGCATGGGTCACGCGCAGCCCGGCCGCGCTGCCGGTGCGCGCCGCTGCGGCGGAAGTCCGGGCAGGCATGGCGGCGTTCTCCTTCGTCTTCTGCCTGGTGGCGGTCGTCTTGGTCGGTTCGGGCGCCGACGCGGGCCGCTCCCGCACGATCTGGCGCGGCGGCTTGTCGGTGCGCAGGCCGTTGAACACCGCCTGGCGCACGTGACCACCCTGCGTCCACTCGCCGAACGAGACCTCGGCCACCAGCCGCGGCCGCACCCATTGCACGCGCGGCGCGCGCAGGCCGGCGGGGCGCGGCTCGAAGGGGCAGTCGTCGGTGTGCAGCTTGCGCAGCGCGGCGTGCACGCTGGCCAGCACGCGCGCGTCGAAGCCGGTGCCGACGTTGCCCGCATGGCGCAGGCGGCCGGCCTCGTCGTACACGCCCAGCAACAGCGCGCCGAAGCCGGTGCGGCTGCCCTGCGGGGCGGTGTAGCCGCCGATCACGAACTCCTGCCGCAGGTGGTGCTTGAGCTTGATCCAGTCCGGGCTGCGGCGGCCGACGTAGGGCGAGTCGCGCCGCTTGCCGATGATGCCCTCGAAGCCCAGCCGCGCGGACGAGGCCAGCAGGTCGGCCGGCGGCGCGTCGAAGGCTTCGGAGAAGCGCAGCAGGCCCGGTGGCTGCGCGCCCAGCGCCTCGCGCAGCGCGGCGCGGCGCTCGGTGGCCGGCGCGTCGCGCAGGTCGCGCCCGTCGAGGAAGGGCGCGTCGAACAGCCAGTAGACGATGCCGGACGTCGCCTGGCGGTCGAAGGCGTTCTGAAGGGCCTGGAAGTCGGGCGCGCCGCGCTCGCCCTCCACGCCGATCTCGCCGTCGAGCCAGGCCGAGCGCAGCTTCAGCCGGCCCAGCGCCCGCGCCAGCTCGGGCACGCGCGCCGTCCAGTCGTGCCCGTTGCGGGTGAGGCAGCGCACCTGGCCCTTCGCGTCGATGCGGGCGAGCAGGCGGTAGCCGTCGAACTTCAGCTCCCACAGCCACTGCCCGGGGTCGGCCGGCGGAGCGGCGACCAGGGTGGCGAGTTCGGGGTCGAGGGTGTCGGGCAGCACGGCCCGTCCGCCGCGCGCGCGGGCGGCGCGGCGCGGGGCGGCGGGGGCCGGCGGCGCGGCGGCAGGGGCCGGCGCGCCGAGCACGCTGTCCGGCTCGGCCTGCTCCACGTCGTAGTCGTCCAGCGGGCGGGCCTCGGGGTCGTTCTCCTTGATCAGCAGCCAGGAGGGCTTCTTCTCGTCGGCGGCGGAGCGCGGGCGCATCCGCACCAGCGTCCAGCCGCCGCGCAGCTTGTGGCCGTGCAGCGTGAACTTGAGCTTGCCCGCCTTCAGCGCGCGGCGCGCGTCGCCCTCGGGCGTCCAGGTGCCGTTGTCCCACACGATCACCGTGCCGGCGCCGTAGTGGCCTTCGGGGATGGTGCCCTCGAAGCCGGCGTAGTCCAGCGGGTGGTCTTCCACCTGCACGGCCATGCGCTTGACGCCCGGGTCCAGGCACGGGCCCTTGGGCACGGCCCAGCTCTTGAGCGTGCCGTCCAGCTCGAGCCGGAAGTCGTAGTGCAGGTGCGAGGCATGGTGCTTCTGCACCACGAAGGCCAGCGTGCCGCCGTCCGAGGGCGCGCCGCCGGTGGGTTCCGGCGTGGCGCTGAAGTCGCGCTTGCGGCGGTAGTCGCCGAGGGCGCGGCGCGCGGTGCTGGCGGGAGGACGTCGGGTGCGGGTCTCGGCCATGGGAGCGGATGGCGGCGGGGATCAGGCGGCGCGGCGCGACGGGGCCGCGCGGGCTGCCGTCGACTTGCGGGGCGCGGCCTTGCGCGCCGCCTTGGCCGGGGCACGGCTGCCGGTGCTGCTGCTGCCGCCGCGCGACTTGGCGGCGGGCTTGCGCTTCGGCGGCGCGGCCTCGTCGTCCTCGCCATCGCCGTCGGACGCGGCCGCGGCGCCGCCACCGCGCCCGCGGCCCCGCAGGCTGCGCTGCAGCAGCTCGGTCAGGTCCAGGATCTTGGCGCCGGTGCCGGCCTCGCCGCGCTCCACCGGCGCCAGCTTGGCCACCTCCTCGGTCTGGCCGGCCGCCACCTTGCGGTCCACCAGCTGCATGATCTGCTCGCTGAACTCGTCGCGGTAGTCCTCGGGGTTCCAGGCGGTGCTCATGTCGTCCACCAGCTGCCCGGCCATGCGCAGCTCGCGCTCGGACAGGCCGGCCTTCTTCGCGTCGGCGTCGGGCAGCGGCAGGTCTTCCCACGAGCGGATGTCCGCGCCCCAGCGCAGCAGGTTCAGCACCAGGCCGGGCCCGGCCGGCACCAGCGCGGCCAGGTGCTGCTTGGTCTGGATCACCACCCGCGCCACGCCGATGCGGCGGCTGCGCTGCAGCGTCTCGCGCAGCAGGGCGTACACCTTGGCGCCGCGGTTGATGGGGGCCACGTAGTAGGGACGCTCCAGGTAGACGAAGGGGATGCCGTCGGCCGGCACGAAGCTCTCGATCTCGATGGTCTGCGTGGTGCGCGGGTAGGCGTCGGCGATCTCCTTGTCGCTGAGCACCACGTACTGGCCGCTCTCGTACTGCACGCCGCGCACGATGTTCTCGCGCGTGATCTCCTTGCCGGTCTTCTTGTTGATGCGCTTGTAGCCCACCGGGTCCATGCTGCGCTTGTCCAGCCAGTCGAAGTCGACCCCGCTGTCGCGCGTGGCGGAATACAGCGCCACCGGGATGTGGACGAGGCCGAAGCTGATGGCGCCCTTCCAGAGGACGCGCGGGGCCGGGGCGGCGTGGGACGGCGGGGATGACGAGGCGGACTTCGAGGCCATGGCGAAGGCTCCTTCTTCGATCTCGACTGTAGGCAGGCGCGCCGGCCGGCGGTGTAGGCGCGCAGGAGGCGATGCCGTGGGCCCGGTCAGCCCAGCGTGCGCTCGCTGCGCGTGGCGAAGTAGAACCACTCGCTGCCCGGCAGCGCGCGGGCGTTGGGGAAGACGACGAAGCCGTCCCCCGGCGCCGCCAGCACGGTGCCGTCGTGACGCAGGCCGATCGGCTCGCCGGCGCGCACCGCGTCGAAGGTGGCCCAGTCGCGCACGAAGCGGTCGCCCTCGTGCAGGCGGTCGGTCACGCCGGCCAGGCGCAGCAGGCGCGGCGCCGGCGGCGGGCCCTCGGCGGCCAGTTCGGGCGGCAGCGGCGCCATGCCCAGCAGCGCCAGGGTGCGGCGGATGGCGCGCCAGGCCACCCCGGGGGCGGCCGGGTCGCGGTGCTGGCCGCATTCCAGCGTCACGCCGCAGCCGCCGCGGCTGCGGATGTACTCGTTGGTGCCGCAGCCGTAGCCCAGCGCCTCGGCGCCCGGTGCCGCGCCGCCGGCGCGCTGCGCCAGGCCGGCGGCGTAGATGTCCAGCCAGCCCTCGACCACGGCGGGGGTGCGCAGGTGCAGGGCCAGGCGGCCCTCCTGCGCGGCATGGGCGAAGGGCTCCAGCGGGCCGTCGTTGTCGCGCGGGCCGATCATGGCGAAGGCCTCGCCGCGGCTTTCGAAGGAATGCAGGTCCAGCAGCACCTCGTGCCGCGCGATCACCGGGCACAGCAGGTTGGCCAGGCGGTCCTCGTTGTCCACCGGCACGGTGCGCGGCATGAAGGAGCGGTTGAGGTTGCGCTCGCCCTCGCGCGCCAGGCGGCGGCGCGCCAGCGGGTTGGCGATCGGCACCAGCGTGAGCTGGCCGCGCTGCAGCGCGAGCGTGCCGGCGGCCAGTTCGTCCAGCACGCGCTCGATGCCGGCCGTGCCGCAGGTCTCGTCGCCGTGCACGCCGCCCATCACCAGCAGGCGCGGCCCCGGGCGCAGGGCCGCGAAGCCGTGGATGCGCAGGGTGTCGTCGGCGGGGGTGGCGGGCATGCGGGAATTATGAGCAGCCGCCGCCCCCGCGGGATCAGCGCATCGCGCCGTTGAGCAGCGCCCCCTCGAATTCCATGTCCTCGAAGTGGCTGCCGGTGAAATCGTTGTCTTCGCCGCGCAGGCGCCACGCCGCCAGCCTCGTGCCGGTGCAGTCCAGCCACCGGAGGCGGTGCCAATGCCCTTCGTGGAACACCGCGTCGTTCCACGTGCAGCGCAGGAACTGCGAATCGGCCAGCCGCGCCGCGCCGAAGGTGCATCGCTCGAAGCGGCAGTCGGTGAAGGCGCAGCCCTGCAGCGCCAGGCGGGCGAAATCGCAGCCGGTGAAGGTGCAGGCGACGAAGCGGCAGCCGGTCCACACCGCGTCGCGGAAGGTCGTGGCCGAGAAGCTGCTGCCCGAAAAGCCGCTGCTGGTGAAGGTGATCCGGTCGAGGTCGAGGCCCGCATAGGCGTTGGCGTCCGATTCGCCGGCGACGCCGGCGGGGGCGCCGCCGGTGCCCTTGCGCCAGAGATCGTGGTTGTGGATCAGTTCGAGGGCGCTCATGGAGATCAACTCCGAACGCTGCGGCCGAAGAGCGCTGCGACGCTGTCGCGCCACCCGGAACGCGCCTGCCCGCTGCCGGCCGTGGCCTGCAGGTCCACCGGCGCAGGCTGCGCGGCGGCCCTCGGCCCGCCAGAAGCATCCGGGAAGGCGAGGCTTCGATCCAGCCCCGCGGGCGGACTGCCCGGCTCGGGCAGCGCGCCTTCGTCGTTCTCCAGGAAGTACGGGTCGCTGAGCTTCCAGTCGGCCAGGACCTTGAGGTAGTTCCAGTACGCCACGTCGGTGTAGCTCTGGTTCAGCCCCACCGCCAGGTCCCAGGCCATCACGCCCCGCACGATGAATTCGTTGCTCGGCAGGCTGCTGTGGTCGGTGAGGTTGTGGGCAATGCCCACCAGCTTGCCGGCCGCCTCGTCGACGGTGCGGTACACGGGGTACTGCACACCGTAGTCGTCCACCGCCATGCGCACCACCTCGTAGGTGGGGGAGTAGACCTGCTTGTAGGCTGCGACGTCGCGGGCGTCGGCGCCGCTTCTTCGGGGCTTCAGATAGTCTTTGAATTGGTCGAAGTCCTTGAGCCTGCCGCTCCAGTCCTTGAACTCGGGCCAGGCCGGATCGCCATGTACGTCTCGGCTGTTCGCCAGCTTTTTCTTCAGCGATTCATCGCCGAACCAAGGGGCCGGCTCCGCATTGATCTGCACGAAGGATTCCAGCGAAGTCGGCGGCGTGTAGACGCCGTACACGGTCATCACCTTCTCTGTGCTGGGGAACCAGAAGTCGGTGCGCACCTGGCCGGTGTCCTTGCCCGTGTCGTCCTTGGTGATGCCGAAGGACTGGGCGCTCATGCCGTAGGCGTAGTCGCCTCGCCCCGCTTCGATGTTCTCCGCGAACATCCGCACCTTCAGGCTGGGCATGCCCAGCCTGCGCTGCTCGGCCGCCGTCAGCCCGCGCCAGCCGATGGAGCGCAGCACGCTGGCGCCCATCACGCGGTCGTGCGGATTGGCGTAGACGTACAGGTTGCCGTACTGCTGGCGGGTGGCATGTTCCCTGTGCGCCGGCCGGCACAGGCGCTGGTCGGCGATCTCGGATTCGGTGAACGCTTCGCCCGATTCGCCGGCCTCCTTCACGGCTTGCGCGACGGCCCGTAACGTGGTGAACCGTGCGTCCTGAGAAACGACGTATTCCTGGCCGAACTGCAGGGTCTCCAGCAGGCCGCCGGGAGGGTTGAGGCTGTACGGGCTGTTGCACACGAACAGGGCCTCGGGCGCGCGCACGCCTTGCTCCTTGAGCAGCAGCACGGCCAGCATCGCCACCATGGTCCCCTGGCTGTGGCTGACGATATTGACGGTTTCCTGCGGACTGTTCTTCCGGATCGTGGCGACCAGATAGGCCAGGCGCCGCGCGGCGTGCACGTAGTAGCTGCGCGGCGGGGCTTCGGTGAGGTAGCGGTCGGTGATGGGGTTGAGCTTCTGCGCGTCCAGCGTGAAGCCCTTGTCCTTGCGGAACATCTGCCACAGGCCCAGCGTGCCGTTCTGGAAAGGGCCGCCGCCCCAGCAGTCGTTCCCGTCCAAGCTCACGGGGTATTGGCGACGATGGGCCTCGTCTGTCGAGACCGGGTCGCGGTAGTCGTGGTGGCTGGGGCGCAGGTGGTCACCTTTGCGGGCTTTGAAGCCCCAGTAGAAGCGCAGCACCGGCGACTTGCTCAGGTTGGCGTTGGTGTTGCCCGCAGTCTGGACGAACTTGCGGAAGTCGGGACGGTTGCTATCGAGGGGGCGCTCGGATTTGTACTGGTAGCTGAATTTGAGTTCTTCCTCTTTCAGCGTAGTTCTCAACTCAACCGCACTGCCCCAACGATCCAGTCGGTCGTTGAGGCCTCGACACAGAAAATCCTCAGCTTCATTGAACCACTCGCCTTCGCTGTTGACGCCATGCACGAGGATGACGGTACAGGGCAACGGGTTGAGGTGTCGCATCACGGGCCGACCGTCGTGCTCGGGGCCGTCCTCAGCACAGCCGAAGTCATGCTCGAGGGTGGTGCCGCGGCACTTGAGGGGCACATCCTCGAGGCCGGCGATCTTAGGCTCGAAAGCCTTGAACGGCGAGCGGCTCACGGCTTGCCCTTCTGTTGTTGCTTGAACATCTCGCGTTCCTTCTTGACTGAAGGGCGCCAGGGGAGGTCCTTGCAGACGAAATAGTCCAGCTCGTTGCTGAACTTAGGCTTTTCGGCACGCACCAGCGCGAGGATCCGGGCAGTGACCTGGCGGTCCGGTTGTGCCGAGGGTTCATGCCGCGTCTCAATCGTCTTCTCAGTCGGATCGGCCGTGTACCAGTACACATAGTTATCGGAGAACGCGCCTCGCAATCGGTGGCCTTCTCCCCCCCCACCTACGTAGATATCACCGCCCATGACCAAGACGTCATCCTGTCCGTCGATAGGTTTGAAGACAAACGCCCCCCCTTGGTCGAAGGATACGTACAGCCCAAAGGAGTCGCGCACGACCACATAGGGTGACTCCACATGGAACAACCCACGCGGATTCTTGACCTTGTTGCCGCCGAATTCCGTACGAATGCCCAGCTTCTCGTCAACGTAATACAGCTCCCCCTGGCACCCGCCCACGTAGCCGCCCGTGGGATCGCTCTCGATGTAGCGGTGGTCGTCGAAGCGATAGACCGCCTGCCTGGGCGGGCGCGGCTGGCTGTCGATGACATCCTGGCTGATGGTGCCGCCACCGAACGGCCCCGCGGCGGCGAAGGCAGGTGCATCCGATGCGCAACCGCTGACCAGCGTGCAGGCGATGAGCAGCGCGGCGCCAAACGCAGCGCCAAAGAGCGATGTTCGATGGTTCATATGCAAGTCGAAGATGGAATTGACGTTCGGCGCGAGGAAGAATGGCTTCCTCAGCCAATGAGCCTTCGTTGGGGCCATGACAGCGGATCGAGGTGGTGCATCACGGGTCGTCGTCATGCCTGGGGCCGTCCTCGGCACAGCCGAAGTCATGCTCGAGGGTGGTGCCACGGCACTTGAGGGGCGCTTCCTCGAGGCTGGCGATCTTGGACTCAAAGGTCCTGAACAACGGACGGCTCATGGCTTGTCCTTCCGCTGCTGCCTGAGCATCTCACGTTCCCTCTTTACCGAAGGGCGCCAGGGGAGGTCTTTGCAGACGAAGTAGTCCGACTCATCGCTGAACTTGGGCTTTTCGGCACGCACTCGCACCAGAATATCCGTCTCGATCTTGCGGTCCGAGCCTTCAGACGTCTTGTGGCGGGTTTCGATCTTTCGCTCGGCTGCATTGACTGCATACCAGTCCGCATAGTTGCGCAAGAATGCGCCACGCAATCGATGGTCATCGCCGCCCCCTCCCACGTAAATGTCGCCTCCCATGACCAAGACGTCATCTCGCCCGTCGATGGGTTTGAACACAAACGTCCTCCCTTGGTCAAAGGATATGTAGACGGCGTTTTCGCTGCGAGTCACCACATGAGGCGACTCCACATGAAAGAGGCCGCTCGGATTTTTCTGGCTGTTGGTTCCCGTACGGGTGCGAATACCCAGCTTCTCATCGACGTAGTACAGCTCTCCCTGGCACCCGCCCACGTAGCCGCCCGTGGGGTCGCTCTCGATGTAGCGGTGGTCGTCGAAACGAAAGACCACCTGCCTGGGCGGACGCGGCTGGCTGTCGATGACCTCCTGGCTGATGGTGCCGCCACCGAACGGCCCCGCGGCAGCGAAGGCAGGTGCATCCGATGCGCAGCCGCCGACCAGCGTGCAGGCGATGAGCAGCGCGGCGCCAAACGCAGCGCCATAGGGCGATGTTCGATGGTTCATATGCAAGTCGAAGATGAATTGGCGTTCGGCGCGAGGGCGAATAGCTGCCTCAGCCATTGAGCCTTTGTTGAGGCCTGTATGACGGCGGGCCGAGGTGGCGCATCACGGATCGGCCGTCATGCCGAGGGGCGTCCTCGGCGCAGCCGAAGTCATGTTCGAGGGTGGTGCTGCGGAATTTGAGGGGCACTTCCTCAAGGCCGGCGATCTTGGGCTCGAAGGTCCGGAACAACGAACGGCTCATGGCTTGTCTTTCCGCTGCTGCTTGAGCATTTCGCGCTCCTTCTTGACCGAAGGCCGCCAGGGAAGGCGTTTGCAGTCAAAGTAGTCCAGTTCGTTGCTGAACTTGGGCTTTTCGGCACGCACCAGCGCGAGAATCCGGGCTGTGGCCTGGCGGTCTGGTTCTGCCGACGGCCTATGTCGCGTCTCGATCTTCTTCTCAGCCGGATCGGCTGTGTACCAGTACACATAGTTGTCGGAGAACGCGCCACGCAACCGGTGGTCGTCTCCCCCACCACCCACATAGATATCACCGCCCACAACCAAGACATCGTCCTGGCCGTTGACCGGCTTGAAAACAAACGTCCTCCCTTGGTCAAAGGATATGTAGACGGCGTTCTCGCTGCGAGTCGCCACATGGGGCGACTCCACATGAAAGAGGCCACGCGGATTTTTCTGGCTGTTGGTTCCCGTACGGGTGCGAATGCCCAATTTCTCGTCGACGTAGTACAGCTCCCCCAGACACCCGCCCACGTAGCCGCCCGTGGGATCGCTCTCGATGTAGCGATGGTCGTCGAAGCGATAGACCACCTGCCTGGGCGGGCGTGGCTGGCTGTCGATGACATCCTGGCTGATGGTGCCGCCACCGAAGGGCCCGGCGGCGGCGAAGGCAGGTGCATCCGATGCGCAACCGCCGACCAGCGTGCAGGCGATGAGTAGCGCGGCGCTAAGCGCAGTGCCAAGGGACGATATTCGATGGTTCATATGCAAGTCGAAGATGAATTGACGTTCGGCGCGAGGGCGAATGGCGGCCTCAGCCATTGAGCCTTCGTTGAGGCCTGTATGACGGCGGGCCGAGGTGGCGCATCACGGATCGGCCGTCATGCCCAGGTTCGTCCTCGGCGCAGCCGAAGTCATGCTTGAGGGTGATATCGCGGTACTTGAGGAGCGCCTCCTCGAGGCCGGCGATCTTGGGCTCGAAGGTCCTGAACAACGGACGGTTCATGGCTTGTCCTTCCGTTGCTGCTTGAGCATCTCGCGCTCCTTCTTCACCGAAGGGCGCCAGGGAAGGTCTTTGCAGACGAAGTAGTCCGAGTCATCGCTGAATTTGTTCTTGTACGCGCGAGCACGGTTCAGGACGGCAGCGTCTTCTTTTGGAGCCGACTCGGCGCTGGCGTGATATCGAGGTTCGATCTTTCGCTCGGCAGAATTGGCTGCATACCAGTGCACATAGTTGAGGGAGAACGCACCCCGCAACCGGTGGTCATCTCCTCCACCACCCACATAGATATCACTGCCTACGACCAAGACATCGCGCTGCCCGTTGACCGGCTCAAGGACAAACGTTCTTCCCTGGTCGAAGGACATGTAGAGCGCGTGTGAATCGCGCACGACCACATAGGGCGACTCCACATGGAAGAGGCCACTCGCATTGGTGACCTTGTTGCCGCCGAATTCCGTGCGAATGCCCAGCTTCTCGTCGACGTAGTACAGCTCCCCCTGGCACCCGCCCACGTAGCCACCCGTGGGGTCGCTCTCGATGTAGCGGTGGTCGTCGAAGCGATAGACCGCCTGCCTGGGCGGGCGCGGCTGGCTGTCGATGACATCCTGGCTGATGGTGCCGCCACCGAACGGCCCCGCGGCGGCGAAGGCAGGTGCATCCGATGCGCAGCCGCCGACCAGCGTGCAGGCGATGAGCAGCGCGGCGCTAGGCGCAGTGCCAAGGGACGATATTCGATGGTTCATATGCAAGTCGAAGATGAATTGACGTTCGGCGCGAGGGCGAATGGCTGCCTCAGCCATTGAGCCTTCGTTGGGGCCTGCATGACAGCGGATCGAGGTGGCGCATCACGGGTCGCCCGTCATGCCCGGGGCCGTTTTCGGCGCGGCCGAAGTCATGCTCGAAGGTGGTGCCGCGGTACTTGAGGGCCACCTCCTCGAGGCCGGTGATCTTGGGCTCAAAGCTCTTGAACAGGGGGCGGCTCATGGCTTGTCCTTCCCCTATTGCTTGAGCATCTCGCGCTCCTTCTTGACCGAAGGGCGCCAGGGAAGGTCTTTGCAGACGAAGTAGTCCGAGTCATCGCTGAATTTGTTCTTGTACGCTCGGGCACGGTTCAGGACGGCAGCGTCTTCTTTTGAATCCGACTCGGCGCTGGTGTGATATCGGGGTTCGATCTTTCGCTCGGCAGCATTGGCTGCATACCAGTGCACATAGTTGAGGGAGAACGCGCCTCGTGCCCATGGGCCGTCACCACCCCCTCCCACGTAAATATCGTCGCCCACCACCAAGACATCGCGCTGCCCGTTAACGGGCTTGAAGGCAAACGTCCTCCCCTGGTCAAAGGATATGTAGACGGCGTTCTCGCTGCGAGTCACCACATAGGGCGACTCCACATGAAAGAGGCCGCGCGGATTTTTCTGGCTGTTGGTTCCCGTACGGGTGCGAATGCCCAGTTTCTCGTCGACGTAGTACAGCTCCCCCTGACACCCGCCCACGTAGCCGCCCGTGGGATCGCTCTCGATGTAGCGATGGTCGTCGAAGCGATAGACCACCTGCCTGGGCGGGCGTGGCTGGCTGTCGATGACATCCTGGCTGATGGTGCCGCCACCCAACGGCCCCGCGGCGGCGAAGGCGGGCGCGTCGCCGGCACACGCGGTGAGCATGCCTGCAGCAAGGGAAGAGGCCAGGGCCAGCCCCGGCAGCGAAGCGCGGAAAGTTGTCGGGTTCATGCTCTTGGACTTGAATGACGCAAGGCGTGCGGGCGGCCTCATCCCTTTCGGCGAGACCAGCGGCGGACCGCGTGGTCGCGCATGACCTTGTCCGGATCGATCTGGCCGCCCTGGATGCCCGTCTTTTCCTGCTCGCCGCCCGGCCGAACGACGGCATGGCTGTCGGGGACGACGCTGTTCCCGAGCGCATCGATCACCTGGAGCTTCTGCTTCTTCTCGTTCAGCACGGCTTGCGCGAACTGCGGGGCAATCACCGGCCTGCTGTCGGGCCCGACCATCGAATGGCTGGCCGCATGCGCCCGCCAGATGCCATTGGTGCCGCTGACGATGCCCTGGGCGTTCCAGCGCGTGAAGCTGGTGCCCCCGTTGATCACCACCTCCTCCTTGGCCGTGATCGTGATCCGGTTGGCCTCCTGCCTGATCTCCAGCTTGGCCAGCACGTTGATGCCGTCCTTCAGCGCCTGGATATCGATGTCGGCCGCGGCGGCCACCAGTCGGATGCCCTCTTCGAGCGCCGCCACCCGCACTGCCTCCCCGGCGCTGACCAGCAGGCTCCCGCCCGCACCCACGCTGGTGTGCCCGCCGCTGGTGAGCGCGTTGTGCGCCTGGCTGGCGATGTGCGTGCTGCCTGCCGTGCTCGCCTCGATCCCCGCCGGGCTGGCCAGCACCAGATGCGGCGCCTCGAACTCGGGGAACCGCCCCAGATCCTTGTTGCCCTGGCCGCTTCCCCTGACCTCCTCGTTCTGCCGCTTCAGCGCCTTGGCCACCCGGTCCGAGTCGCCCGCCTCGTGGGCCCCGGCCTGCGTCGCCGCTTCGCCGAGACCCTCGTGCAGCTCCCGGGCGACCGTCAGCCGGGCGAGGCTCTCGCCCATGTCCGTCAGGTGCGCCGCTGCGTTGGGCCTGGCTTCCGTCGTGACCAGCAATCCTTTGGCCGCGCGGATGGCACCGTGGCCGTCGGTGCGCAGCTCGGCCCCCTGACCGCCCTGGTGCTTGCGCCCCTGGGTGCTGTCGATGCGCACGATGTGCCCCAGGTTGAGTTCGCTGGCCTGCTCGTCGCTGCTGAGCTGGGCCTGGATCTGCCCGGCGCTGTCGTCCAGGATCAGGTGGTTGCTGCGCCCCCCGGGGCTGTTGCCGCCCTCGCCCCGCAGCTCCCGGCTCCTCAGCCCCGTCAGGCTCTTCTGATCGGGCAACTCCCACGGCGGCATCTTCTCCGCGTTGTAGACCACCCCCGTGACCAGCGGATGGTCCGGGTTGCCGTCCAGGCACTGCACGATCACCTCCGAGCCGATGCGCGGCCAGGACACCAAGCCGTTCTCGCCCCCGGCCCAGCCGCTGGACACCCGGATGCGGCAGGTGCTGCGCTCCTCACGGTCCCAGTGGTAACGGATCAGGATGCGCCCGTACTCGTCCACGTCCAGCGCGCCCAGCTCGCCGTGCCCCACCACGGTGGCGGTCTGGGGGGCCAGGATGCGCAAGGGCTGGCTGTCGAAGCCCACCCCGGGCCGCCAGGGCACGAAGCGCCGGATGCTCTGGAAGGTGTTCCTGTATGCCGACTGGCCGCCCTCGATCAGGTAGTTGTTGCTGGCCTCGTGGCGCGCCTCCAGGATCAGGTACTGGCTGTCCTCGCCCCGGGCGCCTTCGCAGCTGAAATGCCCGGTGAGCTGGAACCAGTGCCCGGGCTGGACGCCATGGTGGTTGCTGGCGGCGTCCTGGCGCTGGGCCCTCGCGGCGATCTCGTCCGTGCGCAGGCGAACCAGGGCCTGTCCCGATGGGTCTTCCTTCCTGAAGCCGTAGGCGCCAGGGTAGCCGTGCGCTTCCAGGCTCGGGACTTGGCCCTGGCGGTTGAGGGTGGGGGCCTGCGCATGGCGGGGCCGGGCGCTCTTGAAGTCGAAGGCGCTGGCGGCGAAGGCCCCGCTGACGGCCTCGCGCACGGGCGAGAAGGCCTGGATGGCGTTCTCCTCCTGCGGGCCGCCCTGGGCCTGGAAGCGGATGAAGAAGCCGCGGTCTTCGCGTGCGTGGCTGTACTGGCCGTCGGTGGCCGGGCACTGGCTCGCGGTGTCGTCCATCAGCACGAGGCAGTGGCCGGCTTCGTCGTGCTCCCAGCGGTAGGCCCAGCCGCGCGCTTCCCACAGGCGGGTGAGGTAGTTGGCGCTGCTCTCGCCCTGGCCGGCACCCTGCACGCTCATGGTGAGCGTGGGGTCGTCGCCGCGCACGCGGGTCTGCCAGCGGGCGATGGCGCGGTGCTCCTGCAGGACGGCTTCGGTGATCTGCCGGACGTTCTTGCCCAGGAAGAGGCGGTTGGACTGTTGCAGGGTGAAGTACCACAGCCAGGGACGAAGGATGGCCCGGTAGCGGGCAATGCCGGCATCGGAGCCTTCGAGGGCGAACTCGCACACGTGTCCCGTGAACCAGCGCAGCGTGCCGTCGGGCCTGACCAGGGACACCGCCAGCAGCCGCCCCAGCAGGTCCTCAAGGGTCAAGTGGGCGCTGTCGGCCAGCAGGAGGACGGTGTATTCGAAGGGGCGCGAGAGGCTCTCGAGGGCGTCCAGGCGTTCGACGACGAGCTGGACGGGCGAGGTGCGGCCCCAGGAGTCCGTG
>Ga0222420_100164_pt1 | contig 101068 bp, 103 predicted proteins | sample 3A2ome_FD_182470 | JGI IMG/M metagenome (GOLD analysis project Ga0222420, IMG submission 182470) | Enriched microbial communities from leaf-cutter ant dump, University of Wisconsin, Madison, United States - 3A200A (version 2) | ecosystem: Environmental > Terrestrial > Nest > Insects nest > Nest...
CGCTGTCGCCGGTGAGGGTGAAGGGGCGCTGGCCCAGGTCCACCTGGTTGATGTGGTCGAACACGATCTGCGTCTTGAAGCGCTCGGCGTGCTCCAGGAAGCGCTGCATCAGGTCCGGCCCCTGGACGCCGTGCACGTCGGCCGGCCAGTTGTCCACCTCGGTGGTGGTCATGAGTTGGCCGCCCTGGGCCAGCCCGGTGATCAGGAGCGGCTGCAGGTTCGCGCGGGCCGCGTACACGGCCGCCGTGTAGCCGGCCGGGCCCGAGCCCAGGATGAGGACTCGAGCGTGCTGGGGAGAAGACATAAACTGTGACCCTAGGAGAAAGACGGCTGCACCGTGTACATTTTCACAGGCAGATATGGAAGTATCACGCCAAGTTCAAGCCGGGCGGTGCTGTCATTTTCTATTCGCGCGATTGCCTGGGGCCATGCGACCCGGCGGAAGGCGCCATAACAAATTGGGGGTTAGTGCATGTCGATGTTGTCCAATCTCGAACTGCTGCGGCGCGTGCCACTGTTCTCGGCGCTCACGCCTTCGCAGTCCGCCAGCATCGCCGACGCGATCATCAAGAAGCGCTTCAAGCGGGCCGAGATGATCGTCGAGCAGGGCAAGAAGTCCGACGCGCTCTACATCATCCTGACCGGCCGGGCGCGCGTGATGAGCGCCGACAGCCGCGGCCGCGAGGTGATCCTGGCGACGCTGCAGCCGGGCGACTACATCGGCGAGATGAGCCTGATCGACGACGAGCCGCACTCGGCCACGGTGCGCACCGAGGTGCAGACCGACGTGCTGATGCTCGGCCGCGAGGCCTTCTCGCGCTGCCTGCCCGAGAACTCCTCGATGTCCTACAACATCATGCGCGGCCTGGTGCAGCGCCTGCGCCATGCCGACCGCAAGATCGAGTCGCTGGCCCTGATGGACGTGTACGGCCGCGTGGCCCGCTCGCTGCTGGAATTCGCGCAGGACGACGGTGCCGGCAACCTGAAGATCCGCGAGAAGATCTCGCGCCAGGACCTGGCCAAGATGGTGGGCGCCTCGCGCGAGATGGTCAGCCGCGTCATGAAGGACCTGGAGGAGCGCGGCTTCGTCCAGACCCAGCCGGACGGTTCCGTGATCGTCAAGGAACGGCTGATGTCCATGGCCTGAGCCGTGCGGCCCGGGGCCTCGACCGCACCGTATTGCACGCCTCGGCCGGTCCCATGGACCGGCCGAGCTTCTTTCCGTTGTAGGCTTGCCGGTGGCCCGCGCTGCGAGCGGGCCGGCAGCTCTTGTTCATGACCTATTCGCTCCATACCCTCCATTCGCCGGTGGACGCCGAGGCGCCGCCGGCGCGCCTGCGGGCGATGCGCTTCGCGCACGAGATCTCGCTGATCGCCGGCATGGCGCTGCTGCTGTTCTGGCTGCTGGCGATGTTCAGCTACACGCCTTCGGACGCGGCCTGGTCCACCTCGGGCAGCGGCGGCGCCGTCAAGAACTGGGCCGGCCGCCTCGGCGCCTGGGTGGCCGATGCGAGCTACTACCTGGCCGGCTATTCGATCTGGTGGTGCTTCGCCGCCGGGGTGCGCGTCTGGCTGTCGTCGCTGGCCCACTGGCTGCGCGGCGGCGAGCCCGCGGCCGACGCCCCGCCGCGCGGGCGCTTCAACCGCAGCCGCCTGGCCTTCTGGTTCGGGCTGCTGCTGCTGCTGTCCGCCAGTGCGGTGCTCGAGTGGTCGCGCCTGTACCGGCTGGAGTTCCGCCTGCCGGGCCACGGGGGCGGCGTGCTCGGCTACTTCGTCGGGCCGCTGGGGGTGAAGTGGCTGGGCTTCACCGGCTCGGCACTGATGGCCATCGCGGCGGGCGTGATCGGCTCGGCGCTGGTGTTCCGCTTCTCGTGGTCGCATGTGGCCGAGCGCATCGGCTCGCGGCTGTATTCGCTGTTCGAGATGCGGCGCGAGAAGCGCGAGATCGCGCAGGACATCGCGCTGGGCAAGCAGGCGCGCCGCGAGCGGGAGGAAGTCGGCGGCCTGGAGCGTGATTTCGATGCGCTCGACGACGACGTCGCCCCGGCCGGCGAGGCCGCCGGGGAGGCCGCCGCCCAGCCCCGGCCGAAGCGCCGCGAGAAGGCGCCGCCGGTGCAGATCGAGCCGGCGCTGGCCGAGGTGCCCAAGAGCGACCGCGTGGTCAAGGAACGGCAGAAGCCCCTGTTCAAGGAACTGCCCGACAGCAAGCTGCCGCAGGTCGACCTGCTCGACGCCGCGCCCGGCCGCCAGGAGACGGTGTCGCCCGAGACACTGGAGATGACCTCGCGCCTGATCGAGAAGAAGCTCAAGGACTTCGGCGTCGAGGTGCGCGTGGTGCTGGCCTCGCCCGGCCCCGTCATCACCCGCTACGAGATCGAGCCGGCCACCGGCGTCAAGGGCTCGCAGATCGTCAACCTGGCCAAGGACCTGGCGCGTTCGCTGTCGCTGGTGTCGATCCGCGTGATCGAGACCATCCCCGGCAAGAACTACATGGCGCTGGAGCTGCCCAACGCCAAGCGCCAGATGATCAAGCTCAGCGAGATCCTGGGCTCGCAGGTCTACAACGAGGCCCGGTCGATGCTGACCATGGGCCTGGGCAAGGACATCGTCGGCAACCCCGTGGTGGCCGACCTGGCCAAGATGCCGCACGTGCTGGTGGCCGGCACCACCGGCTCGGGCAAGTCGGTGGGGATCAACGCGATGATCCTCTCGCTGCTCTACAAGGCCGAGGCGAACGACGTGCGCCTCCTGATGATCGACCCGAAGATGCTGGAGATGTCGGTCTACGAGGGCATCCCGCACCTGCTGGCGCCGGTGGTCACCGACATGCGGCAGGCGGCCCACGGCCTGAACTGGTGCGTCGCCGAGATGGAGCGCCGCTACAAGCTGATGAGCAAGCTGGGCGTGCGCAACCTGGCCGGCTACAACACCAAGATCGACGAGGCCAAGGCGCGCGAGGAGTTCATCTACAACCCCTTCAGCCTCACGCCCGAGGACCCGGAGCCGCTCAAGCGCGAGCCGCACATCGTGGTCGTCATCGACGAGCTGGCCGACCTGATGATGGTGGTCGGCAAGAAGATCGAGGAGCTGATCGCCCGCCTGGCGCAGAAGGCGCGCGCCGCCGGCATCCACCTGATCCTGGCGACCCAGCGGCCCAGCGTGGACGTGATCACCGGCCTGATCAAGGCCAACATCCCGACGCGCATCGCCTTCCAGGTCAGCAGCAAGATCGACTCGCGCACCATCCTCGACCAGATGGGCGCCGAGGCGCTGCTGGGCATGGGCGACATGCTCTACATGGCCAGCGGCACCGGCCTGCCGGTGCGCGTGCACGGCGCCTTCGTGTCCGACGACGAGGTGCATCGCGTGGTGGCCTACTTGAAGAGCCAGGGCGAGCCCGACTACATCGAGGGCGTGCTCGAGGGCGGCACGGTCGACGGCGAGGGCGATGTCTTCGGCGGCGGTGGCGGCGACGGCGGGGGCGAGAAGGACCCGATGTACGACCAGGCCGTCGAGGTGGTGCTGAAGAACCGCAAGGCCAGCATCTCGCTGGTGCAGCGCCACCTGAAGATCGGCTACAACCGCGCCGCGCGGCTGGTGGAGGACATGGAGACCGCCGGCCTGGTCAGCGCCATGACGGCCGACGGGAAGCGCGACATCCTGGTGCCGGCGCGGCCGGAGTAGGCCGCGTCCGTCGGACGCGGACGGCGGCCGGCGCGGCCCTGCGCCGATGGCGCCCGTGCCGCCGAGGCGTGACGATCGCTTGCACGGCTTTGCCTGCGCGACACCTGCCGCCGACAACTTTGCCGCGCGGCGCCGCTCCAATTGGCTCTCTCTCCCTTCCTCTCTCTCGCTGAAAGGTCAGACGCACCATGAACCGAATCCCCCGCCTGCTCGCCACGCTGGCCCTCGGCGCCGCGGCGGCCGCGGCCAGCGCCGGCGGCATGGACAGCCTGGAGGCCTTCGTGAAGAACGCGAAGTCCGGCCGCGCCGAGTTCACCCAGACCGTGACGCCACCGCCCAGGGACGGCCAGCCGCAGCGCGCCAAGACCTCCACCGGCAGCTTCGAGTTCCAGCGGCCCGGGCGCTTCCGCTTCGACTACCGCAAGCCCTTCGCCCAGACCATCGTGGCGGACGGCAAGACACTGTCCCTGTACGACGCCGACCTGAACCAGGTCACCCAGCGGGCGCAGGCGCAGGCGCTGGGCTCGACGCCCGCGTCGATCATCGCCGCGGCGGCCGACCTGCGTGCGCTGGAAGCGGATTTCAAGCTGGAGGAGCAGCCCGAGCGCGACGGCCTGCAGTGGGTCAAGGCCACGCCCCGATCGCGCGATGCGCAACTGCAGAGTGTGCAGATCGGCTTCCAGGGCGATGCGCTGGCCGCGCTGGACATCCTGGACGCCTTCGGCCAGCGCTCCGTGCTGCGCTTCGGCAAGGTCGAGGTCAACCCGGCCCTGCCGGCCGATGCCTTCCAGTTCAAGCCGCCGGCCGGTGCCGACGTGATCCGGCAATGAGCCGGCCTGGCGTGCTGCCGCTATAACCCGTCCATGCCCACTGCCGCGCCCGCCGCTCCGCACCAGCCCCTGCCCGAACGCCTGCGCCCCCGCACCCTGGGTGAGGTGGTGGGCCAGCAGCACTTGCTCGGGCCGGGCATGCCGCTGCGCATCGCCTTCGAGTCGGGCCAGCCGCACTCCTGCATCCTCTGGGGGCCGCCGGGCACCGGCAAGACGACCATCGCGCGGCTGATGGCCGACGCCTTCGATGCGCAGTTCATCCCCATCAGCGCGGTGCTGGGCGGCGTGAAGGACATCCGCGAGGCGGTGGAGCGCGCCACCCTGGCGCGCGACGGCCTGGCGCAGCAGCGCACCATCGTCTTCGTCGACGAGGTGCACCGCTTCAACAAGAGCCAGCAGGACGCCTTCCTGCCGCACGTCGAGTCGGGCCTGTTCACCTTCATCGGCGCCACCACGGAGAACCCGTCCTTCGAGGTCAACTCGGCGCTGCTCTCGCGGGCCGCCGTCTACGTGCTGCAGCCGCTGACGGACGACGACCTGCGCCGGATCGTCGCGCGCGCCCAGTCGATCGGCGCCGTGCCGGCGCTGGAGGACGCGGCGCTGGACCGCCTCATCGCCTACGCCGACGGCGACGCGCGCCGCCTGCTCAACACGCTGGAGACGCTGGCCGTGGCCGCCGGCGCCGAGCAGCGCGAGCGCATCGACGACGCCTGGCTGCTGCGCGTGCTGGGCGAGCGCATGCGCCGCTACGACAAGGGCGGCGAGCAGTTCTACGACACCATCAGCGCGCTGCACAAGTCGGTGCGCGGCAGCGACCCGGACGCCGCGCTGTACTGGTTCGTGCGCATGCTCGACGGCGGCGCCGACCCGCGCTACATGGCGCGCCGCCTGGTGCGCATGGCCAGCGAGGACATCGGCCTGGCCGACCCGCGCGCGCTGCGCATGGCGCTGGACGCGGCCGAGAGCTACGAGCGCCTGGGCACGCCCGAGGGCGAGCTGGCGCTGGCGCAGTGCGTCATCTACCTGGCCGTCGCGCCCAAGTCCAATGCGGCCTACACCGCCTTCAACGAGGCCAAGGCCTTCGTCAAGCAGGACGGCACCCGGCCCGTGCCGATGCACCTGCGCAACGCGCCCACCAGGCTGATGAAGCAGCTCGACTACGGCAAGGGCTACCGCTACGCGCACGACGAGGAGGGCGGCTTCGCCGCCGGCGAGAACTACCTGCCCGAAGGCATGGCGCCGCCCGGCTTCTACCGGCCGGTCGAGCGCGGGCTGGAAATCCGCATCGCCGACAAGTTGCGCGAACTGCGCCGCCTCAACGAAGAAACCGGCCGCTGATACGCGTTTGCGGCCATGCCGCAGCCGCATGCAGCCATGCGCAACAGGCTGGTGCGCCCACCGGGAAAACCCGTGTCCGGCATGCACCAGGACGGCCAGCCGGCGTATCTACAATCCCGCGCACCCGAACCCGCCCGTCACCCATGCTGGCGGGTTTTTTGCTAACCAGTCCTAGGCGCCGATCCGGTGCACGGATCGGCAACGAGCGCCTTCACAGGGTGCACAACAAAGGGATTTCTTCTATGGAAATATTGCTGCAGCAGATCATCAACGGTCTGGTCCTCGGCAGCATGTACGCCCTGATAGCCCTCGGCTACACCATGGTGTACGGCATCATCAACCTCATCAACTTCGCGCACGGCGAGGTCCTCATGGTCGGCGCGCTGACCAGCTGGACCATCATCGGCTGGATGCAGTCGTCCATGACCGGCATGCCCGGCTGGCTGATCCTGCTGATCGCGCTGGTGATCGCCTGCATCGTCGCCGGCACGCTGAACTTCGTGATCGAGAAGGTGGCCTACCGGCCGCTGCGCAACAGCCCCAAGCTGGCGCCGCTGATCACCGCCATCGGCATGTCGATCCTGCTGCAGACGCTGGCGATGATCATCTGGCGACCGACCAACAAGGCCTACCCGACGCTGCTGCCCAGCGACTCGATCCACGTCGCCGGCGCCAACATCTCGCCCACCCAGGTGATGATCCTGGTGGTCACCGCCATCTCGCTGACCGTGCTGATGTGGCTGGTCAACTACACCAAGCTCGGCCGCGCGATGCGCGCCACCGCCGAGAACCCGCGCGTGGCCGCGCTCATGGGCATCCGGCCCGACACGGTGATCTCCGCCACCTTCATCATCGGCGCCGTGCTGGCCGCCATCGCCGGCGTGATGTACGCCTCCAACTACGGCATCGCGCAACACGCGATGGGTTTCATCCCCGGCCTCAAGGCCTTCACCGCGGCGGTGTTCGGCGGCATCGGCAACCTGGCCGGCGCGGTGGTCGGCGGCATCCTGCTCGGCCTCATCGAGGCGATCGGCGCGGGCTACCTGAGCGACGTCACCGGCGGCGTGCTGGGCAGCCAGCACAGCGACATCTTCGCCTTCATCATCCTCATCCTGACGCTCACCGTGCGGCCCTCCGGCCTGCTGGGCGAACGGGTGGCCGACCGCGCCTGACGGGAGGAGTCCGAGCATGAACGCCAAGAAACTCGTCGTCTTCCTGGTCGCCGCGGTGGCGCTGCTGGCGCTGCCGCTGGTGCTGCAGGCGCAGGGCAACGCGTGGGTGCGCATCGTCGACATCGCGCTGCTGTACGTGCTGCTGGCCCTGGGCCTGAACATCGTGGTCGGCTACGCCGGCCTGCTGGACCTGGGCTACGTCGCCTTCTTCGCCATCGGCGCCTACCTGTTCGCGCTGCTGGGCTCGACCCAGCTGACGGACAACTTCGAGGCGCTGAAGGCGATGTTCCCCAACGGCTTCCACACCTCGCTGATCCTGGTGATACCGGCGGCGCTGGCGCTGGCGGCGCTGCTGGGCGCCCTGCTCGGCGCGCCCACGCTCAAGCTGCGCGGCGACTACCTGGCCATCGTGACGCTGGGCTTCGGGGAAATCATCCGCGTGTTCCTGAACACGCTGGACCACCCCTACAACATCACCAACGGCCCGAAGGGCATCACCGGCATCGACTCGGTCCGCATCTTCGGCCTCAACCTGGGCCGGCCGCTGAAGATCGGCGACTACACCATCTCCTCGGTGTCGCTGTACTACTACCTGTTCCTGGTGCTGGTGATCTTCACCGTCATCATCTCGTACCGCCTGCAGAACTCGCGCGTGGGCCGCGGCTGGATGGCCATCCGCGAGGACGAGATCGCCGCCAAGGCGATGGGCATCAACACCCGCAACATGAAGCTGCTGGCCTTCGGCATGGGCGCCAGCTTCGGCGGCGTCTCGGGTGCCATGTTCGCGGCCTTCCAGGGCTTCGTCTCGCCCGAGTCCTTCAGCCTGATGGAGTCGGTGATGATCGTCTCGATGGTGGTGCTGGGCGGCATCGGCCACCTGCCGGGCGTGATCCTCGGCGCGGTGCTGCTGGCGGCCCTGCCGGAAGTGCTGCGCTACGTGGCCGGCCCGCTGCAGTCGATGACCGACGGGCGGCTCGATGCCTCGATCCTGCGCCAGCTCTTCATCGCGCTGGCGATGATCCTGATCATGCTGACGCGCCCGCGCGGCCTGTGGCCTTCGCCGGAGCACGGCAAGTCGCTCAAGGGCCGCAAGGCGCCGGACCCGGTGCCGGGCTCCACCCAGGCCATCGAGCCCGGCGTGGACACGCCGGCCGACGAGATCGCCGGCGGCGCCAACCGCCCCATGTCGATCAACCCCTGACCGGATGGAGCACACGAACATGGCAGACACCATCCTCCACGTCAGCGGCATCTCCAAGCGCTTCGGCGGCCTCCAGGCCCTGTCGGACGTCGGCATCCGGATCGAGCGCGGCCAGGTCTACGGCCTGATCGGCCCCAACGGCGCCGGCAAGACCACCTTCTTCAACGTCATCACCGGCCTGTACACGCCCGACAGCGGCAGCTTCGAGCTGGCCGGCAAGCCCTACACCCCGACGGCCGTGCACGAGGTGGCCAAGGCCGGCATCGCGCGCACCTTCCAGAACATCCGCCTCTTCGCCGAGATGACGGCGCTGGAGAACGTGATGGTCGGGCGCCACGTGCGCACCCACTCGGGCGTGTTCGGCGCCATCTTCCGCGGGCCGAAGTTCAAGGCCGAGGAGAAGGCGATCGCCGACCGCGCCTACGAGCTGCTGGAATACGTGGGCGTGGCCAAGTACGCCGATTACAAGGCCCGCACGCTGAGCTACGGCGACCAGCGCCGCCTGGAGATCGCCCGGGCCCTGGCCACCGACCCGCAGCTCATCGCGCTGGACGAGCCGGCCGCCGGCATGAACGCCACCGAGAAGGTGCAGCTGCGCCAGCTGATCGACCAGATCCGCAAGGACAGCCGCACGGTGCTCATCATCGAGCACGACGTGAAGCTCATCATGGGCCTGTGCGACCGCGTGACGGTGCTCGACTACGGCAAGCAGATCGCCGAGGGCACGCCCGCCGAGGTGCAGAAGAACGAAAAGGTGATCGAGGCCTACCTCGGCACGGGAGCGCATTGAGATGGCAGCACAGACCCTTCTGAAAGTCAGCGGCCTGAAGGTTGCCTACGGCGGCATCCAGGCCGTCAAGGGCGTGGACTTCGAGGTCCGCGAGGGCGAGCTGGTCTCGCTGATCGGTTCCAACGGCGCTGGCAAGACCACCACCATGAAGGCCATCACCGGCACCCTGCCGCCGCTGGCCGGCGAGATCGAGTTCATGGGCAAGCCCACCAAGGGCCGCGGCGCCTGGGACCTGGTCAAGGAAGGCCTGGTGATGGTGCCCGAGGGCCGCGGCGTGTTCACCCGCATGACCATCACCGAGAACCTGCAGATCGGCGCCTACGTGCGCAACGACAAGGCCGGCATCGCGGCCGACATCGACAGGGTCTTCGGCATCTTCCCGCGCCTGAAGGAGCGCGCCACGCAGCTGGCCGGCACCATGTCGGGCGGCGAGCAGCAGATGCTGGCCATGGGCCGGGCGCTGATGGCGCGGCCCAAGGTGCTGCTGATGGACGAGCCGACCATGGGCCTGTCGCCCATCATGTGCGACAAGATCTTCGAGGTCGTGCAGGAGGTGCACCAGCAGGGCGTGACCATCCTGCTGGTGGAGCAGAACGCCAGCCGTGCGCTGCAGCTGGCCGACCGCGGCTACGTGATGGAGTCGGGGCTGATCTCCATGAGCGGCGACGCGAAGACCATGCTCAACGACCCGAAGGTGCGCGCGGCCTACCTGGGCGAGTGAGCGAGCGCCGGAGCGCTGCAAGGCAAAGGCCCGCATCGCGGGCCTTTGCTCTTGGCACAACGGATCGAGGTCAGTCGACCTTGGCGCCGGTGGCCTTCACCACCTGCTCGTACTTGGCCAGCTCGCTCTTCATGAAGGCGCCGAACTGCTCCGGCGTGGTGGGCACCGGCTCGGCGAAGAGGGCAGCGAAGCGGGACTTCGTCTCCGGCGCACCCAGTGCAGCCACGAAGGCCTGGTTCAGCTTGTCGAGGGTCGCCTTCGGCGTGCCGGCCGGCGCCACCAGGCCCCACCAGGTGTCGATGGAGAAGCCCTTGAGCGTGTCCGCCACCGGCGGCGTCTCGGGCAGGAAGGGGCTGCGCTGCAGCGTGGTGACGGCCAGCGCCTTGAGCTTGCCGGCCTTGATGTTCGGCGCCGCGGTGGCGAGGTTGTCGAAGTTGAAGTCCACCTGGCCCGACAGCAGCGCCAGCTGCGCCGGGTTGCCGCCGTTGTAGGGGATGTGCACGGCGAAGATGCCGGCCGCCTTCTTGAACATCTCGCCTGCCAGGTGGCCGGCGCTGCCGTTGCCGCCGCTGCCGTAGTTGAGCTTGCCGGGGTTCGCCTTGCCGTAGGCGATCAGGTCCTTCAGGCTGTTGATCTTCAGGCGCTGCGCGGTCTCGGCGTTCATCACCAGCACGTTGGGCACGCGGACCATCTGGGTGATGGGCGCGAAGTCCGTCGCCGCGTTGAAGGGCATCTTCGTGTAGAGCCACGGGTTGACGGCGTTCGTCGCGGTGGCGGCGATGCCGATGGTCAGGCCGTCCGGCGCCGCCTTGGCCACCATGTCGGCGCCGATGTTGCCGCCGGCGCCGGGCTTGTTGTCGATGATCACCGGGCCGCCCAGCGTGTCCTTGACGCGCTCGGCCAGCGCGCGCGCCGTCACGTCGATGGGGCCGCCGGCCGCGTAGGGCACGACGAGGCGGACGGTGTGCGAACCCTGTGCATGGGCCCAGGGCGTGGCGGCCAGCGTGGCGCCGGCGCCCAGCAGGAAGGAAAGAAGCAGTCTCTTGTTCATCCCGCCATTGTCGCCACGCGCTGCGGCCCGCACAGGCGGGCATCCCCGCAGTGGCGCGGCGCGGCGGGCGCCGCTACTGCTTCACCAGCTCCACGCGCCGGTTCTTCGCGCGACCGGCCTCGCTGTCGTTGGGCGCCACCGGCTCGGCCATGCCGGCACCGCGGGCGCTGAGGCGGCGCGGATCGACGCCCGCCTGCACCAGGGCCGCGACCACGGCGACACTGCGGCGCTGCGAGAGGTCCTTGTTGTGCGCCTCGCCGCCCTGGCCGTCGGTGTGGCCCACCACCTGCAGCTTGAGCTGCGGCTGGCTGCGCATCAGCTTGACCATCTCGTCCAGCGTCGGACGCGAGGCGGGCTTGACGACGGCCTGGTCGGTGTCGAAGAGGATGCCGTACAGCGCGACGCGGCCGCTGCCCTCCAGGCTCTTCGCCATGGCGCCGGCATCGACGAACACGATCTTGCCGGTGTCCATCGGCCGGCTCTCGACCACCCGCACGAAAGCGTAGTTGCCGACGTCGGGCTGGTGCTCGGCCAGGGCGATGCTGGCGTACACCGTGTCCTCCGGCGCCGCCCGGCGCGCCAGCAGGTAGCGGGCGCCCACGCCGAAGTAGTTGCGCACGTAGTCGCCGCGCTTGCCCAGGCGCGGCCATTCGGGTTCGTCGAAGGCGAGGGCGAAGTCGTAGGGCGTGGTGGTGGGCGCGGAGCCGGGCCGCGGCTGATAGCAGGAGCCGTCGCTGGTCGCGCAGGCAAACACCAGCTCGAAGCCCCGGGCCTTCAGGCTGGCCTCGTAGTTGCGCTGCACTTCCAGCAGCGAGCGGCCGGCGGGCAGCAGGTAGGCGTAGAGGCCCACCTTGCCCTCGACCTTCAGGCGCTCGGGCTGGCCGCCGCCCCAGTTCTGGAAGGGGCCCTGGATCAGCGCCGCCTCGTCGTAGGACGAGCCCTTGTAGCCTTCCAGCACGGCGCCTTCGTAGCGGCCGACCAGCGGATGGTCCTTCGCCGGCTCCGCCGCCTGCGCCGCCAGGGCGATCCAGGCCGGCAACAGGGCCAGGCAGGCCAGCGGCCGGCACCGGAGGAAGCGAAGGCCAGGGATGCGCATGGGCGGCTCCGTCGGGGAAAGCCGCAAGGTACGCACTGCCGCCCGGGCCGGCAATCGACCGCCGGCGCTATGTCCTTCGTGGGGCGGTGGAGGGTGGCCCGTTCAGGGCTGCGCCTTGTCCGCCTCGGTGGTGAAGGCGTCGGCGAAGAATTCCTCCTCGGGCAGGCCGGCCTCGGCCACGTAGTCGCGCCGGGCCGAGTCGACCACGACCGGCGCGCCACAGGCATAGACCTGGTGGCCCGAGAGGTCCGGGATGTCCTCGAGCACCGCGCGGTGGACGAAGCCGGTGCGGCCAGTCCAGTTGTCCTCGGGCGTGGCGTTGGACACGACGGGCACGTAGCGCAGCTGGGGCATCTCGGCCGTGCGCTCGCGCAGCCAGGCGTCCATGTAGAGGTCTTCCGGCCGGCGGCCGCCCCAGTACAGCACGGCGGGCCGGTCGATGGCCTTGAACTGCATGTGCTCGATCAGCGCCTTGATCGGCGCGAAGCCGGTGCCCGAGGCCAGCAGCACGATCGGCTTGGGCGAGTCCTCGCGCAGGAAGAAGCTGCCGTAGGGCCCTTCCACGCGCAGGATCTCCTTCTCCTTCATCGCGCCGAAGACGTGATCGGTGAACTTGCCGCCGGGCATGTGGCGGATGTGCAGCTCGATGCCGGTGCCCGGCTCACTCAGCGTGTGCGGCGCGTTGGCCATCGAGTAGCTGCGCCGCGCGCCGTCGCGCAGGATGAACTCGACGTACTGCCCGGCGTGGAACTGCAGCGGATCGCCGGCCGGCAGCTGCAGGCGCAGCAGCATCACGTCGTGCGACTGCCGGGTCAGCGCGTTCACCCGCACCGGCATCTTGCGGATCGGGAAGGCGCCGGCCTCGGTGACCTGGCGCGACTCGAGCACCACGTCGCTGGTCGGGTGCGAGCGGCAGGTGAGGACGAAGCCGGCCAGTTCCTCCTCGGCCGACAGGGCCTTGCTCTGGTGGCTGTCCATCGTCACCGTGCCGGAGAGCTTCTTGCACTTGCACGAGCCGCAGGCGCCGTCCTTGCAGCCGTAGGGCAGGCCGATGCCCTGGCGGATGCCGGCGGCGAGGATGGTTTCGTCGGGGTTGACGGTGAACTGGCGGCCGCTGGGCTCGACGAGGACGGAAAAGCCCGATCCGGCGGGGTCGGCAAGGCTCATGGGTATTCTTCGGCGTTCCTGGAACGCGTCTCTCTGTGCAGCAGGGAACCCTCGATTTTGCCTTCAAACACACAACCCCTCGGCGCCCTGCCTTCGCGCTTCCGCCGCGAGCGGCTGCTCGTCGTCGGCTGCGGCGACGTCGGCCAGCGCGTGCTGCGGCAGGTGGCCGGCCGCATGCGCGTGCTGGCGCTGACTTCCTCCCCGGCCCGCGTGGCGGCCCTGCGCGCCGGGGGCGCGCAGCCGCTGGTGGGCGACCTCGACCGGCCCGCCACCCTGCGCCGCCTGGCCGGCCTGGGCAGCCGCGTGCTGCACCTGGCGCCGCCGCCGCGCGAAGGCGAGGGCGATCCGCGCACCGCGGCCCTGGTCGCGGCGCTGCGCCGGCGCTCGCCGCCCGGCGCGCTGGTCTATGGCTCCACCAGCGGCGTCTACGGCGACTGCGGCGGCGCCCGGGTGGACGAGACGCGCCCCGTGCGCCCCGCCACCCCGCGTGCCCGGCGGCGCGTGGCAGCCGAGCAGGCCGTGCGCTGGCTGGGCCGGACGGCCGGCGTGCGCGCGAGCATCCTGCGCATCCCCGGCATCTATGCGCCGGACCGCGAAGGCGGCACGCCGCGCGAACGCCTGCTGCGCGGCACGCCGGCGCTGCGCGCCGAGGACGACGTCCACACCAGCCACATCCATGCCGACGACCTGGCGCGCGCCTGCATCGCGGCGCTGTTCCGGGGCCGGCCGCAGCGCGTGGTGAACGCCAGCGACGACACCGAGCTGAAGATAGGCGACTACTTCGACCTGGCGGCCGACCTGTACGGGCTGCCGCGGCCGCCGCGCATCGCGCGGGACGAGGCGCAGGGCCGCCTGGCGCCGTCGCTGCTCGGCTTCATGGGCGAATCGCGGCGCCTGGTCAATCGGCGCCTCAAGCGCGAACTGCGCGTGGCGTTGCGTCATCCCACCGTCCATGCCGGGCTGCAGGACGGGCGGGCCGCCTGAACCGCCGTGCGGGCCGGTACCATGGGCGAGGGCCGACCGCCCTGTTGATCGACGAGGATTCCACATGGTGTTGAAAGTGCTTTCCGCGATCGGCCGCAAGTCGGCCTACGAGCGGCGCTTCTTCCACGAGAACAAGGATGACAACCTGTTCCTGGGCGATTTCGGCAGCTTCGAGGAGGCCCGCGCGCGCATCCCGGCGCAGCTGGCGGCCGGCTACGACAACGCCGAGAGCGCCAAGACCCTCTACAGCCACCAGATCTACAACTGGGACTATCCGGCCCTGTTCTGGGTCGGCCAGGCGATCGCCGGCGGCGCCACGCGGGTGTTCGACCTGGGCGGCCACGTGGGCATCAAGTACTACGCGTTCCGCCGCGTCCTGGACATGCCGGCCGCCCTGGAGTGGCAGGTCTGCGACGTCCCTGGCGTGGTGCAGACGGGCCGCGAGCTGGCCCGGGAGCGCGGCGCCGAGGGACAGCTGAAGTTCGGCACCGACTTCACCGCCGCCTCGGGCTTCGACGTGCTGATGCTCTCGGGTTCGCTGCAGTACCTGCCGTTGACCATGGGCGAACTGCTGGCGCAGCTGCCGGTCAAGCCGCGGCGCATCGTGCTCAACATCACCGCGATGCACGAGGACCGCACCGTCTACACCCTCAACAGCCTCGGCTTCGGCGTGTGCCCCTACCGCATCCAGCACCACGAGGAGATCCAGCAGGGCATCGTCGACGCCGGCTACCGGCGCCGTGACGGCTGGCGCAACGAGGGCAAGCCGATCGAGATTCCCTTCGTCGAGGGTGGCGACCGCGCCTACTACGGCGGCGGCTGCTTCGACCTGGTGCAGGGGCGCTGAGCGGCCACCAGGAGCCCGAAACGGAAAAGCCCGCGGCAAGGCGGGCTGGACATCTGGTGCCGGAGGCCGGAATCGAACCGGCACGCCTTGCGGCGGGGGATTTTGAGTCCCCTGCGTCTACCAATTTCACCACTCCGGCAGGGTCGGTCAGGACGACTGAAAATTATGGCACAGTGACCCTGGCTTCCCCACCCGCTCCCATGACCTATCCCACCATCGAAGACGCCATCGGCAGGACGCCGCTGGTGGCCCTGCAGCGCATCGACGCGCAGGCCAACGCGCAGCGCGGCAACGTGATCCTGGCCAAGCTCGAGGGCAACAACCCGGCCGGCTCCGTCAAGGACCGGCCGGCGCTGTCGATGATCAAGCGCGCCGAGGAGCGCGGCGAGATCAAACCGGGCGACACGCTGATCGAGGCCACCTCGGGCAACACCGGCATCGCCCTGGCGATGGCGGCCGCCGTGCGCGGCTACCGCATGGTGCTGATCATGCCGGAGGACCTCTCGGTCGAGCGTGCGCAGACCATGAAGGCCTTCGGCGCCGAGCTGATCCTCACGCCCAAAAGCGGCGGCATGGAGTACGCCCGCGACCTGGCCGACCAGATGGTGGTGCAGGGCAAGGGCCGCGTGCTCGACCAGTTCGCCAACCCCGACAACCCCCGCATCCACTACGAGACCACCGGCCCCGAGCTCTGGGAGCAGACCGGCGGGCGCATCACCCACTTCGTCAGCGCGATGGGCACCACCGGCACCATCACCGGCGTGTCGCGCTTCCTCAAGGAAAAGAACCCCGAGGTACGCATCGTCGGCGCGCAGCCGGAGGAGGGCTCGCGCATCCCCGGCATCCGCAAGTGGCCCGAGGAGTACCTGCCCAAGATCTACGACCCGAAGGCGGTCGACGAGATGATCTACGTGAAGCAGGACGATGCCGAGGAGATGGCGCGCCGGCTCGCCCGCGAGGAAGGCATCTTCGGCGGCATCTCCGCCGCCGGCGCGCTGTGGGTGGCGCTGCAGGTGGCGAAGACCGTGGAGAACGCCACCATCGTGTTCGTGGTCTGCGACCGGGGCGACCGCTACCTGTCGACCGGCGTGTTCCCGGCCTGACGTGACCCATCTCCGGGCTTTGCGGACCCTGGCCTGCCCTGAGCCTGCCGCGGGGCGGTGCGGATGCGCTCGCAGGGCCGGCGCTGCGGCCCATCCATCAGGAGCTGCGGCGCACGGGCCACGCCTGGCCGCGCCCTGAGCAACGACGAGACAACGACCACCATGCAATTCCCCAAGTTCTGCCAGGCCTGCGCCACGCCGCTCGAGTGGATCGAGATGATGGAGGACGGCGGCCCCAAGTCGCGGCTGCGCTGCCCGGCCTGCGGCTTCACCCACTGGAACAACCCGACGCCGGTGCTGGCCGCCATCGTCGAGTACCGCGGCCAGGTGCTGCTGGCGCGCAACGCCGCCTGGCCGGCCAGGATGTTCGCGCTCATCACCGGCTTCATGGAGGCCGGCGAGACGCCGCAGGAGGGCATCGCCCGCGAGGTGAAGGAAGAGACCAACCTCGACGTGAGCGAGGTGAACATCGTCGGCGCCTACGACTTCCAGCGCATGAATCAGGTCATCATCGCCTACCACGTGGTGGCCGATGGCGAGGTGAAGCTCTCGCCCGAGCTGGTCGACTGGCGCCTGTACGACCTGCCCGACCTGAAGTGCTGGCCGGCCGGCACCGGCTATGCGCTGGCCGACTGGCTGCGCTCGCGCGGGCACGAGCCGGTGTTCTTCACGGCGGAAGAGAACGAGGAGCGCCGGCGCGGGCTGGACCAGCCGCCGCCGGCGCAGCCGCCGGGAGACGCCCGATGACCGGCCTGCCCATCGCCCGCGAGATCGACACCCGCGGCCTGAACTGCCCGCTGCCCATCCTCAAGGCCAAGAAGGCGCTCAACGACATGCAGAGCGGCGAGCTGCTCAAGGTGGTGGCGACGGACCCGGGCTCGCTGCGCGACTTCCAGGCCTTCGCGCGGCAGACCGGCAACGAGCTGGTGGACCAGCAGACCGTCGGCGCCGAATTCGTCCACGTGCTCAGGCGGCGCTGATGGCGCAACGGCCCGCGCCTGCCGGACGCCTGCGCCTGATGGCGGCCGCCATGCTGGCCGTGCTGGCGGGCCTGGGCGCGGGATGCTCCGGGGCGCAATCGTCCGCCGCGCCGGCTTCGGCCGTGCCGATGGCGGTGCTGGGCGACTCCAACAGCCACTCGTACCAGGATGCCGTGTCCTTTCCGCCTGGTTCGGGCCAGCGCGGCGGGGCCTTCCATGCCCGCACCTTCCAGTGGACCGAGGTGCTGGCGCGGCTGCGCGCGGATGCCGTCGATCCCGGGCCCTGGGAGACGGATGGCCAGCGCCGGATGATCGCGCGGGCCGGCCAGGCGCTGGGGCTGGCCGGCGCGCGCGCGCCGCGCAAGCAGGACTACCGCTACAACCTGGCGTATTCCGGCGCCCCCTGCACGTCGCTCACGCAGGGCGCGTCCAGGCAGGTGCAGCCGCTCCTGCACCTCATGGCGCAGGAGCCGGAGCGCTGGCGCCGCGGCGTGGTGGTCATCCGGATCGGCATGGTGCAGATGGCCTCGCCGGACTTCCTCGACGGCCTGGCGCTCGACCCGCGCGCACCGGCGGAGCAGGGCGTCATGAACGGCTGCCTTGCCGAGGTCGAGCGGGCCGTGGGCTTGATCCGAGCGGCACATGCGCGCACGCACATCGTGCTGGTGGGCATCTTCGACGACAGCGACGCCCCGGTGAACTTCGACCGCTGGCGATCGCGCGCGGCGCTGGACAACATCGCCCGCGGGCTCGACCGCTACGACGCCGGCCTGCGCGAACTGGCGGCGCGCACGCCGTATGCCAGCTTCTTCGACGACCGGGCCTGGTTCCGCGCGCTGTGGGGTGCGCGCGATGCCGGCGGCGTCCCGGCATACCGCAGCGTCGACGTCGGCCCGCTGCGCGTGACGAACACGATGGGCGACGAGCCTCACCATGCCGTGCTCGCTGACGACCACTGGGGCCTGGCCGCCAACGCGCTGTGGGCGCAGGCGATGAGCCGGCACCTGGCCAGCGTGGGCCTGCCGGTGAAGCCGATCGACGACGGCGAGGTGCGGCGCTTCGTCGAGGCGCAGCTGCCGGCCGCCGCGCCGGGGCGCTGACCGGCCCGGCGCGCGCTCACACGCCCGCCTGCTGGTGGCGGAATTCCTGCGTGCGGCCGCCATAGCCGTAGGCCGCCGCGCGCGCGTCGATGAGGTGCACGTAGCTCACCTCGTGCAGGTCCGGTCGCAGCCGGGCCATGGCATCGTGCACGGCCGCCAGGTAGCGGGCCTTCTCGGCCTTGGTGTTGGTCTCGTCGGTGATGCTGATGTCCAGGTGGAAGGCGCTGGCGCCCTGCTCGGCAAGCGAGCGCCCGCCGATGAACCACTGCGTGGCAGGGATGAACTGCACCGTGGTGGCGATCACCCCGGGCTGCTTGCCGAGCAGGCGCTGCGTGAGTTCGCCCACGGCTTCCACCGCGTGGCGGGCGTGGGCGGCGTCGGGTTCGCCGGAGAGATGGATGACGATGTGCGGCATGGCGGGCTCCTTCGGTGGACGGGGAATGGAAGGCATTCTGGGCGCCTCTATTTCATCGGAAAAGCGGGATTAGATAATGTGATCCATCGAAAAAACAGGAGGATCGCGCCATGCAGGACTTCGACATCGCGCAACTGCGCACCTTCGTCGCGGTGGCGGATGCCGGTAGCCTCACCGCCGCCGCGCCGCGGGTGTTCCTCTCGCAGTCGGCCGTCAGCGAGCAACTGCGCAAGCTGGAGGAGCGCGCCGGCCACCCGCTGCTGGTGCGCGGCAAGTCCGGCGCGGTGCCGACGCCGGCCGGCGAGCGGCTGCTGGCCCACGCGCGCCGCCTGCTGGCGCTGAGCGAGGCGGCCTGGCGCGACCTGCGCGGCGTCGCGCTGGCCGGCACGCTGCGCCTGGGCCTGACCGACTACTTCCGCACGGCGGAGATGGCGGCGCTGCTGGCACGGCTGGGCGCGCAGCACCCGCAGGTGCGGCTGTGCGTCACGGTGCGCAAGAGCGACGAGGTGGAGGCCGGCCATGCGCGCGGTGAGTTCGACCTGGCCATCACCATGCGCATCGCGGACGGCCCGGTCCGGAAGGCAGCCGGCGAGGCACTGCGGCGCGAGCCGCTGCGCTGGGCCGCCGCGCCCGGCATGCGGCACGCGCGGGGCGATCCGCTGCGCCTCGTCGCACTGCCCGACACCTGCTCGGTCCACCGCTTCGTCGTCGGGCTGCTGGCGCGGCGCAAGGTGCCGCACGCGGTGGTGCACGTGGCCTCGGGCGTGGCCGGGCTGCATTCCGCCCTGGCCGCGGGGCTGGGCATCGGCTGCCTCAACGAATCGGCCTTGCCGGCCTCGGGTGCGGTGCCACTGCCGGCGCCGCACGGTCTGCCGGCGCTGCCGCAGGTGGTCTTCCGCCTGCTGCCGCCACGTGCAGGCGAGGCGGCCTTCGTCGCGCAGGCGCGCGAGGTGGTGAGAGCCGCCTTCGCCTGAACGCGGCGCGGCTCAGGCCGCCGGCGGCTCCGGCCAGGCCGGCTGGGGCCCGCGGATCTGCTCGAAGGCCCGCGCCACCTTCAGCACGCCCAGGTCGTCGAAGCGCGCGCCGGCGATCTGCAGGCCGATGGGGAGGCCGCCCTTCGACCAGCCGCAATTGACGGAGGCGGCCGGCTGCTCCGACATGTTGTAGGGCACGGTGAAGCCGATGTGCTCCAGCGGCCGGAGCGGGTCGTTGGTGGGCGAGGGGTCCTCGGCCGCGGCGGGCATGTTGGGCGAGACGGGCGAGATCACGCAGTCGAAGGGTGCGCAGGCTGCCACCGTCGCCACGCGGGTGGCGTGGAACTGGCTCACGGCGCGGTACATCGCCTCGCCCGAGAAGCCCGCCGCGCTCTCGGCCCACTGGCCGATGTAGGGCAGCACCTTGGCGCGCTGCTCGGCCGGCAGCGCCTGCAGGTCGACCCGGGAGCGCATGCGCCAGAAGTGGTCCATGCCGTCGAGCATGGCCTGCGTCATGAAGGGCTGCATCAGCGTCACGTGCGCGCCGGCGCGCTCGAACAGGCGCGCCGCCTCTTCCACCGCGGCGCGGATCTCGACGTCCAGCGGCAGGCCGCAGCCGGCCTCCAGCAGCAGTCCGACGCGCAGGCCCTTCAGGTGCTCCGGGCCGACGTCGAAGGCGGCCCAGTCGATGTCCTGCGCGGGCAGGCTCATGCTGTCGCGCGCGTCGGGGCGGGCCAGGGCCTGCATCATCAGCGCGGCGTCTTCCACGCTGCGCGTCATCGGGCCGGCGGCGCGGCCGGTGTAGGGCGGGTCGATCGGGATGCGGCCCAGGCTGGGCTTGAGCGTGAAGATGCCGCACCACGAGGCCGGCAGCCGCAGCGAGCCGCCGATGTCGGTGCCCACGTGCAGCGGCCCGTAGCCGGCGGCCGCCGCCGCGCCCGCGCCGGCGCTGGAGCCGCCGGGCGTGCGCGTCAGGTCCCAGGGGTTGCGTGCCAGGCGGTGGAAGCTCGACAGCCCCGAGGACAGCATGCCGTAGTCGGGCATGGTGGTCTTGCTGACCACCACCAGGCCGGCTTCCTTCAGCCGGGCCGCGGGCGGCGCGTCCTGCGCCGCGGGGCGCAGCTCGACGGCGGCGGTGCCAGCGGGCATCGGGTCGCCGGCGGTGGCGATGTTCTCCTTGAGCGTGCCGGGCACGCCGTCGAGCGGGCCGAGCGGCTCGCCGCGCCGCCAGCGCGCCTCGCTCGCGCGGGCCTGCGCCAGCGCGGCCTCGGGGCGGTAGAGGTAGGTGGCCTGCAGCCGGGGCTCCCAGCGCTCGATGCGGTCGATCACGGCCTGCGTCGCCTCCACGGGCGAGAGCGTGCCCTGGCGGTACGCGCGGGAGAGTTCGGCTGCGCTCCAGTCGTGCAGCGGGCGCGGGGAGTCGGTGGTCATGGGGGTTCGCTGGAAAGGAAAAGCCGCGCCGGGCATCGGCCGGGCGCGGCGGAAGGCGGGGCTCAGCGCGCAGGCGCCCTCATGCCCACGAGAGCGACGAGAGGTCGTTGCAGGAGATCGGCATGTCCTTCCAAAGGCCCCGCACGTTCTTCCTGGCGATGGTCGGGAACTGCGGCTGGAAGAGGAAGCCGTTGGCGGCGTCCTGGGCCAGGAGCTTCTGCACCTCGCCCAGCAGCTTGTTGCGCTCGGCCTCGTTGCCGGTGCTCTTGAGCTTGTTGTAGAGCTCGTTGAAGGCCTTGCTCTGGTAGCCCCAGTAGTACTCGGGGCGCGTGTAGTTCACCAGGTCGAAGGGCTCCACGTGCGAGACGATGCTCAGGTCGTAGTTGTAGGGGCTGCCGTAGGTGCTGGACAGCCACTGGGCCCACTCCACGTTCTGGATCTTGACGTTGATGCCCACCTTGGCGAGCTGCGCCGCGATCACTTCGCCGCCCTGGCGCGCGTAGGGCGGCGGGGGCAGCGTCATGGTCAGCTCCAGCGGCAGCTTGACGCCGGCCTCGGCCAGCAGCTTCTTGGCCTTCTCGGGGTCGTAGGGATTGATGCCGGTGGTGTCGATGTAGCCGGGCGCGCCGGGCGTGTAGTGGCTGCCGATGGGCACGCCCATGCCGTCGGCCGCGCCTTCGACGACGGCCTTGCGGTCGATGGCGGCCAGGATGGCGCGGCGCACGCGCACGTCGTCCAGCGGCTTCCGGCGCTCGTTGATCGACAGGATGGTCTTGGCGCGCGTGCCGCCCAGCGTGACCTGGAACTGCGGGTTGTTCCTGAACTGCGGCACGATGCGCGTCTGGCAGCGCGGGAAGGCGTCCACGTCGCCGGCCATCAGGGCGGCGGCCGAGGCGGCGGCGTCGGAGATGAAGCGGAACGTGACCTTCTGCAGCTTGGGCTTCTGCACGCCCACGTAGTTGGGGCGCAGGCTCAGCGTGATGGACGAGCCCTTGGCGAAGTTGTCGAGCTTGTAGGGGCCGGTGCCCACCGGCTGGCTGGCGTTGGTGTCGGCGCTCTTGGGCTCGACGATGACGGCGGTGGCCTGGCCCAGCAGGAACAGCAGGTCGGGGTCGATCTCCTTGTTGATGAGCACGACGGTGTGCTCGTCCACCACCTGCACGCTCAGCGCCGCGAAGGTGCGCTTGTCCTTGCTGGTGCTCTTGTCGCTGCCGGCGCGCTCATAGGCGTACTTGACGGTCTGGGCGTTGAAGGGCTCGCCGTTGCTGAAGCTCACGCCCTTGCGCAGCTTGAAGGTGTAGGTTTTGAGGTCGGGCGAGACCTCCCAGCTTTCGGCCAGCAGGGGCGTGATGCTGCCGTCGCTGTTGATCTTGGTGAGCGTCTCGTAGATGTTGTAGAGCGTCACCTCGCCCACGGCCGAGGCGGCATTGCCGGTCGGGTCCAGGCCCGGCGGCTCGAGCTGCATGGCCAGCACCATGGCGGTCTTGCCGCGCCCCTGGGCGAGGGCCCAGTGGGGCAGCGTGGCGGCCAGGCCGGTGGAGGCGATGACGTGACGGCGGTTCAGCATGGTCGAAGGCTCCTGCGACGGAAACAATTGGAAAGGATCGCGTTATAGCGCGTCGGCGGGCGAGGCGTTGCCGCGCTGCGCGAGCGGCTCCGCCCGCGGCACCGCCGACAGCAGCGCCCGGGTGTAGGGGTGCTCGGCCTGCGCGAAGAGCTGTTGCGGCTCGCCGCGCTCGACGATCCGGCCCTTGAACACCACGCACACCTCGTCGCACAGGTGGTTCACCACGGCCAGGTCGTGGCTGATCAGCAGGTAGCTGATGCCGTACTGCTGCTGCAGGTCCTGCATCAGGTTGAGCACCTGGGCCTGCACCGAGACGTCGAGCGCGCTCACCGGCTCGTCGGCCACGATCAGCCGCGGCCGCGTGATCAGGGCGCGGGCGATGGCGATGCGCTGGCGCTGGCCGCCGGAGAACTCGTGCGGGTACTTGGCCAGGTCGGTGGCGCGCAGGCCCACCGCCACCAGCGACTCGGCGGCGCGCTCGCGCTGCTCGGCGCGGGAGGCGTCGGCCAGCGCCTCCAGCGGCTCGGCGACGATGCGCTCCACCGTGCGGCGCGGGTCGAGCGAGCCGTAGGGGTCCTGGAAGACCATCTGGAAGTCGCGCCGGGCCGCGCGCAGCTCGGTCCGCGACAGGCGGTGCAGGTCGCGCCCGAGCAGCCGGACGCTGCCGCTGGTGGGGGTGTCCAGCGCCATCACCATGCGTGCGATGGTGGACTTGCCCGAGCCGGACTCGCCCACGATGCCCACGCTGCGGCCCGCCGCCACGGTGAAGCTCACGCCGTTGACCGCCTGCACCACCGGCGCCGGCGCGAACAGCTTCTCGCGCGGCAGGGCGTAGTGCCGGACCAGGTCCGTGACTTCGAGCAGGGGCGGCGTGGTCATGCGGCCACCTCGCGTTCGGCGGCGATCTCGTCCAGGCGCAGGCAGCGCACGGCGTGATCGTGCGGCAGTTGCACCGGCGCCGGCCGCGTGCCGCGGCAGGCGTCGACGGTGTAGCGGCAGCGGCCAGCGAAGGGGCAGCCCGGCGGCAGGTCGACCAGCTCGGGCACGCTGCCGGGGATCGTCGCCAGCCGCTGGCCGCGCGGCGCCCCAAGGGCCGGGCGGGCGGCGAACAGGCCCTGCGTGTAGGGGTGCGCGCGCTCGGCGAACACGGCGTCCGTGGGCCCGCTCTCCACGATGCTGCCGCCGTACATCACCAGCATGCGGCGCACGCTGCTGGCGATCACGCCCAGGTCGTGCGATATCAGGATGAGCGCCATGCCGCGCTCGGCCACCAGCGACTGGATGAGGTCGAGGATCTGCTTCTGGATCGTCACGTCCAGCGCCGTGGTCGGCTCGTCGGCGATCAGCAGGTCGGGCCCGCAGGCCAGCGCCATGGCGATGCCGATGCGCTGGCGCTGGCCGCCGGAGAACTGGTGCGGGTAGGCGTCCAGCCGCGTGGCCGCGTCGGGGATGCCGACGCGTTCGAGCAGCGCCAGCGCCTCCTTGCGCGCCTCGGCCTTCGAGAGGCCGCGGTGGATGCGCAGCGGCTCGCCCACCTGGCGCGCGATGGTGTGCACGGGGTTCAGTGCCGTCATCGGCTCCTGGAAGATCATGCCGATGCGGTTGCCGCGGATGCCGCACATCGCCTTTTCCGGCAGGCCCACCAGTTCCTGGCCGTCGAAGCGGATGCTGCCCGTCACCTGTGCGCTGCCGGGCAGCAGGCCCATGAGCGACATCACGGTGATCGACTTGCCGCAGCCCGATTCGCCCACGATGCCCAGCGTCTCGCCGCGCTCGAGCGAGAAGGAGATGCCGCGCACCGCCTCGGCCGGGCCGCGCGGGGTCGTGAGGCCGATGTGCAGGTCGTTGACTTCGAGGAGTGCCATCTATCGAGCCCTCGCCAGCCGCGGGTCGAGCAGGTCCCGCAATCCGTCGCCCAGCAGGTTCAGCCCCAGCACCGCCAGCGCGATCGCCATGCCGGGCCACACCGCCAGCAGCGGCTGCTGGAACATCAGCGTCTGCGCCTCGCTGAGCATGCGGCCCCACGAGGGCTGCGGCGGCTGCGTGCCCAGGCCCAGGTAGGACAGGGCGGCCTCGGCCAGGATGGCGATGGCGAAGCGGATGGTGCTCTGCACGATCAGCACCGCCGAGATGTTGGGCAGCACGTGCTGCATCGTGATCGAGAAGGCGCCCTTGCCGCAGGCCTGCGCCGCGGCGATGTATTCGCGCGACCAGATGGCGTTGGCCGAGGCGCGCGTGATCCGCGCGAAGGTCGGGATGTTGTAGATGCCGATGGCGATGATGGCGTTGACCATGCCGGCACCGAACACGGCGGTGAGCATGATGGCCGAGAGGATGGCCGGGAAGGCGAGGCTGAAGTCCGCCAGCCGCATGATGACTTCCTCCACCCAGCCGCGCCGCGCCGCCGCCAGCAGGCCCAGCGCCGTGCCGACCACCAGCCCGATGCCCACCGCGATCACGCCCACCACGATGGAGGCGCGCGCGCCCACCAGCAGCAGCGAGGTGACGTCGCGCCCGAAGGCGTCGGTGCCCAGCCAGTGCTGCGCCGACGGGCCGGCCAGCTTGTTGGCCATGTCCATCTCGTAGGGCGACCAGGGCGTCCAGACGAAGGACAGCACCGCCGCCAGCACCAGCAGCAGCGACAGCACGGCGCCGATGGCGAAGCTGCGGTGCCGCAGCGCGCGGTGCCAGAAGCCGGGCAGCTTCAGCGCGGCGCCGGAGGGGGCGATGACGGCGCTCATATGTCGGAGGCCTTGATGCGCGGATCGATCACCGCATACAGCACGTCGACCACGAAGTTCACGATGACCACGAAGGCGGCCAGCAGCATCACGCAGTTGCGCACCACGATCAGGTCGCGGTTGCTGATGGCCTGGAAGATCAGGCGGCCCAGGCCGGGCAGGTAGAACACGTTCTCCACCACGATGGTGCCGGCCAGCAGCTCGGAGAACTGCATGCCCATCACGGTGATGACGGGGATCAGCGCGTTGCGCAGCACGTGCAGCCACAGCACGGCGCGCTGGCTCACGCCCTTGGCGCGGGCGGTGCGCACGAAGTCCTCGCGCATCACCTCCAGCACCGCCGAGCGGGTGATGCGCGCCAGGATGGCGGCCTGCACCACCGCCAGCGAGAGCGCGGGCAGCAGCAGCGACTTCAGCGCCGTGAGCCGGTCCTCCAGGCTCTCACCCCAGCCGTCGAAGCCGCCGGCCGAGAACCACTGCAGCTTCACCGAGAACAGCAGGATCAGCAGGATGGCGAACCAGAAGTTGGGAATCGCGATGCCCACCTGCGTCAGGCCCATCAGGCCCACGTCGCCGATCCGGTTGTGGCGCGAGGCGGCCGTCACGCCCACCAGCAGCGCCAGCACGGTGGTCAGCAGCATCGCCAGCACCGCCAGCGGCACCGTGAGCGCCAGCCGCTCCAGGATCAGGTCGAGCACCGGCGAGCCGTAGCTGTAGCTGTCGCCGAGGTTGCCGGTCAGCAGGCCGCCGATCCAGTGCCAGTAGCGCGTCCAGGCCGGCTGGTCCAGGCCCAGCTTGGCGGCGAGCGCGGCAACCGCCGTCGGATCGGCGTCGGGGCCCATGAGGATCTGCGCCGCGTTGCCGGGCAGGATCTCCAGGACCAGGAAGACGATGATGGAAGCGCCGATCAGCGTGCCGACCAGGGTCGCGAAGCGCTTGAGAAGAAACAGACTCATGGGGCGGGGCGCAGCATAACCCGATCGACGCAATGAGCGTGCCCGGGGTGCATCCCTGCATGCCCCGGGGGCGCTCCGGCGGCCCGCCGGGGTGGTGGCGGCCGCGGATCGATAATCCCGCCATGGCCCTCATGATCACCGACGAATGCATCAACTGCGACGTCTGCGAGCCGGAGTGCCCCAACGACGCCATCTCGATGGGCGAGGCGATCTACGAGATCGACCCGCGCAAGTGCACCGAGTGCGTAGGGCACTTCGACGAGCCGCAGTGCGTGCAGATCTGCCCTGTCGCGTGCATCCCGGTCGACCCGGCCCATGTCGAATCGCACGAGACGCTGTTCCAGAAGTACCAGCGGCTCATGGCGGCCAAGGCCGGCAGCGGCGCCTGAGCCGGCGCCCGGTTTCCGTTCAATCCTCGGTTTTCTTCTTCCTGCGCTTCTTTCCGGCTGGCGCGGACGGGTCGCGCGCGGCGAAGGGCGCGGCGCCCGAGGCCTTGCCGGGCTTTCGCGGCTTGTGCCAGCCGGCCTGCGCGGAGGCCGGTTCGGGCTTCGGCGGCGGCGCGATGACGGCCGGGCCCTGGCCGGCCGCCTGGGCCTCGAGGCGGCGCCGCTCGCGGGCCATCGCGTCGGCCTGGCGCTGCGCGTCGCGCGCATGCGCCTCGCCGGCGCGCTGCTGACCGGCGGAGCGGGTGTCGTCCACGTCGACGCTTCTTCCGCCCGTGCAGGGCTGGTCGCCGTAGGTGTTCCCGCAGCGCCAGACCGCGCCCGCCTGCGGGGCGTCCGGGCGCGCGCCGGCCGCCAGATGGATGCCGGCCGCCACCAGCAGGATGGCTGCCGCGGTATGGCGACGGTGTCTGTTCTTCATTTTTTTCCTCCCTGGTACATGGCCTGCTCGCCTCAGCCGGGCGGCGGGGCGCTGCCGCCCTCGCCCGGCTCGCGCCGCGGGGGCTTGGGCCGCGGCGGCTTGCTGGTGTGGATCTGCTGCATCGCCTTGTCCATCTCGCCCGCCAGCAGGGCGGGGGCGGCATGTAGCGAGCGGACGATGGCGTCGTCGATGGCCTCGCGCTGCTCGCGCAGCGGCTTCTTGAGCACCCAGTTCACCACTTCGCCCTTGGTGCCCGGGTGGCCGATGCCCAGCCGCAGGCGCCAGTAGTCGCCGGTGCCGAGCTGGGCATGGATGTCGCGCAGGCCGTTGTGCCCGGCATGGCTGCCGCCGAACTTGAGCCTGGCCTCGCCCGGCACGATGTCGAGTTCGTCGTGCACGACCAGGATTTCCTGGGGCGCGATCTTGTAGAAGCGCGCCAGCGCCGCCACCGACTTGCCCGAGAGGTTCATGAAGGTCTGCGGCTCCAGCAGCCAGACGCTGTGGCCCTGCACGCTGGCGCGGGCCACCAGGCCGTGGTAGCCGCGTTCGGGCAGCAGCGAGACCTTCCAGTCGCGCGCCAGGGCATCGACCCACCAGAAGCCGGCGTTGTGGCGCGTGGCCTCGTACTCCGGGCCCGGGTTGCCGAGGCCGACGAACAGCTTGATCATGGGCTGGATTATCTGCAGGTGCCCCGGCCGGCCCGCCAGGGGGCGGCCAAGGAAAAACGGCCCGCGATGCGGGCCGTTGTCGTCGAAGCGGGAAGAAGAGGCTTACTTCTTCTTGCCGCCCTTGGCGGGAGCCGGGGCGGGCGCTGCAGCAGCTTCGGCCGGCGCGGCCTCTTCCTCGGCGGCCGGCACCACGGCCGACACCACCACCGGGTTCGGCTTGCCGTGGGTGATGACCTTGGCGCCCTTGGGCAGCTTCAGGTCGCTCACGTGCACCGTGGCGCCGCTGGCCAGGCCGGACAGGTCCACTTCGATGAACTCGGGCAGGTCGGCCGGCAGCACGCTGATCTGGATTTCGGTCATCACGTGGTTGACCAGGTTCTGGTGCAGCTTCACGGCCTCGGACTCTTCCTCGCCCTTGAAGTGCAGCGGGACCTTGACCGTCAGGCGGGTGCGCGCGTCCACGCGCTGGAAGTCCACGTGCTGGACCAGCTGCTTGAACGGGTGGTACTGCACGTCACGCAGCAGCACCTTGCTCACGGTGCCGCCCACTTCCATCTCCAGGATGGAGGCATGGAAGGCTTCCTTCTTGAGGGCGTGCCACAGCGCGTTGTGATCGAGCTCGATCAGCTGCGGCTGGCCCTCGCCACCGTAGACGATGCCCGGCGTCTTGCCGGAGTTGCGCAGACGGCGGCTCGCACCCGTACCCTGCTTGGCGCGCTCGAAGGCGACGAATTTCATATCGATTCTCCAGATGGAACCGGCCGCGACCAGCCTGGCTCCGTTTCAAAAAGCCCCGAGGGGCCCACCAAAAGGAGCCGCGAAGCGTGCTCCTCAAGACGGCGCGAAGCATCGCGCAGCGCCGTCTCCATTGCGATCGGGATCCGGCTTCGCCGGTCCTGCCCGCACTGACTTTCAGACCCACGTCGCGATCGCAGATCGCGACGTGCTCAAAAAAGGTTGTCCTGCTCCGAGAACAGGCTCATCACCGACTCGCCCTTGGCGATGCGCTGGATCGTCTCCGCGAACAGCGGCGCCACGGAGAGCTGGCGGATCTTGCCGCAGCCGGCCGCGCCGTCGGACAGGGGGATGGTGTTGGTCACCACCACCTCGTCCAGCGCCGTGCCCTGGGCGATGCGCTCCAGCGCCGGGCCGGAGAACACCGGGTGCGTGCAGTAGGCGTACACCTTCTTGGCGCCGCGCTCCTTGAGCACCTCGGCCGCCTTCACCAGCGTGCCGGCGGTGTCGATCATGTCGTCCATGATCACGCAGTTGCGGCCGTCGATCTCGCCGATGACGTTCATCACCTCGCTCACGTTGGCCTTGGGCCGCCGCTTGTCGATGATGGCCAGGTCGCAGTTGAGCTGCTTGGCCAGCGCACGGGCGCGCACCACGCCGCCGACGTCGGGGCTGACCACGATCAGGTCCTCGTAGTTCTTGGCGCGCAGGTCGCCCAGCAGCACCGGCGAGGCATAGATGTTGTCGACCGGGATGTCGAAGAAGCCCTGGATCTGGTCGGCGTGCAGGTCCATCGTCAGCACGCGCGAGACGCCTACCGTCTGCAGCAGGTTGGCCACCACCTTGGCCGAGATCGGCACGCGGCTGGAGCGCGGGCGGCGGTCCTGGCGGGCGTAGCCGAAGTAGGGGATGACGGCGCTGATCCGCTCGGCCGAGGCGCGCTTGAGCGCGTCGACCATGATCAGCAGTTCCATCAGGTTCTCGTTCGTCGGCGCGCAGGTGGACTGCACCACGAAGACGTCGCGCGCCCGCACGTTCTGGTTGATCTCGACGGTGACTTCGCCGTCGGAGAAGCGGCCCACCCGGGCGGCACCCAGCGAGGTGCCCAGCGTCTGCGCCACCTCGGCCGCGAAGGCAGGGTTGGCGTTGCCGGTGAAAACCATGAAATCAGGGTGGTACGCCTGCATGCTTGCTTTCCCGGCGGTCTGACGTGTGGGCGAAGTTATCGTGAGAATTTGGCAGGGGAGGAAGGACTCGAACCCTCGAATGCCGGAATCAAAATCCGGTGCCTTAACCAACTTGGCGACTCCCCTACACAGGAGGACGGCCCAAAACGGCCATCCACCGTGAATGTCGCACCCGGATGCCCTTCCTGCCAAGGACGGACGCCCGGTTCACCTAGCGCGCCCAGCCTGCCAGAGGATGGACTGCCAGATTGCCGCACTGCCGAAGCTGCCACCCCGGTGGGGGATCGGCGAGCTGCATGCCTTGCGGCGGCATCTGCGCGAACACCGCACTGCCGGAGCCGGTCATGCGGGCCGAATCCGAGGACAGGCCCTGCGCCGCCAGCCAATCGAGGCCTTCGCGCACCGGCGGGCAAAGCCGCTCGGCAACCGGCTGCAGGTCGTTGCGGCCGAATCCGAAGATACGTTCCGCGTCGTTCGCAGCAAAGCCTGAGAGTATAGCAGGAGCGGTGGCGCGCTGGAGGTCGGGCGCCGAAAAAATACGGGCCGTCTCCAGGCCCTGGGGCGGCTTGAGGACAGCGAAGCGCGCCGCAGGCAGCTCGACCGGCGTCAGCAGCTCGCCCACGCCTTCCACCCAGGCGTTGCGCCCGCCCAGGAAGAACGGGACGTCGGCGCCCAGCGCGAGGCCGATGCGCGCCAGGCGCGCCGCGCTGAAGTCCAGCCCCCACAGCCGGTTGAGCGCCAGCAGGCAGGTGGCGGCATCGGAGGAGCCGCCGCCCAGCCCCGCCTGGGCCGGGATGCGCTTGTGCACGCCGATGTGCGCGCCCAGGCCGGCGGCGCGCTCGCCTGCCGCGGCCTGCAGCGCCCGCGCCGCGCGCAGCACCAGGTCGTCCGCCGGCAGGGGCGTGGCGAGGTCCTCGCGGCTGAGCTGCCCGTCGCGCCGCAGCTCGATGTGCAGGGTGTCGCACCAGTCGACGAGCATGAACACCGACTGGAGCAGGTGGTAGCCGTCGGGCCGCCGGCCGGTGATGTGCAGGAAGAGATTGAGCTTGGCCGGCGCCGGAAGGTCGTGGATGGCCTTCACGGCGGCGCCTGCCGTGGCTCGAACACCACCCGCAGGTCGGCGGTGGGCAGGGGGGATTCGCGCACGGCCGACAGGCGCCCCGAGGCCACCTGGTGGAGGTCGGCGCGCCAGCCCGGCACCTCGGCCGGTTCGCCGGCCAGCCAGCGGAACAGCGCGTCCACCGGCAAGGCGGCGCCGGTCACGCGTTCGGCCAGCAGGTCGATGGAGTCGTAGCGCTGCACCCGGCTGCCGTCGCGCAGCAGGGCCTCGCCCGGCTTCCACGACAGCACGCCCAGCGTCGAACCGATGGGGCTGGTGAGGGTGAGTTCGCCGGCGCCGGGGGCGCCGCGCAATTCGAACAGGGCGGCAAAGCTCTGCACCGGCTGGCTGTCCACGCGCAGCGAGAGGCGGCCCGTCCAGACGCCAGGCTGGCCCGCGCCGCCCTGGCCCACTGTGGCGGTCGCGCAGCCGGCGATCGCGAAGGGGACCAGGCAGGCCGCCGGCAGGGCCCGCAGCAGCGTGCGGCGGCCACGCCGCGCGCCTTCGGGCGGCCGGATGACGCTCACAGCTTGACGCGCAGGCGCTTGAGCGTTTCCTGCAGGGTTTCGTTCTCGGCGTCGGCCAGGGCGGCTTCCTTCCACACGCTCATGGCGCGGTCGCGCTGGCCGCTGGCCCACAGCACCTCGCCCAGGTGGGCGCCGATCTCCGGGTCGGGGCGCTTCTTGTAGGCCGCCTCGAGGATGCGCTGGGCCTCGGCCGTGTTGCCCATCCGGTACTCGACCCAGCCCAGGCTGTCGGCGATGAACGGATCGTCCGGCGCCAGGGCCACCGCCTTGCGGATCAACTCGCGGGCCTCCGGCAGGCGCATGTTGCGATCGGCCCAGGCATAGCCGAGGGCGTTGTAGGCGTTCTGGTTGTCGGGCTTGAGCTGGATCAGGCGCCGCAGCAGGCGCTCCATGTCGTCGAGCCGGTTGAGCTTCTCGGCCATCATGGCCTGGTCGTAGAGCAGGTCGCCGTCCTTGGGCGCGGCGGTGCTGGCCTGGGCCAGCATGTCGTAGGCGGCCTGGTAGTCCTTGGCGTCGCGCAGCAACTGCACCTCGGCCAGGAATTTCTGCCGGCGTTCGGCCTCGCTGCGCGCCGGCAGGCTGCGGATCAGCTCGCGCGCCGCCGCCAGCTTGCCCTGGCGCGCCAGCAGCAGGGCCCGCTGCGACTGGGCGGCCGCCAGCTGGTCGCCCCCGTCGATGCGCGCCAGCCATTGCTCGGCGCCGGCGTAGTCCTTGCGCCGCTCGGCCAGCTGGGACAGCAGGATGTAGGCCTGCGTCGTGCCGCGGCGGCGCTCCTCCGTGTCCTTCAGCTGCGCGGCGAGTTCGAGGTAGCGCTTCGCCGAGGCCTCGGCCTGGGCGTCCTGCCGGGCCTGGGCCTGCAGCGAGCCCAGCAGCAGCCAGGGTTCGGGCAGGCCCGGCTGGGCCTGGGTGGTGGCCTGGATCTCGGCGGTAGCGTCGGCATAGCGCCGCTCGCCCACCAGCGCACGGGCATAGGCGATGCGGGCTTCGGGCAGGGCCTTCGGCAGCGCCAGGTAGCGCTTGACGATGGCCTCGGCCTCGGGCTGCTGCGCGTCCATCAGGTCCAGCGCCAGCCCGACGGGGGCGTCCGAATCCGGGTCGGCGGCCTGGCCCTTGCGCGCCGCTTCCAGCGCGCCCGCCGGATCGCCGGCCACCATGCGCAGGCGGCCCACGACCGTCCAGGCCAGGCCTGCGATGGCCGGGTTGGCCAGGTCGTCGGCCAGCGCGCGCTCGACCACCGAGGCGGCGAGCTTCTTGTCGGTGGCGCGGGCGTAGTTGCGGGCGATCAGCGCCAGCAGGGCCGGGTGCTCGACCAGCGGGGTGGCCGCCAGTTCGGCGCGCAGCGGCGCCTCCGACTCGCCGAGGCGGCCGAGCACGATCAGCACCTGCAGTTCCAGCCGCCGGGCCTCGCGCGAGTCGGGCAGGGTCTTGCGCCACAGCCGGGCGGCCGTGAGCGCGGCCTCCGGCGAGCGTGCCTGCACCGCGACTTCCACCGCGCGCTGGAACAGGGCCGGTTCGCGGGTACGCCGGGCCGCGTCGAGCAGCATCTCGAAGCCTTCGCCGGGGTCGCCGCCGCCGGCGTTGAGTTCGCCCAGCAGCACCTCGTAGAACAGCTGGGCGGTCATCGCCGAGGGGCGGGCCGGCCGCTCGGCGGGCTTGTCGTCGGCGTCGGGCTGTTGTGCGGTGGGCGCAGGCGCAGGAGCGGGTGCCGCCGCGGCGGCAGGAGGAGGGGGAGCGGAGGGTTCGGGCGCCGTCGTCGTCTGGGCGCAAGCCCCCAGAGCGGCGACCGTCGCCAAGGCTGCCGCAAGGCGGTGTCTGCGGGGCGAAAGGAGCATCAAACCATAATAATCCAAGCCCTTTTGGCGAGGATGGCAACGGGCTTCCCGGCGCCCCCGCGCCGCGTCCGCGAACTGTCCGTCAGAGCCTCCATGCCCGAACTCCCCGAAGTCGAAGTCACCCGGCGCGGTTTCGCCGACCGCATCGCCGGCGCGCGCGTCGTGGCCGTGCATGTCGGCAGGCCCCTGCGCTGGGCCCTGGGCGTGCCGCCGGAAGCCCTGGTCGGCCGCCGGGTGCAGGGCGTGCGGCGGCGCGGCAAGTACCTGCTGGTCGACCTGGACCCGGGCCTGCTGCTGCTGCACCTGGGGATGTCGGGCAGCCTGCGCTTCGACACCGCGCTGCCGCCGCCCGGCATGCACGACCACTTCGACCTGGCGACCAGCGCCGGGACGCTGCGGCTGAACGACCCGCGCCGCTTCGGCGCCGCCGTCTACGTGGAGGCGCAGGACGCGCCGCTGGCGCGCAAGCTGCTCGGCGGCCTGGGCGTGGAGCCGCTGGAGGACGCGTTCGAGCCCGAGGCGTTCCATGCGGCGCTGCGCCGGCGGCATGCGCCCGTCAAGCAGGTGCTGCTGGCGGGCGACGTCGTGGTGGGGGTCGGCAACATCTACGCGTCCGAGGCGCTGTTCCTGGCCGGCATCCGGCCGACGCTGGCGGCGTCGCGCATATCGCGCCCGCGTGCCATGCGCCTGCATGCGGCGATCCGCGACGTGCTGAACCGCGCCGTCGAGCGCGGCGGCAGCAGCCTGCGGGACTTTTCCCACGTCGACGGCAGCAGCGGCTACTTCCAGCTCGAAGCCATGGTCTACGGCCGCGCGGGGCAGGGCTGCCGGGTGTGCGGCGGCGCGATCCGGCAGATCCGTCAAGGCCAGCGATCCACCTTTTTCTGCCCTGTGTGCCAAAAAGGCTGAAAGCGGCTGAACGGTCTCGATCGCCCCTCCGAAAGGCGATGCCCGTCGAGGAGACGGATGTTATATTTTGTTAACCAACACGTGGCAGGCTTTCTTGAGCACGTCCTTCAACCAGCAATTCGACCAGCATGGCGCCTGGCGTCGCAACTTCGCGCACCGGCTCAAATGGCTGACGAGCTGGCTGCGTGAGAGCGACCTGCTGGATGCCGCCGTCGGCGAGCGCCTGCACGAGCTGGAGGCGCAGATGCGCACCAGCCGCGTCATGGTCGCGTTCGTGGCCGAGTTCTCGCGCGGCAAGTCCGAGCTCATCAACGCCATCTTCTTCGCCGGCTACGGCCGGCGCATCATGCCGGCCAGCGCCGGGCGCACCACCATGTGCCCGACGGAGCTGGGCTACGACCCGGCCTTCCTGCCCGGCCTGCGGCTGCTGCCCATCGCCACCCGGCTGGAGGCCCGCTCGCTGACCTGGTGGCGCGGCGAACAGGAGCGCTGGGTCGAGGTGGCGATCGACGTCGACGACGCCGAGTCGCTCGCCACGGCGATGCAGAAGGTGGCGGAAGTCGACTGGGTCAGCGTGGACGAGGCCCGCGCGCTGGGCTTCTGGAGCGACGAGCATCCGCAGGACAACCCGGTGTGCGACGCCCAGGGGCGCGTGGAGGTGCCGCGCTGGCGCCACGCCCTGCTGAACATGCCGCACCCGCTGCTGGAGCAGGGCCTGGTCATCCTGGACACGCCGGGCCTGAACGCCATCGGCGCCGAGCCCGAGCTGACCGTCAGCCTCATCCCGCAGGCGCACGCCGTGGTGTTCATCCTGGGGGCCGATACCGGCGTCACGCGCTCGGACCTGTCCATCTGGCGCGAGCACCTGGTCACCGAGGGCGACCCCGGCGAGACCCGCATCGTCGTGCTGAACAAGATCGACACGCTCTGGGACACCCTGAGCGCGCCGGGCCAGATCGATGCGCAGATCGAGCGGCAGTGCCGCATCTCCGCCGAGACTTTGGGCGTGCCGCGCGAGCGGGTGATGCCGGTCTCGGCGCAGAAGGGCCTGCAGGCCAAGATCGAGCGCGATGCCGCGCTGCTGCAGGCCAGCCGCCTGCCCGCCCTGGAGGCCGCGCTCGGCGAGGGCCTGCTGGGCCGGCGCGAGACCATGCTGCGCCTGGCGGTCGATGCCGGCATCGTGGCGCTGCGCGCGGAGGCGGCGCGCCTGCTGCAGGTGCGGCAGCGCGACCTGTCGGAACAGGCGCTCGAGCTGCAGGGCCTGCGTGGCAAGAACGGCGCCGTGATCCGGCACATGCGTGCGCGCATCGAGCAGGAGCAGGCCGAGTTCGAAGCCAGCAACACCCGCATCCTGGCGCTGCGCTCGGTGCAGGCCAAGCTGCTGCGCGAGGTGTATGCGGTGCTGGGCAGCACGGCGCTCAAGGCCGATCTCGGGCGGCTGGCCTCGGCCCTGCGCCGGCCGGGCATCAAGCTCAATGTCCGCAAGGTGTACGGCGCGACCTTCGACGCCCTGCGCAACAACCTGCGCGAGGTCCAGGCGACCACCGGCGAGATCCAGGCCATGCTGCACGCCACCTTCCGCCAGCTCAACGCGGAGCACGGCTTCGCGCTGCAGGCCCCGGCGGAACCGGACCTGAACGACTTCGTCGCCGAGCTCGGCCGCATCGAGCAGAGCCATCTGCACTACCTGGGCGTGGGCAACGTGCTCAAGCTGGCGCAGCACGACTTCTGCGACAAGCTGGTGCGGGCGCTGGGCAGCCGGGTGCGGGCGGTGAACGAGGCGGCGATGGCCGAGGTCGAGCGCTGGTCCAAGAGCGCCGGCGCCCAGTTGGACGCGCAGCTCAAGGAGCGCCGCCGCAACTTCGTGCGGCGCATCGAGTCCGTCGAGCGCATCCAGCAGGCCGCCGGCGGCCTGGAGGAGCGGCTGGCCGAGATCCATGCGCACGAAGAGCAGCTCAAGGCCTTGCACGAGCGGCTGCAGGAGCTGACCACGCTGCTCACCAGCCAGGAACCGTCCGCGGCGTCCGGCCCTGCCGAAGCGGCGGTGCGCGACACCTTGCGCGTCGCGTGACGGCCGAGAACGCGGCCCTGGCGGCCGCTGCCCGGTCGCTTTCATCCACCTTCCACCGCGAGCTGACCGGCTGGCAGCGCAGCCACGGCCGCCACCACCTGCCCTGGCAGCGCACCCGCGATCCGTACCGCGTCTGGCTGTCGGAGATCATGCTGCAGCAGACGCAGGTGACGACCGTGCTGGGCTACTACGAGCGCTTCCTGGCCCGCTTCCCCGACGTCGCCGCCCTGGCGGCCGCGCCGGAGGACGACGTGCTGGGCCTGTGGAGCGGCCTGGGCTACTACAGCCGGGCGCGCAACCTGCACCGCTGCGCGCAGGAGGTGGTCGCGCGCTTCGGCGGCCGCTTTCCCAGCGCGGCCGCCGAACTGGCGACGCTGCCTGGCATCGGGCGCTCCACCGCCGCCGCCATCGCGGCCTTCTGCTTCGGCGAGCGGGTGGCCATCCTCGACGGCAACGTGCGGCGCGTGCTGGCGCGCCTGCTGGCCTACGGCGGCGACCTGGCGGTGGCCGGCAACGAACGCGCCCTGTGGGCGGCTGCCGACGACCTGCTGCCGCCGGCCGGGCGGCCCGACGACATCGCGGCCTACACCCAGGGCCTGATGGACCTGGGCGCGACGATCTGCCTGCCGCGGCGGCCCGATTGCCTTCTGTGCCCGGTGCAGTCCCTGTGCCGGGCCCGCGCGGGGGGCGACGTCGAGCGCTATCCGGTGCGCAGCCGCAAGCTGCGCCGCACGGCGCAGACGCTGTGGGTGCTGCTGGCGCGCCGGCCGGCGGACGGCGCGGTCTGGCTGCAGAAGCGGCCGGCCCGCGGCATCTGGGCCGGCCTGTGGGCGCTGCCGGTGTTCGACACCCGCGAGGCGCTGCTGGCGGCCTGCCCGCCGGAGGCCGGCGGCGGCATGCGGGACCTGCCGGCCTTCGTCCACGTGCTCACGCACAAGGACCTGCACCTGCATCCGGTGGTGGTCGCGGCGCCGGCGGCGCGGACGCCCGGCACCGACGGCGAGTGGATCGCGCCGGACCGGTGGCCGGCGCTGGGCCTGCCGGCGCCCGTGCGGCGCCTGCTGGAGCAGCACGCCGCGGCCGAGCCGAAGCCTTCCGCGGCCTAGTCGAGGTCGAGCTCGCGGTGCCGCTTGAGCGCCGCCCAGCGGTCGCCGAAGGCGCGCGCCAGCTGCTCCACCAGGAACACCGAGCGGTGCTGCCCCCCGGTGCAGCCGATGGCCACCGTGACGTAGCTGCGGTGGTCCTGCGCGAGCGCGTCGAGCCAGTGCCCGAGGAACTGCTCGATGTCCGCGTACATGCGGGCCACCTCGTCGTGGCCGCGCAGCCACTCGATCACCGGCAGGTCGCGCCCCGTGAGCGGCCGCAGCGCCGGCACGTAGTGCGGGTTGGGCAGCATGCGTACGTCGAACACGTAGTCGGCGTCCAGCGGCAGGCCGCGCTTGAAGGCGAAGGACTGGAACACCAGCGTCAGCTGCCGGCGCGGCGCGCCGATCAGCGCCTTGATGTAGGTGCGCAGCTGCGCCGGGCGGATCAGGCTGGTGTCGATCACGTCGGCGCCGTCGCGCAGGTCGGCCAGCAGCTCGCGCTCCAGCTCGATCGCCTGGACCAGGGCGCGCTCCTGCTCGGGCACGTCGACGCGGCCGTCCTGGCGCGACAGCGGATGCCGGCGGCGCGTCTCCGAGTAGCGCCGCACCAGGGCGTCGGTGGTCGCGTCGAGGAACAGCGAGCGCATCTGCGTGCCCTCGCGGCGCAGCGCCTCCAGCTGCAGCGGCAGCTGCGGCAGCGACACGCCGCTGCGCACGTCGATGGCCACCGCCACGTGCGTGGCCCGGCGCTCCCGCTGCAAGGCGACGAAGGACTCGAGCAGTTCCGGCGGCAGGTTGTCGACGCAGTAGTAGCCCGCGTCTTCCAGCGCCGCCAGCGCCACCGACTTGCCGGAGCCCGACATGCCGGTGATGAGGAACAGGTCGAGTTCGCCGGCGTCCGGCGCCGTCATGGCGGACGCGCTCATGGGGCCGCCCTCGCGCGCCGGCCCGGCGCGGGGGAGGGCGCGGCCGGCCGGTCCAGCATCTCGCGCGCGTGGGCGAGCGAGGTCGCCGAGATCTGCTCGCCGCCCAGCATGCGGGCGATCTCCTGCATGCGGCCTTCGCCGTCCAGCGGCTGCACCGTGCTTTCGGTGCGGCCCTCCGCGACCCGCTTGGCCACGCGCAGGTGATGGTCGGCGCAGGCGGCGACCTGCGGCAGGTGGGTGACGGCCAGCACCTGGCGGTCGCGGCCGAGCTGCTGCATCAGGCGCCCCACCGTCTCGGCCACGGCGCCGCCGACGCCGGCGTCCACCTCGTCGAAGATCAGCGTCTGCGCCTCGCCCAGGCGGCTGGTGGTCACGGCGATGGCCAGGGCGATGCGCGACAGCTCGCCGCCCGAGGCCACCTTGCCGATGGGGCGCGGCGTGCTGCCGGGGTGGCCGGCCACCAGGAAGCTCACCTCTTCCAGCCCGGCGCGGCCCGGCTGGGCCAGCGGCGCCAGCGCGACCTCGAAGCGGCCGCCCTGCATGCCCAGGCCCTGCATCGCCTGCGTGACGGCGTCAGACAGCTTCGGCGCGGCTTTCTGGCGGGCACGGCCGACGCCGCGCGCAGCTTCGAGGTATGCCTTGTGCGCGGCCTGCTCGGCGCCTTCGAGGGCCGCCAGGTCGGCCTGTGCATCGAGTGCCTGCAGCTCGGTGCGCCAGCCGGCCAGCAGCGCCGGCAGTTCCGCCGGCGGCCGGCGCCAGCGCCGGGCGAGCGACAGCCACTGGCCCATGCGGTCGTCCAGCTCGGCCAGGCGCTCGGGATCGAGGTCGGTCCGGCGGCGCCAGGCGTGCAGCGTGTGCGCCGCATCCGATGCCTGCGCGATGGCCGAGGCGAGTTCCTCGCCGATGGCCTTGAATTCGGGCTCGATGTGCTCGCTGGCCAGCAGCAGCGCCTCTGCGCGCGCCAGCGCGGAAAGGGCGCCCGCGTCGTCGTCTTCCAGCGCCGCCGCAGCGCCCTCGGCGGCATCGAGCAGGGCCCGCGCGTTGGACAGGCGGGTGTGCTGGGTGGAGAGCTCGTCCCACTCGTCCGTGCCCGGCGCCAGCTTGTCGACCTCGCCGATCTGCCATTGCAGGCGCTCGCGTTCGCGCAGCAGAGTGTCCTGGGCGCCGCGCGCGGCCTCCAGCGCGGCCAGGGCCTGGCGCCAGGCGGCCCAGGCGGCGTCCATCGGCGCCGTGTCGATGCCGGCGTAGGCGTCCAGCAGCCCGCGCACGGCCTCGGCGCGCGTCAGGCTCTGCCAGGCGTGCTGGCCATGGATGTCGAGCAGGCGGTCGCCCAGCTCGCGCAGCTGGGCGGCGGTGGCCGGGCTGCCGTTGATCCAGCCGCGGCTGCGACCCTGCGTGTCGACGGTGCGCCGCAGCAGCAGCGAGTCGCCGGCGGCGAAGCCGCCTTCGTCCAGCCAGTCCGCCAGTGCGGGGACGGGGTCGAACTCCGCGCTCACGTCCAGCCGCTCCGCGCCTTCGCGCACCGCGCCGGCGTCGGCGCGGCTGCCCAGGGCGAGCTGGAGCGCGTCGATCAGGATGGACTTGCCGGCACCCGTCTCGCCCGTCAGCACGCTGAAGCCCGTGCCCAGGTCCAGTTCGAGCGCGCGGACGATGACGAAATCGCGCAGTGCGATGCGTCGCAGCGCCATCTCAGGAGCCCCCCTCGTTCCAGTGCAGCTTCTTGCGCAGCGTGTCGAAATAGCTCCAGCCGCGCGGGTGCAGGAAACGCACCCGGTAGTCCGAGCGCCGCACCACCACCTTGTCGCCGTGCATCAGCGTGGCCAGCGACTGCATGTCGAAATTGGCGCTGGCGTCGCGGCCGCCGACGATCTCGATGGTGATCTCCTGCGCATCGGGCAGCAGGATCGGCCGGTTCGACAGCGTGTGCGGCGCGATCGGCACCAGCACCCAGCCCGGGATGGCCGGGTGCAGCAGCGGCCCGCCGGCCGAGAGGGCATAGGCCGTCGAGCCCGTCGGCGTGGCGATGATCAGCCCGTCGGCGCGCTGGTTGGCGACGAAATTGGGCCCGACCGACACGCGCAGCTCCACCATGCCGGAGGTGGCGCCGCGGTTGACCACCACGTCGTTCATCGCCAGGGCGTCGAACACGACGGCGCCCTCGCGCACCACCTGCGCGTGCATCAGGCTGCGGTGGTCTTCCTCGTACTCGCCGGCCAGGATCGGGCCCAGCGCGGCCGGGTAGCTGTCCAGCGGGATGTCGGTGATGAAGCCCAGGCGCCCGCGGTTGATGCCGACCAGCGGCAGGCCCGAGGGGGCGAGGCGCCGGCCGATGCCGAGCATGGTGCCGTCGCCGCCCACCACCAGGCCGAGGTCGCAGCGCCGGCCGATGTCCTCCACGTCGAGCACCGGGTGGCGGCCGGTGCCCAGCGGCTGCCCGTCGGGGCCGCATTCGGCGCTGCTGCGCTCCAGCACCACCGAGCAGCCCTGCTCCTCCAGGTAGGCAGCGATGCCCTGCATCACGCTGTCCGGTGCGCGGGCTGCCTGCGCCTGGTACTTTCCGATCAGCGCGACGTGGCGAAAGCGGGTGCTCATGGGATACAAATTACATCATTAAACACGTCACTAGAATTTGAAGATGCTGGACGACCGGGCCAAGCTGCTGCTGAAGACACTGATCGAGCGATACATTGCCGATGGCACGCCGGTCGGCTCGCGCACGCTGTCTCGCGCGCCGGGGCTGGAGCTGTCGCCGGCCACCATCCGCAACGTGATGGCCGACCTCGAGGAGCTGGGCCTCATCGTGAGCCCCCACACCTCGGCGGGGCGCATCCCGACCGCGCGCGGCTACCGCCTCTTCGTCGACACCATGCTCACGGCGCAGCGGCCCCAGCTGCAGGCGGCGCCCAGCCTGCCGGCCGACCAGCCGCAGAAGGTGATCGCCAACGCGGCACAGCTGCTGTCGAACCTGTCCCAGTTCGTGGGCGTGGTGATGGCGCCGCGCCGCACCTCGGCCTTCCGGCACATCGAGTTCCTGCGCCTGTCGGACCGGCGGCTGCTGGTCATCATCGTCTCGCCCGACGGCGACGTGCAGAACCGCGTGCTCTTCACCGACCGGGACTATTCGCAATCGGAGCTGGTCGAGGCCGCCAACTACCTGAACGCGCACTACAGCGGCCTGTCGATCGAGCAGGTGCGCGACCGCCTCAAGTCCGAGATGGACACCCTGCGCGGCGAGATCGCCTCGCTGATGCAGGCGGCGGTGCAGGTCAGCTCCGAGGCGATCTCGCAGGCACAGGAGGAGGTGGTGATCGCGGGCGAGCGCAACCTGCTGTCCGTCAGCGACTTCTCCACCGACATGAACCAGCTCCGGCGGGCCTTCGAGCTGTTCGAGCAGAAGGCCCAGCTGCTGCGGCTGCTCGACGTCTCGAGCAAGGCCGAAGGGGTGCGCATCTTCATCGGCGGAGAAAGCCAGTACGTGCCGGTGGAAGAGCTGTCGGTGGTCAGCGCGAACTACGAGGTCGATGGCCAGGTCGTCGGCACGCTGGGCGTGATCGGGCCGACGCGCATGCCCTACGAGCGCATGATCCAGATCGTCGACATCACGGCGCGCCTGGTGAGCAACGCGCTGAGCCACCATCCGCCCGGCACCAAGTGAGCGGGCGCAACGGCCCGCCTAGAATTCGCCCGCGCGGGCCGTTAGCTCAGTTGGTCAGAGCAGGGGACTCATAATCCCTTGGTCGCTGGTTCGAGCCCAGCACGGCCTACCACCAAAACCCGTGCTATACTTTCGCTTCTGCGCGGCTGTAGCTCAGCTGGATAGAGTACTTGGCTACGAACCAAGGGGTCGTGGGTTCGATTCCTGCCAGCCGCACCACTTTTCTATGAAGTGATTCAACAGCCTAGAAGGGCAACCTTCTAGGCTGTTTTCTTTTGGCCAGTTCCTGTTGAGACACCGCGGGCTTCGGACATGAGCAAGGCGTTCACCCGGGAGAGCGACGGCGATTCGTCCGACGAAGAGGGCGGCGACGTCCTGCCGCCGCTGCCGCCGGGAGGCAAGAACTACATCACGCCGGCAGGCTATGCCCGCCTGCGCGCCGAGTTGCTGGACCTGATGGACAACGAGCGCCCCAAGGTGGTCGAGGCCGTCCACTGGGCCGCCAAGAACGGCGACCGCTCCGAGAACGGCGACTACCTCTACGGCAAGAAGCGGCTGCGCGAGATCGACCGCCGCATCCGCTTCCTGACCAAGCGGCTCGAGATCGCCGAGGTGACCGATCCCGCCGTGCATCACGGCGGCGACCAGGTCTTCTTCGGCGCGACGGTGCGCTACGTCGACGAGGCGGGCGAGGAGCGCGAGGTCACCATCCTCGGCATCGACGAGGCGCAAAGCGCGCAGCAGCAGGTGAGCTGGATCTCACCGGTGGCGCGGGCGCTGCTGAAGGCGCGCGTGGGAGACGTCGTGCGGTTGGTGACGCCGGCCGGCGGGCAGGACATCGAGGTGCTGGAAGTCCGCTACCCGGCGCCCGGCTGAGGCGGACGCCGTCTCAGGCGGCGGGGACGATCCTCGCCGCGGCCAGCACCGACGGGGTGCGGCGCGCGGCGCGCAGCACGGCATCCAGGTGGGTGCGGTCCCGCACGGCGACGACGAAGCGCAGGTCGGTCGAGTCCTGGCCGGTCTCCTCGTTCATCTCGACGTGGGTGATGTCCGCTTCTGCATTGGCCAGCGTGGCCGCGACCCGGGCCAGCACGCCCTTGTCGTTGCGCGCCGTGACGACGATGCCCGTTTCGAAGGTACGCACCGGCTCGTCCGCCCATTCGACGGCGAAGAAGCGTTCGCTGTCCTTGTGCCGCAGGCGCTGCCCGACACCGCAGGCTTCGGTGTGCACCACCAGGCCTTCGCCGTGGCCCAGGTAGCCCACGATCGGGTCGCCGGGAATGGGGCGGCAGCACTGGGCGAAGCGCACCGAGGAGTTCTCGCTGCCATCGAGCGTCACGGCGCCCTGCGACACGCTCTCGTGCGCCGTGAAGCGTTCGCGGCTGAGCAGCAGCGCGTCGGGTTTGAACCCGCGCTCGACCAGCAGGGCGGTCAGGCGCTTGGCCACTAGGCTGGCCACGCGCTTGCCGAGGCCGATGTCGGTCATCAGCTCGGCGCGGTTGCGGCTGCCGGTGAAGCGCAGCAGCTTTTCCCAGATCGGCTGGTTGTCCTCGTCGTCGTCGGGCAGCTTGCCGACGCCTTCGGCCCGCAGGGCCTGGCTCAGCAGCTTCTCGCCCAGCCGTTCGGACTCGGCCTGGGCCAGCGTCTTCAGGTAGTGGCGGATCTTGGAGCGCGCACGGCCCGTGCGCACGAAGCCCAGCCAGGCCGGGTTGGGCGTGGAGACGGGCGCGGTGATGACCTCCACCACGTCGCCGTTCTTGAGTTCGGTGCGCAGGGGCACCTGCTCGCCGTTGATGCGCGCGGCCGAGGTGTGGTCGCCGATGTTGGTGTGGATGGCGTAGGCGAAGTCCACCACCGTCGCCCCGCGCGGCAGGGCCATGATCTCGCTGCGCGGCGTGAAGACGTAGACCGCGTCGGGGAACAGGTCGACCTTGACGTGGTCCCAGAATTCCGTGGCGTCGCGCGTCTCGTCCTGGATGTCCAGCAGCGACTGCAGCCACTTGGCGCTGAGCCGGTCGCCGCTGCTGGTGGTGCCGCCGCCGGCGCTCGAAGCGGACGCCTTGTAGAGCCAGTGCGCCGCGACGCCGGACTCGGCGACCACGTGCATCGCCTCCGTGCGCAACTGGAACTCCACGCTGACGCCGGACGGCCCGACCAGCGTGGTGTGCAGCGACTGGTAGCCGTTGAGCTTGGCGATCGCGATGTGGTCCTTGAACTTGCCCGGCAGCGGCTTGTACAGCTGGTGCAGCACGCCCAGGCCCGTGTAGCAGGCGATCACGTTGGGCACGATGATGCGGAAGCCGTAGATGTCGGTGACCTGCGCGAAGCTCAGGTTCTTCTCGTCCATCTTGCGGTAGATGGAGTAGAGCGTCTTCTCGCGCCCCGCCATGCGGATGGCGATGCCGGCCGACGCGAAGGCCGCCTCGACGTCGCGCTGCACCTTCTGGATCAGGTCGCGCCGCCGGCTGCGCGCCTTGGCGACCGCCTTGGCCAGAATGGCATAGCGCCAGGGGCGCAGGTGTCGGAAGGACAGGTCCTGCAACTCGCGGTAGGTCTGGTTCAGGCCGAGGCGGTAGGCGATGGGCGCGTAGATCTCCAGCGTCTCGCTGGCGATGCGGGTCCATTTCTCGCGTGGCGCATCGTCCAGCGTGCGCATGTTGTGCGTGCGGTCGGCCAGCTTGATCAGGATGACCCGCACGTCGCGGGCCATTGCCAGCAGCATCTTGCGGAAGGACTCGGCCTGGCCTTCCTCGCGGGTGTTGAACTGCAGCTTGTCCAGTTTGGTGAGGCCGTCCACCAGTTCGGCCACCGGGGCGCCGAAGCGCTCGACCAGGTCGGTCTTGGTGACGCCGCAGTCCTCCATGGCGTCGTGCAGCAGCGCCGCCATCAGGGCCTGGGCGTCGAGTTTCCATTCCGCGCACTGCGCGGCCACGGCGATCGGATGCGTGATGTAGGGCTCGCCGCTGTTGCGCAGCTGGCCCAGGTGCGCCTCGTCGGCGAAGCGATAGGCCCGGCGCACCTGTTCGACGTCCTCCGGGCTGAGGTAGTCGAGCCGGGCGGTCAGCGCGGCGAAGCTGGCGGCCGCGGCGTTCAAGGCCGCCGGATGGCCCGACAGGGCTCCGGGGGGTTTCGCCATAGGCTGGGGCTGAACGACCGCGCTCATCGCCCTACTTTAGCGCGGCCTTCGCGGTCAAGCCTCCGGGCACAAAAAAAGCACCGCATGCGGTGCTTGTTTGTGTGGCGGCGTGGCGTCAGTTCAGCCCGGCACCTTCTTGAGCATCTCCAGGCCGACCTTGCCCTCGGCGATCTCGCGCAGGGCGGTGACCGCGGGCTTGTTCTTGCTCTCGATCTTGGGGGCGTGGCCCTGGCTCAGCATGCGGGCGCGGTAGGTGGCGGCCAGCACGAGCTGGAAACGGTTGGGAATCTGCTCCAGGCAGTCTTCGACGGTGATGCGGGCCATGGCGGGAGTCTTTCGCAGGAAAAGCCGGAAAGGCGTTGGGCTTCAGGAAATGCCCAGCGCTGCGAAGGTGTCGGCGCGGGCGCGGCGCTGGGCGGAATACCGCAGCCGCTGGGCATGAACGATCGCTTTCAGGTCGAAAAGCGCGCGCTCGAACAACTCATTGATTATAACGAAGTCGAATTGGCCCGCCTGCGCCATTTCCTCCGCGGCATTGCGCAGGCGCATCTCGATGATCTCCGGCGCGTCCTCGCCGCGGCGCTCCAGGCGGGAGCGCAGTTCTTCCCAGCTGGGCGGCAGGATGAAGATCAGCACCGCGTTGGCGAACACCTTGCGGATCTGCAGGGCGCCCTGGAAGTCGATTTCCAGGATGACGTCGGCGCCCTGGGCGACGCGGTCCTCGACGGCCTTCTTGGAGGTGCCGTAGCGCTGGCCGTGCACGTGCGCCCACTCGACGAAGCCATCCGCCTCGATCATGGCCTCGAACTCGGCGGGCGAGACGAAGAAGTACTCGCGGCCGTGCTTTTCCTGGCCCCGCGGCGCCCGCGTGGTGTGCGAGACGGAAGGCTGCACGGCCGAGTCGAGCTCCATCAGCGCCTTGACCAAGCTCGACTTGCCGGCGCCGCTGGGCGCCGCGACCACGAAGAGATTGCCGGGATAGTCCATGGCTGCGAGGCTCATTCGATGTTCTGCACCTGTTCGCGCATCTGCTCGATCAGCACCTTCATGTCGACGCTGACGCGCGTCAGCTCGAGCGCGGCGGACTTGGAGCCGAGGGTGTTGGCCTCGCGGTGCAGTTCCTGGATCAGGAAGTCCAGGCGCTTGCCGACCTCGCCGCCCTGGTCGAGCAGGCGCTCGATCTCGTCCAGATGCGCCGCAAGGCGGGTGAGTTCCTCGGCCACGTCGATGCGGATGGCGAAGGCGGTGGCCTCGGCCAGGGCGCGCTCCTGGGCCGCTTCGGGGGTGGCGCCGCCGGCCAGGCCCATGGCTTCCTGCCAGCGCTGCAGGAAACGGGTGCGCTGCTGCTCCACCAGCTGCGGGACGATGGGACGCGCCTGCCCGGCGAGCTGCCGCAGCGCGGCCAGGCGCTCGCGCAGCATGGCCACCAGCCGTTCGCCCTCGCGCGCGCGGGCGGCGACGAGTTCGTCCAGCACCTGGGCGACGGTGCCGGGCACGTCGAAGGGGGCGGACGCCGGTGCCGCGGCCTCGCCGCCGGCCAGGCGGAGCACGTCCGCGACGCTCAGCCCGCGCGCCTCCGGCAGCCAGGCGCGCACGGCGTCCTGCAGGCCGTTGAGGCGCTGCAGCAGGCGGGCGCTGGGCTCGGCCACGGCGGCGCCCGGCAGGTCGACGGCGGCCCGCACCTCCACCTTGCCGCGCTTGAGCCGTCGGGTGATCAGCTCGCGCAGGGCCGGTTCGTGCTGGCGCAGGTCTTCGGCGAGCTTGAAGCCGAGGTCGAGGTAGCGGCTGTTGACCGCGCGGATCTCGACCCCGAGGCGACCGGCGAGAGCGGTCCTAGAATCCCTCTCGTCAGGGGCGCCGGACGGGCCGCTTTGCCCGCTGGCGTAGCCGGTCATGCTGTAAACTGGCATTGAGCCTCGCTTGTGGTTCGCTGAGTCCATCGCCCAGCCCTCACCGGGTTTTCCTGGGTGGCAAAGGCGTTACTTGCAACCGCCTTGCGCGGGGTTCCGGCATCGCGCTCGCTTGCCGCCCCTCCGCCTTCGGGCGAAACTCCCGATTATGTCAAAGGTCAAACCCGCGCCCCTGCTGCCGGACACCATGATTGGCGGCTATCGCGTGATCCGCCGGCTGTCGGCCGGTGGCTTCGGCGTGGTGTACCTGGCGGTCGACCCGAACGGCCAGCAGGTGGCGATCAAGGAGTACCTGCCTTCGTCCCTGGCCAGCCGCGCGACGGGCGACCTGACGCCGCAGGTGCCGCCGGAGAAGCTGTCGCTCTACCGGCTGGGCCTGAAGAGCTTCTTCGAGGAAGGGCGCTCTCTGGCGCAGATCTCGCACGCCTCGGTGGTGAGCGTGCTCAACTTCTTCCGCGAGAACGAGACGGTCTACATGGTGATGAACTACCTGGAGGGCGCGACCCTGCAGGACTTCATCGTCACCGCGCGCGACCTGAAGAAGGCCAAGGTCTTCCGCGAATCGACCATCCGCTCGCTGTTCGACGAGATCCTGCGCGGCCTGCGCGTGGTGCACCAGCACAAGATGCTGCACCTGGACATCAAGCCCGCCAACATCTTCGTGACCAACGACGACCGCGCCGTGATGATCGACTTCGGCGCGGCGCGCGAGGTGCTGTCCAAGGAGGGCAACTTCATCCGCCCGATGTACACCCCCGGCTTCGCGGCCCCCGAGATGTACCGCCGCGATTCGTCGATGGGCCCCTGGACCGACATCTACGCCATCGGCGCCTGCATGTACGCCTGCATGTACGGCTACCCGCCCAACGACGCGCCGCAGCGCATCGAGAAGGACAGGCTGGGCCTGTCGCTGTCGCGCCTGCGCGGCGTGTACTCGGACGACCTGATCGAGGTGGTCGAGTGGTGCATGGCGCTCGATCCGCTGTCGCGGCCGCAGTCCGTGTTCGGCCTGCAGAAGGAACTCAGCCGCGAGGGCGAGCGCCGCTACACGCGGCTGTCGGTGGGCGAGAAGATGCGCCTGTCGCTGGACAACATGCGCTCGTCCGAGAAGCGCGCCTTGCCCAAGGCCGTGGCCCCGACCACGCGGCCCGCATGACGGCGCGCCGTTGCACCTGCCGCTGCCAGCCCGAGGAAGCCGCGGCATGAAGTTCTCCGTCTACCAGGTCAGCCGCAAGGGCGGCCGCGCCACGAACGAGGACCGCATGGGCTACTGCTACACGCGGGAGTCGGGCCTGTTCGTGCTGGCCGACGGCATGGGAGGGCACCCGGAAGGCGAGGTGGCCGCGCAGCTCGCGCTGCAGACCATCGCCGCGCTCTACCAGCGCGAGGCGCGGCCGCTGCTCAAGGACGCCAAGACCTTCCTCGCCTCGGCGGTGATGGCCGCGCACCAGCAGATCATGCGCTACGCCAGCAACAAGGCCATGCTCGACACGCCGCGCACCACCGTGGTGGCGGCCGTGCTGCAGGACGGCACCGCCACCTGGATCCACTGCGGCGACTCGCGCCTGTACCTGGTGCGCGACGGCCACCTGCTCACCCGCACGCGCGACCACTCCCATGCCGAGCGCCCGCGCCCCGGCATCACCGAGCCGACCAACCGCAACCTGCTGCTGACCTGCCTGGGCTCGCCCACCACGCCGCTGTTCGAGGTCTCGGCGCCGACGCCGCTGCAGCAGGGCGACCGGCTGATGCTGTGTTCCGACGGCATCTGGGGCGTGATGGACGACACGCTGCTGGTGCGCACGCTGGCCTCGCGCCCGGTGTCCGACGCGGCGCCCGAACTGGTCGAGATGGCGCTGCGCCGCGGCGGCCCCAACGGCGACAACGCGACGCTCATCGCCATCGACTGGGAAACGCCCGACTCACCCGGCTCGGCCGGCGTGTCCACCGACAGCATCAGCGACGAGGTGTTCGCTTCCACCATCCAGGCGGGCATGCCGGCCGAGGGCGAGCTCGACGACCTGGACGACGACGCCATCGAGCGCTCCATCGCCGAGATCAACGAGGCCATCCGCCGCTCCTCGGCCGCCCGCAAGACCTGACCGCGGCCCGCGCCGCGCGGGCCTGCCTGTTCTCTTCCCTTTCCTTTCCTTCATCGTTTTCCATGACTGCTTTCACCCGAAGCGGCGGCCGCGCCGCCGACCAGCTGCGCCCGGTGCGCATCACCCGCGGCTTCACCATCCATGCCGAGGGCTCGGTGCTCATCGAGTTCGGCCAGACCCGCGTGCTGTGCACCGCCTCCGTCGAGGAGAAGGTGCCGCCGCACAAGAAGGGCAGCGGCGAGGGCTGGGTGACGGCCGAGTACGGCATGCTGCCGCGCGCCACCCACACCCGCGGCAGCCGCGAGGCCGCCAAGGGCAAGCAGACCGGCCGCACGCAGGAGATCCAGCGCCTGATCGGCCGCTCCATGCGCGCCGTGTTCGACCTGGCCGCCCTGGGCGAGCGCACCATCCACCTGGACTGCGACGTGCTGCAGGCCGACGGCGGCACCCGCACCGCCGCCATCACCGGCGCCTTCGTCGCGGCGCAGGACGCGGTGGGCACGCTGCTGGCCAGCGGTGCGCTGGCGGCGTCGCCCATCAAGGGCCACGTCGCGGCCATCTCGGTCGGCATCGTCGAGGGTACGCCGCTGCTGGACCTGGAGTACGTCGAGGATTCCGCCTGCGACACCGACATGAACGTCGTGATGACGGGCGCCGGCCACTTCGTCGAAGTGCAGGGCACCGCCGAGGGAGCCGCCTTCTCGCGTGAGGAGATGAACCAGCTGCTGGCCCTGGCTGAGAAGGGCATCGGCGAGCTGGTCGAGCTTCAGAAGCAGGCGCTGGCCGCGCCGCTGGGCAAGCAGTGAGGTCATGAAGCTCGTCCTCGCCTCCAACAACGCCGGCAAGCTGGCCGAGCTGCAGCAGCTCTTCGGCGGCCTGGGCATCGAACTCGTGCGCCAGGGCGACCTGGGCGTGGGTGAGGCCGAGGAGCCCTTCCGCACCTTCGTCGAGAACGCGCTGGCCAAGGCGCGCCACGCCAGCGCCGCCACCGGCCTGCCGGCCATCGCCGACGACGCCGGGCTGTGCGTCGAGGCCTTCGGCGGCCTGCCGGGCGTGGACACCGCCTTCTACGCCACGCAGTTCGGCTACGAGAAGGCCGACGGCAACAACGTGCGCGCCCTGCTGGAGCAGATGCAGGGGGTGGCCGACCGCCGCGCCGCGCTGGTCAGCACGCTGGTGGCGCTGCGCTCGGCCGACGACCCGGAGCCGCTCATCGCCGTCGGCCGGGCGCCCGGTGAGATCACGCGCGAGCCCGTCGGCGAGCACGGCTTCGGCTTCGACCCGGTCATGTTCATCCCCGCCTTCGGCAAGACCTTCGCGCAGCTGCCGCCGGAGGTGAAGAACGCGCACAGCCACCGCGGCCAGGCCGCGCGCGCCATGCTGGCCCTGATGCGCGAGCGCTGGATGCCGTCGGCGTGAACATTCCCATCCATCCGGTGCAGCAGCACGAGGACGCCGGCGCTGCCCGTGCCAACGATGCCCTGCACCAGATGCGCCCCGGCCCGCTGCAGCTGGCCGCGCTGCCGCCGCTGGCCCTGTACATCCACCTGCCCTGGTGCCTGCGCAAGTGCCCGTACTGCGACTTCAACTCGCATGAGTGGCGGGACAGAGGCGAGGGCGACGTGCCGCTGCCCGAGGCGCAGTACGTCGATGCGCTGATCGCCGACCTCGACGCCGCGCTGCCGCTGGTGTGGGGCCGGCCGGTGGTGAGCGTCTTCCTCGGTGGCGGCACGCCCAGCCTGTTCTCGCCCGAGGCCATCGACCGCCTGCTCGGCGCCGTGCGCGCACGGTTGCGGCTGGAGCCCGGCTGCGAGGTCACGCTGGAGGCCAACCCCGGCACCTTCGAGCGTGACCGCTTCCGCGCCTTCCGCGCGGCGGGCGTTACGCGGCTGTCGATCGGCGTGCAGAGCTTCGACGATGCGCACCTGAAGGCCCTGGGCCGCGTGCACGACCGCGCGCAGGCCATCGCCGCGGTGGAGGAGGCCGCCGCGGCCTTCGACACCTTCAACCTCGACCTGATGTACGCGCTGCCCGGCCAGACGCTGGCAGGCCTGCAGGCGGACCTGGGGCAGGCGCTCGCGCTGCAGCCGCCGCACCTGTCGGTCTACCACCTCACCGTGGAGCCCAACACCGTCTTCGCCAAGTACCCGCCGGCGCTGCCCGACGAGGACATCGCCTGGGCCATGCTCGACCACATCACCGAACGGACCGCGGCCGCCGGCATGGCGCGCTACGAGGTCTCGGCCTATGCCCGGCCGGGGCACGAGTGCACCCACAACCTCAACTACTGGCAGTTCGGCGACTACCTGGGCATCGGCGCCGGCGCACACGGCAAGCTCAGCTTCGCGCACCGCATCGTGCGCCAGACGCGCTGGCGCGACCCGCGCTCGTACCTGGAGAAGGCCATCGGCGGACAGGCCGTGGCCGGCAGCGAGGACGTGGCGCTGGCCGAACTGCCCTTCGAGTTCATGCTCAACGCGCTGCGGCTGGCCGAGGGCTTCACGCTGGCGCAGTTCGGCGAGCGCACCGGCCTGTCCATCGGCGCCATCCAGCGCCCGCTGGAGGAGGCCGAGCGCCTCGGCCTTGTGGCGCGCGACCTGCATCGCGTCTGGCCGACGACGCGCGGCTTCGATTTCCTGAGCGACCTGCAGGCGCTGTTCCTGCCGGCTTCGTGACCGGCGGCGCGCTCCTAGAATTCGTGTCCCGGAGAGTTGGGTGAGTGGTTTAAACCAGCAGTCTTGAAAACTGCCGACGGGCAACCGTCCGTGGGTTCGAATCCCACACTCTCCGCCAAATCCTCACGCCTGCATGGGCGATGGCCGGCGCACTGCGGCGGGCTGGAAGAAACTGCCTTTCTTCCGCACGCATCCTTCGATGCGATTGCCATCCTTCACGAAAGTGCCCCTTCCATGCAAGCTGACGACACCCGCCCCATCCTCACCCTTTGCCTGCTCGCCGCGTTTGCCGATGGTGACAAGCACGAACGCGAGCGCGAGGAGATCCGGCGCATCGCACAAGGACTGGGCGACGACGCGGCCGTCCAGTTGCCCACGCTGTACCAGGACGTGCTGATGAAGCGCGTGACGCTGGACCAGGCCGCGCAGGCGCTGTCCAGCCGCGAGGCGAAGCAACTGGCCTACGAGATGGCCGTGTGCGTCTGCGATGCCGACGGCGCGCAGTCGCCGGCTGAACAGGCCTTTCTTGCACAGGCGCGTGCTGCGCTGGGACTGGGCGAGGCGGCAGCGGGCTTCGACCGGCAGGCGCAGGCCTTGGCCGAGGCGCCACTGGCCGGCGCGTCCGCGCTGGCGCCGGATGCGCCGGCCGGCACCGCTGTGCCGGAACCGGCAAAGCTGCCGGACGACGCGGCGCTCGACGACGCCATCCTCAAGTCCGCCATCACCTGCGGCGCCCTGGAACTGCTGCCCGAGACGCTCTCGACCCTGGCCATCATTCCGCTGCAGATGCGGCTGGTCTACACCGTCGGCAAGGCGCACGGCTACGAGCTGGACAAGGGCCACATCAAGGACTTCCTGGCCACCGCCGGCGTCGGCATGACCTCGCAGTACCTGGAGCAGGCCGGCCGCAAGCTCATCGGCGGGCTGCTGGGCAAGGTGGGCGGCGGGCTGCTGCGCGGCGTGGGGCGGCAGGCCGTCAGCTCCGGCATGAGCTTCGCCACCACCTATGCCCTGGGCCACGTCGCCAGGCGCTACTACGCCGGCGGCCGCAGCTTCTCGGCGCAGATGCTCAAGGACGGCTATGAGCAGGTGCTGCAGCAGGGGCGCGAGCTGCAATCGCGCTACCTGCCGCAGATGCAGCAGCAGGCCAGCCAGCTGGACGCGGCCAAGGTCATGGCCCTGGTCGGCGGCAGCCGCTGAATGCGCCCTCGGCCGACAGCGGCCGGCCGCCGGTCCGACGGAAGATCGGCGCCTCGTCCTGTCCGTGGAGTCTCGAAACATGGCCCTCCCAGATGCTTCCTCGCCGCTGCGCAGCGACGCGGCCTTCCCGCTCGGATCGATGTTCGCGCCGCACTGGGGCTGGATCGCCCTGCGCGGCGTGGCCGCGATCGTGTTCGGGCTGCTGGCCTGGGCGCTGCCCGGCATCACGCTGGCCCTGATGGTGCTGGTGTGGGGCGCCTACGCGCTGGTCGACGGCGTGCTGGCGCTGGTCGCGGGCTTTCGCATCCGCGACGACGGGCGGCCGCTCTGGTCGGTGATCGTGCTCGGGCTGCTGGGCATCGCCGCGGGGGTGGTGACCTTCCTCTGGCCGGGGCTCACCGCGCTCACGCTCGTGCTGATCATCGGCTTCTGGGCCATCGCGGCGGGCGTGTTCCAGATCATTGCCGCGATCCGCCTGCGCAAGGAGATCGAGGGCGAGTGGCTGTATGCGCTGTCGGGCCTGCTGTCGGTGCTGTTCGGCGTTGCCGTGGTGGCGGTGCCGGGCGCGGGCGCCGTGGCACTGGCCTGGCTGATCGGCAGCTTCGCCTTCGTCTACGGCGTGCTGCTGGTGATGCTGGCGCTGCGCCTGCGCAAGGCGGGGCGTTGAGTGCCGGCGCGGCTCAGGCCGCGGCCAGCATGCCGCGCTCCTCGATGAAGCGCACCACCGCGTCCAGGCCGTCGCGGGTCTTCAGGTTGGTCATCACGTAGGGCCGCGCCTTGCGCATGCGTTGCGTGTCCTGTTCCATCACGCCCAGGTCGGCGCCGACGTGCGGTGCCAGGTCGGTCTTGTTGATGACGAAGAGGTCGCTCTTGGTGATGCCGGGGCCGCCCTTGCGCGGGATCTTCTCGCCGGCGGCGACGTCGATCACGTAGATCGTCAGGTCCGACAGCTCGGGGCTGAAGGTGGCGGCCAGGTTGTCGCCGCCGCTCTCGACGAACACCACGTCGGCGTCGGGGAACTGCGCCAGCATGCGGTCGATGGCCTCCAGGTTGATGGAGGCGTCCTCGCGGATGGCGGTGTGCGGGCAGCCGCCGGTCTCCACGCCCATGATGCGTTCGGCCGGCAGCGCGCCGGCCACGGTGAGCAGGCGCTGGTCTTCCTTGGTGTAGATGTCGTTGGTAATGGCCAAGAGGTCGTAGCGCTCGCGCATCGCCTTGCACAGCATCTCCAGCAGGGTGGTCTTGCCCGAGCCGACGGGCCCGCCGATGCCCACGCGCAGCGGCGGCAGCTTCTTGGTGCGGTTGGGGATGTGGTGCAGGGCGGAGGTCATGGCGGGTCAGCTTCGGAAGAGTCGGGAGTACTGGGCCTCGTGCCGCGCCGAGAGGATGGCGAGCATGGGGCTGAAGGCCTGGCGCGTGTCGTCGGTGCGGGCCAGCGCGTCGTCCACCGCGGCGGGGATCTCGCGCGCCAGCCGCGCGAGCATGCGCTGGCCGGCGCTCTGGCCCAGGGGCACGGCCTTGACGGCGGCGGCGGTCATGTTCTCGGCCCAGCCGAAGGCGTAGGCCAGGCAGCCGTCCGCCACGCTGGCGCCGCTCTTCGCCGCGGCGAAGGCGAAGGCGACCGGGTAGGTGGCGGGCAGCCCGTCAAAGCCGGCGGCGGCGTCCTCGTGGTGCAGCTTGAGCCATTCGAGGAAGGAGCGGCCCATCTGCTCGGTCTGCAGCAGGAACTCGGCCGACTCGCGCGTGGCGAGCACCCAGGCGTTGAGCGTGCGGATGCGCTCGGAGTCCGCCGCCTTCCAGGCGCGGATGGCCTCGGCCACCACGGCGAGGTCGCCCGGCGCCAGGCTCAGATGCAGCTGGTCGGCCAGCCAGCCGGCGGCCGCGGCCTCGCTGTCCACGCCGGCCCATTCGACGGCGGCCTCCAGCCCTTCGGAGTACGAGAAGCCGCCGACCGGCAGCGCGGGCGAGGCCAGCCAGATCAGCTGCAGCAGGCCGTGCGCGCCGGGCGCCGCCGGGCTGCGGTCGTCGTCAGTGCGCGTGGCCGTGGCCGTGGTCATGGTCGTGCGGGTGGCCGTGATCGTGCCCATGACCGTGGCCGTGATCGTGGTGATGGCCGTGCCCGTCGTTCGTCACGTGCCCGCCATAGGCGCCGCCCTCGGGCTCGAAGGGCGCCTGCACCTCCTGCACGATCAGGTGCATGGCACGCAGCATGTCGGCCAGCACGTGGTCGGGCTCGATCTGCAGGTGCGCGGGCGTGAGTTCGATCGGCACGTGTCGGTTGCCCAGGTGGTAGGCGGCGCGCGTCAGGTCGAAGGGCGTGCCGTGCTCGCGGCAGTGCGTGATGCGCAGCACCGCCTGCGGCGCCGCGACCACGCGGACCAGCGAGCCGTCCTCGGCCACCAGCACGTCGCCCCCGCGCACGGCGGTGCCGCGCGGCAGGAAGACGCCGATCTGCCGGCCCTGCGAATCGGTGGCGTCGAAGCGGCTCTTCTGCCGCACGTCCCAGTCGAGTTCGACTGTGGCGGCGCGCTTGAGCAGCACGGGCGCGAGGCCGCGGCCCTGGGGCATGAGTTTGTTGGCGGTGAGCATGGCGTTGCGGGAGGCGGGGGAGGGCTGTAATATAACGTTTGTTATAACTTCACGCGACGAGGCCTGCCATGTCCGCACTCAAGCTGACCCAGATCGGAAATTCCGTCGGCGTCATTCTTCCGAAGGAAATGCTGGCTGACATGAATGTGGGCAAGGGCGACACCGTGTACGTCACCAAGGCGGCATCGGGTGGCTATGTCCTGTCGCCGTACGACGACGAGTTCGCGCAGCAGATGGAGATGGCCCGTCGCGTCATGAAGAAGCGCCGGAATGTGTTGCGGGAACTCGCCAAGTGAGCGCGGCGAACGAGCGTTGGATCTGGCTGAGCGTGCGCCTGATGCTGGCCGCGCATGAGGAGCAACTGGCCGAGCATGGAGGGCCGGAGGGCGTACGTGATCCAGGCTTGCTCGAATCCGCCCTGGCGCGGCCGCAGCACCGCGCCCTCTACGGCACGCCCGATGCAGCCGACCTGGCTGCCAGCTACGCCTTCGGCCTGGCGCGGAACCATCCCTTCGTGGACGGCAACAAGCGTGCGGCCTTCGTCGCGCTGGAGGTCTTTCTCGAACTCAATGGCTGGTCGCTTGTCGCCAGCGACGAAGCGTGTGTGCAGACGGTGCTGCGGCTGGCGGCAGGCCAGCTGGAAGAAGATGAACTTGCGGCGTGGATTCGGGAGCATGTCGAGCAGCACTGACGGACGGCTTGTCACGCTTTTCAAAGTGCACGCGTCATGAAGCAGCTGTACGGATCGATCCGGTAGCCGCCGAAGGGCCCGCATGCCTCGAAGCCGTGCTTCGCATAGAGCGTGCGGGCCGGCTCGAAGAAGGGCTGGGTGCCGGTCTCCAGGCTCAGCCGTGAATGGCCCGCCGCACGCGCCTCGGCGATGACATGGTCCAGCATCCGCGCCGCGACGCCCCGGCCGCGCAGGGCGGCGGCGGTGCGCATCGACTTGAGTTCCGCATGCGCCCCGTCGAGCTGCTTCAGGGCGGCGCTCGCCGCCAGCGATTCGCCCGCCGGCCCGTCGATCCAGGCGCTCCAGAAGCGGATGCCCGGCCGGCGCAGCGCGTCCAGGTCCAGCGCATGCACGCTCTCCGGCGGCGAGACGCGGCGCATGTCCACCAGGTGCTCTTCCAGGAAGGCCGCGATGCGCGGGTCGCGCAGATCGTCCAGGCGGATGCGCAGGCCCACCGCCATGCGTCAGAACAGGAAGTAGCGCTGCGCCATCGGCAGCACCCTGGCCGGCTCGCAGGTCAGCAGCACGCCGTCGGCGCGCACGGCATAGGTCTGGTGGTCGATCTCCATCTTCGGCGCGAGGCCGTTGTGGACCAGGTCCTTCTTGCGCACGTTGCGGATGTTCTTCACCGCGCTCAGCGTCTTGGCCAGGCCGTAGCGCTCCTTCACGCCGGCCGCCAGCGCCGCCTGCGAGACGAAGGTGAGGCTGCTTTTCGCGTTGCTGCCCGCGAAGGCGCCGAACATGGGGCGGTAGTGCACCGGCTGCGGCGTCGGGATGCTGGCGTTGGGGTCGCCCATCGCGGCCAGCGCGATGCTGCCGCCCTTCAGGATGCAGAAGGGCTTGACGCCGAAGAAGGCCGGCTTCCACACCACGATGTCGGCCCACTTGCCCGGCTCCAGGCTGCCCACCTCGTGGCCGATGCCGTGGGCGATGGCGGGGTTGATCGTGTACTTGGCGACGTAGCGCCGGGCGCGGAAGTTGTCGTTGCGCTCGCTGTCCTCGGGCAGTGCGCCGCGCTGGGCCTTCATCTTGTGCGCCGTCTGCCAGGTGCGGATGACGACCTCGCCCACGCGGCCCATCGCCTGCGAGTCGCTGCTCATCATGCTGATGGCGCCGATGTCGTGCAGGATGTCCTCGGCCGCGATGGTTTCCTTGCGGATGCGCGATTCGGCAAAAGCCAGGTCCTCGGCGATGGCCGCGTCGAGGTGGTGGCACACCATCAGCATGTCCACGTGCTCGTCCAGCGTGTTGCGCGTGTAGGGCATCGTGGGGTTGGTGGAAGAGGGCAGGAAGTTCGGCTCACCCACCACCTTCAGGATGTCGGGCGCATGGCCGCCGCCGGCGCCCTCGGTGTGGAAGGCGCACAGCGCGCGGCCCTTGGTCGCGGCGATGGTGTCCTCGACGAAGCCCGACTCGTTGAGCGTGTCGGAGTGGATCGCCACCTGCACGTCCTCCAGCTCCGCCACGGCCAGGCAGTTGTCGATGGCCGCGGGCGTGGTGCCCCAGTCCTCATGCAGCTTCAGGCCGATCACGCCGGCTTCCACCTGCTCGTGCAGCGCGCCCGGCAGGCTGGCGTTGCCCTTGCCGAGGAAGCCCAGGTTCATCGGGAAGGCGTCGGCCGCCTGCAGCATGCGCTCGATGTGCCAGGGGCCGGGCGTGCAGGTGGTGGCGAAGGTGCCGGTGGCCGGGCCGGTGCCGCCGCCCAGCATGGTGGTCACGCCGCTGGCCAGCGCCTCCTCGATCTGCTGCGGGCAGATGAAGTGGATGTGGCCGTCGATGCCGCCGGCGGTGACGATGTTGCCCTCGCAGCTGATGACCTCGGTGCCGGGGCCGATGACGATGTCCACGCCCGGCTGCGTGTCGGGGTTGCCGGCCTTGCCGATGGCGGCGATGCGGCCGTCGCGGATGCCGATGTCGGCCTTGACGATGCCCCAGTGGTCGAGGATCAGCGCGTTGGTCAGCACGGTGTCGACCGTGCCCTCGGCCCGCGTGCGCTGGCTCTGCGCCATGCCGTCGCGGATGGTCTTGCCGCCGCCGAACTTCACTTCCTCGCCGTAGCCGCCGGCGCGCAGCGTCAGGTCCTGCTCGACCTCGATCACCAGGCCGGTGTCGGCCAGGCGCACGCGGTCGCCCACCGTGGGGCCGAAGATTTCCGCGTAGGCGCGGCGTCCGATGGTTGCCATTTCAGACCTTTCGCCGGGCCGTCCCAAGAAGGGGCCGCGCCCCCTCGGGGGGCAGTGAATCAACGCAGTGATGAACGTGGGGGCTCATAGCTTTCCTTGGACGAGGCCCCGAAAGCCGTACACCGTGCGGCTGCCGGCGTAGTCCACCAGTTCCACGGTGCGCTGCTGGCCGGGCTCGAAGCGCACGGCGGTGCCGGAGGCGATGTTCAGGCGCATGCCGCGCGCGGCGCCGCGGTCGAAGTCGAGCGCGCCGTTGGTCTCGGCGAAGTGGTAGTGCGAGCCGACCTGGATCGGCCGGTCGGCGGTGTTCTGCACCACCAGCGTGAGGGTGCGGCGGCCGGGGTTGAGGTCGTGGTCGCCGTCGTCGACCAGCAGTTCGCCGGGGATCATCGCCACCCCCGGCTCAGGCCACGCCGCCCAGCAGCGCGGCACCCAGCAGCGCCACGGCGATGCCGGCCAGGCGCGGCACCCAGCGGTGGGCGCGGCGCAGCGACCAGCCCAGGCCGATGCCGGCCGCATGCAGCAGCACGGTGGCGGCCAGCATGCCGGCCAGCGTCAGGGCGGCGTCGGATTGGCCCGCCAGCTCCTGCCCGTGCGCCAGGCCGTGGAAGACGGCGAACACGCCCACCAGCGCCGCCGAGGCGAGGGCGGGCAGGCGCTTGCGCGTGAACACCAGCAGCCCCAGCACCAGCAGCGAGGCGGCGATCATCGGCTCGACCGCCGGCAGCGCGACGCCGGCCAGCCCCATCAGCGCGCCGGCCAGCAGTATCGCCGCGAAGCCCAGCGGCACGGCCAGCAGCTCGCGGCCGTTGCGCGCCGCCAGGGCGCTCCACAGGCCGACCGCCAGCATCGCGGCCAGGTGGTCGAGGCCCGTGAGCGGGTGCATGAAGCCGGCCAGGAAGCCATGGTGGTGCGCGCCGGCATCGGCGCCGGTGTGGGCCAGGGCGGGCAACGCGGCGGCGGTCAGCAGCAGGGCGAGGGCGGGGCGGGCAAGGCGCATGGCGTGAAGTCTCCGGGGTTCAGACGATCGGTTGGTGGACGGTGACGAGTTTCGTCCCATCGGGGAAGGTGGCCTCGACCTGGATGTCGGGAATCATCTCCGGCACGCCCTCCATCACGTCGTCGCGGGTGAGCACGGCGCGGCCCTCGCTCATCAGCTCGGCCACGCTGCGGCCGTCGCGGGCGCCTTCCATGACGGCGGCGGAGATCAGCGCGACGGCCTCCGGGTAGTTCAGCTTCAGCCCGCGGGCCTTGCGCCGCTCGGCCAGCAGGGCGGCGGTGAAGATCAGCAGCTTGTCTTTCTCTCGGGGGGTGAGTTCCATGGTCAATGATCGGATGCAGCCCCGCCTGCTTGCAACACCCGTGCCGTGGCACGGCAGTTGCACCGGCCGGGTGTGAGTTCGCCCGCCCCACCGATCGCCGACGCCGCCGCCGACGGCGCGCCCCAGCGCGTGGTCAAGGTCCGCCGCGACTACAACGGCTGGGTGGCACGCGAGACGCTGGAGGACTACGCCCTGCGCTTCACGCCGCAGCGCTTCCGCAAGTGGTCGGAATGGCGGGTCGCCAACACCGCCTTCGGCGCCGCCTCCTTCCTGATCCTGGAGGCGGTGGGCGCCACGCTGCTGGTGCAGTACGGCTTCGCCAACGCCTTCTGGGCGATCCTGGCGACGGGGCTGATCATCTTCCTGGCGGGGCTGCCCATCAGCGTGTACGCCGCGCGCTACGGGGTGGACATGGACCTGCTCACCCGCGGCGCCGGCTTCGGCTACATCGGCTCGACCATCACCTCGCTGATCTACGCCAGCTTCACCTTCATCTTCTTCGCGCTGGAGGCGGCGGTGATGGCCTACGCGCTGGAGCTGGCGCTGGGCATCCCGCCGGCCTGGGGCTACCTGGTCTGCGCCGTGGTGGTCATCCCGCTGGTCACGCACGGCGTCTCGGCCATCAGCCGGCTGCAGGTGTGGACGCAGCCGGTCTGGCTGCTGATGCTGGTGGTGCCCTTCGCCTTCGTGCTGGTGCGCGATCCTGGTGCATTCGCGGGCATCTCGCACTACGGTGGTGAGAAGGGCGGTTCGGCGGATTTCAGAATGCCTCTTTTTGGTGCTGCCCTCACGGTGGGCATCGCGCTCATCACCCAGATGGGCGAGCAGGCCGACTACCTGCGCTTCATGCCGGCGCGCACTGCCGCCAACCGCGGCCGCTGGTGGCTGGGCGTGCTGGCCGGCGGGCCGGGCTGGGTGGTGCTGGGCGTGGTCAAGATGCTGGGCGGCGCGCTGCTGGCCTGGCTCGCGATCAGCCACATGGTGCCGGCCGAGCGCGCGGTGGACCCGAACCAGATGTACCTGGCGGCCTACGAGTACGTCTTCCCGCACTACGGCTGGGCGGTGGCGGCCACGGCGCTGTTCGTGGTGATCTCGCAGCTCAAGATCAACGTCACCAACGCGTACGCCGGCTCGCTGGCGTGGAGCAACTTCTTCTCGCGCGTCACCCACAGCCACCCCGGCCGAGTGGTGTGGGTGGTGTTCAACACGCTCATCGCCTTCATGCTGATGGAGATGAACGTGTTCGAGGCCCTGGGCGCCGTACTCGGCCTGTACGCCAACATCGCCATCGCCTGGATGATGGCGGTGGTGGCCGACCTGGTGGTCAACAAGCCGCTGGGCCTGTCGCCGCCGGGCATCGAGTTCAAGCGCGCGCACCTGTGGGACATCAACCCGGTCGGCGTCGGCGCGATGGCGCTGGCCTCGGCGCTGTCGATCACGGCGTACCTGGGCGTCTTCGGGCCGATGGCGGAGGCCTTCTCCGCGGTGATCGCGCTGGCCACCGCCTTCGTCGCGGCGCCGCTGATCGCCTGGGCGACCAAGGGGCGCTACTACCTGGCCCGGATGCCCGGCGATCCACCAGCCGTTCGCCCAGGCCCTGTCGAAAGGCCGGCCCGCGGCGTGGAGGTGCACTGGGCCCGCGTCGAAGCCGCCCCCGCCAGCCTGGCCCTGCGCCGCTGCGTGATCTGCGAGCGCGAGTACGAAGGCCCCGACATGGCCCACTGCCCGGCCTACCAGGGCGACATCTGCTCGCTGTGCTGCACGCTCGACGCGCGCTGCGGCGACCTGTGCAAGCCGCACGCGAGCCTGGCCGCGCAATGGTCCGGCACGCTGCGCTGGCTGCTGCCGCGCCGCGTGTGGCCCTACGTGGAAACCGGCCTGGGCCACTTCCTGCTGCTCATGCTGATCGTGGTGCCGCTGCTGGCGGCGGTGTTCGGCGTGCTCTACCAGCAGGAACTGCGCGCGCTGGCCGAGAGCATCCCGGCCGATGCGTCCGGCGCGCTGCGCGGCGGCTTCCTCAAGGCCTACATGGCGCTGCTGCTCATCGCCGGCATCGTGGCCTGGTGGCTGGTGCTGGCGCACCAGAGCCGCAAGGTGGCGCAGGAGGAGTCGAACCGCCAGACCCACCTGCTGATGCGCGAGATCGAGCTGCACCGCGAGACCGACCGCGCCCTGCAGGCCGCCAAGCAGCATGCCGAGGAAGCGCGCCGCGCCGCCGAGGCCGCCAACCAGGCCAAGAGCCGCTACATCAGCGCCATCAGCCACGAGCTGCGCACGCCGCTCAACTCGATCCTCGGCTATGCGCAGCTCATGGGCGAGGACGCCACCGTGCCGCCGCACCGCCGCCAGGCGGTGGCCGTCATCCAGCGCGGCGGCGAGCACCTGCTCTCGCTGATCGAGGGCACGCTCGACCTGGCCCACATCGAGGCCGGCAAGCTCACGCTGGCCGCGCGGCCGATGCGCTTCGTCGAGCTGCTGCAGGAGCTGGCCGAGATGTTCGAGCTGCAGGCCAGCGAGAAGGGCCTGGCCTTCCGCTTCGAGCCCGACCCGGCGCTGCCGGAGCTGGTGCGCGCCGACGAGAAGCGCGTGCGCCAGATCCTCATCAACCTGCTGGGCAACGCCATCAAGTTCACCGCGCGCGGCCGGGTCGTGCTGCGCGCCGGCTACGCGCGCGAGATCGCCACGCTGGAGATCGAGGACACCGGCCCCGGCATGAACGAGGCCGAGCTGTCCCGCATCTTCGAGCCCTTCGCGCGCGGCCAGTCCGCGGCCGGCGCCGCCGGCGCGGGCCTGGGCCTGACGATGGCCAAGATGCTGGCCGACCTGATGGGCGGCGAGATGCGGGCGCGCAGCGAGCCCGGGCGCGGCTCGGTGTTCAGCGTGCGCCTGTTCCTGCCGCGCGTGCACGAGGCGCCTGCGGCCCGCCCGGCCGCCCCGCCGCAGGCCGCGGTGCGCCGCGGCTACGAAGGCGAGCGCCGGCAGCTGCTGGTGGTGGACAACGAGGAAACCGACCGGCAGCTCCTGGTCCACCTGCTCGAACCGCTGGGCTTCGCGCTGCGCACCGCCGCCAGCGGCCACGACGCGCTCGACCTGCTGGCCGCCGGCCACCGCCCCGACGCCCTGTTCGTGGACCTGGCGATGCCGGGCATCGACGGCTGGGAGACGCTGCGCCGCGCCCGCACACTCGGCTGGTCGGGCCACGCGGCCATCGTCTCGGCCAACGCCTTCGACAAGCGGCTGGAGAACGACGTGGGCATCGCGCCGGAGGACTTCTTCGTCAAGCCGGTGCGCCACAGCGAGCTGCTGGACTGGCTGGAGCGCCGGCTCGGCCTGCGCTGGACGGCCACGGCCGGGCCGCCCGCGGGCCCGGTGCCGGCCCGCCCCGCTGCCGATGGCGCCGTGCCCGACGCACCCCAGCTGCGCCTGCTGGAGGAGGCCGTCAGCCTCGGCTACCTGCGCGGCATCATGAAGCAGCTCGACGCCATCGACGCCGCGCGCCCCGAGTGCGCCCCCTGGACCGACGGCCAGCGCGCGCTGGCGCGGCAGTTCCGCTTCGAGGTCCAGGCCGAGGCCATCCGCAGCGCCCTGGCCACGGCGGAGGCCGCGCCGTGACGCCGCCCCCGCTGGCCGCCAGCCTGCGCGAGCAGACGCCGCGCGGCGACCTGGTGCTGGTCGTCGACGACGTGCCCGACAACCTGGCCCTGCTGCACGACGCGCTGGACGAGTCGGGCTACATCGTGCTGGTCGCCACCAGCGGCGAGGCCGCGCTGGCGCGCGCCGCGCAGGCCCGGCCCGACATCGTGCTGCTCGACGCCATGATGCCGGGCATGGACGGCTTCGAGGTGGCGCGGCGCCTGAAGGCCGATGCCGCCACCGCTCACATCCCCATCGTCTTCATGACGGGCCTGACCGAGACCGAGCACCTGGTCGCCGCGCTGGAGGCCGGCGGCGTGGACTACGTGACCAAGCCGCTCAAGCCCAGGGAGGTGCTGGCGCGCATGAACGTGCACCTGCAGGGCGCCCGCGCCGCGCGCCAGCAGGCGCGGCAGGCCGGCCAGGCGCGCAACGCGCTCGACGCCTTCGGCTATGCCAGCATCACCGTGCGCATGCCCGAGGGACGCCTGATCTGGCAGACCTCGCTGGCGCGCGAGCTGCTGGCGCGCTACTGCGGCACCGCCGCGCCGCAGACGCCGGCCGCGGTGACGGACTGGCTGCGCACCCACCTGCCCGGCACGCGCCAGGGCCTGGAGCCGCCGCCGCTGAAGATCGAGCAGGGCGCACAGTACCTGCAGCTGCGCCTGCACCGGCAGACCGGCGACGGCGGGGAAGAGGAGGGCGCCGCGGCAGGCGACTGGCTCATCATCATCCGCGAGGTCAGCGACGCCGCCGTCATCGAGGCGATGAGCCTGGCGCTGAAGCTCACCGCGCGCGAGGCCGAGGTGCTGTACTGGGTCGTCAAGGGCAAGACCAACCGGGACATCGGCGAGATCCTGGGCAGCAGCCCGGCCACCGCCAAGAAGCACCTGGAGCGCGTGTTCGTCAAGCTGGGCGTGGAGACGCGCACCGCGGCGGCGGGCGTGGCGATCAAGCGCATCCGCATGATCCAGCCGCACTTCGAGGTGTAGGCGCGGCGCCACGCGGCGCGGCGTCCGGTCATCGCCGCACCGCGCGGGGTGCGTATGCTGACCGCATGCCTGTGTACCGTGCCCTCGCGCCGCTTTGCCTGCTGGCCCTGGGCGCCGGCATGCCCGCCCGTGCCGGCGGGCACTTCGACGTCGACGACGCCGACATGCTGGACCCGGGCCGCTGCCAGGTCGAGCTGTGGGCCGGCAGCGCCGGCTCGCCTTCCACCGGCTTCCAGCACATCGGCCCGGCCTGCCGCGTCGGAGCGGTAGAACTGCAGCTGAACGTCGACCGCAGCCATGGCGCCGACCCGCAAGCGCTGTCGGCCGGCCCCGCGCTCAAGTGGCGGTGGCTCGGTGCCGGCGACGATGTGCTGCGGGCGGCGGCCGAGGTCGGCATCGCGAGCGACCTGCGCCGGCGCGGCGGCCCGTCGCGCCAGTGGCTGCTGCCGCTGACCTGGCAGCCGCGGCCCGACCTGCAGGTGCATGCCAACGTGGGCGCCGACTGGTCGTCGCCTTCGGGCGTGCGCACGCCGCGCCGCGGCCTGGCGGCCGAATGGGCGGCCGACGAGCGCGTCTCGGTCATCGTCGAGCGCAACAAGGCCCAGCGCGCCTGGACCACCCGCGCGGGCCTGCGCCTGGCACTCACGCCGGCGGCCAGCGTGGACCTGAGCGCCGCCCGGGCGCGCCCCGGCGGCGCGGTGTTCGTCCTCGGGCTGAACTGCGAGTTCGGCCGCTGAGGCGGTGCGCCGGGTTGCACGCGGCGCGGCTCTTTACCGCGGCTTTGCACCGTGTCCGCAGCGCGCTGGCTATGCTGTGCCGAGGGGCGCGCATGTCTTCCAACTCGGTGTTCGGCGATCTCGACTTCTGGCTCATGGCCGCCTTCTCGGTGGTGCTGCCCTTCGGCATCTACGGCTACCTGCTGAGCCGGCGCGCGGTGTCCACCTTCACCATCGTCGTGCTCGGCCTGGCGCTGGTGGCCATCGCGGGCGTCGACGTCTACTTCCTGCAGCTGATGGCGGCCCGCGCCCAGACCACGCTCTCGCACACCGACGACATGGTGTTCTCCTCCGAGATCTCGGCGGCGCTCTATCTCTTCCCGGCGCTGTTCGGCGGCCTGGGGCTGAACGTGCTGTCGCACGTGCTCACCCGGCACCTGGACGAGGCGCAGCGGCGCTTCGCGGCGGAGCGCGACGAGGACGCCTGAGCCGGCCGGCTCAGGACTGCATCCCCTCCACCATCAGCCGCAGCCGGCGCAGGCCCTGCCACTCGTCCGCGTCGAGGCGGAAGGCCAGCCGCACGCGCGCCGGCAGCGGCTCGGTGTGGCCGAACCAGATGCCGTCGATGGGCTGGCCGGCCAGCCGCAGCTTGAGCGCCAGGTGCTTCTCGCCGACCAGCCGCTGCGAGACGACCTCCACCTCGTCGGCGAACACCGGCGGCGCGAAGCCCTGGCCCCACACCTCGCGGTGCAGCGTGTCGACCAGCTCCACGCGCAGGTACTCGCGGTCGATCGGGCCGTCGGTCTCCAGGCGGCGGGTCAGCGTCGCGGCGTCGAGCCATTCGGCGGCGACCTCGGCCAGCGCACGCTCGAAGTCCGCGAAGCGGTCGCGCGCCACCGTGCAGCCGGCCGCCATCGCATGCCCGCCGAAGCGCAGCAGCACGCCCGGGTGGCGCTTGGCCACCAGATCCAGCGCGTCGCGCAGGTGGAAGCCGGGGATCGAGCGGCCCGAGCCCTTCAGCTCGTGCGACCTGCCCTCGGCGCCGCTGACGGCGAAGACGAAGGTCGGGCGGTGGTGCCGGTCCTTCAGGCGCGCGGCGACGATGCCGACCACGCCCTCGTGGAAGTCCTCGTCGAACACGCTGAGGGCCGCGGGCAGCGTGCCTTCCTCGTCGACGAAGAGCGACTCCACCAGCGCCAGCGCCTGGTCGCGCATGCCGCCTTCGAGCGTGCGGCGCTCGCGGTTGATGCCGTCGAGCAGGCGCGCCAGCTCGTCGGCGCGCGCGGCGCCGTCGGTGAGCAGGCATTCGATGCCCAGCGTCATGTCGGCCAGGCGCCCGGCGGCGTTCAGGCGCGGGCCCAGCGCGAAGCCGAAGTCGAAGGTGGTGGCGGCCTCGGCCCGGCGGCCGGCGGCGCGGAAGAGGGCGGCCACGCCGGGCGGCATCTGCCCGGCGCGGATGCGGCGAAGACCCTGCGCGACGAGGCGTCTGTTGTTGGCATCGAGCTTCACCACGTCGGCCACTGTGCCGAGGGCGACCAGGGGCAGCAGCGCATCGAGCTTCGGTTGCGTGGCCGCATCGAAAGCGCCGCGCTGGCGCAGCTCCGCCCGCAGCGCCAGCAGCACGTAGAACATCACGCCCACGCCGGCGATGCACTTGCTCTCGAAGCCGCAGCCCGGCTGGTTGGGGTTGACCAGCACGTCGGCCGCCGGCAGCTCGGCGCCGGGCAGGTGGTGGTCCGTCACCAGCACCGAAAGGCCCAGCGCCCTGGCGCGCGCCACGCCCTCGACGCTGGCGATGCCGTTGTCCACCGTCACCAGCAGTTCGGCGCCGGTGGCGGCCACGCGCTCGGCGATGGGCGGCGTGAGGCCGTAGCCGTCCACCACGCGGTCGGGCACCAGGTAGGCGACGTGCGCCGCGCCGAGCAGGCGCAGGCCGCGCACGGCCACGGCGCAGGCGGTGGCGCCGTCGCAGTCGTAGTCGGCCACGATGCAGATGCGGCGCTGCCCGGCGATGGCGTCGGCCAGCAGGCGGGCGGCGTCCTGCACGCCGTGCAGGCCCGCGGGGCCGGTGGGCGGCAGCAGGCGGGCCAGGCCGTCTTCCAGCTCGTCGGGCGAGCGCACGCCGCGGGCCGCGAACAGGCGCGCCAGCAGCGGATGCACGCCGGCCTGCTCCAGCGCCCAGGCGGCGCGCGGCGGGATCTCGCGCACGACCAGCTTCATCACAGCGCTCCCAGCACGTCGGCGATGCGCGGCGAAGGGCTCAGGCGCCGCCGCAGCCAGGCGCCCAGGCCGCGCCCACCGGCCTGCCAGGCCTGCGCCGAGCGGTCGCCGCACAGGGTCAGCCGCACGGCGCCACCGGCGCGGCTGCGCTCCAGCAGGCGGGCCACCGGGCCGGCGTCGAGCGCGGCCCAGGCGGCCGCCCAGGCCGCGCCGTCGTCGTCCAGCGCGGCGGCGCGCAGCGAGGTGTCGAGCGTGGGCGCGGCGCCGGCGGCCGGCGCGTTCGGCAGGCGGCCCGTGCCGCTGAGCCAGAAGGAATTGATGGGCAACTGGCCGCGCGCGGTGCGCTCGTCGTTCACCCGGCTGGCGTAGAGCAGCATCTGCATCTCGTTCTGCAGCCGGCGCAAGTTGCGCGCGGCCTCGCCCATGGGCAGCCAGTCGGCCAGCGGCTGGCCGGTGGCGCGGTCGGCGGAGGCGGTGGCCAGCCCGTCGAAGGCCTCGCCACGGGCCAGCCACAGGCCCGGGCGGCCGCCGTCGAAGAGGGCGATGCCGTCTTCCTCGAAGAAGGGGCGGGCGGTGTCGAGCAGCGCGGCGGACTCGGCCGCGTCCACCTGCAGCCGCTGCGGGTCGCCCAGCACCACCTCGCTCAGGCCCACCTGCCAGTGGCACAGGGTGACGGCGCCCCAGGCGGACTCGCCGACGCCGGGCAGGCCGGCGCGCCGCGCGGCCAGGGCAGCCCAGGGCAGGCCGCCGTCGGGCGCGGCCAGGCCCAGGGCGGCGGCCAGGGCGCGCTCATGCGGGGGCGACAGACTGTCCTCGTCCTGCGCGTCCGGCGGCTGGGGTGCCAGCCGGGCCAGCAGGGCCTCGAGCGCGGGCAGGCGCAGCGAGGCGCGGGCCGCCGCGCAGGCCGGCGTGCGCCGGCCGGCGAAGGCGATGAGCAGGTGGTCGGGGTCGGTCGGCGCGTCGGCAGCGGGCAGGGCCATGCCCGGATTGTCGTGCGGGCGGCGCGGGAACCCGCGGCGGGGCGGATGACACAATCACTGCGGCATCCACTTCCCAGACCGGCGCGGCCCTGCGCCGGCCTTCCATGTCCCTTCCCTACGAACTGCAGCTGGGCTGGCGCTACACGCGCGCCGGCCGCGCCACGCGGCGCAACGGCTTCATCTCCTTCATCTCCGGTGTGTCGATGGCCGGCATCGCGCTCGGCGTCGCGGCGCTGATCATCGTGCTCAGCGTTATGAACGGCTTCCAGAAGGAAGTGCGCGACCGCATGCTGGGCGTGGTCTCGCACATCGAGATCTTCTCGCGCGACGGCCAGGCCCTGCAGGACCTGGACGCCATCATGGCCGCCGCCCGCAAGCACCCCGAGGTGGTGGGCGCCGCGCCCTACATCGCCTCGCAGGCGCTGGTGGCGCGCGGCGAGGACATGAAGGGCGTGCTGGTGCGCGGCGTCGAGCCCAGGCTGGAACCCGAAGTGACCGACTTCGCCGGCACCGCGCAGAAGGGGGCGCTGGAACGGCTGGTGCCCGGCGAGTTCGGCATCGTGCTCGGCGGCGAGCTGGCGCGCTCGCTTTTCGTGCGCGAGGGCGACCAGGTCACGCTGATCGCGCCGGGCGGGCAGGTCACGCCGGCCGGCGTGGTGCCGCGCCTGAAGCAGTTCACGGTGGTGGGCACCTTCGAGTCGGGCCACTACGAGTACGACTCGGCCCTGGCCATGATCCACGAGCAGGATGCCGCCAAGGTGTTCCGCCTGGAGGGGCCGACCGGCATCCGCCTCAAGCTCAAGGACCTGAACCGGGCCCGCGAGGTGGCCGACGAACTGGCCGCCACGCTGCCGGGCCAGTTCCTCATCCGCGACTGGACGCGCCAGAACAAGACCTGGTTCGCGGCGGTGCAGGTCGAGAAGCGGATGATGTTCATCATCCTCACGCTGATCGTGGCGGTGGCCGCCTTCAACCTGGTGAGCACGCTGGTGATGACGGTGACCGACAAGCGCGCCGACATCGCCATCCTGCGCACGCTGGGCGCCAGCCCGAAGAGCATCATGGGCATCTTCGTGGTGCAGGGCGCGATGGTGGGCGTGATCGGCACGCTGGCCGGCCTGGGGCTGGGCCTGCTGGTGGCCTACAACATCGACGTGATCGTGCCCTTCATCGAGCGGCTGCTGCACACCCGCTTCCTGCCGCAGGACATCTACCTCATCAGCCGCATGCCCAGCGACCCGCAGCGCGGCGACATCATGCCCATCACCGTGATCTCGCTGGTGCTGGCCTTCGTGGCCACGCTGTACCCGAGCTGGCGCGCCTCGCGCGTCAACCCCGCGGAGGCGCTTCGCTATGAATGACCGCGACGTCGTGCTGAAGGTCCGCGGCCTGACCAAGCGTTTCCACGAAGGCCGCATCGACCTCACCGTGCTGCACGGCGTCGACCTCGACGTGCATGCCGGCGAGACGCTGGCCATCGTCGGCGCCTCCGGCTCGGGCAAGAGCACGCTGCTGCACCTGATGGGCGGACTGGACGCGCCCACCAGCGGCAGCGTGGCCCTGGCCGGCGAGGACTTCTCGCGCCTGGGCGCCGCGGCGCAGGGACAGCTGCGCAACCGGCACCTGGGCTTCGTCTACCAGTTCCACCACCTGCTGCCGGAGTTCAGCGCGCTGGACAACGTGGCGATGCCGCTGCGCATCCGCCGCCAGACGGCCGCCGAGGCGCACGAGGCGGCGCGCGGCGTGCTCGCCGCCGTGGGCCTGGCGCAGCGGGTGCTGCATCGGCCGGCCGAGCTGTCCGGCGGTGAGCGCCAGCGCGTGGCCATCGCCCGCGCCCTGGTCAGCCGGCCCGACTGCGTGCTGGCCGACGAGCCCACCGGCAACCTCGACCGCGGCACCGCCGACGGCGTGTTCGCGCTGATGCTGCAGCTGGCGCGCGAGCGCGGCACGGCCTTCGTCGTCGTCACCCACGACGACTCCCTGGCGGCGCGCTGCGACCGCCAGCTGAGGCTGGTCGAAGGGCGCCTGGCCGGCTGAAAACCGCACCGGTTCAGGGAGTCCGGACCGGGATGCATGCAATCGGTGCATGAGGTGCACCGATTTGTGCATGAAAATGCACGGTTTTGTGCATTCCGGAGACTCCCCGTTCATGAAACACGCCACCGCCGACGACTTTCTCGCCCACGTCGCGCAGCGCAACCCCGGCCAGAGCGAATACCTGCAGGCCGTGACCGAGGTCCTGCACAGCCTCTGGCCCTTCATCCAGCGGCACCCCCGCTACCAGGCCTACAGCCTGCTGGAGCGGCTGGTCGAGCCCGAGCGCGTGGTGATGTTCCGCGTCTCCTGGGTCGATGACCGCGGCGAGGTGCAGGTCAACCGCGGCTACCGCATCCAGCACAGCCTGGCCATCGGGCCCTACAAGGGCGGGCTGCGCTTCCACCCCTCGGTGAACCTGTCGATCCTGAAGTTCCTGGCCTTCGAGCAGACCTTCAAGAACGCGCTGACCACGCTGCCGATGGGCGGCGGCAAGGGCGGCAGCGACTTCGACCCCAAGGGCAAGAGCACGGCCGAGGTGATGCGCTTCTGCCAGGCCTTCGCCACCGAGCTGTTCCGCCATGTCGGCGCCGACACCGACGTGCCGGCCGGCGACATCGGCGTGGGCGCGCGCGAGGTCGGCTTCCTGGCCGGCATGGTCAAGAAGCTCACCAACCGGGCCGACTGCGTCTTCACCGGCAAGGGGCTGGCCTTCGGCGGCTCGCTGATCCGGCCGGAGGCGACGGGCTACGGCAACGTCTACTTCGCGCAGCAGATGCTGGCGCGCAAGGGCCTGGCCTTCGACGGGCTGCGCGTGGCCGTCTCGGGCGCCGGCAACGTGGCGCAGTACACCATCGAGAAGGCGATGGAGCTGGGCGCCAAGGTCGTCACCGTGTCCGACTCGGGCGGCACGGCGGTGGACGAGGCGGGCTTCACGCCCGAGAAGCTGGCGCTGCTGATGCACATCCGCAACGACCGCCACGGCCGCGTCAGCGAATACGCCGAGCAGGCCGGCGCCCGCTACATCGAGGGCGCGCGGCCCTGGCAGGTGACGCCGGTGCAGGTGGCGCTGCCCAGCGCGACGCAGAACGAACTGGACGAGCGGGACGCGCGCGCCCTGGTCAAGCAGGGCGTGCTGTGCGTGGCCGAGGGCGCCAACATGCCGTGCACGCTGGAGGCGATCAAGGTCTTCGAGGCGCACGAGGTGCTGTACGCGCCGGGCAAGGCCAGCAACGCCGGCGGCGTCGCCACCTCGGGCCTGGAGATGAGCCAGAACGCGCTGCGCCTGTCGTGGCCGCGCGAGGAAGTCGACGCGCGCCTGCAGCAGATCATGAAGAGCATCCACGAGGCCTGCCTGCACCACGGCGAGGCCGAGGGCGGGCGCGTGAGCTACGTGCAGGGCGCCAACGTGGCGGGCTTCGCCAAGGTGGCGGACGCGATGCTGGCGCAGGGCGTGATTTAGCTCACCCCCTCTTCGCGGACTTCGTTCCGCTTCGCCAACCCCTTCAAAGGGGGCACGTCCTGCGGCCCGGCAGCGCCGGTTCCGCGGATGTTCCCGCATGGCCTGCTCCGCGGCCTTTCGAGGTGGCGCGCGCCCGGTCCGCACGGACTACGATCCGCCGATGCCTGCCACCCGCGCCCTCGATCCGCTCGCCGATCCTCTGCTCGCCGCACCCCTGAAGGGCTGGCCGCACGGCCAGCCGCCGCTGCGGGCGAGCGAGGTCGGGGCGCAGGGCTGGCACCTGCTGGCGGGCGACCTGACCCTGCCGGTCGCGGTGCTGCGGCGCGAGGCGCTGGCCCACAACATCGCCTGGCTGGCCGGGCAGGCGCGCGGCTGGGGCGTGGACCTGGCGCCGCACGGCAAGACCACGATGTCGCCCCAGCTCTTCGCGCGCCAGCTCGCGGCGGGCGCCTGGGGCATCACCTTCGCCAGCGTGTTCCAGCTCGCCGTCGGCGCGGCGGCCGGCGTGCGGCGGGCGCTGATCGCCAACCAGGTGATGGACGCGGCCGACCTGGCCGGCATCGAGGCGCTGCGCCGCCGGCACGACGGGCTGCGCGTGATCTTCCTGGCCGACTCGGCGGCGCAGCTCGCGCTGATCGAGGCCTGGTCCGCGGCGCACCCGGACGCGCGGCCCTTCGAGGTGCTGCTGGAGATCGGCTTCGCCGGCGGCCGCACCGGCTGCCGCACGGAAGCAGAGGCGCTGGCGCTGGCGCGCCGCCTGCATGCCAGCCCGGCCGTGGCGCTGGCGGGCATCGAATGCTACGAGGGCCTGTGGGCCAAGGGCGACAGCGCCGCCGACCGCGCCTGGGTCGACGCCATGATGGACCGCGTCGATGCGGTCGCCGCGCAGTGCGTGCGCGAGGGGCTGTTCGCGGGCGAGGAGGACGAGGTGATCGTCTCGGCCGGCGGCTCGGCCGTGTTCGACCTGGTGGCGGCGCGGCTGGTGCCGGCCCTCGGGCGGCCGGAAGGGCCTCGGGTGAGGGGGCTGCTGCGCTCCGGCTGCTACGTCACGCACGACCACGGCACCTACGCGCGCATGCTGCAGGCCATGGCGCCGCGCCTGGGCTGTGCCTGCGGCGACGCGCTGCGTCCGGCGCTGGAGGTGTGGGCGCTGGTGCAGTCGTGTCCCGAACCGGGCCTGGCCATCGTCGGCGCCGGCAAGCGCGACCTGTCCTTCGACATGGGGATGCCGGTGCCGGTGGCGCGCGCCGCGCCCGGCGCGCTGCAGGCCGGCGCCGTGCCCGCCGGCTGGCGCATCGACGCGCTGAACGACCAGCACGCCTACCTGCGCTGGGACGCGGCGGACGCCGCGCTGGCCGCGCAGGCGCCGGTGGTCGGCGAACGCATCGCCCTGGGCATCTCGCATCCCTGCACCACCTTCGACAAATGGCGCTGGATGCCGGTGGTCGACGCGGAGCACCGCGTCACCGACGCGGTGACGATGGTGTTCTGAGCCATGCCGGATGGCGACGCCTTCCTGCCCCTGCGGCTGCCGCCCGGCGCCGACCTGCGGCGCGCCCTGGCGGCCGAGGCCGCGGCCTTCGCGCCCGGCGGCTGCTTCGTCGTCAGCGCCATCGGCAGCCTGCGCGATCCGCGCCTGCGGCTGGCCGGACGCGACGAGGCGACGGCCTGGCCGGGCGACTTCGAGCTGCTGACGCTGGCCGGCACCCTGACGCCCGACGGCGCCCACCTGCACATGAGCATCGCCGGGCCGGACGGCGCGGTGCTCGGCGGGCATGTCGTGGAAGGCAACACGGTGCGCACCACCGTCGAGGTGCTGCTGTGCCGGCCGGCAGGCTGGACGCTCTCGCGCGCGCCGGACGCGGCGACGGGCTATGCCGAGCTGCGCGTGCGCCGCGGCGGGTGAAGCCCTTCAGGCCACGATGCGGCCGGCCTCGATGCGCACCACCGACTGCGCCAGCGCCTGCACGTCCTGCAGGTCGTGCGTGACCAGCAGCGTCGGCACCTGCACGCGCTCCAGCATCTCGGCCAGCTCGGCGCGCAGGCGGATGCGCAGCTCGGTGTCGAGCGCCGACAGCGGCTCGTCGAGCAGCAGCAGGCGCGGCCGCGTGGCCAGCGCGCGCGCCAGGGCGACGCGCTGGCGCTGGCCGCCGGAGAGGTGGCGCGGGTAGGCGCCGCGCAGCGCCTCCAGGCCGAACTGCGCCGCCAGCGCCTCGACGCGCTCGCGCGTGTCCGCGGCCAGCGCATGGCCCAGGCGGCGCACGCCGAAGCGCAGGTTCTCCTCCACCGTCATGTGCGGGAAGAGGGCGTAGTCCTGGAACACCAGGCCCACGCCGCGCGCGCGGGCCGGCAGGTCGATGCCCCGGGCGCTGTCGAGCAGGGCCTCGCCGCCCACCCGCACGTGGCCCTCGGCGCCCGGCAGCAGGCCGGCGATGGCCATCAGCACCGTGGACTTGCCCGAGCCCGACGGCCCCAGCAGCGCCGTGCGCGGCGCCTCGCTGCGGAAGGCGGCGTCCAGCGCGAACGTGCGGTCCGGCGAGCGCAGGGTGGCGCGGAGGTGGATGTCCAGCATCAGTGCTTCGCCTGCAGCAGCCGGCTGGCCAGCACCAGCAGCACCACGCACACCACCGAGATCACCAGCGTGAGCGACAGCGCCAGCCGGTCGTCGCCGGCCTGCACGGCGGCGTACACCGCCACCGAGAGCGTCTGCGTGCGCCCCGGCAGGTTGCCGGCGATCATCAGCGTGGCGCCGAACTCGCCCATCGCCCGCGCGAAGCTCAGCGCCAGCCCGGCGCCGATGCCGCGCAGCGCCAGCGGCAGGCTGATGCGCAGGAACACCTCCCACTCGCCGGCGCCCAGCGTGCGCGCGGCCTGCGCGAAGCGGCCGTCGGTCTCCTCGAAGGCGGCGCGGGCGGCCTTGTAGATCAGGGGCAGCGAGACCACCGCCGCCGCCAGCACCGCGCCCTGCCAGGTGAACAGCAGCGTGATGCCGAACCAGCGCTCCAGCCAATGGCCAATGAGGCCGTTGCGGCCCACCAGCACGATCAGGTAGTAGCCCAGCACCGTCGGCGGCAGCACCATCGGCAGCAGCAGCACCGAGTCGAGCACCGACTGGCCCGGGAAGCGGCGCCGCGCCATCCACCAGCCCAGCGCGATGCCCGCCGCGCCGGCGAACAGCGTGGCGAGCAGCGCGACCTTGAGGGTCAGCCAGAGGGGGGTGAACACAGGTCAGCGCAGGCGCCGGGGCCGGCGCGGGATCAGGGCTGGGAGAAGCCGAAGCCCTCGAGGATCTTCTGGCCCTCGGGTCCCCTGACGAAGGCGATGAAGGACTGCGCCGCCGCGGCCTGCTTGCTGGCGGTGAGCTGGGCGATCGGGTAGGTCACGGGCGAGGTGGTGGGCACCGCGAAGGCGATCTGCGTGTCGTCCTTCTTGACCAGCGCGTCGGTGCGGTAGACGAAGCCGGCGTCGACCTCGCCGCGCGCCACGTAGTCCAGCACCTGGCGCACGCTCTCGCCGTAGATCCACTTGGGCTGCAGCGGCCCGGCCAGCTTGGCCTGCTCGACCACGTTCATCGTGTAGCGGCCCACCGGCACCGAGGCCGGGGTGCCGGCGGCGATGCGCTTGTAGGTGTCGCCGGTCAGGTCCTCCAGCGTCTTCGGCGCGCTGGCGGCCTTGGCCGGCACGATCAGCACCAGCTCGTTCTTCACGAAGTTGGCGCGCGTGTCCGGCGCGATCAGGCCGGAGGCCTGCGCCTTGTCCATGGTGGGCTGGTCGGCCGAGGCGAACACGTCGACCGGCGCACCCTGCTGCATCTGCGCCAGCAGCGCGCCCGAGGCGGCGAAGTTGAAGGTCGCTTTGCGGCCCGGCTGAGCCTGCTCCCAGGCCTTGCCGACGGCCTGGAAGGCGTTGGTCAGGCTGGCGGCGGCGGAGACGACGATCTCCTGCGCCCACAGCAGCGGGCTCGCCAGGACCAGGGACACGGCGCACGCTGCGCTGCGCAGCCAACGGTTGATTTGCATGGTCGTCCTCTCGCTATTCATTGAAGGAATAGCGAAATCATAACGGCGGCCTGCCCTCGGCCGGTGCATGCCGGCCGTCGGCCCTGCGCTCGGCCAGGCCGTCCAGGCGGCCCTCGAACCAGCCGATGCGCCCCGGCGCGGGCGCGTCGAAGCGCGCCACGTAGGGCTTGATGTCGAGCACCGGCGTGCCGTCGACCAGGTCGTTGCCGGCGAAGTGCAGCAGCCGGCCTTCCACGTGCAGCAGCCGCACCACCGACAGGCCCAGCCGGTTGGGCCGGGCCGGCGCGCGGGTGGCGAACACGCCGTGCGGGCGGTCGTCCAGGAACGGGGTCACCTCCAGCAGCTCGCGCGGGCAGCGGTGGAAGTGGGTGATGAGCAGCAGGTGGTCGAAGCCCTCGATGTCGCGCAGGCCGGCGGCGTAGGCGGGCAGCACCTCCAGCGTCGCCGTCTCGTGCGGCACGCCGGCCGCCTGCACCGGCACGCCCTCGGGCACCGGGAAGCGGCTGCGGATGTGGCCGATGGGGCGGCAGACGACTTCCGTCGCGTCGGCGCCGGCCGGCGTGGCGTGGCTCACGGCAGGCCGTCGCCGTCGAAGGCGCGGGCGGCGCCCAGGGCCGCACCGCGCGGCGGCTGCGGCGGCACGGCGGTGTCGGGCGTCCAGCAGCGCCACACCTCCTGCGGCAGGGCGCGGGCGGTGGGCGGCGCGGGCTCGCGCGCGGTGCCCAGGCTGACGAAGCCGGCCAGGTGCTCGCCCGGCTGCAGGCCCAGCTGGCGTGCCAGCGCGTCGTCGAAGCAGCGCTCGCCGCTGAGCACGATGCCGCCGTAGCCGAGCTGGTGCGCCGCGTTCAGCAGGTTGCCCAGCGCGGCGCCGGCGGCCAGCCACTGCTCGCGCAGCGGCACGCGCTTGCGTGCGCGCGGCGAGACGACGAAGCCCAGCAGGCAGGGCGCGTCGGTGGCGTGGGCGCGGGCGCGGCGCAGGTCGGCGGTGCTGGCGAGCGGGTCGCGGCGGCGCTTCTCGGCCTCGAACAGGTCGGCCAGCGCCTCGCGCTGCGGCGGGCGGAACTCGATCACGCGCCAGGGGTGCAGCCGGCCGTGGTCGGGGGCGCTGAGCGCGGCCTGCACCATCTGTTCCAGGTCCTCGGGGCCGGGGCCGGGGGCGCCCAGCCGCCGCGGCGACACGGAGCGCCGCTCCAGCAGGGCGCCCAGGGCGGGCGCCCCGGCGTCGGCCGGCCGCAGCATCTCGACATCGCCGAAGGCCACGTGGCGCAGGGCGCGGTCGGCCTGCGGGTGCAGCAGGAGGGCCCAGTAGGCGCCTTCCAGCGGGTGCTCGCCCTGCAGCGCCGCGCGCCACAGGGCTTCCAGCGCCGCGGCGTCGGCGGCGGGCGCGAAGCGGGCCAGCGTCGCGGCGTGGCGCGCGTCCAGGTGGGCCTGCAGGGCCGCGGCGTCCTCGCCGCCGGCGGCCGCGGTGTGCTCGGCCAGGCGGCGCAGCGCGGCGGCGCTCATCGCGCTGTCGGCGCCGGGCAGCAGGGCGGGCAGGTCCTGCGCCGGCAGGCTCACGCGCAGCACCGAGCGCAGCAGGTGCCGGCCGAGGCTGGCGAGGGGGAGGCGGGCGGGCATGGCGTCTGGGCAGGGGGAGGAGGATCGCTATTCAAACAAGGAATAGCGCCTCGAGTCTAGGGCAGGCCGCACAATCCCGCCATGCGCACGAAGAGCCCTGCCGCCGCCCCGAGGCACAGCCCGCCCGCCGCCTTCATGGCCGCCCTGGGCCACAGCGCGGCCGACAAGCGGCTGGACATCCTGCGCGGCATCGGGCGCAGCGGCAGCATCTCGCAGGCCGCGCGCGATGCGGGCGTGAGCTACAAGGCGGCCTGGCAGGCGGTGGCGACGCTGACCAACCTGGCCGGCGTGCCGCTGGTGGACAGTGCCGTCGGCGGTGCCGGCGGCGGCGGAGCGCGGCTGACCGAGGACGGCCGGCGCCTGCTGGCGATGGCCGACGTCTTCGCCGAGGCGCGCCAGTCGCTCTACGCGCCGCTGGGCGGCCCGGCGGCCGGCCTGCCCGGCGCCGGCGCAGCGATGGCGGGCCTGGCCATCCGCACCAGCATGCGCAACCAGCTGCCGGCGCGGGTGCATGCCGTGGCGGGCGCCGGCCGCATGGTGACGGCCAAGCTGGCGCTCGGCGCCTCGCCGCAGTGCCTGCAGGCGCGCATCACCCGCGAAAGCGCGGAACTGCTGGGCCTGGCGCCCGGGTTGCCGGTGCTGGCGCTGTGCAAGGCGACGGCGGTGCAGGTGGGTGCCGCGGCCGGGCCGGCCGCGCGGGCCGGCAACGTGCTGGAAGGCACGGTGGCGGCGCTCACGCGCGACGCGGCGGGCGACGAGGTCGGCGTGCAGCTCGACGGCGAGGGACTGCAGCTGGTGGGCTTTGCCGCGGCCGGCGCGCGCCTGCGGCGCCGGCAGCACGTGCGTGCGTGGCTGGACGAGGCCTCGGTGGTGATCGCGCTGCCGGGCTGAGCAGTTCAGCCCGCGCCGAGCTTCGCCATCTGCTCGCGCACCTCCTGCGCCGAGCCGGGCCGCACCACGCGGCCGACCTCCTGGCCGTCGCGCAGGAAGACCAGCGTGGGCCACAGCCGGACGCCGAAGCTGCGGCCCAGCGGCCGGCCGCTGCCGTCCTCGACCTTGATGTGCTGCAGCCCGGCGGGCGCGTCGGCCAGCGCCTCGCCGATGGCCGGCTGCGCGCCGCGGCAGATGCCGCACCAGTTGGTGCCGAACTCCAGCAGCGCCAGGCCGGGCAGGGCGTCGATGTCGGCGCGGGTCTTGTCTTCGGGTTGGTAGGGTGAGGTCATGCGTTCGATGGTGCGGCGCCGGCGGCGGCGCGCTGTCGGCCGTCAGCGGCCATGCCTGCCGGCGGCGATCTTGCGGTACACGGTGGCGCGGCTCACGCCCAGCGTGCGCGCCGCCTCGGCCACGTTGCCGCGCGCGTCCTGCACGGCCTGGCGGATCAGCGAGGCCTGCACGTCGCGCAGGCGCGGCGCGGGCTGCCCGTCGCGGCGCTGGGCGCGCACGTGCAGCCGCAGGCCGGACCACAGCGGCATCTCCACCGGCGCCGGGTGGCGCGCGGCGGCGTCGAAGAGCAGCGAGGGCGGCACGGCGAAGAGGTCGCTCGCCTGCGCCGGATCGGCGCGCCCGGGCGCCGGCAGCGGGAGCAGCTGGCGCGCCATCGCGTTGGCGCCGACGACGCGGCCGTCCGCGTCCAGGCACAGCAGGCCGTCGCTGTCGGCGGCGGCATCCAGCGGCGCCAGGCTGCCGGGCCAGTTGACCTGCAGCAGCAGCGCGCAGGGCAGGCGGCGCAGCCAGGCGTTCTGGATCGCCTGCGCGGCGTGCTGCGCCAGGTGCTGCAGCTCGGGCCGCTCGACCACGTTCACGCCGGTCAGGTCGAGCATGCCGACGCAGCGGCCGGCCGGGTCGAACACCGGCGCGCCGGCGCAGGTGTAGACGCCGGTGTCCTCGAAGAAATGCTCGCCGCGGTGCAGCCACACCGGGCTGCGCTCGGCCAGCGCGGCGCCGATGGCGGTGGTGCCGACCGCGCGCTCGGACAGGTCGACGCCGACGCGGGCGATGTCGCGCGCGCTGCGCTCGCCCTGCTGGCCGTGCAGCGCGCCGACCTCGATGACGACGCCCTCCGCATCCGTCAGCAGCGCGAAGTAGTGGGTGCCGGCGATGGCGCGCGACAGCCGCTCCAGCACCGGCCGCGCCGCGCCGAGGAAGTTGCCGCAGCGCTCGGCCGCGGCGGCGATGGCGGAGCGCGGCACGGCGTCGAACACGATGCGCTCGCGCGGCGTGCGGCCGGCGGCCAGGCAGCGCTGCCAGGAGCGGGCGATCCACGGTTCGAGCGTCGCGTGCGGCCGGGCCTGCACCTCGCCGTGGAGCCAGGCGCGGCGCGCCTGCGCGATGAGGCCGCCGCGGTCGGGCAGCGCGAGGGGGGCGGCGGGAAAGGTCATGCGTGGGGCGGGGAAGCGTCTCATTTTGAGAATTTCGGCAAGGCACCGCAACCGGCTAGGGTTTTGCCTAGGGGTGGGCCGCGGGGCGGGGCACAAGATGCCCTTCGGCGTGCGGCGATCGATGTCGCGCGCCCAGCCATCACCGATCCACCGGAGACAGCCACATGCAGGTCACCCTCACCGTCAACGGGCGCGAGGTCGCGATCGACGCGCCGCCCAACACCCTCCTCGTCCAGGCCATCCGCGAGCACCTGCGGCTCACCGGCACCCACGTGGGCTGCGACACGGCGCAGTGCGGCGCCTGCACCGTGCACCTGAACGGCCGGGCCATCAAGTCCTGCAACGTGCTGCTGGCCCAGGTGGCCGGCGGCAACGTCACCACCATCGAGGGCGTGGCGCAGGCCGACGGCACCATGCACCCGATGCAGGCGGCGTTCAAGGAATGCCACGGCCTGCAATGCGGCTTCTGCACGCCGGGCATGGTGATGAGCGCCATCGACCTGTGCACGCACCACCCGAAGTCCGGCGAGCGGGAGATCCGCGAGCTGCTGGACGGCAACCTGTGCCGCTGTACCGGCTACCAGAACATCGTCAAGGCCGTGAAGCAGGGCGGCGAGGCGATGGCGGCGCAGCCGGCTTCGGTCTGAGACAGGGAGGCGCGACATGGGTGCTTCCGACTTCTCCAAGCTGCCGCACATCGGCGAGGCCGTCCGCCGCAAGGAGGACGCGCGCTTCCTCACCGGCGCGGGCAACTACACCGACGACGTGCTGCTGCCGCACCAGGCGCATGCGGTCTTCCTGCGCTCGCCGCACGCGCATGCGGCGATCCGGTCCATCGACACCGCGGCCGCCGCGAAGATGCCCGGCGTGGTGCACATCTTCACCGGCGCCGACATCGACGGGAAGATGGGCGGCCTGCCCTGCGGCTGGCTGATCAACAACCCCGACGGCACGCCGATGAAGGAGCCGCCGCACCCCATCCTCGCCATCGGCAAGGTGCGCTACGTGGGCGACCAGGTGGCGATGGTGGTGGCCGAGACGGTGCAGCAGGCCAAGGACGCCGTCGAGGCCATCGTGGTCGACTACGACGTGCTGCCGGCGCTGGTGACGGTGGCCGACGCGGCGAAGAAGCAAAGCGGCGTCACCCTCCACGACGCCGCGCCCGACAACCAGTGCTACAAGTGGACGCTGGGCGACAAGGCGGCCGTCGACGCCGCCTTCGCCGGCGCCGCGCACGTGACGAAGCTCGACCTCGTCAACAACCGCCTGGTGCCCAACGCCATCGAGCCGCGCGTGGCGGTGGCCGGCTACAACCGCGCGGGCGACGAGTACACCCTGTACGTCGCCAACCAGAACCCGCACGTCGAGCGCCTGCTGATGACGGCCTTCGTGCTCGGCCTGCCCGAGCACAAGGTGCGCGTGATCGCGCCCGACGTCGGCGGCGGCTTCGGCTCCAAGATCTACCTCTACGCGGAGGACGTGGCCCTCACCTGGGCCAGCAAGCAGCTCAACCGCAACATCAAGTGGACGGCCGAGCGCAGCGAGTCCTTCCTGACCGACGCGCACGGCCGCGACCACGTGAGCCACGCCGAGATGGCGATGGACAAGGACGGCAGGTTCCTGGCCATGCGCGTGCACACCGACGCCAACCTGGGCGCGTACCTCTCGACCTTCTCCACGGCCATCCCGACCATCCTCTACGCCACGCTGCTGGCCGGCCAGTACACCACGCCGCAGATCTACGTGGAGGTGGATGCCTGGTTCACCAACACCGCGCCGGTCGACGCCTACCGCGGCGCCGGCCGGCCCGAGGCCACCTACCTGCTGGAGCGCCTGGTCACGCGCTGCGGCTGGGAGCTGGGCCTGTCGCAGGACGAGATCCGCCGCCGCAACTTCATCACCCAGTTCCCCTACCAGACGCCGGTGGCGCTGCAGTACGACGTGGGCGACTACAACGCCTGCATGACCCAGGCGCAGGAGCTGGCCGACGCCGCCGGCTTCGCCGCCCGCAAGGCCGAGAGCGAGAAGAAGGGCCGGCTGCGCGGCATCGGCTACTCCAGCTACATCGAGGCCTGCGGCCTGGCGCCGTCCAACATCGCCGGTGCGCTGGGCGCGCGGGCGGGCCTGTTCGAGGCGGGCGAGGTGCGCGTGCACCCCACCGGGAGCGTGACGGTCTTCACCGGCTCGCACAGCCACGGCCAGGGCCACGAGACCACCTTCGCGCAGGTGGTGGCGGCGCGCCTGGGCATCCCGGTCGAGAACGTCGACGTGGTGCACGGCGACACCGGCCGCATCCCCTTCGGCATGGGCACCTACGGCTCGCGCTCCATCAGCGTGGGCGGCGCGGCTATCATGCGGGCGCTCGACAAGATAGAGGCCAAGGCCAAGAAGATCGCCGCGCACCTGATGGAGGCCAGCGACGCCGACATCGAGTTCGCGGGCGGCGAGTTCACCGTCAAGGGCACCGACAAGAAGATCCCCTTCGGCCAGGTGGCGCTGACGGCCTACGTGCCGCACAACTACCCGCTCGACAAGCTCGAGCCCGGCCTCAACGAGACGGCCTTCTACGACCCGACCAACTTCACCTACCCGGCCGGCACCTACATCTGCGAGGTCGAGATCGACCAGGGCACCGGCGAGGTGAAGATCGACCGCTTCACCGCGGTGGACGACTTCGGCACCATCATCAACCCGATGATCGTGGAAGGGCAGGTGCACGGCGGCATCGTGCAGGGCATCGGCCAGGCGCTGATGGAGAACTGCGTGTACGACAGCGAGAGCGGCCAGCTGCTCACCGGCAGCTTCATGGACTACGCCATGCCGCGCGCCGAGGACTTCCCGGAGTTCCGGCTCGGCACCGTGTGCACGCCCTGCACCCACAACCCGCTGGGCACCAAGGGCTGCGGCGAGGCCGGCGCCATCGGCTCGCCGCCGGCCGTCATCAACGCCGTGCTCGACGCGCTGCGCCCGCTGGGCGTCAAGGACTTCGACATGCCCGCCTCGCCGGCGCGCGTCTGGGAGGCGATGCAGCGCGGCGCCACCACGCCCACGCAGCAGCCCGAGACCCCGCCGCTGACGGCAAGCACCCAGGGCCGGCCGGCCGCCTGAGGAAGGACACGCACCATGTACGCATTCACCTTCGAACACCCGGCCAGCCTGGACGAGGCGGCGAAGCTCGTGGCGGCCGGCGCCAAGCCGCTGGCCGGCGGCCAGACCCTGCTGGCGTCGATGAAACTGCGCCTGTCGGCGCCCGAGCAGCTGGCCGACCTGTCCGGCTGCAAGGAGCTCACCGGCATCCGCAAGGAAGGCGACGCGCTCGTCATCGGCGCCATGTCGCGCCACCTCGAGGTGGCGAACAACGCCGACGTGAAGGCCGCCTACCCGGCGCTGGCCGACCTGGCCTCGCGCATCGGCGATCGCCAGGTGCGCGCCATGGGCACGCTGGGGGGCTCGGTCGCCAACAACGACCCGGCCGCCTGCTACCCGAGCGCCGTGCTCGCCTCGGGCGCGACCGTCATCACGACGCAGCGCGAGATCGTGGCCGACGATTTCTTCCTGGGCCTGTTCACCACCGCGCTGGAGGAAGGCGAGCTGATCAAGGCGATCCGCTTCCCGGTCCCGAAGAAGGCCGCCTACGAGAAACTGCGCCAGAAGGCCTCGCACTTCCCGCTGGTGGGCGTGTTCGTCGCGCAGTACGGCGACGGCGTGCGGGTCGCCGTCACCGGCGCGGGCAACGGCGTGTTCCGCCATGCCGGGCTGGAGGAGGCGCTCACGAAGAGCTTCACGCCCGAGTCGGCCGCCGGCGTCGCCATCGACGACAGCGAGCTCAACAGCGACCTGCACGCCAGCGCCGCCTACCGCGCCAACCTCATCGGCGTGCTCGCGCAGCGGGCGGTGGCGCGCATGCTGGGATAAGCTGGCCCGATGACCGACGCCGCCCCCGCCGACACCACCCTGCCGTTCGCTTCGATCGACGCCGTGGTGCAGGGGCTGGCGGCCTGCGGTTACCTGGCGGACCGGCGGCTGGCGACGGCCGTGTTCCTGGCGCTGCGGCTGCAGCGCCCGCTGCTGCTCGAAGGCGAGCCGGGCGTCGGCAAGACCGAGCTGGCCAAGGCCCTGTCGGCCGCCTTGCGGCGCGAGCTGCTGCGCCTGCAGTGCTACGACGGGCTGGAGCAGCGCGAGGCGCTTTATGAGTGGAACTACGCCGCCCAGCTGCTGCACATGCGTGCCGCGGAAGCGAAGGGCAGCGTGGACGACGTGGAGACCGAGGTCTACCAGCCGCACTATCTGATCCGCCGCCCGCTGCTGCAGGCGCTGCAGGCGCCGCCGCCCGGCGCGGTGCTGCTGATCGACGAGGTGGACCGCGCCGACGAGCCCTTCGAGGCCTTCCTGCTGGAGTACCTGGGCGAGTACCAGGTGAGCATCCCCGAGCTGGGCACGGTGCGCGCCGTGGTGCCGCCGGTCACCCTCCTCACCAGCAACCGCACGCGCGAGCTCAACGACGCGGTCAAGCGCCGCTGCCTCTACCACTGGCTGGACTACCCGGAGCGCGAGCGCGAGCTGGCCATCGTGCGCGCCCGCGTGCCGGATGCCGGCGAGGCGCTCTCCGCGCAGGTCGCGGACTTCGTGCACCGCCTGCGCAGCCAGCCCTTCGCCAACGCCTTCCAGCGCGCCCCCGGCATCGCCGAGAGCGTGGAATGGGCCAAGGCGCTGGTGGCCATGGACACGGTGGAACTCGACCCCGAAGTGGTCGTGGACACCGCCGGCATCCTCTTCAAGCAGCGCGACGACGTGGCGGCGCTGAACCACGCGCTGGCCACCGAACTGCTCGCGCCCGTCGAGAGCGAGTGAGGCCGGGTGCATGGAACGCGTGCATCAGCTCGGCGACGCCCGGCGCGGCAAGCTGGCCGGCAACCTGGTCGGCTTCGGCCGCGCGCTGCGGCGCGCCGGCGTGCGCGTGGATGCCTCGCGCATCGCGCTGGCGGCCGAGGCGGCGCAGCTGGTCGGCGTGCACGACCGCGCCGACCTCGGCGCGGCGATGGAAGCCGTGCTGGTCGCGCGCGAGCAGGACCGGCTGGTCTTCCGCGAACTCTTCGACGCCTGGTTCCGCGATCCCGAGCTGGCCAACAGGATGCTCGCCCAGATGCTGCCCACCGCCGAGGGCCGCGCCGAGCCGCCGAAGCGCCGCCCGCGCGTGCGTGAGGCATTGGCCGCGCCGGCCCGGCCCAGGGCCGCACCCGAGAACGAGCGCGAGGTGCAGTTCGATGCCGCCATGACGGCCGGCGACCGCCGGCGCCTGCAGCATGCCGACTTCAACGCCCTGGGCGCCGACGAATACCGGCTGGTCGAGCGGCTGGCGCGCGACATCGCGCTGCCCGTGCCCACCGTGCCCGGCCGGCGGCTGCGGGTGGCCGGGCAGGGCGGCGCGCAGGCCCGCATGCACTGGCCGGGCGTCTGGCACGAGGCCGCGCGCACCGGCGGCGAGATGCTGCGCCTGCCGCGCCTGATGCGGCGCGAACAGCCGCTGCCGCTGCTGGTGCTGGTCGACGTGTCGGGCTCGATGGAGCGCTACGCCCGCCTGCTGCTGGCCTTCCTGCATGCCGCCACGCGCGGCCTGGCGGGGCGCGGCGGGCGGCGCGACGTGTTCGCCTTCGGCACCGGCCTCACCGACCTGACGCCCGCCTTCCGCGCCGCCGACACCGACGCGATGCTGGCCGCCGCCGGCCAGGCCATCGAGGACTTCGCCGGTGGCACGCGCCTGGGCGAATCGCTGGCGCAGCTGCGCCAGCGCCATGCGCGCCGGCTGGTCGGCCGGCGCACGCTGGTGCTGCTGGTCAGCGACGGGCTGGACACCGGCGAGCCGGAGGCGCTGCGCCACGAACTGCAATGGCTGCGCCGCCACAGCCGCCAGCTGCTGTGGCTCAACCCGCTGCTGCGCTTCGAAGGCTATGCGCCGCTGGCGCGCGGCGCCGCCGTGCTGCACCGCGAGGCCGACGCCATGCTCGCCGTCCACAACCTGCAGGCGCTGGAAGACCTGGCGCACAGCATCGCCGCGCTGCTGCGGCGCGCATAGCTTCAATCCGAGGACATCACATGGACATGCAAGGCAACCGCCAGCTCGGCGTCACCCAGCAACAGGCCTGGGAGGCGCTGAACGACCCCGACACGCTCAAGGGCTGCCTGCCCGGCTGCGACCGCTTCGAATCCACCGGCGACGGGCAGTACGTCGTGACCATGGCCGTCAAGGTCGGCCCCGTCTCGGCCAAGTTCAACGGCAAGGTCACGCTCAGCGACATCCAGCCGCCGGCCAGCTACCGGCTTGCCTTCGAGGGTCAGGGCGGCGTCGCCGGCTTCGGCAAGGGCTCGTCGGCCGTCACCCTCGTGCCCAACGACGCGGGCTGCGAGCTGGCCTACACCGTGCAGGCGCAGGTGGGCGGCAAGATCGCGCAGCTCGGCCAGCGCCTGATCGACGGGGCGGCCAAGTCCATGGCCGACGACTTCTTCAAGCGCTTCGACGCCGAGATGCAGAAGCGCCACGGCGCGCCGCCGGCCGCCGAGGCGCAGGCGGCGGAACCGGCCGAGGAGAAAAAGGGCAAGATGGCCGGCCTGATGCAGAAGATGGGCTTCGGCAAGAAAGACAAGGACCCGGCCGAGCCCGGCCCGGAAAGCTGAGGACGATGGAAAACCTCGACGTCATGGTGCTGCGCCAGCTGCGCGACTGGCGCCAGGCCGGACGGCGCGCCCTGCTGGCGACGGTGGTGCGCACCTGGGGCTCGTCGCCGCGGCCGGTCGGCTCGATCATGGCGCTGGCGGAAGACGGCGCGGTGGTCGGCTCGGTCTCGGGCGGCTGCATCGAGGACGACCTGGTCGCGCGCCACAGCCGCCTCGGCCAGGCGGAGATGCCCGGCGGCGCCCCCGTGCTGGTCAAGTACGGCATCACCGCCGACGAGGCGCACCGTTTCGGCCTGCCCTGCGGCGGCACGCTGGAGCTGCTGCTGGAATTCGACCCCGACGCCGACTCGCTGGCCGGGCTGGTCGCCGCGCTGGAAGCCGGCCGCCTGATGCAGCGCAGCGTGCGCCTGGCCGACGGTGCGGTGCGGCTGGCGCCGGCCGATGCGCCGGCGGCCCTGGCCATCGACGCGACCACGCTGGTCAACACCTTCGGCCCCGAGTACCGCCTGCTGCTGATCGGTGCCGGGCAGCTGTCCGAGTACGTGGCGACGATGGCCCGCTTCTGCGGCTTCGCCGTCACGCTGTGCGACCCGCGCGAGGAGTACCGCGGCAACTGGCAGGTGCCCGGCGTGCAGCTGTCCACCGAGATGCCGGACGACGCGGTGCGCGCTTTCCGGCCCGACGCGCGCACCTGCGTGGTGGCGCTGACGCACGATCCCAAGCTCGACGACCTGGCGCTGCTGGAGGCGCTGGACACGCCGGCCTTCTACGTCGGCGCCATCGGTTCGCGCCGCAACGCGCAGGCGCGGCGCGAGCGGATGGTGGAGCACTTCGAGCAGACCGAAGCATCGCTCGCCCGCCTGCGCGGGCCGATCGGCATCTATATCGGCAGCAAGACGCCTTCGGAGATCGCGGTGAGCGTGATGGCCGAGATCCTGGCCGTGAAGAACGGCGTGCGCCTGCCGCGCGAGATGGAGGTAGCGATGGCGAAGGCGCAGCAGGGGCTGGCGGCGAGCTGAGCCGGCGCCGCGCGCCGCTCTCCGGCGGAAGGCGGCGCTAGGCCTCCTTGATGCCCCGCATCATGATCACGCCGCCGAGCGTGGTGGTGTCGCTGCGCATGCGGCTGGCCAGGGCCCCGGGCGTGCCGGCGCGCGGCTGCCAGCCGGCCTTGAGCAGGGTCGCGCTGACGTCCGGCGCCCGCAGCACCTGGCCCAGTGCCGCATTGAGCCGCGCCACCGCCGCTTCGGGCATCGACGCGGGCGCGGCCAGCGCGGTCCAGATCTCCAGGTCGGCGCCGCGCACGTCGGCCTCGCGCAGCGTGGGCATCTCGCCGGCCAGCGGGCTGCGCTCGGGCGAGGTCACGCCGATCGCCTTGAGCTTGCCGCTCTTCACGTGCGGCAGCGCCAGCCCTGGCGGCAGCAGCGCCAGCTGGATCTGGTTGGCGAGCATCGCCTCGATGACCTTCGGGTTGCCGTTGAAGGGCACGTGCTGCACGCGGATGCTGGTGCGCATCTTCAGCAGTTCCATGCCCAGGTGGCCGACGGTGCCGGCGCCCGGCGTGCCGTACTTGCCCTCGGGGCCCAGGTTACGCGCCCACAGCAGCAGCTCGGCCGGCGTGCTGCCGACGGCCTGGGCGGAGGCCGCGAGCACCAGCGGCGCCGTGCCGATCAGGCCCACCGGGGCGAAGTCCTTCTCCGGGTCGAAGGGCGTCGCGGCATTCAGCAGCCGGGCGATCGTCAGGTTGCCGTTGATGAGCGCGCCGATGGTGTGGTCGTCGTGTGCCTTGGCCACCTCGTTGGCCGCGACGTTGCCGCTGGCGCCGGGCTTGTTCTCCACCACCACCGGCTGGCCGAGCAGGGCGGACAGCGGCGCGGCGATGGCGCGTGCCGCCAGGTCGGGCGAGGCGCCGGCGGGAAAACCCACCAGCACGCGCACGGGCTTGGTGGGCCAGGCGTTGCCTGCCGCCGGGCCGGCCTTCTGCGCCCAGGCCGGGGCGCAGAGGCCGGCGATCGACGCGGCACAGGATTGAAGCCACTGGCGCTTGCTGAGCATGAGGTGTATCCGTGTGTGATCCAAAGTTACAAACGATAACAACCTTGGACGCTTCCGGCAATCGCACCTTTTTTCTTACGGCCGATGACGTCGCATCGGCGTGCCGGCGTCTCGCGCGGACGGCGCGGAACGCTGCCGCGCTAGGGCTCCGGCGGCGCTTCCGGCGCCTGCGGGCCGGGCGCTGGCGCGCCGTAGCCGTGCGCGGTGAGCGGCACGGGCCCGCCCTTGAGCCGCTCGCGGAACAGCGCGGCGCGCGCCAGGAAGATGGTGGTCACGGGCGCCGTGAGCGCGACGAACAGCGCGATCAGCATGGCGTGCAGGAACAGGTGGAAGCCCTGCACCGAGAAATAGATGATGGTGCCCAGCGAGATCGACCAGACGCCCGCCGTGGCGCCCAGCGTGGGGGCGTGGATGCGGCTGAAGAAGTCGCGCAGCCGCACCAGGCCGAAGGAGCCGATCGCCGCGAAGGCGGCGCCGCTGACGAGGCAGACGGCGGTGAGCCATTCGGCCCACCAGGGCAGCGGTCCCATGATCATGGCGCGCTCCTCGCGGCCGGCGATCCGCTCATTCGATCACCTCCCCGCGCAGCAGGAACTTCGCCAGCGCCGTGGAGCCGACGAAGCCGAACAGCGCGATCAGCATGGCCGCCTCGAAGTACACGCTGCTCGCATAGGAGATGCCCAGCACCAGCATGGTCAGCATGCCGTTGATGTAGAGGCAGTCCAGCGCCATCACGCGGTCCTGCGCCGCCGGGCCGCGCAGCAGGCGCCACAGGGCGCAGAGCATGGCCACGGCCAGCAGGAACAAGGCGGCCTTGACGGCCCAGAAGAGCACGGGGGTCATCCTAGATCCGGTAGTTGAATGCACACGTCAGTGCCGCGATCGGCGTGCCAGGCAAGGCGCGACGACGCCGCGCACATCTGTGCGCAAGGAGGAGCAACGCCGCATGGTGCGTCGAGTGCGGTACTGGCGTGTGCATAGCGCTCTCTGCCAGTCAATGAAGGTCATGGAAGACAGTCGGTTCAGTATTCATGCGTCTTTCCAGAAGTCAACAAGCGGTCAACTGCCGAATCTAGGATCCTTCGAAGATCTCCATCAGCGGCCGCTCGTAGCGGGCCTTGACCATGGCGATGAAGGCGGCCTCGTCGCCCATCTCGAAGACGTGCAGCAGCAGCGCGCTGCCGTCGCTGGCCAGCTCGTGCCAGGCGGTACCCGGCGTCAGGCAGACGATCATCGCCAGCACCGCCAGGCCGTTGGCGTCGCGCAGGTCCAGCGGCACGGAGACGAAGTGCGAGTCGATGTCGCGCAGGCGCCGCGTGAGGATGGCGCGGGCCACCGCCCAGGCCGACACGGTCAGGTCGTGCGCCACCACGCCGGCCAGCTTCAGCGCCGTGCCGGGGTGGCGCATCCGCACGCGGGCCGGGCGCAGGCTGCGCGTGAGCAGCGGCACCGCCACGGCCAGCAGCGCGCCCATGGCGATGGTGGCCGCGTGCAGCGACTGGTTCAGCAGCAGCCACACCACCAGCAGCGCGAGCGACAGCGGAGGCGAGGGCAGCCAGCGGCGCAGCAGGCGGCTCATCGTTGGCTCCCTCCCTGCGTCGGGCCCAGGCGCTGGCGCGCGCCGAACACGGCGTCGCGGTAGTCGGCGGGATGGTCCAGGCCCTCGGCCGTGGCCTCGGCGTGGTGCATCACGGGCCCCGCGCCGACGGTCAGCGCCACGCAGGCGGCGAGCAGCGCCGCGACGGGCAGCACCTCCAGCGCCCGCAGGGCCGGCACGCTGCCCTGGGTGGGCGTCCAGAAGTGGCGGATGCCGGCGCGCGACAGCGCCACCAGCGTCAGGAAGCCCGAGCCCAGCAGCAGCCCCAGGAAGAGCCAGGCGCGCCGCCCGGGCGCGTGCTCCATCAGCCCCGTGAGCATGGCGAACTTGCCGACGAAGCCCGACAGCGGGGGCAGCCCCGCCAGCAGCAGCGTGCAGCCGAGGAAGGCCAGGCCCAGGAAGGCGACGCCGGCGGGGATGGCGCGCCCGTACAGCGCCTGCGCGTCGTCGTCCAGGTTGACGTCGTCGAAGGCCGTCAGGTCCTCGGACAGGAAGGGCGCGGTCTGGGCCGACTCGTGCGGCGCGATGCTGTGGCCCGCGTTGCGCCAGCGCTCGATCATGTCGATCAGCAGGAACAGCGCGCTGGCCGCCAGCGTGGAGCTGAGCAGGTAGTACAGGGCGCCGGCCCACACCGCGCGCTGGCCCAGGCCCACGGCCGCCAGCAGCGTGCCGGCGGAGACCAGCACCGAGAAGCCCGCCAGGTTCGACAGCCGCTGCGTGCCGACGATGCCGATGGCGGCGGTGGCCATCGTCGCCAGGCCCAGGCCGAGCAGCACCGCCTGGCCGAACAGCGCCGAGGCGCCGGCCTCGTCGCCGAAGAACAGCGTCCAGGTGCGCAGCAGCGCGTACACGCCCAGCTTGGTGAGCAGCGCGAAGACGGCGCCCACCGGCGACACCGCGGCGCTGTAGCCGGGCACCAGCCAGAAGTTCAGCGGCCAGGCGCCCGCCTTGGCGAGGAAGGCGGTGGCCAGCACGGCCGCGCCGGCGTGCACCAGCGTGCGGTCGGCCGGCGCGATCTGCGCGATGCGCGCGCTCAGGTCGGCCATGTTCAGCGTGCCGGTGGCGCCGTAGAGCATCGAGGCGCCGACCAGGAACAGCGAAGAGGCCGCCAGGTTGATGACGATGTAGTGCAGCCCGGCGCGCACCCGCAGCCGCCCCGAGCCGTGCAGCAGCAGCCCGTAGGAGGCGGCCAGCATCACCTCGAAGAAGACGAACAGGTTGAACAGGTCGCCGGTGAGGAAGGCGCCGTTCAGCCCCATCAGCTGCAGCTGCAGCAGCGGGTGGAAGTGCACGCCGGCGCGGTCCCAGCGCGAGGTGGAGTAGATGGAGGCGGCGAAGGCCACCACGCCGGTGAGCGCGACCATCATGCTGGACAGGCGGTCGGCCACCAGCACGATGCCGAAGGGCGCCGGCCAGTTGCCTGGCAGGTACACGCCGATCGAGCCCGGCCCGCCGCCGGTGTCGGGCGCGTTGACCCAGCGCAGCAGCGCCAGCGCCGCCAGCAGCCCCACCAGGCCCGAGACCACGGAGAGGAAGGACTTCAGGCGCCGCCGCTGCTCGCCCATCAGCAGCATCAGCGCGGCCGTCAGCATGGGCACCAGGATCGGCACCGCGATCAGGTGCGGCATGCCGAAGTCCAGCAGCCGGTCGAGCAGGCCGGAGAGTTCGGTGGCGATGCCGCTCATGGCAGGGCCCCCCCGCTTGCCACCGCGTGTGCTGCGCTGCGCCCCGAAAAGGCCTTCGCGCCCTGGAGCAGTCCGATGGCGCTCATTCGTCCCGCTCCTCGCCGTCCACGTGGTCGGTGCCCGAGATGCCGCGCGAGGCCAGCAGCACCACCAGGAAGAGGGCCGTCATGGCGAAGCCGATGACGATGGCGGTGAGCACCAGCGCCTGCGGCATCGGGTCGGCGGTGTTGGCCAGCGTGGCCTGGAAGCCGGGCGCGAGCACCGGCTCGCTGTCGACCTTGAGGCGGCCCATGCTGAAGATGAACAGGTTGACCGCGTAGGAGATCAGCGTCAGGCCCATCACAACCTGGAAGGTGCGCGGCCGCAGCAGCAGGTACACGCCCGAGCCGGCGAGCACGCCGATGGCGATGGACAGCACGACCTCCATCAGTGGCCCTCCTGCAGCGCGGCGCGGTAGGCGCGCACGGCGTCCTGCGCGGCCTCGTGGTCGGCGTGCCGCTGCGCCGCGCCCTCGGCTGCCTCCTCGATCTCGCGCTCGGCCTGCTCCTCGGCCCAGCGGTGGCTGCGGATGGACTGGTGCGCCAGCGCCGTGAGGATCAGCATGGTCGCGCCCAGCACCAGCGAGAACACGCCGATGTCGAAGAACACCGCGCTGGGCACGTGCAGCTCGCCCAGCACGGGCAGGTGCAGGTGCGCGGTGTGGGTGGTGAGGAAGGGGTAGCCCAGCGCCATCGCGCCGCCGCCGGTGGCCAGCGCGAAGAGCAGCCCCATCGCGATCCAGCGGCGCGGGTACAGGCGCAGGTGCTCCTCGGTCCAGGCGGCGCCGGAGACGATGAACTGCAGCATCAGCGCCACCGACATCACCAGCCCGGCCACGAAGCCGCCGCCCGGCGCGTTGTGGCCGCGCATGAAGAAGTACACCGACACCAGGGCCGAGAGCGGCAGCAGCAGGCGCACCAGCACGGCCGGCACCATCAGGTAGCCGACGGCGGCGTCCTTGGCGCGGCGCGGGTTGAGCAGGTCGCTGGCCAGGCCGTCCTCGCGCTGCGCCGCGCGCTGCTGCGGCGGCAGCTGCATCGCCTCCTCCGCCGGGCGGAAGCGGCGCAGCAGCGCATACACCGTCAGCGCCACGATGCCCAGCACCGTGATCTCGCCGAAGGTGTCGAAGCCGCGGAAGTCCACCAGCATCACGTTGACCACGTTGGCGCCGCCGCCCTCGGGCAGCGCCTTCTCCAGGAAGAAGGGCGAGATGCTCTGCGGGAAGGGGCGCGTCATCATCAGCCAGGCCAGCGCGGCCATGCCGCCGCCGGCCACGAGGGCCAGGCCCAGGTCGCGCGAGCGGCGGCCCCACGCCTTCAGCGCGCCGAGGCGGCCGCCGCCCGCCGGGCGCACCTCGGCCTTGCGCATCGGCAGCCAGCGCAGGCCCAGCAGGATGAGCAGCGTGGTCACGCTCTCCACCACCAGCTGCGTGAGGGCCAGGTCGGGCGCGGAGAACCAGATGTAGGTGATGCAGCTCACCAGGCCCGCGCCGGAAGCCAGCATCAGCGAGGCCAGCCGGTGGAACTTGGCCTGCCACGCGGCCGCCACCGCGCACACGCAGCCGATGATCCAGGTCATCGCGAACATGGGCGAGAAGGGCAGCGGCTCGCGGCTGCCGCGCGCCACCGGCGCGAACCAGACGGCGGCGCCGGCGCCCAGCACCGCCACGCCGACCAGCAGGAACAGCTGCGGCTGCAGCCGCCGCGTGCCCAGCGCCCGGCGGCCGCGGCGGCCGAACTCGGACAGCTGGGCCAGCAGGTGCTCGAAGATGCGCTGCCCGTCGAGCACGTGCAGCACCGGCGTGCGGGCCAGCCCGCCGCGCGCCCGGCGGCGGCGCTGCAGCAGGTACAGCGTGCCGCCGCCGGCCAGCGCGACAAAGCTCATCACCAGCGGCAGGTTGAAGCCGTGCCACACCGCCAGGCTGTAGTCCGGCAGCGTGCCGCCGACCACCGGCGCCGCCGAGGCGGCGAGGAAGGCGCCGACCGACCAGGCCGGCACGATGCCGACCACCAGGCAGGCCAGCACCAGCAGCTCGACCGGCACGCGCATCCAGTGCGGCGGCTCGTGCGGCGGCTTGGGCACCACCTCGCCGCAGGGCGGGCCGAAGAACACGTCGAACACGAAGCGCGCCGAGTAGGCCACGCTGAAGGCGCCAGCCAGGGTCGCCAGCACCGGCAGCGCCACCTCGAGCCAGGGGGCGGCGTCGAGGAACACCGTCTCGGCGAAGAACATCTCCTTGGACAGGAAGCCGTTGAGCAGCGGCACCCCGGCCATCGAGGCGCTGGCGATGATGGCCAGCGTGCCGGTGATGGGCATGGGCCGCCACAGGCCGCTGAGCTTGCGGATGTCGCGCGTGCCCGTCTCGTGGTCGATGATGCCCGCGGCCATGAACAGCGAGGCCTTGAAGGTCGCGTGGTTCATGATGTGGAAGACCGCCGCCACCGCCGCCAGCGGCGAGTTCAGTCCCAGCAGCAGCGTGATGAGCCCAAGGTGCGAGATCGTCGAGTAGGCCAGCAGCCCCTTCAGGTCGTGCTGGAACATGGCCACGTAGCCGCCCAGCAGCAGCGTGACGACGCCCGCGCCGCCGACCAGCCAGAACCAGGCCTCGGTGCCCGAGAGGGCGGGCCACAGCCGCGCCATCAGGAACACGCCCAGCTTCACCATGGTGGCCGAGTGCAGGTAGGCCGACACGGGCGTGGGCGCCGCCATGGCGCGCGGCAGCCAGAAGTGGAAGGGGAACTGCGCGCTCTTGGTGAAGGCGCCCAGCAGCACCAGCGCCAGCGCCACCGGGTACAGCGGGTGGGCGCGGATGACGTCGCCCGAGGCGAGCACCACGTCCAGCTCGTAGCTGCCGGCGATGCGGCCCAGCACCAGCACGCCGGCCAGCAGGGCGAGGCCGCCGGCGCCGGTGACGGTGAGCGCCATGCGCGCGCCGCGCCGCGCGTCGCGCCGGTGGTGCCAGTAGCCGATGAGCAGGAAGGAGAACAGGCTGGTGAGCTCCCAGAACATCACCATCTGGACCAGGTTGCCCGACAGCACCACGCCCACCATCGAGCCCATGAAGGCCAGGAAGAAGGCGAAGAAGCGCGGCACCGGGTCCGAGGCCGACATGTAGTAGCGCGCGTACAGCACCACCAGCGCGCCGATGCCCAGCACCAGCATGCAGAACAGCCAGGCGAAGCCGTCGAGGCGGAAGGACAGGTCCAGCCCCAGCATGCCGAGCCACTCGTACTCCTCGCGCACCACGTTGCCGCCGGCGATGCGCGGGAACATCAGCGCCACCTGCACCGCGCAGCCCAGCGCCACCAGGCCGGCCAGCGTCGATTCCCGGTTGCGTGCGTTGTGCGGCAGCGCCGCGGCCAGCACGCTTGCAATGAAGGGAAGGAGGACGACGAGGGCCAGGGGCATCGCGATCGATTCTATCGACCGACCCTCCCGTCCTCATTGGGAAAACCAGCGTGCGCGCTTTTCTTTTCCCGGCGTGCGGGCGCCGGGCTCGCATACCGCGGGCCGCCGCCTGCCGGCCGGTGCGGATTCCCATGGCCGGCCCGGCCGGCCGGCGGCCTGGACTGCAGGCAGCGACCGGGCCGGCCTCACATCTTCCCGGGCAGCCAGGTGGCCAGCGCCGGGAAGAAATAGAGGAGGAGCACGGCAGCGACCATCAGCAGGAACATCGGCACGGTGACGCGGGCGATGTAGAGGAGATCCTTGCCCGTCATGCCCTGCAGCACGAACAGGTTGAAGCCCACCGGCGGCGTGATCTGCGCCATCTCCACCACGAGGACGATGAAGATGCCGAACCAGATCGGGTCGATGCCGGCGCCGGTGACGGTGGGCATGATCACGCCCATCGTCAGCACCACCATCGAGATGCCGTCGAGGAAGCAGCCCAGCACGATGTAGAACACCGCCAACATCATCACCAGCTGGAACCTGGACAGCCCCAGCGAGCCGATCCACTCGGCCAGGTGGCGCGGCAGGCCGATGTAGCCCATCGCCAGGGTCAGGAAGGCCGCGCCGGCGAGGATCAGCGCCATCATGCAATAGAGCCGCGTGGCGCCCAGCAGCGATGCCTTGAAGGTGGCCCAGTTCAGCGAGCCCTGTGCGGCGGAGATGATCAGCGCACCCACCACGCCCACGGCCGCCGCTTCGGTCGCGGTGGCGATGCCGGCGTAGATCGAGCCCAGCACCGCCAGGATCAGCAGCGTCACCGGGATCAGGCTGCGCGAGGCATGGAGCTTCTGGGCGAAGCTCATGCGTGCGTCGGCAACGGGCACCTTGTCGGGATGGAGCAGCGCCCACGCCGCGATGTAGCCCGAGAACAGCAGTGCCAGCACGATGCCCGGCACCACGCCGGCGATGAACAGGCGCGCGATGGAGACGTCCGCCGCCACGCCGTAGACGATCATGATGATCGAGGGCGGGATCAGCAGGCCCAGCGTTCCCGCGCCCGCCAGCGTGCCGATGACCATGTCCTGCGGATAACCGCGGCGCTGCAGTTCCGGCAGCGTCATCTTGCCGATGGTGGCGCAGGTGGCGGCGCTGGAGCCGGAGACGGCGGCGAAGATCGCGCAGCCCACCACGTTGGTGTGCAGCAGCCGGCCCGGCAGGCGCTGCATCCAGGGCGCCAGGCCCTTGAACATGTCCTGCGAAAGCCGGGTGCGGAACAGGATCTCGCCCATCCACACGAACAGCGGCAGGGCCGTCAGCGTCCAGCTCGAGGCCGAGCCCCAGATGGTCACCGCCATGGCGTCGCCGGCGGGGCGGGACGAGAACAGCTCCATCGCGATCCAGGCGACGCCTGAGAGCGTCAGGCCGATCCACACGCCGCTGCCCAGGATGAGGAACAGCGCCGCGATCAGCAGTGCCGCGGTGGCGAGGTCACTCATGGCGCAGCATCTCCGCGTCGGCCTTCGGGGCACGGCCCCGCCACTCGATGAAGAACTCGTCGACCGCGGCGATGGCGAACACCACCGCGCCCACCGCCATGGCCAGCTGCGGAATCCACAGCGGCGTGGCGTCGTTGGAGGTGGACATGTCGTTGAACTCGTGCGATTGCCACGCCAGCCGCACGCTGAAGACGGCGAACAGCAGGGCCAGCGCCGCGCCCGCTCCCATGGCCCAGCGCTCCAGCCAGCGCCGCGGCGCGCCCTTCGCCGCGTTGAGCAGCAGCGTGACGCGGATGTGCTCGCCCTTCTTGAGCGTGTGCGCCAGCGCCAGGAAGCCGGTGGCGGCCATCATGTAGCCGGCGTAGGCATCGATGCCGGGCACGTTGAAGTGGAGTTGCCGGCCGAGGATGGAGGTGAGCACCATCGCCAGCAGGCCGATCATGAAAAGCGCCGCCAGGGCGGCGGCGCTGTCGTAGAGGGCGTCGAGAGCCTTGCGCATCGAGGGGGCAGCGCCTCACATCTTGCGGTAGGCGTCCAGCACGGCCTGGCCGTCGGCGCCGGCCTTCTCCGTCCACTCCTTGATCAGGGTGTCGCCCACCTTCTTCATGTCGGCCTTGAGCTGCGCCGAAGGCACGTGGATCGCCATGCCGTTCTTCTTCAGAAGGTCCAGGTATTCCTGCGTCTTCGTCTTCGACAGCGCCCAGCCGCGCTTCTCGGCCTCGTCGCCGGCCTTGAGCAGGGCCTCCTGCGTCGGCTTGTCCAGCGCGTCGAAGGCCTTCTTGTTGACCAGGATCGCATTCTTGGGCAGCCAGGCCTGCGTGTCGTAGAAGTTCTTCAGGTACTCGTAGGTCTTGGTGTCGTAGCCGGTCGAGCCGGACGACATGTAGGACTCCACCACGCCGGTGGCCATGGCCTGCGACAGCTCGGCCTGCTGCACCGTCACCGGCTGCGCACCCACCAGCTCGGCGATGCGGGCCGTGGCGGGGCTGTAGGCGCGCCACTTCACGCCCTTGAGGTCGGCGGCGGAGCTGATGGTCTTGTTGATGAAGATGCCCTGCGGCGGCCATGCCACGGTGTAGAGCAGCACGATGCCCTGTTCGGCGAGCTTCTTGGCGAGCACCGGCTTCTGCGCCTGGTACAGCTTCCACGCGGCGTCGTAGCTGTCGGCCAGGAAAGGGATGCCGTCCACGCCGAACACCTGCCACTCGTTCTGGAAATTGACCAGCAGGATCTCGCCCATCTGCGCCTGCCCGCCCTGCACGGCCCGCTTGATCTCCGGCGCCTTGAACAGTGCGGCGTTGGGGTGCAGCGTGATCTTGAGCTTGCCTCCCGTGGCCTTGTCGACGTCGCCGACGAACTGGGCCAGGTTCTCCGTGTGGAAGTTGCTCGGCGGGTAGGCGGTCGGCAGATCCCACTTGGTTTGTGCGAAGGCGCTGCAGCCCAGGGTCAGGGCCGCCAGTGCAAGACCGAACTTGTGATTCATGGATTCTCCGGAAAGGACATCAGCAGAGCGGAAAAGCATACGTGCAAATATCGGGCCACGGCTGGGGCCTTTCCCGAGGCATGGCAGGCGGGCTCGCGGGTCGCCATCAACGGAAAGAGCCGCCCGGGGGCGGCTCTTTCCAGCGAGGTGAAGCGCGGGCGCTCCTTCAGGGCGCTGCCTTCTTCGCGGCCTTCTTCGCCGGGGCGGCCTCGGCGGCAGCGCCGTCGAAGGGCTTGCCGTTGACCGTCAGCCCGGCGGCCGAGAGCTTGGCCGCGGCCTTCTGCTTGACGCCCTTCACGCGGCTCATCAGGTCGGACCAGTCCTTGAATTCGCTCTGCTGGCGCGCGTCGATGATGCGCTTGGACAGGGCCGGGCCGACGCCCGGCAGCCCGTCGAGGTCGGCGGCCGACCCCTTGTTGGCTTCCACCGCCGCGAACGCGGCGACGGAAAAGGCAGCGAAGGCCAGTGCGGCCAGTGCTTTCTTGATCATGAGAACTCCCTGAATGATGTTGTGAACAAGCTGCGCGTCGAGCGAGCGCAGCCGCGGCATCATGCGGGGAGCCGGCGCCTCATGCCAGCGGGGCGGTCATAGTTCCTCCACGCGGCGTGGAGGGTAGCTGTCCCAGGCCTGGCAGCCTGGGCAATGCCAGAAGTACTGGTGCGCCTCGAAACCGCAGGCCGCGCAGCGGTAGCGCATCAGCGGGCGGGCCGCCTGGTCGAGCGCGCGCTGGATGGGCGGGTGCGTGCGCGCGTCGTCGCTCAGGCGCTCGCCGGCCAGCCAGCGCGAGGCGGCCACCAGGGAGCCGGGCTGGTGGCCCAGGTGCAGGAGGTAGCCGTCGCGCGGCGCGCCGGCCGGTGCGCCGCCGTCCTGGCCCTCGGCCTCGGCCGGGCCGGCGCCGAGCGCGATGAGGGCTTCCAGCACGTCGATGGACGGTGCGTGCGCGTAGCGCCGCTGCAGCAGGGCCAGCGCCTCGCCGCTGCGCTGCGCCGCGATGGCCGCCTGCTGCAGCTGGGCGGCGAACAGGGGCAGCGCGAGCGGCGCGGTCTCGGCCAGGCGCAGCAGCGTGTCGAAGGCGGCCGCGGCGTCGCCGCCGCGCATCTGCAGCGCGGCCATGTCCATCGGCGGGCGGGGCGCCTGCGGCGCGAGGGCCGCGGCCTGGTGCAGCAAGGCCATGGCATCGTCCGACGCGCCCCGCGCGACCAGCTCGGCGGCCCGTTCGCACAGGTGATGGGCGCGCCGCGTGGCGTAGCTGGCCTGCTCGGCCGCGTCGAGCTTGGCGGCCACCAGCTCGGCCTGCGCCCATTCGCGCGAGCGTTCGTAGATGGCCAGCAGCGCCAGCCGGGCCTCGTTCTCGAAGCGGGTGCCTTCCAGCTTCTGCAGCGCGTTCTCCGCGCGGTCGAGCAGCCCGGCGCTGAGGAAGTCCTGGGCCAGGGCGTGCTGCGCGCGCTCGCGGTCGGCGCGGCTCAGGTCGCCGCGCGAGAGCAGGTGCTCGTGCACGCGCACGGCGCGCTGGTACTCGCCGCGGCGGCGGAACAGGTTGCCCAGTGCGAAGTGCAGCTCCTGCGTGTCGGGGTCGTTCTGGACGGCCTCGATGAAGGCGTCGATGGCCTGGTCCTGCTGCTCGTTGAGCAGGAAGTTCAGGCCGCGGAAGTAGGCCTTGGGCGCCTGGCGGTTCTCCAGCCGCAGCTGGCGCAGGTCCAGGCGCGAGGCCAGCCACCCGAGCACGAAGGCCACGGGCAGGCCCATCAGCAGCCAGCTCAGGTCAAAGTCCATGCTGGCGGGCGATCACGGGTTCCTGGACGGCGCCGGTCGCCGGTGCGGAGGGCATCGGCTCAGCCTCTGCGGCCGGGGCCGATTGCTGGGTCGCCGCGCGGCGGTGCCGCCACCAGCCGGGCAGCATGCCCAGGGCGCCGACGACCATGCCGCCGGCGAAGGCGGCCAGCACCACCAGCACCAGCGGCGCACGCCAGTAGGTGCCGAAGAAGAAGTACACCGTCGCGTCGTGCTGGTTGTTCAGCGCGAAGGCGAAGAGGGTAAAAAAAATGGCTGCCTTGAGCAGCCACAGGAGGTATCTCATGCGCGTCCTATAGGCGTATAGGCCGACGCGATTCTACGGAGTCATTCGGCATCCGCCTCGAGCGGGCGGCGGCCGGGTGCCGCGGCGGAGGAGGCCATCTGCGCGCTGCGCGCATCCACCGCCTCGCGCAGCGCCTTGCCGGGCTTGAAGTGCGGCACGCGCTTCTCGGGGACCAGGACGCTCTCGCCCGAGCGCGGATTGCGCCCGACGCGCGGCGGCCGCCGGCTGACCGAGAAGCTGCCGAAGCCGCGGATCTCGATGCGGTGGCCGCGCACCAGGGCGTCGCTCATCGCGTCGAGGATCGTCTTGACGGCCTGCTCCGCATCGCGGTGCGTGAGCTGCGCGAAGCGGGCGGCGAGTTCTTCGACCAGGTCCGAACGGGTCATGGATTTCTAGAGGAAAACACGGCGGGGCAAGCCCCGCCGTGTCCTTGGGCCGCTTCGCGGATTACTTGTCCGAGCCGTCCAGCTTGGCGCGCAGCAGGGCGCCCAGGCTGGTCGTGCCGGCGTTCTCGCGGGCCGACTGCTGGCTCAGGTTGGCCATGGCTTCCTGCTGGTCGACCATGTCCTTCTGGCGGATCGACAGCTGGATGTTGCGGGTCTTGCGATCCACGTTGGTGACCACGGCCGTGACCTCGTCGCCTTCCTTGAGCACGTTGCGGGCATCTTCCACGCGGTCGCGGGAGATTTCCGAGGCGCGCAGGTAGCCGACCACGTCGTTGCCCAGGTCGATCTCGGCGCCACGCGGGTCGACGGTCTTGACCTTGCCGGTCACGATCTGGCCCTTGTCGTTCACCGTCACGAAGGTGGTGAACGGGTCGCCGTCGAGCTGCTTGATGCCCAGGCTGATGCGCTCGCGGTCGACGTCGACGGCCAGCACGATCGCCTCGACTTCCTGGCCCTTCTTGTAGTTGCGCACGGCGGTCTCGCCGGGCTCGTTCCACGAGAGGTCGGACAGGTGCACCAGGCC